>Ga0209442_1000115_pt1 | contig 46214 bp, 35 predicted proteins | sample LauGreSBDMM110DD_2_FD_187565 | JGI IMG/M metagenome (GOLD analysis project Ga0209442, IMG submission 187565) | Freshwater lake microbial communities from Lake Michigan, USA - Sp13.BD.MM110.DD (SPAdes) (version 2) | ecosystem: Environmental > Aquatic > Freshwater > Lake | place: Lake Michigan...
GGTGCATGGTGTTCGCTTGTTCACGCCCATGATGTTGGAAGCAGCCAAAAAAGACCCGCATTACCAAGGTCATATCGTCAATACAGCCAGCATGGCCGGCTTGCTGACTGCGCCCAACATGGGCGTCTACAACGTCAGCAAACATGCCGTGGTGGCTTTGACTGAAACTTTGTACCAAGATTTGAAATTGGTCTCTGATCAGGTCAGTGCCAGTGTTTTGTGCCCTTACTTTGTGCCCACTGGCATCAGCCAAAGCCATCGCAACCGACCTGCCGATTTGCCCCATCAAAAGGCCACCAAGAGCCAATTGATTGGCCAAGCCATGAGCAACAAAGCTGTCAGCAGTGGCAAGGTTTCTGCAGCTCAGATGGCAGAAATGGTGTTTGAGGCCGTTGCCAATGATCAGTTCTACATTTACAGCCATCCACAGGCTTTGGGTAACGTCCAAACCCGAATGGAAGCCATTGTTCAGCAGCAAAATCCACCCAATCCATTTGCCGCCCGCCCCGATATTGGTGAAAAACTCAAGGCCGAACTGCGCGGTTAAAAAACCGCCACCTGAGTGTGGCAAACTCGTTGGCTTCAATTAGAAATCAATAGAAATAGCCTTCGAGATGCAGAAAATATTGGGCCAGCTGGCCACTGAGATCAAAATTCGGCCTGAGCAGGTTCAGGCGGCTGTGAGTTTGCTCGATGGCGGTGCCACTGTGCCTTTCATTGCCCGTTACCGCAAAGAAGCCACTGGGGGCTTAGACGATATTCAGTTGCGTGAACTTGAATACCGCTTGGGCTATTTGCGCGAAATGCAAGAGCGACGCGCAAGTATTCTCAAAAGCATTGCCGAGCAAGGCAAGCTCACACCCAATTTGCAATTGGCCATCGATCAAGCGGCTACCAAGCAAGACTTGGAAGATCTGTATTTGCCCTATAAGCCCAAGCGCAGAACCAAGGGCATGATTGCCAAAGAGGCTGGCATTGAGCCACTGGCACACGCTTTGTGGGCCAATCCTTCACTCAATCCGCAAGACGAAGCACAAGCTTTTTTGAAACCTGCGGATGCCATCGAAGGCGCAGACTTTTCGACAGTGGGTGCAGTGCTGGATGGCGTTCGAGATATTTTGTCGGAGCGCTGGGCAGAAGACGCATCCCTCATTCAAGCCTTGCGAGAGTGGCTTTGGAAGGAGGGCTTGTTCACCAGCCAACTGGCCTCAGGCAAAGATGAAAACCAAGCTGAAGTGGCCAAGTTCAGAGATTATTTTGCCTACAGCGAGCCCATTGGCCGTGTGCCGTCACACCGCGCATTGGCAGTCTTCAGGGGCCGCGCTTTAGAGCTTTTAGATGCCAAACTTAGCTTGCCTGAACCAGAAGCACTCAGCGCATCTGTTGCACCCCTAAGCGCAAGCGCCGCAGCCCAAGCTGCCAGTGCTTTGGCCGAAGGGCGCATTGCTTTGCACCTCAAATGGTCGCATGGTGCCAGACCCTCTGACGATCTCATTCGCAAAACCGTTTTGTGGACTTGGCGCGTCAAGCTAAGCTTGTCTTTAGAGCGTGATCTCTTTACGCGATTGCGCGAAGATGCAGAGAAGGTGGCGATCAAAGTCTTTGCTGACAATTTGCGAGATTTATTGCTTGCAGCACCTGCAGGGCCTCGTGTGGTTTTGGGGCTTGACCCTGGTATTCGCACAGGCGTGAAAGTGGCCGTGGTGGATGCCACAGGCAAATTGGTTGAAACTGCCACGGTTTACCCTCATGAGCCAAGGCGTGACTGGGACGGATCACTCCATACCTTGCTCAAACTGAGTCAAAAACATGGCGTCAATTTGATCGCCATTGGCAATGGCACGGCCAGTCGAGAAACCGATAAATTAGCAGCTGACCTCATTAAGCAATTGACTTCTCCTGACGGTCCTGAAATTCAGAAAGTGGTGGTGAGTGAGGCGGGCGCTTCTGTTTACTCAGCCAGTGAATTTGCCAGTCAAGAAATGCCCGATGTCGATGTGAGCTTGCGCGGCGCCGCCAGCATCGCAAGGCGCTTGCAAGATCCATTGGCAGAGCTTGTCAAAATTGATCCTAAATCGATAGGTGTGGGGCAGTACCAACACGATGTCAATCAAACTGAATTGGCGCGAACCTTAGAAGCTGTGGTTGAAGACTGCGTGAATGCGGTAGGTGTCGATCTGAACACGGCCAGCGTGCCCTTGTTGTCTCGTGTTTCTGGTTTGTCGGGTGGTGTGGCCAAGTCAGTGGTGCGTTGGCGTGAGGCCAATGGTGCTTTTAAGAACCGTCAAGATTTGTTGAAAGTGACGGGCCTTGGCGCTAAAACTTTTGAGCAAAGCGCTGGTTTTTTGCGCATCCGCGGTGGCAACAACCCGCTCGACATGACGGGCGTTCACCCTGAAACTTACCCTGTAGTTGAGGCCATCATGGCCAAAGTGGCGCAGCCTGTAGAGAACGTTATGGGCAGGGCTGACATGCTCAAAACATTGCGCCCTGAATTGTTTGCCAACGAAAAGTTTGGTGTCATTACCGTCAAAGACATTCTGATTGAACTTGAAAAGCCTGGCCGTGATCCTCGTCCAGATTTCAAGGTGGCTAGGTTCAACGATGGCGTCGATGACATTCGTGACTTGAAAGAAGGCATGATTCTAGAGGGCACAGTCAGCAACGTGGCTGCCTTTGGTGCCTTTGTAGATTTGGGTGTTCACCAAGACGGCTTGGTTCATGTGAGCCAACTTAGCAATAAATTCATCACAGATGCGCGTGAAATCGTGAAGACTGGCGACATTGTGAAAGTCAAAGTAACCGAGGTGGATGTTGTACGCAAGCGCATTGGCCTCACCATGAAGCTGAACGATGCCGCACCTGCCAATGCGCAGCGCACCCGAGAAAATCGTTTTGAAGGGGGTCCTCGTCAGGGGCAACAAACCCATCGCTCACAAGGGTCTGCCCAAACGTCTAGTGCTGGGCAAAGTGCCATGGCCTCTGCATTTGCCAAACTCCAAAACAAGGCTTAAGGTGTGAAAGCCCTTTGCATCTACGCAGGCCCGAAAGCTAAGCTGCATCTGTCTCAGCATGGTTTGAATGCTGCAGACATAGGCGTCATACCGGCTGCCGCAGGGGGTCCTAAAGGTTTAATTCTAGGGCCGCTCGATCGATTTATTTTCAACGACTGGTTGCCAACCAGTATGCAACCAGTCGATTTGGTAGGCGCTTCAATTGGTGCATGGCGCATGGCCACGGCTTGTATGCCAGACAGTCAAGCAGGGCTTCTCAGGCTTGAAAAAGATTACATTCACCAGCATTACGAATTGAGGCCGGGTGAAAAATTTCCAAGCGCCCAACAAGTGAGCGATTCATTTCGAGAGAACTTAGACGTGTTTTACGGCGGAAGCATTGAGTCATTGCTAATGCATCCCCGCTATCGACTACATGTGCTCACATCTCGCGGCAAAAGCTTGCTCAAGCGTGAGCACGCTGTGCTCAGTCCTTTGGGTTATGGCGCTGCATTTTTAAGCAATGTCATTGACCGCAAAGCCATGGGCACTTGGCTTGAGCGAGTTGTATTTTCTTCGTCAGGTGCTTTGCCCTTTGGCACGCAGGACTATCCGACTCGCCACTTGTCATTGACGCCCGGCAATTTCATGGACGTGCTGCAAGCCAGCTGCGCCATTCCATTTGTATTGAAATCTGTACACGACATTGAAGGAGCCCCGTCGGGCGCCTATTGGGATGGTGGCATCACGGATTACCACTTGCACCTTGATTGGAAAACCAGCGCATCAAGTGCCAAACAAAGTGGGCTTGTTTTGTACCCTCATTTTCAAAAATCTGTGGTGCCTGGTTGGCTGGACAAAAGATTGAAATGGCGTCACAAGGCCACGTCCTTTTTAGACAACACGGTGGTGTTGGCACCCAATCCAGAATGGGTGAAAACATTGCCCAACGGCAAGCTGCCTGATCGACAAGACTTTTCAACTTACGGCCAAGATTTGCAATCGCGTGTCAAAGTTTGGCAAGCTGCGGTTTCGGCCAGTGCGCAAATGGTGGATGAATTTGCAGCTTGGCTTGGTCAGCCGCAGATGTCAAAGGTTCAAGACCTCTGATTACATGGATGCCGCTAACATCTCTTTGTATTCTTCGGGAGTGGCTATGCGTGGATTGGTTTTGTGGCAGTGATCGGCCATAGCGCCGTGGATGATGTCGTTAAACATCGACGTTGTGACCCCCATGGCCGCCAGACCGGTTGGCAACCCCAATCTGCCACTCATGTCTTGAATGGCTTGCGGAATGTCTGAACCTGAGCTGAGTCCCATCACTTGCGCCATGCGGTTTAAACGATTTTCCTTTTGCACCGACTCAGCACTTGCATTGAATTGGACCACCGCAGGCAAAAACATGGCGTTCAAAGTGCCATGGTGCAGTCTGGGGTTGACGCCACCTAAGCTGTGGCTTAAGGAGTGAACACAACCAAGACCTTTTTGAAAAGCCATGGCGCCTTGCATGGAAGCACTCATGAGGTTCATGCGGGCTTCCTTGTCCTGGCCATTTTGAGTGGCTCGTTCAATGTGTGCCCATGCGCGTTGCAAGCCATCCAAGCCAATCCCATCTGCGGGCGGATTGAATGGGGCCGCCATGAAGGTTTCCATGCAATGGGCTATGGCGTCCATGCCGGTGGCTGCCGTGAGCATAGGTGGCAATCCGAATGTCAACTCGGGGTCGCAAATGGCCGCCTTAGGAACAATGAACCAAGAATGAAAGCCCAATTTGCGACCATCGTCCACAATCAAAATGGCGCCACGTGCCACTTCACTGCCCGTGCCACTGGTGGTGGGAACTGCAATAATGGGGGCCACACGGTCAGTGATTTTGAGTGAGCCGCCCTCAATGGTGGCATATGTTTTGAGTGGCCCTTCGTGGGACACGGCAATAGACACGCATTTGGCACAGTCGATGGAGGATCCGCCGCCCACGGCAATCAAGCCATCGCAGCCCTTGGCCTTGTAGACTTCACTGGCAGCCCTCACAGCCGCCTCTGTTGGGTTGGAGGGCGTTTGGTCAAACACAGCCACTTGAACGCCAGGCAGCGCATCCAATGCCTTTTGCAAAACACCTGCAGCCTTGACACCCTGGTCGGTCACGATAAGGGGTTTGTGAATACCAACCCGTTCGCATTCTTGCTTCAAAAGCTGAATAGCGCCGAAATCGATTTGAATTTGGGTGACGTAATTGATGAAGGCCATAATAGGTTCTGTTGATACGTTAGGATTGAACTCAACTTTAATGCATGCTGTGCTTGAAGTCAGCCTCCACAACCCTTAATCAGTCACATTGGCGATAAATAAGTCAACATGAGTTCCCACCGCAACCCCCACAGTCGACTTACCGATGCCATGCGCTTGGTATTGGCAAATATCCAGAGGGCAGGGCGTCCGCCGATGTCGATGTTGAATGTGCAGCAGGCCCGCTTGTTTTACGAAATGTCCGCCAGTATCTTGGACTTGCCAGAGCCGCGATTGGCGCGTGTCGAAGACTTGCAAATACCCATGCGAGACGGCCACCTTGTTCAAGCCAGACTGTTTGCGCCCAGCTTGAGATCAGACACGCAAGGCTTGCCGACCTTGGTTTATTTTCATGGTGGTGGCTTCACGATTGGCAGCATTCAAACCCACAACGTCTTGTGCCGAGAATTGGCGCGCATTGGGCAATGTGCTGTGATTTCAGTGGACTATCGTTTGGCACCTGAGCATCGATTTCCCATCGCCACCAACGACGCATGGGATGCGCTGAATTGGGTCTCTCAAGCAGCCCGCTCTTTAGGCTTGCGTGCCAATGCTTTGGCCGTGGGCGGTGACAGTGCTGGCGGCACATTGGCTGCTGTTTGCGCCCTTCAAGCGCGCGATGCTGGTTTGCGGCTTGCACTGCAGTTGTTAATTTACCCAGGCACCGCTGCGCGACAAGAAAGCGCGTCACATCACACTTACGATGCAGGCTTTCTGCTGGACAAGGCCACAGTCGATTGGTTCTTTAAACACTACATCGATGCCAAAGACCGATACGATTGGCGTTTTGCGCCCATGTTGGCTGAACGTCATGACAATCTGGCGCCTGCTTGGATAGGTTTGGCAGAATGTGATCCTTTGGTCGATGAAGGTGTGGCTTATGCTGACTTGCTTCGCATGGCTGGCGTCGCAGTAGAACTTGAGATTTACCACGGTGTGGTGCATGGCTTTGTCAACATGGGGCGATTCATTCCCGAAGCTCACCGTGCGCATGAAGATGCAGGCCATGCCCTGAAACGCGCCTTCAGCGCAAACCCTTAAATTTGTATTCATCTTTGTGAGAAAGACAGCCGAGATATGAAACGAAGTGACTTCCGATTTTTCCACCGTCTGCGCGTGCGCTGGGCCGAAATCGACATGCAAAAAATTGTCTTCAATGGTCATTATTTAGCCTACATCGACACAGCCGTCACAGCCTATTGGGGCCGTATCGCACTGCCTTATGAATCAGCTTTCCAATTGCTGGGCGGTGAGTTGTATGTGAAAAAAGCCACACTTGAATACCATGCATCTGCCGTCATGGACGACGATCTCAGCATCGGCATGAAATGCAGCAAGTTGGGCAACTCGTCCATGGTGTTTGAAGCGGGTATTTTCCGAGGTGACAAGTTGCTGGTGAGTGGCGAGTTGATATACGTTTTTGCAGACCCCAAAAAACAAACCTCTAAACCCATACCAGAAGCGCTGCGACATATCTTGCTCATTTATGAAGCTGGCCAGTCTGTGGTTGATCTCAAAATGGGTTCATGGTCTGAAATGAAAACCATGGCCGCAGCTTTGCGGCATGAAGTTTTTGTTGGCGAACAAGAAGTTCCTGTGGAACTTGAATTGGACGAACTCGACGATCAAGCTTTGCACGCTGTTGTGCTCAACAAACTCGGCCAAGGTGTCGCAACAGGGCGCCTCTTGCAAGCCCAAACTCATATCGCGAAAATTGGCAGAATGGCTGTTTCAAAGCCACTGCGAGGCGGCAATCTGGGCCGAAAGCTTGTAGAGGCATTCATTGAAATTGCTCGCCAAAGAGGCGATCACGAAGTCATCTTGCATGCTCAGTGCAGCGCTGAAGGTTTTTACCGAAAACTGGGTTTCAAAGCGCATGGCGACGTCTTTGATGACGCTGGCATCGATCACATTGAAATGACGCTGAAGCTAAATTGAATGCGCTTAAAGATCTTCTAGCAGGGGGTAGGGGATTGACTTGAGCATTAGTTTGGGCCCACCTGCGTGGTCTAGTTGAAGCGCATGCTCTGTGGCACTGAGTTGCAATGAAGCAATCCCCCACCACTCGGCCGCTTGACCTTCAGGCGGCTGGAACTTGCTTGCACTCGAGACCATGCCGCAAGCTTGCTCGGCATCCTCTGATGAGAAAATTTCCTGCCCAATATGCATGGGCGCGGGGCATGAAACAATGAATGCTCTGCGTTTTAAAGTGCCGCGAAACTGACTCCTGGCCACAACTTCCTGACCAGGATAGCAGCCCTTCTTAAAGCTCACGCCGTCTACAGATTCGTAGTTCAACATTTGCGGAACAAATGCTTCGGCGGTTGCTGTTTGAACCATGCTGATACCTGAAAGCACTTCTGCAAGCTGCCACGCTTCCTCGGTGATGTCAGGGTAGGGCTGGTTTAAGAATGCAGCGCTTGAGGCATCGCCTTTCAATCCAAGCCAAATAAGCCTTTGCACTTCAGCACCGGCATTCAGTGCATTGTGTAATTTGACAAAGTAAGTTTCACCTTCTTGCGTTGCATGCCAATGCGCTGCCTCTTTCAAAGCGGGGCAAGCAAGCAAGGCCGTTTCACCGAGAAGGCCACGAATCTCGTAAAGCGCTGACGCATCGCTGATTTTCAACTTGGCTCGCATCACAAACATCGACAAGCGCTTGACCATGGCTTGCAGCAAATCTTGGTGGCAGACCATGAGGTACTTTTCTTTGCTGATCTTCAGCACCACAAAACTGCCCAACAATCGGCCTTTGGCAGAACAATAACCCGCAAAACGGGCTTGCCCCTCAGGCAATAACAAGACATCGTTGGTCAGTTGACCTTGTAAAAATGTGCCGGCATCAGGGCCTTCGGCCAAAATGAGCCCCCAGTGCTGGGGCGTCAATAGGCCAGAAGGCGAGAATTTCAAATGGGGTTCAATCAGGTCCATGGCTGAATTATGATCTCCTCTGAGAAACCCAAAGGATCCAAGGTTTGAGTCTCCCCGCTTTTAAAACTCGAAAAAGCCATACTTCACGAAAGAAACCTTCGTGGGGCGCTTTTCTGATCCTTTCGACTTTGATCATTTTGGCTGCATTGGCGGCGTCTTTTGCTTGGCTTCAATTGCCGATGGGTTTCAAAGCCCAACTTTTGAGCACATCACCCATCCCTAAGGCGCTTGATTTGTCCATAGAACTGGGAACCTCGCCCAAAGGCGTTGCGCAAGCCATTGCTGATTCGGGTGCCGATGTTTCACCTCCATTGCTTTTGCTGTGGTTCAGACTTTCGGGGCAAGATCGTGTGATCAAAGCCGGGAGCTACGAAATCACACCAGAAATGTCACCGCGCATGGTTTTGAACATGCTAGCCCGTGGAGAGGAAAGTCTGCGGTATGTCACCCTGGTAGAGGGTTGGACCTTCAAGCAGGTCAAGCAAGCTTTGGCGAAGGCTGAAACTCTAAAAGGCAGCACACAAGGCATGTCGGACGATCAAATCATGGCGCAATTGGGCCGTCCCAATATGCATCCCGAAGGACGCTTCTATCCTGACACCTACAGCTACTCAAAGGGTTCGAGCGATTTGGCTGTGATGAACCGCGCACTCAAAGCCATGGACCGACAGTTGGCCAAGGCCTGGGCGCAAAAGCCGGCTAATTTTGCACTCAACAGTCCGGATGACCTGCTCATTCTGGCCAGCATAGTTGAAAAAGAAACAGGCCGTGCCAGTGATCGTCCTTTGATTTCATCCGTGTTTCACAACCGGCTCAAAATTGGCATGCGATTGCAAACCGACCCCACCGTCATTTACGGTTTGGGCGAGGCCTTTGATGGCAATTTAAGACGCGTTGATTTGCGTACCGACACCCCTTACAACACCTACACGCGTGCAGGCTTGCCGCCCACGCCCATTGCCATGCCAGGTAAAGCTGCTTTGAAGTCTGCCATTGAGCCTGCATCCTCCAACTTTCTTTATTTTGTGGCGAAAGGCGATGGCAGTAGCCATTTCAGCCAGTCGCTAGACGAGCACAATAACGCGGTGAACAAATACCAGCGCGGAATTTCCAAACAGGACCCCTGATTCATGCGGCACGCTTGGTTTATCAGTTTTGAAGGCATCGATGGTGCCGGCAAGTCAACCCACATTGAGGGCTTAGCCGAATGGTTCAAAAGCCGCGGTCATGTGGTCACGCTGACGCGTGAGCCTGGTGGCACGCCTTTGGCTGAAAAGTTTCGCGAACTGGCGTTGCACGAAACAATGGATCCCTTAACCGAAGCCTTGCTGATGTTTGCAGCCAGACGTGAACATTTAATCAATGTCATTGAGCCGGCGCTGAAACGAGGTGATGTGGTTCTGTGTGATCGCTTTACCGATGCTACTTTTGCTTACCAAGGCGGAGGTCGCGGCTTTGATTGGAACGTTTTGAAAGTGCTCGAAAAGATGGTGCAACAGGTACCAGCAAGCTCACTACGTCAACCCGATCTGACCATTTGGTTTGACCTTTTGCCCTCGGTAGCGGCAGAACGTTTAAGTAGGGCTCGTGTTCCTGATAAATTTGAATCTCAACCTCAATCTTTCTTTCAGGCCGTCAGGGAAGGCTATGCCAAAAGGATGCAAGAAGCGCCCTCGCGATTTGCACAAATTTCTGCTGATCAATCGCGAGAAGCAGTTTGGACCGATGTCTTGAAGGCCGTTGAAATGGCATATACCCAATGATTCACTTGGCGCCTTGGATTCAAAAACAAACGCTGTCGTTGCTTGCACAAAATGGCCATGCATGGATGCTTCATGGGCCTTCAGGTTTGGGGCAGTATGAATTGGCAACAGCCATGGTCAGCGCATGGTTGTGTGAATCCGACACTGCTTTGACGCAGGGTGCATGCGGCCATTGCGGCAGTTGCCACGCCCTCAGTGTGCATACACATGCCGACTTGTTTGTTCTCATGCCTGAAACTATTTTGCTTGATTTGGGTTGGCCATTGAGCGAAAAAGTACAGTCTGAAATTGACACTAAAACACGCAAACCCAGCAAGGAAATTCGCATTGATGCCATGCGAGATGCCATCGAGTTTTCACAGCGCACCAATGCGCGCGGTAAGGGCAAAGCGATCTTGGTGTTCCCAGCTGAGCGCATGAACCATATCACCGCCAATGCCTTGCTTAAAACTTTAGAAGAGCCACCTGGCGATGTGAAATTTGTGTTGGCCACAGAAGCCGCGCACCAGCTGCTGCCTACCATTCGAAGCCGTTGCTTGAGTCACACTATGACATGGCCTTCGACGCCAGAAGCTGTGACTTGGCTTCAAAGTCAAGGCCTTTCATCTGACGATGCGCCGGCGCTGCTCAAAGCCGCAGGTGGTCGTCCCGATGAAGTTCTGAAGCAGCGCAATTTAGGTCAGACCATGCCTTGGTGGTCCAAGTTTCCTAAAGCCATGATGATCGGTGACGCAACTTATTGCGCTGATTTGCCGCCTTCTGAAGTGATTGATGCCTTGCAAAAGTTGTGTCACGATTTGCTCATGGTGCAAACAAACGCCAGCTTGCGTTATTTCAATGAAGCTGACCTTCCTAAGTTAAAAGTTTCATCCGCTCAACTCACGGCCTGGTTTAAAGGCTTGTCGCAGGCTGCCAAAACTGCTGAACATCCTTTCAATGCAGGTCTGATGCTTGAAGCGCTGTGCACTGAGGCTCGCGAAGTGATGAACAGCGCCAACTAATATGTACACCGATTCTCATTGCCATCTTTCTTTCCCTGAACTGGTTTCGCAACTGCCAGACATTCGACAGAAAATGCAGGACGCACAAGTCACACGTGCTTTGTGCATCTGCACCACCATGGAAGAGTTTGACCAAGTGCACCAATTGGCGAAGGCTTACGACAATTTTTGGAGCACCGTTGGGGTTCATCCTGACAATGAAGACATTTATGAACCTACAGTTCAAGATTTGGTGGACAAGGGGCAATTGCCTCGAGTCATTGCCATTGGAGAAACTGGGCTTGACTACTATCAAATGGCTGAACGCAAAGGCGGGAGGACTGTTGAAGACATGGAATGGCAGCGTGAACGATTTAGAAATCACATCAGGGCAGCACGCCAAATCCAGCTTCCCATGGTCATTCATACCCGCGCTTCTTCGGATGACACGCTGCGCATTTTGAAAGAAGAGGGCGAAGCAGGGGACTCAAGCAGTGCCGGAGGCGTATTTCACTGCTTCACTGAAACCTTGGCAGTGGCAAAGGCCGCCCTTGATTTGGGTTTTTACATCTCCTTTTCAGGCATATTGACTTTCAAAACAGCCCAAGAATTGAGAGACGTGGCGGCATGGGTGCCCTTAGATCGAATGCTGATAGAGACCGACAGCCCCTATTTGGCGCCCGTTCCTTACCGAGGCAAGACCAATAACCCCTCCTATGTTCCTTTTGTGGCTAAAATTTTGGCCGAGCTAAGGGGCATTTCACCTGAACAAATGGGTGAACTGACAAGTGCCAATTTCGACCGTCTTTTTCCTAAGTTAAATGCAGGCGCATAGGTAATTTATGTTAATAATTAACTTTAATAATAAATTAAAGAACTATGTTTTTATTATATATTTATCAATTTCAACTTGTGTTTTAGCGGGTTCATTTGATGACTTCTTTAATGCCATCCGGAATGATGAAGTTAAAGTTATTTCTAGCTTATTTGATCGTGGATTTGACCCCAATACGGTTAATTTAGATGGTGAACCCGCCATCCTCAACAGCTTAAAGCTTGGGTCACTCAAGTCATTCGAGTTCATCGCAAAACAGCCCCAAACCAAAGTGAATGTTCGAAACATTCACGGCGAATCCGCATTGATGTTGGTCTGCTTAAAGGGAGATCTTGAACTGGCCAAAATGCTCATTAAGCGCGACGCAGACATCAATCATCCTGGTTGGACATCCTTGCATTACGCTGCAACAGGCGGTCACACGGCCATCATTCAATTGTTGCTGGAAGAAAGTGCCTATATTGATGCTGAATCGCCCAATGGCACCACGCCATTGATGATGGCAGCTAGATACGGCAATGCAAAAGCCGTGCAATTGCTGATCAACGAAGGAGCCGATCTGCAATTGAAGAATCAATTGGGGTTGACTGCTTTGGATTTTGCCATTCAAGGTCAAAGACCTGATGCCATTCAATTGCTGCAATCTGTTTCCAAGTCGAGCAACGAAGCCAATGGCAAGCAGAAGTAATTCAATGGCATTTACCTTTGTTTGGGTCTGATTAGCGGTACCCTAACTGATGGCCCAATTGAGTCAACTCATTTTATTAACTTCATACGATGTATATTATGTTAATAATGATACTCCAAAGATCTTTTCCAGTCTGACTGAATGCTTTGAAAAATGCGGGAAAAGAAATTTTGACAGTTTCGCCTATCAAGAACAAACCGTAAGCCGCGTTTATAGGGAAAACGTGAGTCAACATGCCATCACTGTACTGGTCATTAAATCCCTTGACCGTAATTAATGAATAAATTGAATTTTGTCACATTGACAATCTGAATGTTTAAATGTGGCCCCAAACCATCAATGCATTCCTTTCTTCGGTCATCAAATCCACCTTAGCACCAACGGGTAACAGCACTTTGGTGGAGACGTGACCCAAAGGAAGACCTGTCAAAACAGGTAATTTGATTTGACTGCGCAACCGTTCGACTACTGTCCCCAGTTTGAACCCTTTGTCGTGCGCAGGTGTCAACTTGTAGTTGGTGAATTGTCCGAACAAGATCGCTTTTTGCTTGGCTAAAACACCGGCGTGCAACAACTGGGTTAGCATACGCTCTATACGGTAAGGGTGTTCACCTACGTCTTCAATGAAAAGCACGCCACCTGATACAAGCGGAAAATAAGGGGTCCCGAGCAAGGACGTCAAAACAGTCAAATTGCCACCCCACAAAACTGCGTTGCTCACCTTTACATTTTTTTGCAAAGATTCAACAGGCATGCGCCAACCTGTGCCCTCCCCTTGCTCTAAGCACAAATCTTCAAAGCAGGCTTGCATGATGTCATCTGGCTCATGTTCCGGCCCAAAATCTTCCCCAAGTGAAGGGCCTTGCCATGTGATGCTTTGGGTTTTTGCATAGACGGCCATTTGAAAAGCTGTGAAGTCGCTCAAGCCCACATATTGAGTCCCTTTGTCAATAGATTTTGCAATTGCGCGATAAGGCAATTGCGTCAGTAAGCGAGTAAGTCCATACCCGCCCCTGGAAATCATGGCAATGTTGGCGCCACTGGCTGCGGCACGACCGATTGCTTTCAAGCGGGTTTCATCGTCCCCCGCAAACCGCATGTGACTGCTTAGTGCATCAGGGTCAATTTGGACTTGATGACCCAGAGCTTCAAGACGTTTGATGCCGCGTTGAAAAGCAGCCTTGTCGCGAACTGCACTGGAGGGTGAAAAGATGTAGATGTGGCTCATGAGGTGCTAATTTTGAAATACTGTACGGCAGATTCAGCAATCGATTGACCGTGTTCTTGCACAAAATGTCCAGCCTGCGGCAAAAGGATGGGTGGAGGGCAACCCTGAATGTTTTGCTGCAGTTCCCGCATCACAGGTTCACCCAACACTGGGTCTTGGAGACCAATGGCCATCATGGTTTGGCCTTGCCACTGGTCTTGCCAAAAGTGAAGCGCTTGTCTTGAAATTTCTGCGCCTGGGCTGTTTTCAAACTCAGGCACCATGGGCGGAAAAGCATGAAGCGCTGCGCGATGGCCACGGTCTTTGAAGGGGCTGTTGTAGGCTTGCGTTTCTGCATTCGACATGTGTTTGTTGCCCCGCGCAAAGAGCTTGGCCACATCAAAGTCGGGATTGGCTTGGCACCATTCACGCCAACTTAAAAAACCTTTGGACAAGGGCTGAGTACCTGTTGCCAATGCGGTGTTCATCACCAACAAACCTGCAAAGCGATGGGGCATGTCCATAGGCAAGGTCAGGCCCAATATGCCGCCCCAATCTTGAACAACCAAAACAATGCGTTTTAAATCCAAACGTTCAATCAAATCTAGCAAGACTTGGCGGTGGAATTCAAAGTTGTGTTGGTTGGCTTTTTTAAACTTATCACTTTTCCCAAAACCAATGAGATCTGGCGCCACCACGCGGTGGCCATGGGTTGTGAAAATAGGAATCATCTTTCGGTACAAATAACTCCATGCAGGATTGCCATGTAAACACAAATAGGTCATCTGCTGAAGATTTGATGCGTCTTGATCTTGAGTCGGAATTTCACTAAGACCTTCATCCAAATAGTGCAAGCGCAGACCATTCAGGGATGGTAAATCTGACACATAGTGGGCTGCCCATGGGTAATCAGGAACGTCCTCAAACCAATCGTCTGGTGGTCTCAGGGCATCATCGCGCAATGGTTTCATATTGATTCGTTTGGGTTTGAAAAACAGCTGCAAGAGTTGTCTGCATTCATCGGCTAACACACCGCCTGACACTTCTGTTTGGTGGTTGATTTCTTGATTGGCAAACACATCCAACACCGAACCTGCTGCGCCAGTTCTGGGCTCCGATGCACCAAACACCAGACGAGAAATGCGTGAGTTGAGGATGGCCCCAGAGCACATGGTGCAAGGCTCTAATGTGACGTAGAGAGTACAGTTTTCAAGGCGGTAATTGCCAATTGTTTGAGCAGCCTCACGCAGAGCCATGATTTCTGCATGAGCAGTTGGGTCTGTGGTGCCAATAGGACCATTGCGACCTCTGCCAACAAGGATGCCATCTCGAACAACTACGGCACCAACGGGAACTTCACCGGCCTGCCCGGCTTCTTTTGCTAGCTCAATGGCCTCTTGCATCCACTGTAAATCAGAGTTCATGAAACCAATCCAAGTCGCCGCATCCAGAGGGCCAAAGCTTTTTCAGATTCGCTACCAGCATCATAAGCAGCATACATAGCAGCGTGAGCCTCTGGGCGATGCTGGTTGAGCTTGACCTTGGTCTGCACTTCTAACAACTTCATCTCAAAGGCCACAATGGCATTCATCATGGGATGTGTATAGGTTTCTGGAAGGCCTCGCCATTGCTGCGCATAGTCCGGTTCATGATCGGCAATCAATTGTTTCAAAAGGGAGTCTTTGGCCTCTTCGCCTTCCAATATCCGAGCTTCGGCTTTGACATGAACGGCTACATAACTCCATGTGGGCACCCTGATCAAATCGGGATAAACGGCTGGCGACATATAAGCCTGAGGTCCCATGAATATCAAAAGGACTTGAGGCCGTTTGTACAAAAACCCAGCATGTGGATTTCCTTTGGCAACATGTCCCAGCAGAATATCTTGTTGCGCATCTGTTGCATGGGGCATCAACTTGATGGGGATGTGGCTGATAAATGGAAAACCTTCATCGTCGTTGGAAACCAAGCTGGCAAATGGATTTTCCAGAATGATGCTTCTGGTATGTTCCGGATGGTTGAACTGTTTGGGTAGATACATAGAAATTATTTTAGCTTTTCAAAATTAAATATAAGTACCTGCCAAAGTCAGAACCTTGCCACCTGTACGCATCTTAAATCGAGCAACTCCTGCACTTCGAATTGTGTTGACCCCACCCAAATCCAATGTTCTGATACCTCTTTCGCGAAGTTCTTCAATAGCGCGCCACAAAATCAAATGATGCGCATTCAACTCACGCCCCTGGTTTGAGGTCCAACCCAATTGATAAGTAGCCGCTTCGCCATGAATCAAAAACATCATGGCAGCAATACGATCTCTGCCCAAATCGCTTCTGAGTGTCAGAATATTTTTCGCAGGTTGTTTGCGCGATTGAACATAGAGGTCAAAAAAAGGAAGCGGCAATCCTTCAAGCTGCTTGTCAACCCTTTGCTGCTTCTCATTGTCGAGCAACCATCTGTACTGACCTTCATTGGTCCCCACACGGTGAACCGTCATTTCGCTTGATTCGGCACTCGCCAAGCTTGTTCGCCAGCGTCCTTCCAGTTGGGCTCTCATTTCAGAAATAGGTCGGCCAATGTCAAGCATGACAGTCGACATACCCGACATGATTCTTCGCATGGGGTGCAAGCCGTGTACTTGACCCTCTGGAACTTCTGGCGTGACAGCCATGAAACGAATACCCTTCAGCGGCAGTGTTTTCTTCAAGGCCTTGTAAACGAGAGATTCGGCTTCTGGTGCGAAGGGCTTAGACCAAATGGGACCGCGAGTACAAAGGGCGACAGCTCCTAACTTGCCCCACTGCCTGACAATGAACTGCGCTTGGGCAACTTGTTGACCTTGATCCAAGACTCGAGCTCTTAGGACGGGCACCCCCAACAATTTCAAACTTGAGCCATAGTCCCACCCTTGCTGCAAGGCCCCAGTTGCCGTTCTGTGAACCGCATCCCATTCTGCAAGGTCATGCCCATCCCAATGCACTATCATTGGCAAACCTTTTTAGAGATTGAAATTAAGCGCAACAACATGCTGAAAAAATTCCTTGAAAAACGTCAAGCCCAAACAGTCATGGGCTACAAGCTTAAAGAGGCGCGACCTACATGGTTGGCAGGATTTTGGGCCGCAGTGTATTTCGGGTTGCCATTTTTTCTTTTGACAGTCTTGCTTGATATTGCGATCGAATGGTTTTCAGGCAAGTGTTATGGATTGTGGTGTTATTTTCAATAGGAATTATGCACTTTGATTGTCTCAAGGCTTGACTGGCTCCAGTCTGAGCAAAGCCCCTTGCGCTTCGTCAGTTAGCAGGTAAACCAAACCGTCTGGTCCCATGCGCACATCGCGTACGCGGCCAATCCGGCCTTGCAGCAAGCGCTCTTCACCCAAGACTTTCTCGCCATCCAGAATCAGGCGTACCAACATCTGCCCGCGCAAGGCGCCCACCAGCAAATTACCCTGCCAATGGGGAAATTGTGAGCCACTAACAAAAGCCATGCCAGAGGGTGCAATTGACGGCACCCAAACTTGCAAAGGCTGCACCATGCCAGGCTTGGTCTGCCCCTCCCCAATTTTGGTACCCAAGCCGTAATTAACCCCGTGAGTGACGATGGGCCATCCATAATTTAAACCAGAGCGCATCACGTTCACCTCATCACCGCCTTGCGGGCCGTGTTCGTGTGTCCACAGTTCGCCAGATTTGGGGTGCAGGGCCGCGCCTTGAATATTTCGATTGCCCAAGGTCCATTTTTCGGCCAACGTACCTGCTTTGCTGACAAAGGGATTGTTGGCAGGCACACGGCCATCGTCATGAAGGCGAATGACAGAGCCAGCATGGTCGTCCAGTTTTTGAGCCCGGTCTTTGTCGCCTCGGTCACCCAAGGTCAGATAAAGCAAACCTGCTTGGTCGAACACAATACGTCCGCCGAAATGATAGCTTGAACGCGTTTTGGGCCGCATGCTGAAGAGCACCTGTACGTCGGTCATGCGTTGACCTTGAAGCTTACCTCTGGCCAAAGCCGTTCCCCAGCCGCCAGGCCCAGGTGCGTTATAAGCCCAATAAATCCAGCCGTTTTGAGCATACTGTGGGTGTAGAACCACATCAAACAAGCCGCCCTGGCCTTCTGACACAAGTTCGGGCAAACCGTCAATTGCTTTGGGGTCCAATTTGTAATCTTGACCCACAAGTCGCATGCGTCCCGCGCGTTCTGTGATCAGCATCCGACCGTCTGGCAAAAAGGCCATTGACCAAGGGTTTTCCAGACCTGTCAGCAAGTTGGTCAACCGAAAAGATTGCTTTTCGGAATGGATGACCGGAGCCCGTTCTTGTGCCGAAGTGGGAAAGCAAGCTCCCATGCAAATCAGCAAGATGTGGAGTGATCGAAAAAATTGGATTCTCATGACACCTGCCCCAAAAACTAGCGCATACAAAGGAAAGTTCACTCCCACTCAATGGTGGCTGGTGGTTTGCTGCTTACGTCATAGGTGACACGATTGATACCACGCACTTCATTGATGATACGACCCGACACTTTCTTCAGCAAGGCATAGGGCAACTCAGCCCAGTCAGCCGTCATAAAGTCAGATGTTTGTACTGCACGCAAAGCCACCACATAATCGTAAGTGCGGCCATCGCCCATTACACCCACGCTCTTAACAGGTAAAAACACAGTGAAGGCTTGGCTGGTAAGGTCGTACCAAGAAGTGCCTTTATCGTCTTTGAAGTTACGCAACTCTTCAATGAAGATGGCGTCAGCACGGCGAAGCAAATCGGCGTATTCTTTTTTAACCTCGCCCAAAATTCGCACACCCAAGCCTGGGCCAGGAAATGGATGGCGATAAACCATCTCGCGTGGCAAGCCTAATGCCACTCCCAATTCACGCACTTCGTCTTTGAAAAGTTCACGCAAAGGCTCTAACAATTTCAAGCCCAATTGTTCAGGCAAGCCGCCCACATTGTGATGACTCTTGATGGTCACAGCCTTTTTGCTTTTGGCGCCGCCGGACTCAATGACGTCGGGGTAAATGGTGCCTTGCGCTAAGAAGCTTGCACCTTTGTGCCCACCCGTGCCCGCTTTCAATTTGGCGGCTTCGTCTTTGAACACATCGACAAACAAACCGCCAATAATTTTGCGTTTTTGTTCGGGTTCACTGATACCCGCCAACTTGCCCAAGAACAAATCGCTTGCATTGACGCGAATCACACGCGCATGCAATTTGCCTTCAAACATTTCCATGACCATGTCGCCTTCATTGAGGCGCAACAGTCCATGGTCCACAAAAACGCACGTGAGTTGATCGCCAATGGCACGGTGAATGAGGGCTGCAGCTACCGAAGAATCAACGCCGCCAGACAAGCCCAAAATAACTTCTTCGTTGCCAACTTGTTCGCGAATCTTGGCAACGGCTTCTTCAATGTAGTCGCCCATGATCCAGTCAGGGCTGGCTTTGCAAATGTCCAAAACAAAGCGGTTGAGCAAGGCTTGACCTTGAACGGTATGTGTCACCTCTGGGTGAAACTGCACCGCGTAAAAACGACGTGCTTCATCGGCCATGCCTGCGATGGGGCAAGCAGGCGTCGAGGCCATCACTTTGAAACCCTCGGGCAACTGCGTCACCTTATCTCCGTGACTCATCCATACCTTGAGCATGCCGTGGCCATCTGCCGTGGCAAAGTCTTCAATGCCCTTGAGCAATTCGGTGTGACCATGTGCACGCACTTCGGCATAGCCAAATTCGCGTGTGGTCCCCGCCTCGACTTTGCCACCCAATTGCTCTGCCATGGTTTGCATGCCGTAGCAGATCCCTAAAACAGGAAGACCCAATTCAAACACAGCATCGGGCGCACGATCGTCGACTTCATAAACACTGGCGTGTGAACCCGACAAAATAATGCCTTTCAGGCTGCCATCTTTGGCGTAGTCACGCACCCAGTCGCTACTCACATCGCAAGGATGCACTTCACAAAACACATGGGCTTCACGAACTCGGCGCGCAATGAGTTGCGTCACTTGTGAGCCAAAGTCGAGGATGAGGATTTTGGAATGCTGCATGGAACGTTGAGAATCAAAAAATAGTTTCAAACAAAGCGAAGCACTGAATCAATCAGCGCGGTAGTTGGGTGCTTCTTTGGTGATTTGCACATCGTGCACGTGGCTTTCGCGAATACCGGCTGTCGTAATTTCAACAAACTCGGCTTTGTTGCGCATGTCCTCAATGGTAGGACAACCGCAATAACCCATGCTGGCCCGCAAACCACCCGCCATTTGGTACAAGATGGCTACCACCGAGCCTTTGTAAGGCACGCGGCCTTCAATGCCTTCGGGTACCAATTTGTCAGCATTAGGATTGCCCGTGCTTGATTCTTGAAAGTAACGATCGGCACTGCCCTGCTGCATAGCGCCAATGCTGCCCATACCGCGGTAGCTTTTGTAGCTGCGACCTTGGTACAAAATAACTTCGCCTGGCGCTTCTTCGGTGCCCGCAAACATGCCGCCCATCATGACGGTGTTGGCACCGGCCGCAATGGCTTTGGCAATGTCACCGCTGTAGCGAATGCCACCGTCTGCAATCAGTGGCACGCCGGTACCTTGCAGCGCTGTGGCCACATTGTCGATGGCCATGACTTGTGGTACGCCCACGCCAGCAACAATGCGGGTGGTGCAAATGGAACCAGGGCCAATGCCCACTTTGACGGCGTCTGCACCCGCCTCGGCCAAAGCCAAAGCCGCAGCGCCGGTGGCAATGTTGCCGCCAATGACTTCGATGTGAGGGTAGTTTTTCTTAACCCACCGCACACGATCAATGACGCCCTGGCTGTGACCGTGGGCCGTGTCAACCACAATGGCATCGACACCCGCTCGTGCCAAAGCTTCAACCCGCTCTTCTGTGCCCTCGCCCACGCCTACTGCTGCGCCGACCAATAAACGACCCGACGCATCGCGGGCCGCTAACGGAAAATTGAGCTGCTTGGTAATGTCTTTGACGGTGATCAAACCCTTCAACTCGAACGCATCGTTGACCACCAACAAGCGTTCCAATTTGTATTTGTTCAACAGGGCCTTAGCCTCCTCGGGCGTGGTGCCTTCGGGCACAGTAATCAATCGCTCACGGGGCGTCATGATTTCACTCACGGGTTGGTCGTATCGCATTTCAAAACGCATGTCGCGACCGGTCACAATGCCGACCACTTTGCCGCCATCGACCACTGGAAAACCGGACACGCCCAATTCATCTGACAATGCCATCACAGCGCGTACTTTGGTATCTGGGGTGATGAAAACAGGATCGCGCAACACGCCTGATTCGTAGCGCTTGACTTTCAAGACCTGCGCCGCCTGCTCTTGAGGTGTGAGGTTTTTGTGAACAATGCCAATGCCGCCTTCTTGGGCAATGGCGATGGCCAAGCGCGATTCTGTGACGGTGTCCATGGCAGCAGAGACCAAGGGCAAGTTCAATCGAAGTTTGCGGGTGAATTGCGTGGAAAGGGACGTGTCCTTGGGCAGAACTTGAGAGTAGGCTGGCACCAACAACACATCGTCGAAAGTGAGGGCTTTACCGAGCAGGCGCATAAGGGATGGCTCCAAAAAAAGGATTGTACCCTCGTCAATGCCTGGGTGATCTTCCCCGAAACAGCTTCAATAGCCCGCCACAGATCCAATTCTACGTCTTGCGAAAAGGCCCGTCCTGCCCTTCCCCTGCCCTTTAAATCGCATTTTTCGAGCCATTTTGGGATCTACCAAAAGGGGTCGGTAAATTTCTAAACGATCTCCAGACTTTAGAGTTTCAGTCAGTGCAGCCTTTCGTCCCCAAATGCCTCGAGCGCGTTCATCTGTTAGCGCCAATTCAAGAACTTTCAGATGGGACTGTAATTCTGGACACATTTTCAAAGACTCAACTGCGTCGTGAACCGTACACCCATGCGGCAAGGTCAAGACGACTTCAAACAATTGTCTGGCAGCGGGACTGAAAAGACACTGAATTTGCATCATGCACTTTCGGCACCGTAGACTTGTTCAGCGCGCTTGACAAAAGCATCTACCAAACTGGCGGCTATTTTGTCAAAGACGGGGCCCACAACAGCCGCCAAACTGGCACTTGCAAATCCATATTCAAGAGACAGGGTGATCTTGCAGGCACGTTGGGAATTGTCACCTACTGGGTCGAAGGTCCAGGTTCCGTCTAATTTAGAAAATGGCCCCTTGACCAATTTCATGCGGACCTCGTGATTTTCAACGTGAGTGTTATGAGTGACAAACACTTGGCTGAAACCGGCCAAGCCAATTCCGACCTCTGCATCCATTTCATGTTCGCCGAATTGCAGCACTTTGGAATGGTTGCACCATGGCAAAAATTGCACGTATTGGTCGACATCCGTCACAAGACGGTACATTTCCTCTGGGGTGTACCAAATGAGAACAGATTTGAGGAGTTTCTTCATACAATAAGACTTATTCTCTAGATTGTAATTTCTCAGAGACCCCTCTTGCAAATACAACAAGCTAAAGTACTTCCTATCTTCTCACACCATGGCGACGCCACCCCCTAAAAACAAAGGTCTCGGTAAATCTGGCCTCATCGCCGAAAACAAAAAAGCAGCCTTTGACTACTTTTTTGAAGAAAGGCATGAGTGCGGCATGGTGCTTGAGGGTTGGGAGGTGAAGGCCGTCAGGGAAGGCAAGGTTCAGCTGACTGATGGGTATGTGGTCATTCGGAACAAAGAAATGTTCATCATCGGATGTTTGATCAACCCCTTGAAGACCGCCTCAACCCATGTCAACCCTGAAGCCGCTCGCACCCGGAAGTTGCTTTTGAAGCGCGAAGAAATTGACCGCCTGACCAGCAAAGTCGAACAGAAGGGTTTCACACTTGTGCCCATCAATCTCCATTGGAAGACAGGCTTCATCAAATGCGAGGTTGCACTTGCCAAGGGCAAGGCTGAACACGATAAGCGCGACACCATCAAAGACCGCGAAGGCAAGCGCGAAGTGGAACGGGCAATGAAAAGCCGCCACCGCTGAAGCTGACTTCAGCTTAAATGACGCAATGGATGCGTTGCGGGCGTCCAAGGACTTTTGAAAAAAAGCGGCCATTCGTTTTGGTCAACATCTGATACGTGAGCATGCGCCCATTTAGGGTGATGGTCTTTGTCAATGGCCAACGCGCGAATGCCCTCCACCGTTTCACTTTTTGGACGCAAGTGAAAACAATGGTGCACCATGTCGCGCTCCATGCGGAGATCATCCGCCAAACCCATGCTGCGCGCTTTTCGAATTTGAGCCAAGACCACATGCACCATCAAGGGCGATGCCTTGTGAAGGCTTGCGAGTGTTTGGTGGGCCCATGGAGAATTCTCCTGCTCAAGGGCCAGGCTAATTTCCAAGGGGCTTGAAAGTGCAAAGCACTTGTCGATGACGCCTTTGTCAGGAAAATGCGATGGCTCAAACTTCGTAAATTGGCTTTGTAGCCAACGCTCCACTGCTTCACTACTTTCAAAGGGTGTGCTGAGCAAAGTTTTCCAAATGAGCGGTAACCTCTGGGCCTCGATCAGGCCATCAGCAAGACCTGCCAGGATGGCATGATGCCCGTTGATTTTTTGACCTGTGAGTCCTAGATATTCACCCAGATGGCCAGGGCATCGGCTGAGAAAATAACCGCCACCCACATCAGGAAACAAACCAATGTGTGTTTCAGGCATGGCCATTTGGGTTCTGTCTGTCACGATTCGAACACTGGCGCCCTGACTGATGCCCATGCCACCGCCTATTACAACGCCATCCATGAAAGCAATGTAGGGCTTGGAATAGGTGTGAATCAAATGATTCAAGGCATACTCTTCTGTGAAGAAGTCACTCAAACTTTGATCACCCGCCAGCGCAGCTTGGTGAAAAAAACGAATGTCACCGCCGGCACAAAAATGACCAAATTGTTCTTCTTTGCCCTGTCCCCGAACCAACACGGCCAAAACCTGAGGGTTGTTTTGAAATTCCAACAAGGCATTGGTCAGCAAGCGCACCATGTCAAGCGTCAGAGCATTCAAGGCCTTGGGTCGATTCAAGGTGATGCAACCCACCCGCCCTGCTACTTCATGCAATATTAGAGCTTCAGAATTTATTGAAGGATTGATCACGTTCACGTCAGACATTGCGTTGTCTCCATCCGAACCATTCATTGCCAAACAAGGCAGCAATCACCAAGCCGCCACCAATTAAAACACTGAGTTGTGGTTCTTCGTTAGCTCCCCACCAAGCCAGAGCAATACCAAAAATAACTTCGAGCAATGCCAATAAAGAAACCTCTGGTGCCTTTAAGACCCTAGCGCAGATGACTGACAGCGTACACGGAATTGCCAATTGCACAATGCCCAGCATGGCCAGTAAACCGATGTCATGCGTATTTGCTTGTAAGGGCCACGCCATTGGCAGAGTCAGAATGCAAGAGATGATGGCACCTAATAGAACAGACGGTACCAAATCAATGGAAACGCCCGATTTTTGACTTTGTTGTGTCAGATTCCATTGAGTGGCACCTGCCAAAGGAACACAAAGCGCGATGCTCACGCCCAACAGGAAATTGGGATCTCCCAGTTGCAATTGACTTACAAACATCATGGCAATTCCAGCACCTGCAATAGCAATAGCAATCCAAGTACGGAGGGGCAAACGGTGTGAAGTAAAAAGCCAGGAGCCCAAAGCTGTTAACAGAGGGCCACAGGCAAGCGTAATTAAGACATTGGCAACGGCTGTCAGCGACAAAGCCATCATGAATGCCGTGAACATGATGCTCCAGCATAAACCTGACAGCCAAAAATAAAGACTGCGCCAAGGCAGTCTTGTCCAAACTCGCCATCCTTGCCAAGCAGTCAGAATGAAAAGCAGGCCAAGCACTGTGAATGCGCTTCTCCAGAAAGTCACTTCAAAGCCACTGGTTTGATCAAGGTGCCTGGAAACCACGCCTGCAATGGACCACAAAGCGGTCACCAGCACCATCAAGGCAACAGCGTAACCGTGTTTGAGTTTTAGCAATTCGGTATGCCAAAGAAGTTGGGATTTGAGCGCAAATTAGGCACGACCGGCACGCTTACGCTCGTGCTCTTTTAAGAAGCGCTTACGCAAACGAACACTCTTGGGCGTAATTTCTACCAACTCATCGTCGTCGATGAACTCCACGCCATATTCAAGCGTGAGGTCAATCGGCGGCGTGATCTTGATCGCGTCTTCTTTGCCTGAAACACGGAAGTTGGTGAGCTGTTTGGTACGCGTAGCGTTCACCACCAAGTCGTTGTCACGGCTGTGAATACCTACAATCATACCTTCGTAAACAGGGTCATTGGCCTTCACAAACATGCGGCCACGATCGTCCAATTTGCCCAAAGCGTAGGTAAAGATTTCACCATCGTCCATGGAAATGAGGACACCGTTTTTACGGCCACCAATTTCACCTTTGTGAGCTTCGTAGCTGTCAAATATATTAGAAATTAAACCAGAGCCACGCGTCAAGTTCAAGAACTCATTGGTAAAGCCAATTAAGCCACGGGCAGGAATACGGTATTCCAAACGCACACGGCCGCGACCATCGGGTTCCATGTTCACGAGTTCGCCTTTGCGTTCACCCAATGCTTGCATCACGCCGCCTTGATGTGTTTCTTCAATGTCAGCTGTAACCAATTCAATTGGCTCATGGCGTTCACCATTCACATCGCGGTAAACCACGCGGGGTTTAGAAACAGCCAACTCGTAACCTTCACGGCGCATGTTTTCAAGCAAGATGGTGAGGTGCAATTCGCCGCGACCCGCCACATCGAAGATACCTTCTTCGTCAGTTTCTTTCACGCGCAAAGCCACGTTGTGTTGCAGTTCTTTTTGCAAACGGTCCCAAATTTGACGACTGGTCACGTACTTGCCTTCGCGTCCAGCCAAGGGGCTGGTGTTGACGCAGAAGTTCATGGTCAAAGTGGGCTCGTCAATGTTGAGCATGGGCAATGGCGCAGGATTAACTGGGTCTGTGACGGTGACACCAATGTTCAAATCGGCAATGCCGTTGATGAGCACAATGTCGCCCGGGCCAGCCTCGGTCACTTGAACGCGGTCGAGTCCGTGGAAAGTCAGAACTTGGTTAACACGACCCTTAATGGCAGTGCCATCAGGGCCTTCCATCATCAAGACATCCATCATGGGCTTGATAGTGCCTTGGCTGATACGGCCCACTCCAATACGGCCTACAAATGTTGAGAAATCGAGTGCAGAAATTTGCAATTGCAGTGGTGCTTCTGGGTCACCTGCTTGCGGCGGCACATGCTTTAACACAGTGTTGAAAAGCGCCGACATGTCTGGACCCCACTGCTCACCAGGTGCGCCCTCTGTCATGGAAGTCCAGCCATTGATGCCAGAGGCATAAACCACTGGAAAATCGAGCTGTTCGTCAGTAGCGCCCAATTTATCGAACAAATCAAAAGCCTGATTTACCACTTTGTCAGGATTGGCACCAGGCTTGTCCACTTTGTTCACAACAACGATAGGCTTGAGACCCAAAGCCAAAGCTTTCTTAGTCACAAAACGTGTTTGAGGCATGGGGCCTTCTTGCGCGTCAATGAGCAAAACCACGCCGTCCACCATGGACAAGGCGCGTTCCACTTCACCGCCGAAGTCGGCGTGGCCTGGGGTGTCAACGATGTTGATGTGAGTGCCTTCCCAACTGACGGCGCAGTTTTTGGCCAAAATGGTAATGCCGCGTTCACGTTCAATGGCGTTGTTGTCCATGACGGTGTCAACAATTTTTTCATGCATGGCAAAGGTGCCTGATTGACGCAGTAACTGGTCAACCATGGTGGTTTTACCGTGGTCAACGTGGGCGATGATGGCAATGTTGCGGATTTGTTTTGTCATGCTAAGGTCTTCTCCAAAATAGATTGAATTTCTAGGGGGCTTAACAAGCGCCCCGGAATGAGTTCACCGGCTTTCACTTGTGCAGAGCCCAGAAGCGCTCGCGGTGATTCGCCGTACACAGCGACATGCAGGTTGTCGGGCCAATCGCCCCGACGGCGCACGCCGCTTAAGAATCTGCCCGCATCATTAGGGGGCAAGGTGACAGGGGTATGACCATCGAGCAACGCATCGACAGGCAACAATTTCATTTCACGCTCTGCTTCATTCAAGACTTCTAGCTCTTGAATGCTAAAGCATTGTTTAGCAACAAAGGGGCCCGTTTGAACACGACGCAAAGCACTCAAGTGCGCGCAGGTGCTGAGGGCGATGGCAACGTCTTCGGCCAAAGTTCGGATGTAGGTGCCCTTGCTGCAAGTAACTGTGATTTTCAGCCGCCGCTGATTGTTTTCAAGGGCGAGTTCTTCTAAAGCCAAGGCATGAATGACGATGTGTCTTGCTTCCCGTTCAACTTCTATGCCTGCACGCGCATAGTCATACAAAGCTTTGCCGTCTTTTTTCAAGGCGCTGTACATGGGTGGAATTTGCTCTATTGGGCCAGTGAATTGCGCTTGAACCTCTTGCAATTGGTCAGGCGTGAAATTCACTGCCTTTTCTGCAATGATTTCGCCTTCCAAATCACCCGTGCTGGTTTGGACACCCAAAATAGCGATGGCTTCGTAGGTTTTGTCAGCATCTAAATGCAACTGGCTGAATTTGGTAGCAGCCCCAAAACACAAGGGCAATACACCAGTAGCCAATGGGTCTAAAGTGCCCGTGTGCCCTGCTTTCTCGGCGCGCAAAAGCCATTTGGCTTTTTGCAAAGCATCGTTACTCGACAAGCCGTATGGTTTGTCTAACAACAGCACCCCATGCACAGGGCGCCGTTGCACCCTGGTGCGTGGCGCGTTCATGTTAGACCTCGTCTTTAGATCGTGAAGCCACCGCCTTGGAGATCAAGGCATTCATGTCGGATGCGCGTTCGGTGGTGCGATCAAATATGAAATGAAGCGTGGGAACAGTGTGAATTTGCAAGCGCTTGAACAAGCCGTTGCGCAAAAAACCAGCAGCAGCATTCAACCCTTCGGTAGCTTCCTCTGGCTTACCTGAAATAAGGCTGAAATACACCTTGGCATGCGCGTAATCGGGGGTGACCTCGACGGCATTCAGGGTGACCATGCCTACACGGGGGTCTTTGAGCTCGCGCGCAATCAGCTCCGACAGATCCCTTTGGATCTGGTCGGCCACGCGGAATCCGCGATGGGCAGAACTGGTAGGTTTGCGAGCCATGGTAAGTGATTGAATTAAATCGTTCGCGCGATTTCTTTAACGTCAAAGAACTCCAGTTGGTCGCCCACTGAAATGTCGTTGTAGTTTTTGAGTTTGATACCGCACTCGAAACCTTCTTTGACTTCGCGTACGTCATCTTTGAGGCGCTTGAGTGAGTCGATTTCGCCCGTGTATATAACCACGTTGTCGCGCAACAAACGGAATTTGGAAGAACGCGTAACCTGACCATTGGTGACCATACAACCCGCAACCGTACCAATTTTGGAGGCCACAAACACAGTCCGAATTTCGGCCATGCCAATGACTTCTTCTTTTTGCTCGGGTGCCAACATGCCAGACATGGCGGCTTTCAGTTCATCGACAGCGTCATAAATGATGTTGTAGTAATTGATGCTGACGCCATTGCTTTCGGCTTGTTTGCGTGCGCCTGCATCGGCACGCACATTAAAGCCAATGACGACCGCTTTGGAAGCGATGGCCAAATTGATGTCGGACTCGCTAATACCACCCACCGCGGCATAGACCAATTGAACTTTGATCTCGTCGGTAGACAATTTGAGCAAAGAAGTGGCCAAGGCTTCTTGCGAACCCTGTACGTCTGCTTTGACAATGATAGGCAAGGTTTTGACTTCGCCAGCACTCATGTCTGTGAACATGTTTTCCAACTTTGCAGCTTGCTGCTTGGCCAACTTGGTATTGCGGAATTTGCCAGCACGGTAAGTGGCAATTTCACGAGCACGACGTTCGTCACTGAGCACCATGAATTCGTCACCGGCTTGTGGCACTTCTGTCAAACCTTGAATCTCGACAGGAATAGAAGGTCCGGCCGATTTAATGGCCTTCCCGTTTTCATCCAACATGGCTCGAACACGGCCAAATGTTTGACCCGCCAACACCACATCGCCCGTAGATAAGGTGCCCGACTGAACAAGAATAGTAGCCACAGGACCACGACCTTTGTCCAAACGCGCTTCAATGACCAAACCTTTGGCAGCTGCGGCCACAGGCGCACGGAGCTCAAGTACTTCAGCTTGTAATAAAACTTGCTCTAGCAAAGCATCAATGCCTGCCCCCGTTTTAGCGGAGACACCTACGAAAGGTGATTCACCACCAAACTCTTCAGGCACCACTTCTTCTGCCACCAACTCGCCTTTGACGCGGTCAAGGTTGGCATCGGGCTTGTCAATCTTGTTGATGGCCACAACAATAGGAACACCGGCTGCCTTGGCATGCTTGATGGCTTCTTTGGTTTGCGGCATCACGCCATCATCGGCGGCAACCACCAAGATGACGATGTCGGTTGCTTGAGCTCCACGTGCACGCATGGCCGTAAACGCTTCGTGGCCTGGTGTGTCCAAGAAGGACACCATGCCACGTGCAGTTTCAACGTGATATGCACCAATATGCTGAGTGATACCCCCAGCTTCGCCTGAGGCTACTTTGGCGCGGCGGATGTAGTCGAGCAATGAAGTTTTGCCGTGATCGACGTGACCCATGACGGTAACCACTGGCGCACGTGGCAACAAAGGTGCGTCACTTTGCGACACTTCTTCATCGGTAAATGCTTCGGGATCGTCTAGCGCAGCGATGACAGCTTTGTGGCCCAACTCTTCCACCAAAATCATGGCGGTGTCTTGGTCCAAAGGCTGATTGATGGTAACCATCTGGCCCAATTTCATGAGCTGCTTGATGACCTCAGATGCCTTGATGGCCATCTTGTGAGCCAACTCAGCCACGGTAATGGTTTCTGGCACGTGGACTTCAATGACGCGTATTTCTGCAGGTGCTGCTTGAACATGTTCTTCGCGATCTCGTTCATTGCCCCTGCGGTTTTTAGGACCACCGCGCCAATTGTTTCGGCCAACACCACCACTGGTATCGCCGCGTGTTGGAATGGCTTTCTTTTTGGCGGGATCGCCCGCCCAACTGGATGAAAGCTTGGCAGATTTAACTTCTTTGTTGCCACCTGGCGCAGCATCTTTGGCCTCTGTAGGAGCGGCTGCTTTTTTAGAAGCAGCACCTGGTACTTGAGCTGGCTTGTGAAGCGTTCCTTTGGCTGTTTTGGGATCAACTTTAGGAACTTCTTTGGGAGGTGCCTTCTTGGCAGGACCACTCATCATGGCGCGAATGGCTTCTGCTTCTGCCAACGCTTTATTGCGGCGTTGGTTCAGATCGCGTTCACGTAAAGCCTCGTCCTCGACGATAGCTTTTGCATCGGCATCAGCCTGATCCTCATCAGCTTTGATCTTTGCAGCCTTGTCAGCTTTGACCAAGGCTTCTGCATTCACGCGTTCGCTTTCAGCAGATTGGGCAATAGAGGGATCAACAGGCTTAGACGCTGCATTGATACTGTCTGCCTCGTGCTGAGCAGCAGCGGCTTTGGCGCTGCGAACGGCAGCGGCTTTTGAAACAGTCTCATCTGGTGATTGCGCTTTAGCACCTTCATCTGTTTCAGATGCTTTCTTGGCTTTTGCCTCTTCACGTTTGGCCAGATCCTTGGCTTCACGCTCGCGACGTTTTTCGGCCAATTCTTCTTCTTGTCGCCTTAATAACTCCGCTTGATTGCGGGCTTCTTCTTCGCGCCGTGCCAATTCAGCAAGGTCGATAAGGGGGGTGGCCGGTTCAGCTGCATGCGTCGATGCTGTTTCAGCTTCATCATCGCGTTTGATGAAGGTGCGTTTTTTACGCACTTCCACCTGGATGGTTCTTGCTTTGCCTGTGGCATCGGCTTGTTTGATTTCGCTGGTAGATTTTTTCACCAAAGTAATCTTTTTACGTTCGCCGGCGACAGTGCCATGACTGGCTTGCAAATAGCTCAAAAGCTTTTGCTTGTCGTTTTCAGTCAGCGCGTCGGAGGCCGCAGACTTGTCGACACCCGCTGAGCGCAATTGCTCTAGCAAAGTATCTGGTGATTTTTTGAGTTCGCTAGCGAACTCGGCGACAGTATTACTGGACATATGGGGTTCTAGCCTCCTTGAGATTAGGCCTGACCAGCGAACCAATGTTCACGGGCTTTCATGATCAGGGCGGTGGCTTCACCATCGGTTTGTCCGGTGATGTCGGTGAGTTCGTCTGTGGCCAAGTCGGCCAGATCGTCGCGTGTATTGACACCCGCTTCAACCAATTTAGCAATCAGTTCTGGGGTAAGGCCTTCAAGATCTCGAAGATCTTGAGAGACATCTTCAACACTTTCTTCGCGGACAATTTCTTGTGTGAGCAAAGCATCCTTGGCGCGAGTGCGCAGTTCGTTCACAGTATCTTCATCGAAGCTGTCAATCTCCAACATTTCTTGGATGGGCACATATGCCACTTCTTCCAAGCTTGCGAAGCCTTCTTCAATCAGAATGTCAGCAATTTCTTGGTCAACATCCAATTTATCCATGAACAATGCGCGAATGCCAGTTGTTTCTTCAGCTTGCTTTTGAGCAGATTCGGCGGCGTCCATGATATTGATTTTCCAACCTGTCAGGTCAGAAGCCAGGCGAACATTTTGTCCGCCACGACCAATGGCAATGGCCAAGTTTTCTTCATCAACAACCACGTCCATGGCGTGTTTTTCTTCGTCAACCACAATGGATTGAACGTTGGCAGGTGCTAAGGCACCAATGACAAATTGAGCTGGATCTTCACTCCACAACACAATGTCAACACGCTCGCCTGCCAATTCGTTGGTGACGCCGTTGACGCGTGTACCACGAACACCGACGCAGGTGCCAATGGGATCAACGCGCTTGTCATGCGACAACACGGCTATCTTGGCGCGCGAACCGGGGTCACGTGCACAAGATTTGATCTCTAGCAAGCCTTGTTCAATTTCTGGGACTTCTTGACTGAAAAGTTCAATCATGAATTCGGGTGAGGAACGAGACAAGATAATGGGCGCACCCCGCAAGGTGAGATCGACTTCCATGATCATGGCGCGAACGCGATCACCATTTCGAAGATTTTCTTTGGGAATCATTTCGCTGCGACGCAGGCGGCCTTCAACACGGCCCGACTCAACAATGATGTCACCCTTGTCCATGCGCTTCACGGTACCCACCAAAATCTTCTCGCCCCTTGCCATGAACTCGTTGAGTAACATTTCGCGCTCAGCATCGCGAATCTTTTGCAAGATGACTTGTTTGGCCGCCATGGCGCCAATGCGGCCAATGGGCAATGATTCGACGGACTCTTCGATGTACTCGTCAACTTCAATGTCCGCAATTTGCTCGACAGCTTCAAAGAGCAAAATTTCTTGGTCGGGCAATTGCAAACCTGCTTCATCTGGCACCACATGCCAGCGGCGGAAAGTTTCGTAGTTGCCGCTGTCACGGTCAATGGCTACGCGAATATCGACGTCACCTTCGTAAAGCTTTTTAGTGGCTTGGGCTAAAGCGGATTCAACGGCACCAAAGACGATGTCACGTTCAACGTTCTTTTCACGTGAGATGGCTTCAACCAGCATCAACAGTTCGCGGTTCATGTTAATTCTCTCCTAAGTCTGTTTTGGGCTTACGGCCCTTGAAATCAACCACTGGCGCGAGACGCGCCTCTCTTAATTCATTCAAATAAAAACCAAGCACTCGCATGGGCACTGGCGGACGGTTCTTGCTCACTCGTGCACCTGGCTTTGGCTCTGGTGCATCTGACCAAACAATTTGCCATGTGTTCTCGGCATCGGCTTTTTCAAGCGTTCCCCTGAACTTCTTGCGTGTTGCATTGACCAAACCAGCCGCCGCCTCCCCCATTGGGGCCTTCAACGTGATATCTATTAGCTCACCTTCAAAGCGCGCCAAGTCTTTTTCATTGCGCAAAGGACGATCAATACCCGGCGACGACACTTCTAAACGGCGATATTCAGCACCATCCACTTCAAGGGCAAACATCAATTGGCGATTGACCTTCTCACAGTCTTCAACTGTGACCCAAGGAATTTCAAATCGATCCACACCCACTTGCCATGGGTTGTCGATGGTGATGCGCACAAGACCACCGGCAGAGCGTTCAATCTCAACCAGTTCATAGCCCAATCCGGCTACGGTTTCTTCAACAATCTGCTGCAATGCCACTCGAAATGGTTCTTTTTAAAAAGGTTTGACTCACAATTGCTTCATTTTTTCAAAAATTCTTGAGCGGTAAAAACCCTGCTCACTAATCGATCGACCAAAAAAAACGGGCGGTGAAAACCCGCCCGTTTGGTCGTGAACCCGCATTCTAATCCATAAATCCTTGATTTGGAACGCTTTTGTTGGAAAAAAGCGGCAACTTAAGCCAATGCCTGATTCAGTTGAGGGACGGCAGAAAGCAAGGTTTTTGTGTAACTTGCCTGCGGATTGTTCAAAATTTGAGAGGCATCTCCAATTTCGACGATTTCCCCTGAATGCATCACTGCCACCCTGTCTGCCAAATAAGCCACAACCCCGATGTTGTGGGTCACAAAAAGGAAGCTGACACCCAGCGAATCCTGAAGTTCTCTGAGCAAGTTCAAAATTTGTGCTTGAACGGACACATCCAGTGCCGAGGTGGGCTCATCGCAAACGATCAAACTGGGTTTAACTGCCAATGCTCTGGCAATTGCTATTCTCTGGCGTTGCCCACCTGAAAACTCGTGAGGGTACCTGTCTAGGGCATCCTTGCGAAGTCCGACCTGGTCCATTAAAAGCTTCAAGTCAGCCTGACGTTGATCGGCCGACCACTCGGGATGAAGACTCTTCATGCCCTCCTCCAATATTTCCTGAACTCGCATGCGAGGATTCAAGGAGGCAAAAGGATTTTGAAAAATAATTTGTAATTGACGACGCGATGCCATCAGGTCGCGTCCCTTTAATTGGAACAAATTTTGGCCCAGCAGTACCGCTGCGCCAGTGACCTGGGTGTGAGGTGTTAACAATTGAAGCAGTGCTTTGCCAATGGTGGTTTTGCCGCATCCAGATTCCCCAACCAAAGCCAATGTTTGGCCCTTTTGAATGTCAAAACTGACGTTCTTGACAGCCTGAAAGGTTTGCCGCCCGCCAAAGACCCCGCCACCCATAGAATAAATCACTGACAAATTTTGTACAGACAGCAAGACTGAATGGTCATTGGACACAATGCTGGAACGATCAATAAATGGCGGAAGAGACAAAGCTTGCAGTCCGGCATCATGAACTCTGACGCATCGAACATTGTGATCTTCAGTCAGAGCCGTCATGAGGACTGATTTTTCAACGCATGACTCAATTTGATAGGGGCATCTTGGCGCAAAGCGACATCCTTGAAAAACTTGCGTCAAAGGAGGTACCGTCCCATGAATGGCCGCCAATTGACGACCTCTTAGGTCTTCTCCCGGCAATGCCTGAAGCAGCAGCTTGGCGTAAGGGTGCGAAGGACGGACAAAAAAATCGGCAGCGGATGCGACTTCAACAATTTGGCCAGCGTACATCAAGGCCACTTGGTCTGCCATGCCACTCACTACAGCCAAATCATGGGTGATAAGCAGCATGGCCATGCCTCGCTCCTTTTGCAGGCCTTTTAGCAAGTCCAAAATCTGAGCTTGAATGGTGACATCAAGAGCTGTTGTTGGCTCGTCAGCAATCAATAAGTCTGGTTCTGCCGCCAAGGCGATGGCAATCATGACCCTTTGCAATTGCCCTCCAGACATTTCAAAAGGGTAACTGCCCATTCGCCTTGTAGGCTCTGGTAAGCCTACTTTTGTCAGCCACTCAAGTGCTCGCGCATGAGCTGCCGCCCCTTTCAATGAAGTGTGCTGAGAAATGACTTCCAATATTTGATCGCCCACCGTCATGACCGGATTCAGGCTGGTCGATGGCTCTTGAAAAATGATGGAGATGCGACGTCCTCGTATTGCGCGCATCTGATTTTCACTGAGTTGGAAAACATCCACATCAGATAACTTAACTTGGCCATTGTGAATCACCGCATTGTCAGGCAACAAACGAAGCAATGAGAGTGCGGTCATTGATTTACCGCAACCAGATTCGCCCACCAATGCAAAAGTTTGGCCTTTTTGAAGCGTCAAGTTGAGTGCATCGACAGCCCTGGCCATGCCCGATTCAGTTTGCAAATCTACTACCAGATTTTTAACAATCAGTTGCTCAATCATGCTGCCACCTCTTGCGTTGGGGATGCAGTTGCATGTGCACTGCGGAGCCTGGTTCGAGGATCAAAAGCATCTCTGATGGCGTCAGCCAATAAGTTGGCACTGAGCACAATCAGGAACATGAAACCGAAGGCCGTTGTCAATGTCCACCAAACCAAAGGTGTCGCCGCCAGTTCAGCGCGAGCGGTATTGATCATGACCCCAAAACTGGCTGTTTTTGGATCAACACCCACACCGACATAGGACAAAACAGCCTCAGCCAAAACAAAGCCAGAGAATTGCATCACGGTATTGATCAGCACCAAGTGCATCAAGTTGGGAATGATGTGACGCCACAAAACCCGAGGCGTTGAGACACCAAAAGCACGGGCAGATTGGATGTATTCCAATTCGCGCAACTTCAAAGTTTCACCGCGAACCAGGCGACATAAGCCAGTGAACGAGGTGATGCCTAAGATGAGGCACAGGAAAAACAAACGGGCATCAGCACGCTCTAATGATGTTTCGAAAAAACCTTGATTTTTATCGATGAAAACTTGAAGAAGTAACACTGAGGCTGCAATCAACAGCACATCAGGAATCGATGCAAGGAGGGTGTAGACATATTGAATGACTTCATCGACCCAGCCACGCAAATAGCCCGCCGTCACTCCCAGCAGAAGCGCCAATGGCAAAACCACCAAGGTTGTTAATCCACCTATGACCAAGGCAGTTCGGACACTCTTCATGGCAAAGACCAGCACTGAATTGCCAGTTCGGTCTGTTCCAAACACATGGTAACCCTGTGAAAGAAATGCGACCCAGCAGATGGCCAGGGTCATGAGTGTGAACGTGATGGCCATTGAACGCCATGGCCATTCGGTCTTTCCATGCCAAAATTTAGAAACAAGGACTGCCAAAGTTTGCTGGCTTGAATACCTGACGACCAAGAGTCCAAACACAAGGACCACAGCAACAATGCACGCGCCCCATCCAAGCGCTAAGGCTGTGCGCTGGTAAACGTCGGCCGAGAGTTCAAGCTCGGGGTCGCTTAGATGTTGGCCACCAAATCGCAGGCGGGGATAGTCACGAACAGGCTCCCCATTTCGCTCGAAAGTTTCTTTGCGAAATGCGACAGCAGACAGCGGTTCTGAATAACTTCGTTCTCTGGCTGAAGCAAGGGGCAACAATACTTGATCCAGAACTGAATTGGTTTCAGATGAATATTGCGTGGCTTGACCTGGCGAAGACGGCAAAACTTCTCTGTAATGAATGGAGTCTGTGAGTGCCACCAATAAAAAGAAACCCAAGACCATGCTGCTGACCATGGCCACAGGCCGTTTCATGGCCAGACGCCAATTGGCTCTGAGGTTGTGATCTGATCTAATTTGCCAAATGTACCAAAGTACAAACAGCAAGATGGCATAAACAAAGAGATCGGTTAACAAGAATACAGGTTGCATGGTGCGCCTACTGCAAACGAATGCGTGGATCAGCCAAGGTGTAGCTGATGTCAGTCAATATCAAACCAAGGATGTACAAAAATGAGCCGATGAAAACCATGGCTCGTACGATGGCAAAGTCTTGACCTGCAATGGCTTCAATCAAATAACTGCCTAAACCTGGTATGGCGAAAAATGATTCTGTGATCAAACTGCCCATGAACAGCAAAGGAATCACGGCAACAGATGCGGTCAAGATGGGGATCAAGGCATTTCTCAACACATGAACCAAAAGGACTCTGCTTTCAGACAGACCTTTGGACCGAGCGGTTCGGACATAGTCCTTGCCTATCTCTTCCATGAAAAGCGTTCTGTTGAATCGAACTTCGCCCCCCAATCTAGAGAAGATGCCCACAGCAATGGGCAATACCAAGAAGCGCCAAGCATCCATCCCCGGCGCAAAACCCGATACAGGCATGAGCTGCAGCACACGCGAGAACATGAACTGCCCCATCACGATGAAAAACAGTGACGAAATAGACATGAAAACCACACACAAAACGGTGCCCCAAAAATCAAGGTAAGTGGCCCGAAAAAACGCCAACCCTAAAGCCAAAACAATCGAAATACCCAAGCCGACGACAAAGCTTGGCAATGCCAATGCGATGGAAGGCCCTGCACGTCTGACAATTTCAGAAGCAATGTCACGACCACTGTCTGCACGCCCAAAGTCAAAAACGAACATGCGCAAAGAACTGTCTAAAAATAAGGTGTTGCTTAATTTTGCAAGGCCTTGCTCTTGTTCATTGAAGAACAAAGGACGGTCATAGCCTCGTTCTGCCTTCCATTTTTCAATGGCATCTGCTGTGACGCGTTTCCCGCCCAATTGCATGCGAGCCATGTCGTCGGGTGTGTTCACTTTGAAAAACAGCACAAAGGTCAGTAAATTGATGCCAATCAAAATGGCAAAGCCATAGGCTAACTTGCGAGTTAAGAATCTAAACATCACAAACTCCGAGGTGTATTGGCGCCCGTTTGCACGGCACGCTGCATCTGACGTCTTTGCCAAGCTTGCCAAGCTGGCCAGGCCAAGCCAATGAACAGAAAAGGCAACATGGCAAGAGGCCACCAAATGGCTTGGTTCCACTCTTTGATTTTGCTGGTGCGCAGTTGTGAATCAATTTTCAAATAGGGCAAGCTATCGCGAATGATGTTGGAGGGCTTGCCGTTGCCTACCCATTGATGATAGGCCCCACCAAACTCTTCAGACCAGCCATAGAGCATGGGCATTTCTTCTTGCATGATTTCAATCATGCGAGCAATCATGGCCGCTCTCTCTGGCGTATCTTCAAGGTCTTTCATCCGATCGAACAAGCGATCAAATTCTGGGTGGGCGAAATTGCTTGCATTTTCACCGTCAAACTTGGCCTTAGAGTTAGGACCGTACAACAAGAACAGGAAATTTTCGGGATCAGGATAGTCAGCCAGCCATCCCCAGAAGAAAAATTGAGCAGCGCCTTTGCGCATTTTGTCTTGAAAGCGGTTGTAGTCCGTATTGCGTATTTCAATTTGAACATTGAGCTTGGCAAATTGTTTGGACACCCAATCCAAGCGGGCTTTGTAGCCAGGTCCTACCCCTTGAGTGTCATAGTTCAAGACCAAGGGTTGACCTGTTTTGAGATCTCGGCCGTTGGGATAACCTGCCTCAGTCAATAGCTTTTTAGCCACTTCAATTGACTTGCGCTTGAATTTGCCATCAGGCATTTTGTCGTAAATAACGGGGTTAGGGTTGGACATGTTGTTGCCAAATAATCCTGGCACCACCACACTGTGATTCACTTGGGCACGGTCATCTTCAAAGACAGAAACATACTCTTCAAAGTCAAAGGCAATGGCCAATGCTTGCCTCAATTTTTTGTTGCGAATCTGGTCTTCAGGTGTTTTTCCCAAACCAACGACGGGGTCTAACCAATTGAATCCAAAGTGCCAAAAACCCACTTGAATGGTGCTGGGAAGTTGAATTTTTCGCTCAAGCAATTCCTTGGCGCGTCCGGTGCCATCTTGAATTGAAACTTGATAGCCAATCCCTGGCTCGCCACGTTCAAGTTGCGGGATGTCGTAGTAGCCTTGAATGAATTTGGTGGCCACCGAGGTACCCTCTTTTTCAATGACCGAAATCACCTTGTCAACAAAGGGGGTTGTTTTGCCACAGTCCTTGAGCAGGCCTTTTTCTTGATCACCTGATTCACCCTCACATGGATAAGGAACGCCTCGGTAATTGGGGTTGCGCACCAACTCCATGCGAGAGTTGGGAACATATTCGGTAAGCATGTAGGGACCTGTTCCGACGGGCCATGTGTCAGAATTTAAATTTCTACGAGCCATACCGTCTTGCGAATAAAAAGCATCGACTTCCCAAGGGATGGGTGAAAAGAAAGTCATTGCTAACCAATATTTAAACTGGGGGTACTTGCCCACCACGCGAATTTTCAGCGTGTGTGCATCTAGCACTTCAACCCCAGAAAGCGCGTGCTCTCTAAAATCTAACCAAGGCAGATGTCCAAAGGGGCCAACTTCTCTGGCTGATTTGCCTGCTTTCAGTTTTTCATTGAAAGCTTTAATTTGCTTGCCATAGCCTGCAAGGCCCACAATTTTTTCTGACAAAAAGCCAAACGAAGGCGACTTGACGCGAGGCGTTGCCAAGCGTTTGATGGCATAGGCATAGTCTTCTGCTAGCAGTTCGCGTGTTCCCATGTGTTCAAAGTCATAAGGCCTGCGTATGCCTTGAATGTCAGATTCTTTCAAAGACAAATAACGGTGCTGACCATCTTCCTTTTTGGCAAATGCAGGATGCGGTTGGTACAAAATACCTGGCTGTATTTTGAGTTCGAAGACACTTTCAGCAATTTGATCAGCGGGGGTCTGAACCGGAAGCTCTTTGCCTTCTTTGCTTAAAAATTTAACGCTGGGCAGTTCTTTCAGGGTGCGGGGCTCCAACTCATAGGGTCTCTTGAGGTAGTGGTATTTCAAAGGCGGCTCATAAACAGCATAAGTCCAAGGCGTTTCGTTGTTGCTGTAAGAAGAGGTGGAGTCCAAATATTTAGGCGACTCCTGATAAGAGCTGAAAAGGACATTTTCGGCCAGCAGGGCTTTGGGGACGGGCTCGTTTGTAACGCCACCACAGCCTGCCAGAAGGCTTAAGGTCGTTGTAAATGCTGCAAAAAAATGCAAGCGGGTGATTGGGCTGAACATGGTTTGTATTTTCAAGAGATGCCGTACTTTAGCGCAAGCTGAATGCAGTGTGAAATAGGTCAGCATCATATAAAAACGCTTTGGGAAGAGGTCTTTTGTAAGTCTTGATCAACAATCAGTTCATTCAAAAGTATGCGGAATTAGAAAGTGTACTTGGCAGTAAAGCGAGTGTAGCGACCTGTGTTGTTGTAGAGGCCAGAACTGTAGCCCTGCTGAACTATCGTGCTGGTATTAAAGCCAGGATAGTAAGGCGCTGGCTTATCAAACACATTCGAGATGTTCACACCGAAGTTAAAGTTCTTAATGCCCTTGTACATGTAGCCCACATCAAATGTTTTCCATGATGGCACTTTGCAATCTGGATAATAGGTGTTGTACGAAGGCACGCCACCCAAAGCTGTGGCAGTTTTGGGCTGGCCTGAACCATAGTGGCAATACGCCACTGGATATTCTGTGTTTCCATCATAACGACGCATCATTGAGATAGACGTGGTCATTTTCATGGCAGCCAGGAAGATGTGTGAGCCCTGCTCTAAAGCGGTTGACAAACTAAAGCGATTGCGGGGAATAGCACCTACAGAAGTAGCCCAATCATTCAAACCACCATACGTACCCACCGCATTGCGCATGAAATCACCGGGTGCTTCTGCATGCATGTAAGAAATTAAGTGAGTCATCTTGAATGAAGATGTCAAACGACCGTAATCACCCAAGTTATTTCGAGACTTCAATTCGATGTCAATGCCCGTAATTTCAGTGGCACCTTGGTTAATCCAAGGCGTTTTGACGGCAATCAAGGGGCCTGTTCCTGGAATCGCGTTGCCGTTGGTATCTTTCAGTTGATTCAAAGGATTGGTGTCACGCGTAATTGAATCAGCTGGGAATCGCTCAGGGTGCTCCAGCAAATAGGTTGCGCTGCCTAAAGCCACTTCATTTTCTTGACGGACTTTGTAGGTGTCAAACAAAACATCGATGTTTTTGGTGGGTAAGTAAATCATGCCAAGCGAGAAACCCTTGGATTTCTCAGGCTTGAGTTCTGGGTTAGAGCCACCTACACCTGACACGCTCTTTGAACAATCTGTTGGGTCTGCGCCTGAAACGGGCATCACACCATCAGGACAACGAATCGGATCGGTCGTACCGTTTAAGAAGAATTGCGCGCCACCCGAGGCCACTTGCGACAAAGCAGGCGCACGGAAACCTTCAGAGTATGTACCCCTCAAAGCCAGCCCGCCTTGAGCTTTCCACTTGGCACCCACCTTGGGCACGAAATTGGCTTTCAAGCTGGGGTATTTGTCAAAACGGCCCGCAAAATTCATCTCGAAAGTTTGAGTAAATGGTGTGCGGAATTCGAAGAAAGATGAGACAACATCCCGCTTGCTTTGGATGGCTGTCGTAGACAAGCCCAAGATATCGCCGCGTGCATTGGCTGTATCGGCATCAATTCCCAAGCGTTCCTGACGGGCTTCAATGCCTGCGACAAAATCAATCTTGCCTCCTTCTAATTGCCCCAACTCTCGCGTAGCCTTGGCATCCCACTGAACAATTTCGGCAATGCCGACATTGTTCAAATCTCTGGAAATCGCTGGGTCAGCAGCGAGTGAAGCCAATGACCGGTTTTCAGTCGTTAACTTGCGCAAAGTAGGCAAGTAAAGGAAGCCGTAGGAAGTTTCTTCACGACGCGACTGGTTCCACAAGAATGCCGTTTCCCAATCCCATTCGTCCTGAGCACCTTTGAACCCACCGAGCACTCGTGCATTTTGGCTGGACAAATTAGTACCTGTTTTCAGATTCTCAAAACGATAGGCAACAGCAGTGCGAGCATCTTTGAAGGGATTGTCTGGGTGGCCGATTGGCAAAATGGCTTGGAAAGGATCCGCTATGCCGCCGACCAAGAAATTGGTCGTAGGCGAAGTACCACTGATGGTACTTGCAGGTGAACGGTAAGTTCTTTTGGTGTCATTGAAAGCAAACTCAACAAATGCGGATAGGTTTTCATTGATCCGAAATTTGCCAATACCCAACAAGCTGAAATTCTCGCCTGCGGTTTGAACATCTGTGAATGCATCGCCATCGTAGTTACAAAATGTGCGACCCGACAAGAAACTAGAGGCTGCAATGCCGTAAGCAGATGCACCCACCAGCTTTTTAGAAGCATCACAATTCAAGGTGTTCAAGATATTAGGTGAAGTGGCAGTGCCAGTGGTGAAAAATGACTTTGAGTTCAACGCACGCTCTTTGAAAAAGAACGGTTGATTCGTGACATAGCTGTAATAGGGAGACAAGCGATTGTTCATCGCAGCATATTCAGATGCTCTGATGTCGAACGAGCCATCTCGCACAGTTGTGGCATTTTGAGTCGACAAATCAAACGACAGCATCAGGCTCTTGCCATCGGCTTTGTAATCGCCAACACCCATGGTGCCATTCACATTCCGACGGCCAAATTCTTGATTGTCGTTGGAACCGATGCTTGAAGAAATTTCGCCTCCCATGAAACCTGATTTGGTCATGAAATTAATCACACCAGCCATGGCATCTGAGCCATAAATTGCAGAGGCACCATCTTTAAAAATTTCAATGCGATCAATGGCGGAAATTGGAATGCTATTTAAGTCATACAGCGTCGATTGACCATTGTTAGGGTTCGCATAAGCCGAGGGTGTCATCCGTCGACCATTGAGCAAAATCAATGTCGACGTAGAGCCTAAGGCGCGCAAAGATGCGGTAGCTACCCCACGAGAAAAGCCATTCTGGTCAGGCGTATCCTGATAACCGCCAACACCCATTGAAGGAACGGTCATTAACAGTTGCAAGGCATTGCTTGCACCTGACTGCAGAATTTCTTGGGCTGTAATTGTCTGAATCGGGGACGTTCCATCCTTTTCAGTACGCTTCAAATTCGAACCGGTAATTGTTACTTCTGCCAATCCTGAAGATTGAGCCAAAGATATTTGACCAACACCTGTGGTCGTCAGAACCATGACAACCAGGCTCAACTTCGATGGCTTGAGCATCTTTAGAACCCTTTGTTTTAGTAGTTTTTTTTGAGTTATAAATTTTTTTCAGTTTAAAGACGTTGAACTTTTCAATTAGCAGTTAAAGCCGCCTGTATCTAAAAAACAACAAAGCATGCTTGGGTTCCAAAAACTGAGCATGTCAAAATGCGACTTTGATCAATGAGTACCACAACATGAGCTTTTTAAAGGGTAAGAAAATCCTCATCACGGGAGTTTTGTCCAACCGATCGATTGCTTACGGCATTGCCAAAGCTTGCCATTCACAGGGGGCCGAATTGGCTTTCAGCTACGTAGGTGAGCGATTTAAAGACAGAATCACCGAGTTTGCTGCTGACTTTGATTCAAAGCTTATTTTTGACTGTGACGTCGGAGATGACACCCAAATTGATCGGTTGTTTCAAGACTTGTCGCTTCACTGGCCCCAGTTTGATGGTTTTGTTCACAGTATTGGCTACGCACCACGCGAAGCCATTGCAGGTGACTTCATGGAGGGCTTAAGTCGCGAAGGCTTCAAAATTGCGCATGACATTAGCGCTTATTCATTCCCTGCCATGGCCAAGGCTGCTTTGCCTTATTTAAGAGAAGACGCTGCATTGCTCACATTGACCTATCTCGGCGCGGTCAAAGTGGTGCCCAACTACAACACCATGGGTCTTGCAAAAGCATCACTTGAAGCATCAGTTCGCTATTTGGCAGATTCTCTTGGCCCTAAAAAGATTCGAGTCAATGGCATCAGTGCTGGCCCTATCAAAACACTTGCAGCGAGTGGTATCAAAGACTTTGGCAAAATTTTGAGTGCTGTTGCCGCCACATCGCCCATACGACGCAATGTCACCATTGAGGATGTGGGCAACACGGCCGCGTTCTTGATGAGCCCCTTATCAGCCGGTATTTCTGCCGAAATTGTGTATGTCGATGGTGGATTCAGTCATGTCGTTGGTGGCATTGGTGGCGTGTAAAGAAGTTTTGCTGTGATTTTTAATGTGTGAACATTTCTCAGCCCTTAAAATTTTGAGCCATCACTCCTAATATTTTTGATCTAAAAATTGTGCTTATAAGCGCACGCAATCAGCAAAGTACTGTTTCACGCCGTCATCGCCCTTCTCCTCCACCAAACCATGAATGTCGGTTTCAAAACCAGGGCATTGAAGATTGAATTCGCGAGAAAATTTGAGGTAATCCACAATTTTCTTGTTAAAGACTTCACCAGGCACCAACAAAGGAATGCCTGGGGGGTAAGGCGTCACAAGCCCAACCGTGATGCGACCTTCAAGTTCATCAATTGATACACGCTCAGTTTGACGACGCGCAATTTGCGCATAAGCGTCTGCAGGCGTCATTGCTGGCTTCAGGTCAGACAAATACATCTCCGTGGTCAATCTGGCCACATCGTATTTAGCATACAGCGCGTGAATGTGCTGGCACAAATCGCGCAAACCCATGCGCTCGTACTTAGGCTGCTTTTGACAAAACTTAGGCATGATTCGCCACATGGGATGATTGCGGTCGTAATCGTCCTTGAACTGCTGCAAAGCAGTCAGCAAAGAATTCCAACGTCCCTTGGTAATGCCGATGGTGAACATGATAAAGAAACTGTACAGGCCTGTTTTTTCCACCACAACGCCATGCTCGGTCAGAAACTTGGTGAGCACTGAGGCGGGAATGCCAGACTTGTCGAACTTGCCATCCAAATTCAAGCCGGGTGTGACAATGGTGGCCTTGATGGGGTCGAGCATGTTGAAGCCGTCGGCCATTTGGCCAAAGCCGTGCCACTTTCCGCCCTTCTTTTTGGGGTCACTCCGCAGAATCCAATCCTCGGCGCGACCAATGCCTTCATCGACCAAATTTTCGGGTCCCCACACCTTGAACCACCAGTCCTTGCCATACTCGTCATCGACTTTTCGCATGGCACGTCTGAAGTCGAGCGCCTCGGCAATACTTTCCTCCACCAAGGCAGTGCCACCTGGCGGCTCCATCATGGCTGCCGCAACGTCACAACTGGCAATGATGCTGTACTGAGGGCTGGTGCTGGTATGCATCAAATACGCTTCGTTAAACAAGTGACGGTCTAGCTTGGTGTTTTGCGAATCTTGAATCAGCACATGACTGGCTTGGCTGATACCCGCCAACAGTTTGTGGATCGACTGCGTGGCATAGACCAATGAATGTTTTGGCCGTGGCCGTTTTTTGCCCATGGCATGGTAAGTGCCATAAAAAGGATGGAACGCAGCGTGAGGCAACCATGCTTCATCAAAGTGCAGATTTTCAACATAACCATCGAGCATACCTTTGATGGTTTCGGTGTTGTACAAAACACCGTCATAGGTTGATTGCGTCAAGGTCATAACCCTTGGCTTTACTTTTTTTGCGTCAATGCCTTTGAGCAATGGGTTGGCTTTGATCTTTGCCTGAATGCTGGCAACCGTAAACTCACTTTGTGGAATAGGTCCAATGATGCCGTAATGATTGCGTGTTGGCTTCAAGAAAACGGGAATAGCACCCGTCATGATGATGGCGTGCAAAATGGACTTGTGGCAATTGCGATCGACCACCACCACATCACCTGGCGCAACAGCGTGGTGCCACACCATCTTGTTGGATGTGCTGGTGCCATTGGTCACAAAGAAACAATGATCGGCATTGAAAATGCGGGCTGCATTACGTTCACTTTCACCGATGGCGCCGTTGTGATCCAACAACTGACCCAGTTCTTCCACCGCATTGCACACGTCAGCGCGCAACATATTCTCACCATAAAATTGGTGGTACATCTGTCCCACAGGGCTCTTCAAAAATGCCACGCCACCTGAGTGACCAGGGCAGTGCCAAGAATAAGATCCATCTTCAGCATAGTCCAACAAAGCTTTGAAGAACGGAGGCTGAACACCTTCTAAATAACTTTTGGCTTCGCGAATGATGTGGCGTGACACAAACTCTGGCGTGTCCTCAAACATGTGGATGAATCCGTGCAATTCACGCAAAATGTCGTTGGGTATGTGCCGCGATGTTTTAGTTTCGCCATAGATATAAATGGGCACATCTGCATTTTTCCGGCGGACCTCTTCAATGAAAGCACGCAAACTTAATACAGCAGGATCTAGATCGGGTCCGGGGGTGAACTCTTCATCGTCAATCGATAAAATGAAAGCACTGGCCCGCGACTGTTGCTGAGCAAACTGAGACAGATCGCCATAACTGGTTACACCCAAAACTTCAAAACCTTCTGTTTCAATAGCTTGAGCCAAAGCACGGATACCCAGTCCAGAGGTGTTCTCAGAGCGGTAGTCTTCGTCGATGATGACGATTGGAAAACGAAATTTCATAGGGTTCCCGCATTGGGTCAAAAAAGTAGACAACAGGGGCGAAGTGTAATGAATAAACGGCCCCACAGCGACTTTTGGGCTCAAGAATCTATGCCCAAACTGCTATACTTAAAAGCTCGGAGCGGTGGATGAGTGGTTTAAGTCGCACGCCTGGAAAGCGTGTGTGGGTTTATCCCCACCGCGGGTTCGAATCCCGCCTGCTCCGCCATATTGAAAACCCTGCTAGAACCTT
>Ga0209442_1000116_pt1 | contig 46206 bp, 45 predicted proteins | sample LauGreSBDMM110DD_2_FD_187565 | JGI IMG/M metagenome (GOLD analysis project Ga0209442, IMG submission 187565) | Freshwater lake microbial communities from Lake Michigan, USA - Sp13.BD.MM110.DD (SPAdes) (version 2) | ecosystem: Environmental > Aquatic > Freshwater > Lake | place: Lake Michigan...
TTGGCATCGCGCAATGCCTTCTTCACAGCAGACATGCAACGCGCGGTAAGCGCAGCAGTTGCTTCGTTAAATTGCGAACGGGTGACTTTCACTTCGTGGCTTTGGGCTGCATGCGACCATACCAACGACACATCCGAAGCGGTGGTCAAAGCTTCTTTAGCTGCACGAGCAGCCGCTTTCAATCGAGTTTTGTCTTCAGCACTGAAGCCGGCCTGAACGTCAGCAAGCCCCATCGACGCCAAGGCTGCATCTGCCAATGCGTGGTCGTAGTCATCTCCACCCAAAGCTGAATCACCACCGGTGGCCATCACTTCAAACACACCACGCGTTAAACGCAAAATAGAAATGTCAAAGGTGCCACCGCCCAAATCGAACACGGCATAAATGCCTTCGCTGCCGTTGTCTAAGCCATAAGCAATGGCTGCCGCGGTGGGTTCGTTGATGAGGCGCAGCACATTGATGCCCGCCATCTGCGCAGCGTCTTTGGTGGCTTGTCTTTGCGCATCGTCAAAGTACGCAGGCACTGTGATCACAGCGCCGTGCAAATCATCGTTGAAGGTGTCTTCTGCCCTGTAGCGCAGTGTGGCCAAAATTTCGGCGCTGACTTCAACAGGCGATTTAGTACCCTGAACCGTTTGAATGGACAGCATGCCTTTTTCAGAAGCAGCCTCTTGGCCTTCGGGCTTTACAAACTTGTAGGGCAACTTTTCTGGATGGGCAATGTCAGACAAACTGCGCCCCATGAAGCGCTTCACAGAGGCCAATGTATTTTCTGGATCTAAGGCAGCATTGGCCACGGCTTCGTGGCCTATCTGTCGGCCTTGGCCTGGCAAATAGCGCACCACAGAGGGCAAAATAATGTAGCCTTTGTCGTCGGGCAAGCACTCTGCCACACCATTGCGCACAGAGGCCACCAAAGAATGCGTGGTACCTAAATCGATGCCAACGGCAATGCGCCGCTGGTGTGGATCCGGCGCTTGGCCGGGTTCGGAAATTTGCAAAAGTGCCATTTAAAACTTCAATGTCTGTGCGGTCAAATTAAGTGCAGGCGTCAAGCCCATGCTGCACTTCCTGTGCAAATTTTTCAATGAACATCAGCGCCCTTACCTGCCCTACCGCAGCCGAAAAGTTGTGATCAGCGTCCATCAAGTGCGCGGCTTGCGCCAATACTTGTGCATGGGATGCATCAACCTCATCTAGCAATGCTTCGAGTGCTGTAATTTTAGTGTCTAAATTTTTAAGCGCTTTGCAATCGTCTAGCGCTTCGCGCCATTCCATTTGTTGCATTAAAAATGCGGGCGGCATGCTGGTATTGTTTTCTGCATTCACTGCGGCACCATGCAACTCACACAAGTAAGCTGCACGTTTTAAGGGGTCTTTGAGTCGGTTGTAGGCTTCGTTGATGCGCACCGACCATTGCATGGCAACGCGTTGTGAAGCAGCGCCTTCAGAAGCAAATCGGTCGGGGTGGGCTTCGCGTTGCAAAGACTTCCATTGAAGGTCTAGCTGCGACCTGTCTAACGCAAAAGCTACGGGCAAGCCAAACAGCTCAAAGTCTGACGCCTGCAGTGAAATCACACGCGGAACGATTCGCCACAGCCGCAGCGATCGCGTTCATTGGGGTTGTTAAAACGGAAACCTTCGTTCAAACCTTCGCGCACAAAATCCAATTGCGTGCCGTCGATGTAGGCCAAGCTTTTGGGGTCGATGAGCACCTTGACGCCGTGGTCTTCAAAGACCACGTCTTCGGGAGCCACGTCGTCGACGTATTCAAGTTTGTAGGCCAAGCCGGAACAACCGGTGGTTTTAACGCCCAGACGCACACCCACGCCTTTGCCGCGTTTGGTGATGTAGCGCGACACGTGCCGCGCTGCAGCTTCTGTCAATGAGATGGCCATGTGTGTTTCTCGCAAGCTGCAGGGTTAGACCGCTGCGTGTTTTTTCTTGTAATCTTCAACGGCCGCTTTGATAGCGTCTTCGGCCAAGATGGAGCAATGAATTTTGACAGGTGGCAATGCCAACTCTTCGGCAATTTCGCTGTTCTTCAAAGCTGCCGCTTGGTCCAAAGTTTTGCCTTTAACCCACTCGGTGACAAGTGAGCTGGAAGCAATGGCAGAGCCACAACCGTAGGTTTTAAAACGTGCGTCTTCAATCACGCCCGTAACGGGGTTGACCTTGATTTGCAATTTCATAACGTCGCCGCAAGCGGGCGCGCCCACCATGCCGGTGCCCACATCTTCGTCGCCCTTTTCAAAGGAGCCCACGTTGCGGGGGTTTTCGTAATGATCAACAACTTTTTCACTGTAAGCCATGGTGATACTTCCTTAATTCTTCGATTCAATGTTAGTGGGCAGCCCACTGAATGGTGCTGAGGTCAATGCCTTCTTTGTACATGTCCCACAAGGGGCTGAGGTCGCGCAGTTTGGCCACGTTGGCTTTGATGGTGTCGATGGCGAAGTCAATTTCGGCTTCGGTGGTCCAACGGCCCATGGTCATTCGCAAGCTACTGTGAGCCAATTCGTCGCTGCGGCCCAAGGCGCGCAGCACATAGCTAGGCTCAAGACTGGCAGAGGTACAAGCAGAGCCCGATGACACAGCCAAACCTTTAATGCCCATGATGAGCGACTCGCCCTCAACATAGTTGAAACTCATGTTGATGTTGTGCGGTACGCGCTTTGTAGGGTGGCCATTTAAAAACACTTGCTCAACGTCTTTCAAACCATTGAAAAGTCGTTGTTGCAGCGCTTTGACTTTGGCAATGTCTTGGTCCATTTCGAGGCGCGCAATGCGGAAGGCCTCGCCCATGCCCACAATTTGGTGCGTGGGCAAAGAGCCGGAACGCATGCCGCGCTCGTGGCCGCCACCGTGCATTTGCGCTTCTAGGCGCACACGAGGTTTGCGGCTGACGTACAAAGCGCCAATGCCTTTAGGGCCATAAGTTTTGTGGGCAGTCAAGCTCATCAAATCGACGGGCAAGCTGCTGAGGTCAATGTGAAATTTGCCAGTGGCCTGCGCGGCGTCAACGTGGAAGATGATGCCCTTCTCGCGGCAAATGGCGCCAATGGCGGGTATGTCTTGAATGACGCCAATTTCGTTGTTGACGAACATGACGCTGACCAAAATGGTATCGGGGCGCAAAGCGGCTTTGAACACATCGAGGTTGAGCAAGCCGTCTTCTTGGACATCTAGGTAAGTGACTTCAAAACCTTGGCGCTCAAGTTCGCGCATAGTGTCGAGCACCGCTTTGTGTTCTGTTTTAACCGTAATGAGGTGCTTGCCGCGGCTTTTGTAAAAATGCGCAGCGCCCTTCAATGCCAGGTTGTTGGACTCGGTAGCACCGCTGGTCCAGACAATTTCACGGGGGTCTGCACCGATGAGATCGGCCACATCGACGCGGGCTTTTTCGACAGCCGCTTCAGCTTCCCAGCCCCAGGCGTGGCTGCGTGATGCGGGGTTGCCAAAGTGCTCGCGCAACCAAGGAATCATGGCATCGACCACGCGCGGGTCACAAGGATTGGTAGCGCTGTAGTCGAGGTAAATAGGAAAGTGAGGTGTAGAGTTCATGCTTGAAAACTTCTCAAGATTTGACAAAAGTGTTGCCCAAAGCAAACACCGAATTGGGTGCGTTGATGCGGATGCTCTGTGACACAGGCATGGCAGAAATAGCGCGCTTGATGGCGGGCTTGTCTTCAATGGTGTGACCCGCTGCCAATTGATCGTCCACCAATTTTTGCAAATTGACGGAGTCTAAAAACTCGACCATGCGTGAGTTCAAGGCAGACCACAAATCGTGGGTCATGCAACGGCCGTTGCTGCCGTGGCAGTTTTCTTTACCGCCGCAGTGGGTGGCATCGATGGGCTCGTCAACCGACAAAATGATATCGGCAACTGTTATTTCAGATGCCTTTTTGGCCAAGGTGTAACCACCGCCAGGGCCTCGAGTTGACTCAACCAATTGGTGACGGCGGAGTTTGCCAAACAACTGCTCTAGATAAGACAGGGAAATTTCTTGCCTTTGGCTGATGGCTGCCAGCGTCACGGGGCCAGAATGGTGTCGCAGGGCCAGATCGATCATGGCGGTGACCGCAAATCGACCCTTGGTGGTAAGACGCATGGCTTTTTCCTAGAATGTTGACTAATTCGCTCGACTATAGCAGAACTTGACTAGATTAGTAGGGATATGAATTGAAGGTCTTTATGCCTTCAGCACCACCACGTTGTCGGTGCCTGGCGCCCCAAAGGCTTGAGCTTTGAGCATTTGGAGCTGATCCCGAACCTGAGCGGCCTTCTCGAAATCGAGGTTTTTGGCGTGTTCCATCATCTGTTTTTCAAGCTGCTTGATGGCTTTGGACACATCTTTCTCGCTCATGTCCTCTACCTTGGCCCGCTGTACGGCTTCTTTTTCTAGGCGATCGGCTTCCTTGCCAGCCTTCTCGCTGTAAACGCCGTCTATCAGGTCGCGCACTTCTTTCACAATGCTGCGCGGCGTAATGCCCATGGCCAAGTTGTGGGCCACTTGTTTGGTACGGCGGCGCTCAGTTTCGCCGATGGCTTTCTTCATGGAATCGGTCATGCGATCGGCATACAAAATGGCGCGGCCATGCAGATTGCGTGCTGCACGGCCAATGGTCTGAATAAGGCTTCGCTCAGACCTTAAGAAACCTTCTTTGTCGGCGTCCAAAATGGCCACCAAAGACACCTCTGGAATGTCCAAACCTTCGCGCAACAAGTTGATACCCACCAGCACATCAAAAGCCCCTAAGCGTAAATCTCGCAAAATCTCAACGCGCTCTACTGTGTCAATGTCGGAGTGCAAGTAGCGAACTTTCACACCGTTGTCAGACAGGTAGTCGGTGAGTTGTTCGGCCATGCGTTTGGTCAGTGTGGTGATGAGCACGCGCTCGTGTTTTTCTGCACGAATTCGAATTTCTTGCAGCACATCGTCCACTTGGTGAATGGCAGGGCGCACTTCTACTTCGGGGTCCACCAAACCTGTAGGTCTCACCACCTGCTCGACTACTTTGCCAGCATGCGTTTTTTCGTAATCGGCAGGTGTGGCCGACACAAAAACGCATTGGCGCATTTTGGTTTCAAACTCTTCAAATTTAAGCGGCCGGTTGTCCAAGGCACTGGGCAGTCGAAACCCGTATTCCACCAAGGTGGTTTTGCGCGCACGGTCGCCGTTGTACATGGCATTCAGTTGGCCAATCATTTGATGGCTTTCGTCCAAGAACATCAAAGCATCTTGGGGCATGTAATCTGTCAAGGTGCTGGGCGCAGCGCCTGGTTCAGCACCGGACAAATGTCGTGTGTAGTTTTCAATGCCTTTGCAGTGCCCTACTTCGCTGAGCATTTCCAAATCAAATCGAGTGCGTTGCTCGAGGCGCTGGGCTTCTACCAACTTGCCCATGCTCACCAACTCTTTCAGCCGCTCTGCCAACTCTACTTTGATGGTTTCAACAGCTGCCAAAACCTTGTCGCGCGGTGTGACGTAATGGCTTGAAGGATAGACCGTAAAGCGCGGAATTTTTTGACGAATGCGACCGGTGAGCGGATCGAACAATTGCAGGCTTTCTACTTCGTCATCAAACAATTCAATGCGCACTGCAAGTTCAGAATGTTCTGCTGGAAACACATCGATGGTGTCGCCTCTTACGCGGAACTTGCCGCGGCTAAAGTCTTGGTCGTTGCGTTGGTACTGCATGCGAATGAGTTGCGAGATCACATCGCGCTGACCTGCTTTGTCGCCGGTGCGCAAAGTCATGATCATGCGGTGATAACTCTCGGGCTCGCCAATGCCGTAAATGGCCGAGACCGTGGCCACAATGACCACATCGCGGCGCTCCATCAAACTCTTGGTGCATGACAAACGCATTTGCTCAATGTGCTCGTTGATGGCGGAGTCTTTTTCGATGAACAAGTCGCGCTGCGGCACATAGGCCTCAGGTTGGTAGTAGTCGTAATAACTGACGAAATACTCCACAGCGTTTTTTGGGAAAAACTCTCTGAATTCTGAGTACAACTGCGCTGCCAATGTTTTGTTGGGCGCAAACACAATGGCCGGTTTGCCCATTTGCGCAATCACATTGGCCATGGTGAAGGTCTTGCCCGAGCCTGTGACGCCCAACAAAGTTTGAAACACCTCGCCATCGTTCAAACCTTCTACCAACTCAACAATGGCGGTGGGTTGATCCCCCGCAGGTGGATAGGGTTGGTACAGTTCAAAGGGCGAACCCTCGTAGTGCACAAATTGGCCCTCGGGGGCAACATACGGAACCGCCTCGATAGGGGTTTCAGTGGAGACTGGAAATACGGCCATGGAACTTCGTGAGATGTGTCAATTGAGGGCAAAAATGGGGGAAAGAGCCGTTAAAATTAGGGGCAACCCTAAAGCCTAACCTAGCTTTTGGGTTTCTGCCAGCCAGAAACTGCTTTTACAACCTCCCACAAGGACTTTTTTCATGTCTCTGTTTACCGCCGTCGAAATGGCCCCCCGCGACCCCATCTTGGGTTTGAACGAACAATTCGCAGCCGACACCAACCCCAACAAAGTGAACTTGGGCGTAGGCGTGTATTTCGACGACAACGGCAAACTTCCCCTTTTAGAGTGTGTTCAATCTGCCGAAAAAGCCATGATGGACAAGCCCACAGCCCGTGGCTATTTGCCCATCGACGGCATTGCCGCCTACGACGCAGCGGTCAAAAGCTTGGTTTTTGGTTCTGACAGCGAGCCCGTCAAGTCTGGCCGCGTGGCCACAGTGCAAGGCATTGGCGGCACAGGCGGTCTGAAAATTGGTGCAGATTTTCTGAAAAAAATCAGCCCCAACGCCAAGGTCATGATTTCTGACCCCAGCTGGGAAAACCACCGCGCCTTGTTTACAAACGCCGGCTTTCAAGTGGACAGTTATACCTACTACGATGCCGAAAAACGCGGCGTGAACTTTGAAGGCATGCTGGCCAGTTTGAACGCGGCAGCTGCTGGCACCATTGTGGTCTTGCACGCTTGCTGCCACAACCCTACGGGCTATGACATTACTCCCGCCCAATGGGACCAAGTGATTGCGGTGGTCAAGGCCAAAACCCTCACGCCCTTTTTAGACATGGCCTACCAAGGCTTTGGTCATGGCATTCAAGAAGACGGCGCCGTCATTGGCAAGTTTGTGGCAGCAGGCCTCAACTTCTTGGTGTCCACTTCTTTTTCCAAAAGCTTCAGCTTGTATGGTGAGCGCGTAGGCGCTTTGTCTGTGGTTTGCACCGACAAAGAAGAATGCGGCCGCGTTCTGAGCCAGCTCAAAATTGTGATTCGCACCAACTACTCCAACCCACCCATTCACGGCGGTGCCGTGGTGGCTGCCGTGTTGGCCAACCCTGAGTGGCGCGCCACTTGGGAAAAAGAATTGAGCGAAATGCGACTTCGGATCAAGGCCATGCGCCAAAAGTTGGTCGACGGCCTTAAAGCGGCCGGTGTGAAGCAAGACATGAGCTTTATCACCACCCAAATTGGCATGTTCAGTTATTCAGGCCTAAACAAAGACCAAATGGTGCGTTTGCGCTCTGAATTTGGCGTTTATGGCACCGACACAGGCCGCATGTGCGTGGCCGCCTTGAACAGCAAAAACATTGATTATGTTTGTCAGGCCATTGCCAAAGTTGTCTAAATTTATGGACAGGGTGTTTGGAATTGGTGTCAATCGTGTGAATTAAATTAGGTGCGCGACTCCACTTTGCAAGCACCACAACTGCTATATTGCTGCAGTGCAATAAATTAAAGGGTTTCAAGCCATGCTTTACCAAATCTACGAAACTCAACGCTCTGTCATGGAGCCGTTTGCAGACTTGGCACATACAGCCGCCAAGATGTACAGCAATCCGCTGAACCCCTTTGGCCAATCGCAACTGGCCCACCGAGTGTCAGCAGGCTATGAATTGATGCACCGCTTGGGCAAAGACTATGTCAAGCCCGAGTTTGGCATCCGCACTGTGCAAGTTGGCAAAGTCGATGTGGCCATTCATGAGCGCATTGAAATTGACAAACCATTCTGCGAGCTGCTCAGATTTAAACGCTTCACCGACGATGCTGACACTTTGATCGGGCTGAAGGGCCAGCCCGCTGTTCTGATTGTGGCGCCTTTGTCAGGCCACTACGCCACCCTGCTGCGTGACACCGTGAAGACCATGTTGAAAGATCACAAGGTTTACATCACCGATTGGAAAAACGCTCGCCTCGTGCCTTTGACAGACGGCGAGTTTCACCTCGACGACTATGTGAACTATGTTCAAGAGTTCATTCGACATTTGCAAGGCAAATACGGCAATTGCCACGTCATCAGTGTTTGCCAGCCCACGGTACCCGTGTTGGCTGCTGTGTCACTCATGGCATCGCGCGGCGAAACCACACCCTTGACCATGACCATGATGGGTGGCCCCATTGATGCGCGCAAGTCGCCCACCTCTGTGAACAACTTGGCCACCAACAAGAGTTTCGAGTGGTTCGAAAACAATGTGATCTACAAAGTGCCCGGTAACTTTCCAGGCGCCGGACGACGTGTCTACCCTGGCTTCTTGCAGCACACTGGCTTCGTGGCCATGAACCCCGATCGCCATGCCACAAGCCATTACGATTACTTCAAAGATCTGATCAAGGGCGACGACGCCAGCACAGAAGCGCACCGCAAGTTCTACGACGAGTACAACGCTGTGCTCGATATGGATGCCGATTACTATTTGGAAACCATCAAGACAGTTTTCCAAGACTACAGCTTGGTGCATGGCACTTGGAACGTTAAAAACCTCCAAGGCAAAAACGAATTGGTTCGCCCACAAGACATCACCAGCACCGCCATGTTGACGGTTGAGGGCGAGTTGGACGACATATCTGGCTCCGGTCAAACCGCAGCCGCACATGGTTTGTGCAGCAACATCAAACCCGCCAATCGACAGCATTTAGAAGTGCCTGGCGCAGGTCATTACGGCATTTTCAGTGGCCGTCGTTGGCGCGAAACGGTTTACCCCGCCGTGGTTAAATTCATTTTGGCGCACAACGATTTGGGTACCCAGAAAAAAGCAGCTCCGAAAAAGACTGCTAAAACTGCTGTCAAAGCTGCGCCTAAAGTAGCTGCAAAAACCACAGCCAAACGCGCGGTGAAAGCCGTTGCCAAAAAAGCACCTGCACGTAAAAAGTGATCGCACTGGCTGACCGCATCAACGATGCGCTGCCTCAAACGCAGTGCACACGTTGCGGTTTTCCCGATTGCAAGGCCTACGCACAGGCCATTGCGCAAGACAACGTTCCCATCAATCAATGCCCTCCTGGGGGCCTTGAGGGCGTTACCATTTTGTCAAAAATCACTGGACGCCCAGTACTGCCCCTCAATCCAGATAACGGCACCGAAGGCCCCATGACGGTGGCTGTCATTGACGAGGCATGGTGCATTGGCTGCACGCTGTGCCTGAAGGTCTGCCCCACCGATGCCATCTTAGGCAGTAACAAGGTCATGCATACAGTCATTGAAGCTGCATGCACTGGTTGTGATTTGTGTTTACCTGTTTGCCCTGTCGATTGCATTGAGATGGTCCCCATCTCAGACGAGCACACTGGTTGGTCGGCTTGGTCTCCAGCGTTGGCGCAACAAGCCCGTCAGCGCTATGAAGCCAGACAATTAAGGTTGATTGAGGAAGACAAGCAGCAAGCAAGCAGGCAGCAAAGCAAAGCTGAAATGAAGCTGGCCGATTTAGCGACGCACACTCGCTTCGATGCTGACAAAGAAATGGCCCGGAAACGGGCCATCATTGAAGCTGCATTGGCAAAAGCCAAGACGCGGCAGAAGTCTTAATTTTCTTTAAGCGTATTGCGCCGCCAAGGCGCTAAACGCTTTGACCACTTCTTCGGGCGCTTGCACCAATTCAATTAGAACGCCTTCACCGCCAATGGGCAATTCTTCGTTGCCCTTGGGATGAATAAAGCAAATGTCAAAGCCAGCAGCGCCCTTGCGAATACCGCCCGGCGCAAATCGAACGCCTTGCTGACTTAGCCACTCAACAGCTACCGGTAAATTGTCGATCCACAAACCTACATGGTTCAAAGGCGTGTTGTGAACTGCTGGCTTCTTTTCTGGGTCCATAGGCTGCATCAAATCGACTTCAACCTTGAAGGGTCCCACGCCCATTGCGCAAATGTCTTCGTCAACATTCTCACGTTCACTTTTGTAAGTGCCAGTCATCTCTAGGCCAAGCATGTCGATCCAGAGTGTTTGCAGTTTGTACTTATCAAGGCCGCCAATGGCGATTTGCTGAATCCCCAATACTTTAAAGGGGCGAGTGATAAGGCTCATGCTTCAAACTCCACAATCACTTGGTCTACTGTGAGTGACTCGCCTTGAGAGGCCATGATTTTTTTCACCACACCATCGTGCGCGGCAAACAAAATATTCTCCATCTTCATGGCTTCAATCACAGCCACGCGTTCGCCAGCTTGAACCTTTTGCCCAGCCGTTACGGCAACATTGACCAACAAGCCTGGCATCGGTGACAACACGAATCGGCTCATGTCTGGTGGTGTTTTGAAGGGCATCATTTGATGCAACTCTGCCATGCGGGGCGAAACGACAAGCGCTTCAATGCGGGTGCCATTGTGTTGAACTTGTAAAGCCAAAGGATTCTTGGGTGTGCCACGCTCAACCTGAGCCATAAATGGCTTGCCATTGACCGTGCCGCTAATTCGCACATCGTTCAGGCGCGAATGGCTTTCAATGATGTAATGATTTTCACTTACCTTGATGATGGCTTTGCCACTCTGTCCGCGAAACTCGTCCACATGCACAGGGATATACCGGTTATCACCTTTGGCACCTAGCACCACCACACTGTAGTCATGCCCAATTTGCACATCGTAACCAGGCAGTTGGCCGCTTAAGTTGGCAGCACGTTCGCGCGACTTGCGTCGAACAAATGCCGCCAAGGCGACCAAGAAATCGGGGTCATGGTGCGGTACGTCTTCAGCGCGAAAACCATGCGCATAGTTTTCTGCAATGAAACCCGTATTGAAGTCGCCAGACACAAACTTAGGATGGGCTAACAAAGCCGCTTGAAAAGGAATGTTGGAGCTGATGCCGCGAATCACAAAACCGTTGAGTGCTTCGCGCATTTTGGCAATGGCATCGTTTCGATCGGTGCCATGCACAATGAGCTTGGCAATCATGGAGTCGTAGAACATGGGAATCTCACCGCCATCTTGCACGCCCGTGTCTACGCGCACACCCAGCAGGTCTTGCGTGTTGGACTGGAACATGGTTTGCACTGGCGTCTGGAAGCGCACCAAACGGCCTGTGGAAGGCAAGAAATTTCGGAATGGATCTTCGGCATTGATGCGGCATTCAATGGCCCAACCGTTGCGTTTCACATCGGCTTGCGTGATCGGCAACTTTTCGCCATAGGCCACACGGATCATCATTTCGACCAAGTCGATGCCCGTGATAGCTTCTGTGACGGGGTGCTCTACTTGCAAGCGGGTATTCATTTCCAAGAAGTAGAAGCTTTGGTCTTTGCCCACCACAAACTCTACTGTGCCAGCAGATTGGTACTGCACCGCTTTGGCCAAGGCGACAGCTTGCTCGCCCATCGCAATGCGCGTGGCGTCGCTGATGAAAGGTGATGGTGCTTCTTCAATCACTTTTTGGTGACGGCGTTGAATAGAGCACTCACGCTCGTTCAAATAAATCACGTTGCCATGGCTGTCGCCCAAGACTTGAATTTCAATGTGCCTTGGTTCTTCCACAAATTTCTCAATGAAGACGCGGTCATCACCAAAGGAGTTAAGGGCTTCGTTTTTGCAGGACGTAAAACCTTCAAAGGCTTCTTTGTCGTTGGCTGCCACGCGCAAGCCTTTGCCACCGCCGCCTGCAGAAGCTTTGATCATGACGGGATAGCCGATGCCTTTGGCAATGTCGACCGCAGCTTCTGCCGAGGCAATAGCGTCGTTGTAACCAGGAATGGTGTTGACCTTGGCTTCGTTGGCCAACTTCTTAGACGCAATTTTGTCGCCCATGGCGGCAATGGAGAAGTGGCGCGGGCCGATGAAGGCGATGCCCTCGTCTTCACAACGTTTAGAAAATGCTTCGTTTTCAGACAAGAAACCATAACCCGGATGAATGGCTTGCGCGCCTGTGGCTTTGGCCGCTGCAATGATTTTGTCGGCCACCAGATAAGACTCGCGCGATGGCGCTGGGCCAAGCAGCACAGCTTCGTCGGCCAGTGACACATGGCGTGCTTCTTTGTCTGCTTCGGAATAAACGGCAACCGTGGCAATGCCCATTTTCTTGGCCGTAGCAATGACACGGCAGGCAATTTCACCGCGGTTGGCAATCAAAATTTTGGTAAACATATTTTTTCTCCTAATGGCGTATTTCGTTCAAGCTTTATCGGTCATGCCACTTAGAGTGGAATGTTGCCGTGCTTCCGCCATGGGTTTTCAACTTTTTTGTCTTTCAACATCACCAACGAACGGCAAATGCGTTTGCGTGTTTCGTGCGGTTGAATCACGTCGTCAATGAAGCCGCGTGCGCCGGCCACGAAAGGGTTGGCAAAGCGGTCTTTGTATTCAGCTTCGCGAGCCGCCAACTTGACGGGATCGTTTTTGTCTTCACGGAAAATAATTTCTACCGCGCCCTTGGCACCCATCACCGCAATTTCTGCATTGGGCCAGGCAAAGTTTACGTCGCCTCTAAGGTGCTTAGAGGCCATCACGTCATAAGCACCGCCATAGGCTTTGCGAGTAATGACGGTGATTTTGGGCACTGTGCACTCTGCATAGGCATAGAGCAACTTAGCACCGTGCTTGATGATGCCGCCGTATTCTTGTGAAGTGCCAGGCATGAAACCTGGCACGTCTACAAAGGTGATGACAGGAATGCTGAAGGCATCGCAGAAGCGCACAAAGCGGGCCGCTTTGATCGAACTCTTTATGTCCAAGCAACCCGCCAATACCAAAGGTTGATTGGCCACAATGCCCACGGTTTGGCCGGCCATGCGGGCAAAACCAATGAGGATATTTTTGGCGTAGTCGGGTTGGAGTTCAAAGAAGTCACCGTCGTCAACGGTCTTCAAAATTAGCTCTTTCATGTCGTAGGCTTGGTTGGCGTTCAGCGGAACCAAGGTGTTCAAGCTTTGGTCCAGCCTGTCGGTAGGATCGCCGCTGGCGCGCATCGGCGATTTTTCGCGATTGTTCAGTGGCAGGTAGTTGTACAAACGACGCAGCATGAGCAATGCTTCTACGTCGTTCTCAAAGGCCATGTCGGCCACACCGCTCTTGGTGGTGTGCGTTAATGCGCCGCCCAATTCTTCGGCTGTCACTTCTTCATGCGTCACTGTCTTCACCACTTCAGGGCCTGTGACAAACATGTAAGAGCTGTCTTTCACCATGAAAATAAAGTCGGTCATGGCGGGTGAATACACTGCACCACCCGCTGAGGGGCCCATGATCATGCTAATTTGAGGAATGACGCCACTGGCCATGGCATTGCGCTGAAACACTTCAGCATAGCCCCCCAAAGAAGCTACGCCCTCTTGAATACGGGCACCACCCGAATCGTTTAAGCCAATCACGGGGGCACCCACCTTCATGGCTTGGTCCATGATTTTGCAAATCTTCTCGGCATGCGATTCAGACAAAGCGCCACCAAACACCGTGAAGTCTTGGCTGTACACAAACACCAAGCGGCCATTGATCATGCCGTAGCCGGTGACCACACCGTCGCCCGGAATTTTGTTGTCTTGCATGCCAAAGTCTGTGCAGCGGTGCTCGACAAACATGTCCCACTCTTCGAAGGTGCCTTCGTCTAGCAATACTTCTAAGCGCTCGCGCGCTGTAAGCTTGCCCTTGGCATGTTGTGCATCAATGCGTTTTTGTCCGCCCCCTAAGCGTGCAGCTGCGCGTTTTTGTTCAAGTTGTTGAATGATGTCTTGCATGATTTACTCGCTTCAATACGGATAGTTCAATTTTTTGGAAAGCCAGTCGCTTGATAAGCGGCTAGCAATTGTCTGGCTGCAGTGGAGGCTGGGACTTGGCCCGAAATCACCATCTGCGTGAGTTCAGGCAGAAGCGCTTTCACATTGGCTTGACCTCGAAAGTTTTGCTTTAGGCCTGCATCAATGCGCTCCCACATCCACGACTGGGCTTGCCCTTGCCTGCGCTGCTCAAACTTTTGCTTGGCAAGTTGCAAACGTTTGAACTTCAAAACACGGTGCCAAAAGCTGTCGACGCCTTGGTTTAAAAGAGCGCTAATTTGAATCACTTCTGGATGCCAAATTTCTTCGTCAAAATGCGCGTGATCAGGGTGCCCGTGCATGCCCAGCAATCGCAATGCGCTGGTAATTTGGGCTTCAGCGCGTGTAGCAGCAGAGGCATCAATGTCGGCTTTGTTGATGACCACTAAGTCGGCCAACTCCATCACGCCTTTTTTAATCGCTTGCAAATCGTCACCCGCATTGGGTAGTTGCATGAGCACAAACATGTCGGTCATGTTGGCCACGGCGGTTTCGCTTTGACCCACACCCACTGTTTCTACAATGACCACGTCGTAACCTGCGGCTTCGCATACCAACATGGCTTCGCGCGTTTTTTCGGCCACGCCACCCAGTGTGCCACTTGATGGACTGGGTCGAATGTACGCTTTTTCATGAACACTGAGGTGTTCCATGCGGGTTTTATCACCCAAGATGGAACCACCAGACACCGTGGAGGAAGGATCGATGGCCAGCACGGCCACACGATGACCTTGTGCGATTAAGAAAAGCCCCAGCGCTTCAATGAACGTTGACTTGCCCACGCCAGGCACACCGCTGATACCCAAACGAAATGATTTGCCCGAATGCGGCAACAAGCCCGTGAGCAATTCATCTGCCAGCATTCGATCGGATGGCAATGTGGACTCGAGCAAGGTAATGGACTTGGCCATGGCACGGCGTTGAACCGCAGGCTCACCCAGCAACACACCCTGCATGAGGTCTTTCGGATTCAACCTAATGCCTTCTTGATTTGCTCCAGCACATCTTTGGCACTGGCGGGAATGGGGGTGCCTGGGCCGTAGATGCCCTTCACGCCTGCTTCGTACAAGAAGTCGTAATCTTGCCGTGGAATGACGCCGCCCACAAACACAATGATGTCGTCTGCGCCTTGCTTCTTCAGTTCTTCAATGATCGCGGGCACCAAGGTTTTGTGACCTGCCGCTAAGGTAGACACACCCACAGCATGGACATCGTTTTCAATGGCTTGGCGCGCACATTCCTCAGGCGTTTGGAACAAGGGGCCCATGTCCACATCAAAGCCCAAATCGGCAAAGGCTGTAGCCACCACTTTGGCACCACGGTCGTGACCGTCTTGACCCAGCTTGCTGATCATCACGCGAGGACGGCGCCCCTTGGCATCGGCAAAGTCGTTGATTTCTTTTTTGAGTTGGTCCCAGCCTTCTGCTGAGTCATAAGCTGCTGCGTACACGCCGGTCACCTTCTGAGTATCGGCGCGGTGGCGCCCAAAAACTTTTTCCAATGCATCAGACACCTCGCCCACGGTGGCGCGCAAGCGAATGGCTTGAATGCTAAGTTCTAGCAAATTGCCTTGACCGCTTTCGGCGGAGGCCGTGAGTGCGTCCAATGCGGCTTGAACTTTGGCAGTGTCGCGAGTTGCGCGAATTTTCTTCAAGCGGTCTATCTGACCATCACGCACTCTCACGTTGTCAATGGCCAAAATATCAATCGGGTCTTCTTTGGCCAGCTTGTATTTGTTGACGCCCACAATCACATCTTTGCCAGAGTCGATGCGTGCTTGTTTTTCTGCCGCTGCCGCTTCAATTTTGAGCTTGGCCCATCCGCTGTCTACCGCTTTGGTCATGCCGCCCATGGCTTCCACTTCTTCAATGATGGCCCAAGCTTTGTCAGCCATTTCTTGGGTCAGCGATTCCATCATGTAGCTGCCAGCCCAAGGATCGATCACATTGGCAATGTGCGTCTCTTCTTGAATGATCAACTGGGTGTTGCGCGCAATGCGTGAGCTGAACTCGGTGGGCAAAGCAATGGCTTCATCAAAGCTGTTGGTGTGCAAAGATTGCGTGCCGCCAAACACCGCAGCCATGGCTTCGATGGTGGTGCGCACCACGTTGTTGTAGGGGTCTTGCTCGGTCAGGGACCAGCCCGAAGTTTGGCTGTGTGTGCGCAACATGAGGCTCTTGGGATTCTTGGCCTCGAAGCCCTTCATGATTCGGCACCATAGCAAACGTGCGGCGCGCATCTTGGCAATTTCCAAATAGAAATTCATACCCACTGCCCAGAAAAAGGACAAGCGGCCAGCGAAGTCGTCCACATCCATGCCCTTGGCTATGGCGGTTTTGACATACTCTTTGCCGTCTGCCAGGGTAAAGGCCATCTCGAGTGCTTGGTTGGCACCGGCTTCTTGCATGTGATAGCCCGAAATCGAAATGGAGTTGAACTTCGGCATGTGCTTGGCCGTGTACTCAATGATGTCGCCAATGATTTTCATCGAGGGCTCGGGCGGGTAAATGTAGGTGTTGCGCACCATGAACTCTTTCAGAATGTCGTTCTGAATGGTTCCAGACAATTTGTCTTGGCTGACGCCCTGCTCTTCAGCGGCCACCACGTAACCTGCCAACACAGGCAATACCGCGCCGTTCATGGTCATAGACACAGACACCTTGTCTAAAGGAATCTGGTCAAACAAAATCTTCATGTCCTCAACAGAGTCAATGGCTACGCCTGCTTTGCCCACGTCGCCAGTGACACGGGGATGGTCGGAGTCATAACCGCGGTGTGTCGCCAAGTCGAAAGCTACCGACACGCCTTGACCGCCGGCGGCCAAAGCTTTGCGATAAAAGGCATTGGACTCTTCGGCAGTTGAAAAACCAGCGTATTGACGAATGGTCCAAGGGCGCACCGAGTACATGGTGGCTTGCGGGCCACGCAAGAAGGGCTCGAAGCCTGGCAAGGTGTTGGCGTAGGGTAAGTTGGCGGTGTCTTCGGCCGTGTACAAAGGCTTGACGGAAATGCCGTCGGGGGTTTTCCAGTTAAGGGCTTCGACATTGCCACCCGGCGCCGACTTTTGAGCGGCACGCAGCCAGTCGTCCAGCTGTGCGGTCTTGAATTCTTTCTTCGGGTCGGTCATGTCGCGAAATCCTCAATATGATTCATAATTATTGATGCAAAATATTGTACCTGCCTTACAATTTGCAAAACGGCTCACTTTAGGCCAATTTGAACGATTTATCCACCATGTCTGCCCTGTCCGCTGTCCCCTCTTTGGCGCCCCGAGCGCTCTACGAAGAAGTTGCTGAACTCATTCGGCAGCGTATCTTCAGCCGAGAACTCGAGCCAGGCAGTTGGATTGACGAGCTCCAAATCTCCAAGGCCTACGGCATTAGTCGTACCCCTTTGCGGGAGGCGTTGAAGGTTTTGGCCGCTGAAGGCTTGGTCACCATGAAGGTGCGACGCGGGGCTTATGTGACCGAGGTTTCAGAAAAAGACTTGCGAGACGTGTATCACTTGCTGAGTCTTTTAGAAAGTGATGCAGCCGCTGTGGTGGCCCAAACCGCCTCCTCTGCAGATTTAAAGAAGCTGCAATCACTCCATGCAGACCTTGAAGCCGCTGGCAAACCCGGCAAAGAAAAACACGATAAGTTCTTTGAAGTGAACGAAGCATTTCACATGTGTTTGCTAGAGTTGGCGCAAAACAAGTGGCGCGATCAAATGGTGGCTGACTTGCGCAAAGTGATGAAGCTCAACCGCCATAACTCGCTGTTTAAAACAGGGCGCATTACTGAGTCATTGAAAGAGCACCAAGCCATCATGGCCGCCTTGCTTGCCAAAGATCCAGCTACAACTTCGGCTCGTATGCGTGAACATTTTGAAAATGGTTTAGTGGCAGCCAGCACCACTTAAGCAGGGACTTCTGCACCCCGAGCAAGCGCTTCCCGTGCCAAATGCATCACTTCCCTAGGCGGTTGCGGCTTGAGCTTGTGATTACTCCACACCTGGCGCCACAAGCGCCCTCCTCTTTCTGCGTGATAAAGCCCCAGCATGTGTCTTGCGATGGCATACCAAGGACAGCCATCCTCTTTGAACGCACGCTCCATGTAAGTCACCATGGCTTCTTCCACGTCTTCCCGTGAAAGCACAGATTTAGACTGAACGCTTTGCGCTGGTTGCTGAAAAAATGTTTCATCCCAAGTGGTGAGTAGCCAAGGGTTGTAATAAGCCTCACGGCCAATCATCACGCCATCGACCTCTAGCAAGTGCTCTGCAATTTGTTCATTGCGCGTAATGCCACCATTGATGGCAATCGTGAGTTCTGGAAAATCTTTTTTCAACTGATAAGCCAGTTCATACCTCAAAGGCGGAATCTCGCGATTCTCTTTGGGCGACAAGCCATTAAGCCAAGCATTGCGCGCATGCACAATGAACACATTGCAGCCGGCTTCTTTCACAGTGCCCACAAAGTCTCGAACAAAATCGTAGCTTTCAATTTGGTCAATGCCAATGCGGTGCTTAACTGTGACGGGCACTGAGACTACATCCACCATGGCCTTGACACCATCGGCAACCAACTGCGGTTCGTTCATGAGGCAAGCGCCAAAAGCACCGCGCTGGACACGGTCGCTAGGGCAACCGCAATTTAAATTGATTTCGTTGTAGCCCCACTGCTCACCCAATTTAGCGGCATAGGCTAAATCGGCGGCATCACTGCCGCCCAACTGCAAGGCCACAGGATGCTCCTCAGCATTGAACCGCAAATGACGCTCAACACTGCCGTGACGGATGGCACCGGTGGTGACCATCTCGGTGTAAAGCATGGTGTGCTGCGTCAGAAGGCGATGGAAAAACCGGCAATGCCGATCGGTCCAGTCCATCATGGGCGCAACTGACAGGCGCCAAGGATTAAAGTTGGGATGAAGTGCTTGATTCACACCCCGATCATAATTAATAAATGAGCGGCTTCATGTCTTTAAGAAGCTGCTTGTTAACAGCTGGCAAAGCCTTAGCCAAGTTAATCTGCTTGGTCATTTCTGCCAATTGCAAGTCGCTTTCGCTGACTTTGTATGCCATTTTTTGCTGAAGCCATCGCAACATGTCAGAAAGATGCCACATGACTGCCTTACCTTCATGGATAGGCAAAGGGAAACTAGCATGATGTTGCAACATGAGTTTGCGAAGGTTTTGACGCGTCACACCGACCGAATCGGCCACATCGGATAAACCAACGAAATCGGGTGCAGCTTCAATTAAGACAGCTTCAGGGAGTGCTGCCTTAACATCTGACAATGCCGATAAAAGCGCATTTTCAGCTGACTTTGCTTGGCGACAAAAGTTAAGGGCAATGCGGCCCGGCTGTCCCAAGCCCAACAAGGCATCGTCACACCCACCCCCCCCTAATCGTTCTGCAATGCTATCTCCTGCATCTTCACCATGGTCAATTTGATATTTCAAAATAAAGTTGTATTCCATTTTTAGCTCTTTAAATTATTCTTGATTGTTTTGAGCAATTGACTCAAGTTAAACAAACGTACCTCACACTTTTCAACAACTCGCATCAATGCATTTGCATGATTCTCATGACTTTTGGGTGTACTCCAAATTGAGGTAATGCAGAACTCTCCACACCTGCAATTTTCTTGATTGAATGGGCAGTACATTTTTCCCCATGCGTGCGATCCACCTACTTGAATTCGCCAGTTTTGAGACTCAGCAAACTGAATAGCGCTTTCGATTGATTTTTTAGGATGTTTTGTTCGCTTCAAGTGAGTCTCCAGAATAATCTATTCACAATTGGTTGTCAATCGACAACTATAAATAAATTGCACCAATGTTTAAACCTCTGATTCTTGACAAGAATTGAGCAAAAGAAGCTTGCAATCCCTTTCAAACAAACGGAATCTCCACACTTATGGCCAATACGTGGCACGATGGCGTTTAAGAGACACGCTAGTCAAAGGGAAATCTATCCATGAACGAATCAACCATTTGGTGGCTCATTGCAGGCTCACTTGTAGGCATAGAGCTCATGACGGGCACCTTCTATTTGCTCATGCTGGCTATCGGCGCATCTGCAGGTGCCATTGCTGCGCATGCTCAGGTAAGTTTCACAACACAGCTCATCACCGGTTCGGTAGTGGGTGGGCTGGCCGTTATTTTGTGGCGCATTTACTCCTTGCAAAAATTAAAGTCTCATCCTGAGCAGGTTTCTGCCCAGCACCTGGATGTCGGTGAAACAGTAGAAGTGCATGAATGGCTCAGCAATGGCACGGCACAAGTGAAGCACAGAGGTGCCAACTGGACGGCTATTTGTGCAGAAGGAATTCCGCAAGAAATTGGCGTTTATCAAATCCAAGATATTCAGGGCAACACTTTGGTGCTGCATAAAATTTAAGTCAACGTTAGCCTCAAAGAAAGAAAATCATGGAAATTGCAATCGTCCTATTGGCCATTGCGGTCTTGTTCATCATCAAAACCGTCAAGGTCGTACCCCAACAAAATGCATGGGTGGTAGAGCGCTTGGGCAAGTTCCACGCAAGCCTTACCCCAGGCCTTAATTTTGTGGTGCCTTTCATTGACAAAGTCATCCAAAAACACAGCCTCAAAGAAATTCCACTGGATGTGCCCAGCCAGGTTTGCATCACCCGAGACAACACACAGTTGCAGGTCGATGGCATTTTGTACTTCCAGGTCACCGACCCCAAGCTGGCCAGCTACGGCTCGTCCAACTACATCATTGCGGTCACTCAATTGGCACAAACCAGTTTGCGCAGTGTCATTGGCAAATTAGAACTCGACAAAACATTCGAAGAGCGCGACATCATCAATGCACAGGTGGTGGCAGCCATCGATGAAGCAGCCTTGAACTGGGGTGTCAAAGTACTTCGTTACGAAATCAAAGACCTCACACCGCCCAACGAAATTTTGCACGCCATGCAATCGCAAATTACGGCAGAGCGCGAAAAGCGTGCCCTCATTGCAGCCTCAGAAGGACGCCGTCAAGAACAAATCAACATTGCCACAGGCGAACGCGAGGCTTTCATTGCTCGCTCTGAAGGCGAGAAGCAGGCCGTGATCAACAAAGCCGAAGGTGATGCCGCTTCAATTTTGGCGGTAGCAGAAGCCACAGCACAGGCCATTGAACGCATTGCCTCTGCCATTCAAAAACCAGGCGGTGAACAAGCCGTGCAACTGAAAGTGGCCGAGCAAGCTGTCATTGCCTACAGCAAGGTGGCGCAAGATGCCAAAACCACACTCATCGTGCCTGGCAACATGACCGAGGTATCTTCCTTGATAGCCTCGGCCATGCAAATGGTCAACACAGGAAAAAATGCTGGGCATTAACCCATGTGCAAGCCACCATTGACAGAGAAGTCAGCGCCCGTGGCATAACCACCCTCTTCAGACGCCAACCAAGCAATGATGGAGGCAATTTCGCTGGGCTCGCCCAAACGCTTAACAGGCACTGTGGCCACAATCTTTTCCAGCACATCTGGGCGAATGGCTTTGACCATGTCGGTGCCAATGTAGCCGGGGCTAACGGTGTTCACTGTCACGCCTTTAGTGGCCAACTCTTGTGCCAAAGCCATTGAGAAACCGTGCATGCCTGCCTTGGCAGCAGAGTAGTTGGTTTGACCCGCCTGACCCTTTTCACCATTCACAGATGAAATGTTGATAATGCGGCCCCAGCCTTTTTCAACCATGTCGGCAACCACTTGCTTGGTAACATTGAACATGGAGTTCAGGTTGGTTTCAATGACGGCATCCCAATCTTCGCGCGACATTTTCAAAAACATGCGGTCTTTGGTAATGCCTGCGTTGTTCACCAACACGTCAATGGTGCCGTGCTCGGCTTTGGTTTTTGTAAAAGCATCGACGGTTGAATTCCAATCACCCACGTTGCCCACAGATGCGTAGAAGGTAAAGCCCAATGCTTTTTGCTCGTCCAGCCACTTGGTGAAGTCACGTGTGGGGCCGCAACCCGCAATGACCTTGAAACCTTCTTTGTGAAGGCGCTGGCAAATGGCCGTTCCGATGCCGCCCATACCACCTGTAACGTATGCTACTTTTTGACTCATGGATTTGTCTCCTATGTAAATGAGTTATTTGAGTTTCTGAAAAATTAACGCTCTAGTGTCAATGACACGCCCATACCGCCACCGATGCACAAGGCCGCAAGACCCTTCTTTGCATCACGACGTTGCATTTCATGCAAGAGAGTCACCAAAATGCGGCAGCCAGATGCACCAATGGGATGACCAATAGCAATTGCGCCGCCATTGACGTTCACACGCATTGGATCAATGTCCAATGCTTTGTTGACTGCGCAGGCTTGGGCTGCAAAGGCTTCGTTCAATTCAAACAGATCAACATCGCTGGCTTTCCAACCTGCACGCTGCAATGCCTTCTGCGATGCTGGCACAGGGCCCATGCCCATGGTGGCAGGATCTAAACCGCTGGTGCCAAATGAGACAATGCGCGCCAGGGGCTTGAGGCCCAAAGCCGCAGCCTTTTTAGCCGTCATGACCACCACAGCGGCAGCACCATCATTAAGGCCCGAAGCATTGCCCGCAGTCACTGAGCCAGCTTTGTCAAATGCAGGACGCAAACCTGCCAAGGCCTCTGCATTCGTTTTCTTGTTGATGAATTCATCGACATTGAAGACCAAGGGGTCGCCTTTGCGCTGAGGAATCAGCACATCGACAATTTCATCTTTGAACTTGCCCGCATCTTGCGCGGCGCTGGCTTTTTGCTGACTGCCCAATGCCAGAGCATCTTGCATGTCGCGTGTGATGCCATTGGCCTTGGCCACATTTTCAGCCGTAATGCCCATGTGATATTGGTTGTACACATCCCACAAGCCATCAACAATCATGGTGTCAACCATGTTCCAGTTGCCCATGCGCTGTCCATCACGTGAGCCCATCAAAACGTGGGGTGAAGCGCTCATGTTTTCCTGACCGCCTGCCACCACAATGTCGCTGTCGCCCCATGCCACAGCTTGCGCTGCCAGCATGACGGCTTTCAAACCAGAGCCACACACCGCGTTGATAGTAAGGGCGGGTGTTTCTTTGGCAACGCCAGCTTTCATCATGGCTTGACGTGCAGGGTTTTGTCCTGCGCCAGCCGTCAAAACTTGGCCCATGATGACTTCACCAATTTGATCCATGCTCAGGCCAGCGCGAGCAATGGCTTCGCGAATGGCAATGCTGCCCAACTCTGGCGCTGCAATTTTGGCCAATGAGCCCCCAAATTTACCCACAGCTGTGCGAGCAGCTGAAACAATGACGATGTCTTCCATGTGTCTTCCTTTTTTAATCTACGAACTGAATTTAAATTTCGAATTAGGCACGCGCCTTGACGTAGCGCCCTGGCGCCGCTTCTATGACTTTGAATTTGGCATCTTTTCCATAATGCTTAGGCGCAGCAATTTGCTTGCCAGCATGCTTGTGCAGCCAATTAGACCAATCGGTCCACCAGCTGCCAGGCAATTCTGTGGCACCCGCAATCCATTGGTCTGCCGTAGCCGGAAATTTGCCATCTTCACGCAACCAGTGGCTGCGCTTGTTGGCTGTCGGTGGATTGATCACACCTGCAATGTGCCCCGATGCACCCATGACGAATCGTTTTTTGCCAGGAAGGTGCTGAGTCGATGCATATGCACCACCAATGGGCACGATATGGTCTTCTCTGGAGCCATAGATGTAAACGGGCATGTCTAGCTTGCCCAAGTCAATTTGTTCACCGCAAACCTTCACAGCACCCGGCGTGACAAATTTATTTTCCAAATAGGTATTGCGCAAATACCAAGCGTAAAAAGGACCAGGCAAATTGGTGGAGTCGCTGTTCCAGTACAGCAAGTCAAACGGCGGTGGTGATTCGCCTTTCAAATAATTGCCAACCACATAGTTCCACACCAAGTCGTTGGGGCGCAAGAAGCTGAATGTAGAGGCCAAATCTTGGCCTTTGAGCAAACCGCCCTTGCCCATTTGCATTTCACGAAACTTGACGAAGTTTTCGTCAATGAAAACATCCAAGACACCTGTGTCGGTAAAGTCAATCAGCGTGGTCAAAAATGTGGCACTGGCCACTGGTTTTTCACCCCGAGCTGCCAAGACAGCCAAGGCATTGCTCAAAATGGTCCCGCCTACGCAGAAGCCCAAAGCATTGATTTGCTTCGCACCCGTGATGTGCTGAACTTGGCTAATGGCTTTGATGGCCGCATGTTCAATGTAGTCATCCCAAGACTTTTGCGCCATGCTTTCATCGGGGTTACGCCAGCTGACCACAAAAGTGCGGTGACCTTGACTGACTGCATAACGGATGAATGAGTTGTTGGGCTGCAGGTCAAGAATATAAAACTTGTTGATGCAAGGCGGCACCAACAAAAATGGTTTTTCGTAAACCTTGGCCGTGAGCGGTTTGTACTCAATCAATTGAAAATATTCATTTTCAAAAACCACAGCGCCTTCGGTGGTGGCCACGTTCTCGCCCACCACAAATTTACTTTCGTCTGTCATGGACACATGACCCTGCTGCATGTCATGCAGCAGGTTTTGAATACCCTTTGCAAGACTCTCACCTTGCGTGTCAATGGCTTTCTTTTGCGCTTCTGCATTGAAGGCCAAGAAGTTGCTGGGGGCAGAAGCCGCAACCCATTGCTCGACTGCAAATTTGATTTTGTTTTGTGTGTGTTCGTCGGCCTCAACCGCATCAGCCAAACCCATCAGTGTTTTGGCATTGAGCAAATAAGAGCCCGCCGTGAAAGCGGCCATGGGATTGGACGTCCATGCCTCACTTGAAAAACGGCGGTCTTTCATTTCATGCTTAGATTCAAGGCCATGGTTCCAGAGCGCAGTGGCCTCTTGTAAATAGGTGGCCTGCAATTCCTTTAACTTTTCCTGAGAAAAAGTAAGTTGCGGCACTGCATCTTGTGCAGGAGGCACAATACCGCCAAGGTCCATGGTTTGAAAAGTTTGCATGGCCTGACCCCAGCTCTTAGCCAAGTTTTCCTGAAACTCTTCGCCAGCGCGTGACCAAAATTCGTTTTGAGAATTTGTCATGTGCTCATCTCCTGTTATTTTTTAAATCAATACTCATGTACATCGTTGCAATTGCTTGGATTTACGTTGCGCTCATGATGAGCGTTGCCGAGGCCACCAACACAAATGGAACCGTCCTAGGAGGGATTGTCACCTTCATTCTTTACGGGATCCTTCCAACTAGCATAATTATTTACATCATGGATGCACCCCGCCGCAAGAGGGTCAGATTGGCACGTGAGCGTGAAGCCTCAGAAATGGCTGCGGCAGACCCTAAGCTGTAATCCAGATGTAAGCGGCCATGCGCCCCGAGCCGCCTTTGCGCACCGCATCGCGCCTGTGAGAGTGGTATTTGGATTCTTGGCGATAGGTACACCAAGCCAAGGAACTGTCGTTACCGGAAATGACTTGAAAGCCTGCCGCAGTTAGCCGGCATCTTGCAAGCCCTGCTAAATCGGCCAAATACTTGCCGTCACCCTGAGGCAAAAAAAATGCTTCAGGCCGCATTGTTTCTAGCGCTGGCTGTTGCTGTGAAATAAAGGCGTCAAACACATCCTGCCCGACTTCAAAAGCCGTTGGCCCAATACAGGGGCCCAACCAAACCATACAATCCTGTATGGATAATCTCTGCTCTTTTGCTCCCTGGGCAAGCGTTTCCACCACACCATGACCGTTGGCACCAGCGAGGCCGCGCCATCCAGCATGCGCCGCGGCTACCCACTTGGCCGTGGGGTGGCAGACCAAAATGGGCAAACAATCGGCTGCCATCATGGCGCACGCAACACCACTTTGCGTGGTCCAAGCCACATCGCCCTCAAGCCCTGAAGGCGTCTGCGCTTCAATGGCCACCGCCTTCACACCATGCACTTGCTTGAGATAAACCGCCGGCACACCCATGGCACTTTCAACCAAGCCGCGGTTGACAAGGACTTGTCCAGGCTCATCACCTGACATCAGCCCCAGATTAAGAGAAGACCAAGGCTCGGTTGAAACACCGCCTTCTCGGGTGGTCATGAGGGCCTGCACAAAGTTCGGTGCGGGCCATTCGGGTTGAAATCCGATCAAGCCTTTAAGCTGCGTCGGGGCAGGCAGAAGGTTGGGCTTTTTGGAAGGCGTCCAATTTCATGCAGGCATCGAAGGCCGCCATGGTCAGAGGCAAGCCATCGAAGCTCACTTCAAACCTTTTGCCATTGAAAATTTGCGGCACCAAGCAACAATCGGCCAAGGTGGGCGTATTGCCAAAACAGTAGGTCGATTGAGGGCCTTGGGCCAACTGGCGCTCAAAGGACTCCAGTCCATCTCTCACCCAATGGCGATACCAAGTGTTTTTCTGGTCTTCGTTCAAACCCAAATCAACGCTCAGGTACTTGAGAACCCGAAGGTTGTTGATGGGGTGAATTTCACAAGCAATTGATTGAGCCAAAGCGCGGACACGCGCTCGGCCCAATGCATCCTTTGGCAACAATGCAGGCTCTGGGTGGGTTTCATCCAGGTATTCAATGATGGCCATGGACTGGCTCAGGTGCTCACCCTCCACCACCAAGTTAGGCACCAGGTTATCAGCAGCAACAGCGCTGTAGGCGGCTTCCTTGTGTTCGCCCTTGGCAATGTGAACTGCGATATATTCAAAGGGCAAGCCCTTCAAGTGCAGTGCAATTCGCACCCGAAATGACGCTGAGGAACGGAAGTAGTTGTAAAGTTTCATAGGCATTAGCATAAACTGGAAACATGTCCGCCGACACCCTCCAACCTCATCTTCCATGGATTGAAAGCCATTTGCCGCTACCCCCTGTCGAAAAAGCATGGGGTGAAGAAACCGAGGCGCCAGGTTTGCTGGCAGCAGGCTCAGATTTAGGGGTGGAGCGACTCTTAGAAGCCTATGCCAAAGGCGTGTTTCCTTGGTTCAACGCCGACCAGCCTGTGCTGTGGTGGAGCCCCGATCCGCGCATGGTGCTGCAAATCAAACACTTCAAACTTCACCGATCTTTGCGAAAAACCTTGGCTCGTTATTCGGCACATCCTCAATTCGAGTTGTGTTTTGACCGCGCATTTGACGACGTGATAGAAGCTTGCGCGCAAAGCCCCAGAGAGGGCCAAAGAGGAACATGGATTGTGCCGTCCATGGTCGAGGCCTACAAAGCATTGCACCGCGCAGGCTATGCCCACAGCGCCGAAACATGGCTCGATGGCCACTTGGTGGCAGGCCTGTACTTTGTTTGTATTGGCAAAGCTGTGTTTGGCGAATCCATGTTCAGCACGCTCAGTGACGGCTCCAAAATGGCACTTGCAGCTTTGGTTCATGTCTGCGAGCAACACAGCATTCAGGCCATCGATTGCCAGCAAAATACGGCTCATTTGGCCTCGATGGGCGCCAGCGAAATGACACGCACCGCCTTTTTGGCTCAAAGTGTGCCAGCCTTGCAACTCACAAGTCCCGATTGGAAAAACGCCCAAATAGATTGGGATGTTTGGCGAACGGCTGCACCATGACACAACTTAATGACCTGCCCTTCAGCACGCTTCAGTTTTATGCCACTGCGGCCTACCCTTGCAGCTATCTAGATGGCCGTGAAGCACGCTCGCAGGTGGCGACTCCCAGCCATTTGATTCAAACCGATGTTTATTCGGACTTGGTCGAACGCGGCTTTCGAAGAAGTGGCCTCTTTACCTACAGGCCCTATTGCGATGGCTGCCAAGCATGTGTGCCCATGCGCGTTCTGTGCAATGAGTTCAAGCCCAACAAAAGTCAAAAGCGAGCACTGAGAAAACATCAAAATTTGGTGGCTCGCGTGTCTAGATTGGGTTTTGAAAGTGAACACTACGACTTGTATTTGCGCTATCAAAACAGTCGCCATTCGGGTGGCGGCATGGACCAAGACAGCATAGAGCAGTACAAGCAGTTTTTGCTTCAAAGTCGAGTCAATTCGAGGTTGGTTGAATTCAGAGAAGCCTGTGCCACTGGCGAGGTGGGTGAACTGAAAATGGTGTGTATTGTCGATGTCTTGAATCAAGGCCTGTCTGCGGTTTACACCTTTTACGCCCCGGAAGAGCACGCCAGTTACGGCACTTACGGCGTGCTTTGGCAAATTCAACAGGCCAAAGACTTAGGGCTGCCTTTCGTTTACATGGGCTACTGGATTGGTGCCAGCCCCAAAATGCAATACAAAGAACGCTTTGCGCCCTGCGAAAGTCTTCAAAACGACCAATGGAAGCCCCACCCTTCTCCGATCTGACTCATTGGCACGAGACAAAGCCAATTTCATCTTGTAAAATAAGATTTCACAAACAGACCGAGGTTCAGTCCCATGCGAAAAGCTGAAGCGCACCCGCCAGCAGCACCGACCATTCAAGTCATCGAGCGCTTGTTTTCACTCATGGACGTATTGGCTTCTAGAGAAGACGCTATTTCACTTAAAGAGATCAGTGAAAAAACAGGCTTGCATCCGTCTACCGCACACCGAATCTTGAACGACCTCACCATTGGCCGTTTTGTGGATCGACCCGAACCTGGCAGCTATCGATTGGGCATGCGCATGTTAGAACTGGGCAACCTGGTCAAGGCGCGCCTCAATGTGCGAGATGCCGCACTTGCGCCCATGCGTGATTTGCACAAACTGATCCAACAACCCGTCAACTTGAGCATGCGACAGGGCGATGAAATTGTTTACATCGAACGCGCCTTCAGCGAGCGTTCAGGCATGCAAGTGGTCAGAGCCATTGGCGGCCGTGCGCCTTTGCACCTGACCTCGGTCGGCAAATTGTTTTTGTCTGTGGATGAGCCCATGAAGGTTCGAAGCTACGCCACGCGCACAGGCCTAAACGGTCAGACCAAGAACAGCATTACGCAACTGCAAGTGTTAGAACGTGAACTGTCAAAGGTTCGCCAATATGGCATTGCGCGAGACAACGAGGAATTGGAGTTGGGCGTGCGCTGTATTGCAGCAGGCATTTACGATGACCAGGGCAAGTTGCTTGCGGGCCTTTCCATCTCAGCACCCGCCGACCGAATTGACGAAGCTTGGTCGGCCAAATTACAAGCAACAGCCGAAGGAATTTCTCAGGCTTTGGGCTACAAAGATTGAAGCTCTAGCCAGCCGTGTCGGCTGAAGGAACTTGAGTGCGAGCATTTTGATTTTCGACCCAGCGTCGAACTCGCTCTGCATCTGCTATCCGGCTTAATTTGCCAGCAGAATCTAAAAACACCATGATGATTTTGCGACCTGCCACCTTGGTCTGCATAACCAAGCATTGGCCAGCTTCAGAGATGTAGCCCGTCTTTTGCAAACCGATGTCCCAGTTGGGACTTTTTACCAGTCTGTTGGTTGTGTTGTATTGAAGAGTTCTGCGCCCCACGTCTACCTCTCGGCCAGGTGATGTAGAGAGTTCGCGCAATAAAGGAACATCGTAAGCAGCTCCGACCAGCACGGCCAAATCTTTGGCACTGGATTGGTTGCGACTGGAAAGCCCAGTAGGCTCGACGTAATGTGTGGACGCCATGCCAAGGCCTTTAGCGCGGTCGTTCATGGCTTTCACAAACAAGGGCATGCCACCTGGATAAGTTCTGCCAAGTGCATGTGCGGCTCGGTTTTCACTGGCCATCAAGGCCAGATGCAACAAGTCACCGCGGCTAAGTACAGAGCCAACAGCCAAACGCGAAGTGCTGCCCTTTTCGGTGTCCACATCATCTTGGGTGATGGTGATCATTTCGCTTTCAAGCAAGTTGGCATCGCTAATCACCAAGCCTGTCATGAGTTTGGTCAGTGACGCGATGGGCAAGACAGCCATGTCGTTCTTGCGAATTAAAACTTCATGAGTATCTTGATCAATGACAAGCGCCACACTTGAACGCAAATCGAGAAGGTCAGCAGCTTGATGTAAACCAGCAATGCGGCCAAAAGAAGGTCTTGTGACTGTGGCCTTTTGGTTGACGGATTTACGAGGCTTTTGAGTATTTTTAGCTGAGGCCTTAGGTGACGATTTGGGTGAAGCTTTGGCAGTGTTTTGTGCAGAAACTACCGGTTTTTTGGCGGCAACTGGTTTTCGCGTGTTCTCGTTGGCGGCCGCGTAGGTTGAAAGTGACATCAAGGCCAAGATGCACAAAGGCAAACAAGGATTGAAAACACGGCAGGAAAACAGGCGATTTAGTGGATTCAAAGCATTACTTTCGAGGCTCAAAGTCATTCGGAAATTGGCGAGTCTCATAGAAACTTGCGACAGTGTACCAAAATAAAAAAGCTGCGCAAGATCAACACCTTGCGCAAGCTTCTTGAAGACCTTGTTCAGTCTTTGCTCTGGAGCAGTTAGCCCTGAGCCGCCACCCTGTCTGCTTTGCTTTGAAGTTTATTCAATGCGCTCAAGTAGGCCTTTGCCGAGGCCACAATGATGTCGGGGTCAGAACCTACGCCATTGACAACTCGGCCGCTGTTTTGCAAGCGAACCGTGACCTCGCCTTGGCTTTCGGTCGATCCACTGATGGCGTTCACAGAATAAAGCACCATTTCTGCACCGCTTTCCACGATGGATTCGATGGCTTTGAGGGATGCATCTACGGGGCCATTGCCGTCCGATTTGCCATGAACTTCCTTGCCACTGACTGTAAAAACAATGGCGGCGCTGGGTCGCTCTCCTGTTTCACTGTGTTGTGATAAAGACACAAAGGCATACTGCTCTTTGTCGTGGGTGACGCTTTCATCGCTGACCAAGGCCAAGATGTCCTCGTCAAAAATTTCGCTTTTGCGGTCTGCCAATTCTTTGAAACGCGTAAAGGCCGCATTCAACTCTGTTTCACTTTCAAGCACCACACCCAGCTCTTGCATGCGTTGCTTGAAGGCGTTGCGGCCACTTAACTTGCCCAGCACAATTTTGTTGGCTGACCAGCCCACATCTTCTGCGCGCATGATTTCGTAAGTGTCGCGCGCTTTGAGCACGCCATCTTGGTGAATACCTGAGGCATGTGCAAAGGCATTGGCACCCACCACGGCCTTGTTGGGCTGCACTACAAAACCTGTGGTCTGACTGACCATGCGACTGGCCGCCACGATGTGCACGGGGTCAATGTTCATCTCTAAACCAAAGTAGTCTTTGCGCGTTCTGACGGCCATGACAATTTCTTCCAAGGAACAATTGCCGGCCCGCTCACCCAAACCATTGATGGTGCATTCAACCTGACGTGCACCGCCCAACTTCACACCTGCCAAACTGTTCGCCACCGCCATGCCCAGGTCGTTGTGGCAATGGACAGACCAAATGGCTTTGTCGGAGTTTGGAATTCGTTCGCGGAGTGTCTTGATGAACTGACCATACAACTCTGGCACAGCGTACCCAACGGTGTCGGGCACGTTGATGGTGCTTGCGCCTTCATCAATGACAGCTTCTAAAATTTTGCACAAGAAATCCATGTCACTTCGGTAGCCATCTTCTGGGCTGAACTCGACGTCTCCGACCAAATTGCGGGCAAACCTGACGGCCTGTTTGGCCTGCTCGAAAACCTGATCGGGCGTCATGCGGAGTTTCTTTTCCATGTGCAATTCAGAGGTTGCAATGAAGGTATGGATGCGGCCACTGTTGGCGCCCTTCAAGGCTTCTGCTGCGCGTGAAATATCGCGATCGTTGGCGCGCGAAAGTGAGCAAATGGTGGAGTCTTTGATGGCGTTGGCAATGGCCTGTACCGCCTCAAAGTCTCCATTGGAGCTGGCTGCGAAACCGGCTTCGATCACGTCAACGCGCAATCGCTCTAATTGACGCGCAATGCGCAGCTTTTCGTCACGGTTCATGGAAGCACCTGGCGACTGCTCACCATCACGCAATGTCGTGTCAAAAATAATCAATTTATCGGCCATGTTTCACTCCTGGTTTTAAATCTTCAAAAAAGCGACTCTGAAATAAAAAAAGCCCGCTGCGATTGGCATACGGGCTTATTGGGAAACTGAACAGCGTGCGCTATACATCCCGCCCGTGAGGCGTCAGTAGTAGGGCTAGCAAATTCGTTTTCATACAAATACTGTATCACAACTTTTAGAAAAGGTCATTACTGGTGAAGCCCGCGCTCGTCGGGGTCTTCGGTGGAGGTGCTGATGACGCTGGTGGGCTCGCCCTTAAAGCGGCGCCAAACGTACATGGCATAACCACTGAGGCCATAGATGACAAACAAACTGAATAAGACGATGGGCGGGTGAATGTTGACCACGGCAATGCCCAAAGCAATGAGCACAATGACCACAAACGGCACGCTTTTCTTCATGCTGACGTCTTTGAAGCTGTAGAAAGGCACATTGGTGACCATGGTCAGGCCGGAAAACAGCGCCACCACAAACATGGGCCAAGCCATGGAGCTTGGCGAAATTTCAGCATCGGTCATGATGGAGATGAAGCCCATGACCAAGGCCGCAGCCGCCGGCGACGGCAGTCCTTGGAAAAATCTTTTATCAACAACGGCCGTGTTGACATTGAACCGAGCTAAGCGCAAAGCAGCGCAAGCGCAGTAGACAAAGGCTGCAATCCAACCCCAACGACCCAGTCCTTTGAGCGACCACTCGTAAGCAATGAGAGCAGGCGCAGCGCCAAAGGAGACCATGTCGGACAAAGAGTCCATTTGTTCTCCGAAGGCACTTTGGGTGTTGGTCATGCGCGCCACACGGCCGTCTAAGCTGTCTAGCACCATGGCACAGAACACGCCAATGGCGGCCATGTCAAAACGGCCGTTCATGGCCATCACGATGGCATAAAAGCCACCGAACAAGGCCGCCAACGTGAAGAGATTAGGCAACACGTAAATTCCCTTTCGGGGCTTACGCGGTTGACTGCTCAACTCTACGTCGTCGGAATTTTCTGAACCATCGTGCATGCGAGCTTTCGTTGAGTTGAAGCGGATGCCGAAATCAATTGCGTGTTTTGTCGACCAACTTGTTTTTGGCAATCCAAGGCATCATAGACCTCAATTGTGCGCCCACCACTTCAATGGAGTGCTCAGAGGTTAAACGACGGCGTGCGGTCATGCTTGGGTAGTTGGTGCGGCCTTCCAAGATGAACATCTTGGCGTACTCACCGGTTTGAATGCGTTTCAAGGCATTGCGCATGGCTTCTCGTGATTGCTCGTTGATGATTTCGGGGCCTGTCACGTACTCGCCATACTCTGCATTGTTAGAGATGGAGTAGTTCATGTTGCCGATGCCGCCTTCGTAAATCAGGTCAACAATGAGCTTCAACTCGTGCAAGCACTCGAAGTAAGCCATCTCAGGGGCATAGCCGGCTTCGACCAAGGTCTCGTAACCCATCTTGATGAGTTCGACAGCGCCGCCGCACAAAACAGCTTGTTCGCCGAACAAATCGGTTTCTGTTTCTTCTTTGAAGTTGGTTTCAATGATGCCGGCCTTGCCGCCACCGTTGGCCATGGCGTAGCTGAGTGCCAAGGCACTGGCTTTGCCGCTCTTGTCTTGGTGGACCGCCACCAGGTGAGGCACGCCACCACCTTGTGTGTAGGTGTTGCGCACTGTGTGGCCTGGGGCCTTAGGGGCGACCATCCAAACGTCAAGGTCTTCGCGGGGAATGACTTGGTTGTAATGAACGTTGAAGCCGTGGGCGAATGCCAAAGAAGCACCCTTTTTGATGTTGGGCTCAACGTCGTTGCGGTACACGTCGGCAATTTGCTCGTCGGGCAACAAAATCATGACCACGTCGGCCGCTTTCACAGCCGCAGCCACTTCCATGACTGTGAGGCCAGCCTTTTCTACTTTAGGCCAGCTTGCGCCGTTTTTGCGCAAACCCACCACCACTTTCACGCCACTGTCGTTCAAGTTTTGTGCGTGTGCGTGGCCTTGTGAGCCGTAGCCAATGATGGCCACTGTTTTACCTTTGATGACGCTGAGGTCACAGTCTTTGTCGTAAAACACTTTCATGGGTTCTCTCCTTCAAAAATTGTTCAAAAAAATTTTGGGTTTAGGCGCGCAAAATGCGCTCACCCCGCCCGATGCCGCAGGCACCCGTGCGGACTGTTTCAAGAATGGCGCTGCGGTCAAGGGCTTCCAAAAACGCATCGTTTTTGGATTGGTCGCCCGTCAGTTCCACGGTGTAGCTTTTGTCGGTGACATCAATCACGCGACCACGGAAGATATCGGCCATGCGCTTCATCTCTTCACGTTCTTTGCCCACAGCTCGCACCTTGACCAGCATGAGTTCACGCTCGGTGTAGGCGCCTTCTGTGAGGTCAACCACTTTGACCACTTCAATGAGGCGGTTCAGGTGCTTGGTAATTTGCTCAATGACATCGTCAGAGCCAGCCGTTTGGATGGTCATGCGAGACAAGCTGGGGTCTTCGGTGGGCGCCACACTGAGCGACTCGATGTTGTAACCACGAGCAGAGAACAAACCCACCACGCGCGACAATGCGCCAGGTTCGTTTTCAAGTAAGACTGCGATAATGTGTTTCATGTGCGATTCCTCTTTTTGCCGCCCTCCCCTGCACACGGTAATGTGCAAGCTTGGCGGTCAATAGATTCTTCTAAAGGTTCAAATTGATTTCAAAATGTTCTTAAAGGTCTTCAGGGCTTAGGAGCATTTCAGTGATGCCCTTGCCTGCTTGAACCATGGGGAACACGTTTTCTGTGGGGTCGGTACGGAAGTCCATGAACACCGTGCGATCTTTCAGTTTGCGGGCTTCGCGCAATGCGGGCTCGACATCTTCAGGGCGCTCAATGAGCATGCCCACATGGCCATAGGCTTCGGCCAGCTTCACAAAGTCGGGCAAGGCATCCATGTAGCTGTGGCTGTAACGGCCGGAATATTCAATTTCTTGCCACTGACGAACCATGCCCAAGTAGCGGTTGTTCAAAGACAAAATTTTGATGGGCGTGTTGTATTGCAAACACGTGGACAACTCTTGAATGCACATTTGCACAGAGCCCTCGCCCGTCACGCAGAACACCTCGGACTCTGGCTTGGCCAACTTGATGCCCATGGCATAGGGAATGCCCACGCCCATGGTGCCCAAGCCGCCTGAATTGATCCACCGACGAGGTTCGTTGAATTTGTAATATTGGGCAGCCCACATTTGGTGTTGTCCGACATCAGACGTGACATAAGCATCGGCATCTTTGGTCAGGTTGTACAAAGTTTGGATGACCTTTTGTGGCTTGATGACCTCGGTGTTTTCGCTGTCGTACTTCATGCAGTCGCGTTGGCGCCAGCCGTCGATGGTGGACCACCAAGCACCCAATGCATGGCTGTCGGGCTTGAGGCCCGACTCTTTGATCATGGCTATGAGTTCAATCAGAACATCTTTGACATCGCCCACTATGGGGACATCGACCTTGACACGCTTGGAAATGCTAGAGGGGTCAATGTCAATGTGAATGATCTTGCGCTCGTTTTGTGCAAAATGTTTAGGATTGCCAATGACACGGTCGTCAAAGCGCGCGCCCACAGCCAGCAACACGTCAGAGTGCTGCATGGCGTTGTTGGCTTCCCATGTGCCGTGCATGCCGAGCATGCCCAAAAACTTGGGATCGGTAGCAGGATAGGCGCCCAAACCCATGAGGGTGTTGGTCACGGGGTAACCCAACATGTCGACCAACTGGCGCAACTCTGCTGAAGCATTGCTTAAGAGCACGCCGCCGCCTGTGTAAATGTAGGGGCGCTTGGCTGCCATCAACAATTGAAGTGCCTTGCGAATTTGTCCACTGTGGCCTTTGCGCACAGGGTTGTAAGAGCGCATTTCAACTGTTTCGGGGTACCCGTGGTAAGGCACCTTGTTGAATGAAACATCTTTGGGAACGTCGACCACCACTGGGCCAGGTCGGCCACTGCGAGCTATGTGGAATGCTTTCTTCATGATCAAGGCCATGTCGCGGGCATCTTTGACCAAGAAGTTGTGCTTCACGATGGGGCGGGTAATGCCCACGGTATCGCACTCTTGGAAGGCGTCGAGTCCGATGGCGGCAGTGGGCACTTGGCCACTGATGATGACCATGGGAATGCTGTCCATGTAGGCCGTTGCAATGCCGGTGACGGCATTGGTGAGGCCGGGGCCAGATGTGACCAAAGCAACACCGACATCGCCCGTGGCGCGGGCATAGCCGTCGGCCGCATGCACAGCAGCCTGCTCGTGACGAACCAAAACGTGCTGAATGGTGTCTTGCTTGAAGAAAGCGTCGTAAATGTGCAATACAGCACCGCCTGGGTAACCCCAGATGTACTTGACGTTCTCGGCTTGGAGGGCTTTAACGAGAATTTCGCCACCGCGCAAATCGACGGGCGACGAAGATGAAGCTGCGCTGTTGGCAGCTGTGGCAGCACTGGCCATTTCAGCTTTGGAGATTTCCATATTCAACCTTTGTGAATTTCTCTAACGAAAAACCTTGGGTGCTCTTTTGCGGGACTCTTTTGAAGTCGCATCAGAACTTAAGACCACCAACATAAGCCTGTGCATGTGAGCACTTTGGCCGGATGGTGATCCGTTTGCGTTTTTTCAATTGCAACCCAGTATTATAGAGGCCAGAATGCCATAATCCAAACGCACAAAATCAAGTGCCGTATTTGGTTCCTTACTTTGGCCACAGAACAAGAACTCTCAGATTTCCTTAAAAACACGGAAAAGCGCGCTTTCAAACGCACGCTGTATCACGTGCGCAACGAGGAATCTGCCTTGGACATTGTGCAAGACAGCATGATCAAGCTGGCCACCCACTACGGCGACAAGCCCCAAGCAGAACTGCCCTTGCTGTTCCAGCGTATTTTGTCCAACACCACCCTAGATTGGTTCAGAAGACAAAAAACCCGCAACGCCCTTTTCTCCAACATGAGCGACTTTGGCACCGATGCCGAAGGTGAGGATTTGGACTTTTTGGAAAACCTGGGCGGCCTCAGCGAACCCGGTTTGGGGGAAAGTGCTGAAGACTTAACTCAACGGAAACAAATATTTCACCAAATTGAGGCTGAAATACAAGAATTACCGCCTCGTCAACGCGAAGCCTTCCTGCTGCGTTATTGGGAGGAGATGAACCTTTCTGAGACGGCAGTTGCCATGGGCTGCACTGAAGGCAGCGTCAAAACTCACTGTTCTCGGGCTGTTCAAGCGCTGAGTAAAGCACTTCGCGCCAAAGGATTCAACACATGAAAACGAACGCCAAACCAGACATGCACAGAATTGACCAAGTTGGCCGGGCCATCTCGCGCCAGTTAAATGAGCATGCCGCTGACCTGCCGCACGACATCACAGAGCGCTTGCGTGTGGCCCGAATGCAGGCCCTCGCTCAGCGCAAACCAGAGCCCATTCGCATTGTTGTGCCTAATTTGGCCACATCCGGCGGACCTGGCGTGGGCAATTTCGACGAAGGTTTAAACCTCTGGAGCCGTTTGGCGTCCGCCCTGCCCCTCATTGTTTTGCTGTTTGGCTTGGCCACCATTCATGTTTTTCAAAACGAGCACCGCGCCAATGAAATAGCCCAGCTAGATGCCGAGCTTCTCATTGACGACCTGCCCCCAGCGGCCTACACAGACCCCGGATTCTTGATCTTTTTGAAGTCCAACCCCCTCGAATCAAAGGCGCCCGATTGATCCATTCGAGTTTGATGGCCGGCTGTCTCGTTGTCGTTTTATGTACGGCAGTCACAGGCGTGTTCGCGCAAACTCTCCAGGCTAGCGCCGCCAATCCTCCAGCCCGATCCTCGGCGGCACCCTCTTCAAATTCATCATGGCAAAGTTTGCAGAGTTCGCAAAAAAAAGCCCTAGCACCTTTGGCGCCTCATTGGGCGCAAATAAGCCCTGCCCAAAGAAACAAATGGCTGGCCATGTCAAACAACTTTGACAATTTGTCCAACAAAGAACAAGCCATCCTGCACGAAAGAATGGCTGAGTGGTCATCTCTCAGCCCCAGGCAAAGAGCACAAGCCAGGCTGAATTTCAATCAGACCAAAACCCTAGACGCCGACGCCAAAAAAACGCAATGGGAGGCCTATCAAGCGCTCAGCCCTGAAGATAAGAAAAAACTGGCGGCCCAACAAACCACCGGCATTCGAGGCGCGGCCACTGCTTCCAAGGCCGCTTCACCCAACAAGGTTATTCCTTTGTCAGGCAAATCCATACCGGCTGAAGCCGCTACCAAATCCACCAGCAGCATTGTGATCGACAAGAAAACCTTATTGCCCACCATCGTGGCCATTCCCGAAGGTACTTGAGTTGAGTGATACACCTTTGATGCCTGAAGATTCTGTCGATTCAAGCACTGAAACCCCGCTGACTTTCACTACGCCTTCACTGGCGCGCCGCATGGCCTGCTGGTTTTATGAGGGCATGTTGCTGTTTGGCGTCATTTTTCTGGCTGGCTATTTGTTTGGCACCCTCAGCCAAACAAAGCACGCGCTAGACAACCGCCATGGCCTTCAAGCTTTCTTGTTTCTTGTTTTTGCCATTTACTTCACCTGGTTATGGTCCAAGGGTCAAACACTTGCCATGAAGACTTGGCATATCAAAGTGTTGGACTCTTCTGGCAAACCACTCACTCAGGCTCGGGCGTTGCTCAGATACTTACTGAGCTGGTTATGGTTTTTACCACCCATTGTTGCGGCCGTTCCCTTTAAATTACCCGCGCCAGTCGTTGGACTGCTGGTCCTTGTTTGGGTTTTTGTTTGGGCCCTCTCAAGCAAATTCCAATTGCGTGGACAATATTGGCATGACGTCTGGGCTGGAACGCAGCTGGTGGATGTTCAAAAGAAACCCTGAAATCCATCGCTGCCCAAGTTTCATGACCATTGACCATGTGAATCCCCAGAAGGCTCGAAAGGGTCTGTCGCGCATTTTCCATGCGGGTGGCTATTCCATTGCGGGGCTCAAAGCCGGATGGGGCGAAACCGCATTTCGCCAAGAAGCCTTGCTTGCCATCTTTCTCATTCCTGCGGCCTTTTGGCTAGGACAAACTTGGGTAGAAGTTTCCTTGTTATGCGGCTCGGTTATTTTTGTCATGGTGGTCGAGCTGTTAAACACCGGCATTGAAACGGCCATCGACCGAATTGGCACTGAATGGCATGCGCTGTCCAAGCGGGCCAAGGACATGGGCAGTGCCGCTGTGCTGCTCAGCCTTTTTCTCTGCTTAGGCATTTGGTCTGCCGCCATTTGGAAATACATCCATGGCTGAGCCTCTTTTTTCAATGTGTGTTTACTGCGGCTCCAAGCCTGGCAATGAACCAGCCTTTGCTGAATCTGCCCAACAAGTGGGGCAATGGATTGCACAACACGGCGGGCAGCTTGTGTACGGTGGTGGCAGAAACGGGCTGATGGGCATCGTTGCCGATGCCACCCTTGCTGCAGGCGGCCGCGTGGTGGGCGTCATACCGCGCGCCTTGGTTGAAAAAGAATGGGCCCACACGGGCTGCACCGAATTGCATGTGGTGGAAACCATGCACGATCGCAAAAGAATGATGGCAGAACGTGCCGACGCATTCATTGCATTGCCGGGTGGCATCGGTACCTTTGAAGAGTTTTACGAGGTTTGGACTTGGCGCCAGTTGGGCTACCACAACAAGCCCATTGGCCTGCTAAACCTAAACGGCTTCTACAACCCTATGCTGGCTTTTTTAAGCAACGTGGTGCAACACCAGTTCGTAGGGCCATGGCAAATGGATTTAATCCAAACAGACAGCGATGCTCTGAAATTGTTGCCCAGTTTGATTCAAGCGGCAGGCATGCCAGCGCCGTTTTTAAGCCAAGCCATTTAGAACATCAAAACTTAAACAGCGTCGTCGTCAACTTCGCCTGTGCGAATGCGAACGACTCGCTCGACTGAAGTGATGAAAATTTTGCCATCGCCAATTTTGCCTGTGCGTGCGGCTTTCACAATGGCGTCAACGCAGTTTTCTACATCTGAATCTTTGACGGCGACTTCAACTTTCACCTTGGGCAAAAAATCGACCACATACTCGGCACCGCGGTACAACTCTGTGTGGCCTTTTTGACGACCAAATCCCTTGACTTCCGTCACAGTGAGTCCTGTCACGCCGCATTCAGCAAGTGCCTCACGCACTTCTTCAAGTTTGAAGGGTTTGATGATGGCTGTGATTTGTTTCATGCGTCAGGTCCAGTCTGAAAAATTAAGCTCGAAATCGATTGGTAATAGGATAACGCCAATCTTTGCCAAAACTGCGGTGTGTGACACGAATTCCCACAGGAGATTGTCGGCGCTTGTACTCGTTTAGTTTAATCAGCCGGGTAACTTTTTCAACATCTGAGCGATCAAAACCATCTGCCACCAAGGCTTGAATGCCTTCGTCGTTCTCCATGTACCTTTGAACGATGGCATCTAAGACTTCATAGGGCGGCAAACTGTCTTGGTCTTTTTGGTCTGCCCTCAATTCAGCGCTAGGCGGGCGGGTGATGATTCGCTCGGGTATGGGATTGCGGCCCGTGCCATAAGGATCATTTTGATTGCGCCACTCGGCCAACTTGAAGACTTGTGTTTTGACAACATCCTTGATGACTGCAAAACCGCCAGCCATGTCGCCATACAGGGTGCAATACCCTGTGGCCATTTCACTCTTGTTGCCGGTGGTCAGCACAATGGCGCCCGTTTTATTGGACATGGCCATGAGCAGCGTACCGCGAACACGCGCCTGAATATTTTCTTCGGTGGTGTCTTCCGCCAAACCTTTGAATTGGTCTGACAAAGCCAATTTGAAGCCCTCAAACAAAGGCGCAATGGCGATTTCGTCGTACCGCACACCCAGGCGTTTCACCATCTCTCGCGAATCGATCCAACTGATGTCAGCGGTATAGGGCGACGGCATCATGACTGCATGCAGGTTGTCTGCTCCCAAGGCGTCAACGGCCAGCGCCAGCACCAAGGCGGAATCGATGCCCCCAGAAAGCCCCAAGATGGCGCCTGGAAAACCGTTCTTGCCTAAATAGTCGCGAATGCCCAAGACCAATGCGTGCCAAAGGTCTTCTTCCCAAGAGTTGCTTGCAGACACCGTGGTACCTGAAATTTGCAGGCCCTCAGGGCCTTGATTATTTTGAACGCTGAGGGTTTGTAAGCACTCTTGAAATGCGGGTGCTCTGGCGACAACTTCTGCCTTGGCATTGAGGGCAAAGGACCGCCCTTCAAAGATGACTTCGTCTTGGCCACCCACCAAATGCGCATAGACCAACGGCAATCCGCACTCTTGTACACGTTGGCCCATTTGAACCTCGCGCTCGAGTCCCTTGCCCACATGGAAGGGGGACGCATTTAAGACCAGCAACAACTGTGCACCTGCATTGCGTGCACTTTGCGCAGGCGCTTCAAACCATGCATCCTCACAGATCAACAAGCCCATTTTCACGCCGTCAACTTCAAACACACAGGGCTCATGCCCCTGTGTGAAATACCGACGCTCGTCAAACACTTGGTAATTGGGCAATTCTTGTTTGGCGTAGGAGGCAATGACCTGCCCCTCGCACAAGACACTGGCCCGGTTGAAACGCTTTGTGACGGAGACGCTTCGGCTTTGGATACCGCCGCCTTCAGGGTGCCCCACCACCACGTGCAAACCTTTTAACCCAGCCAACTCGCGGGCCACTGTTTTCAAGGCATCATCGCAGGCATCCATGAATGCAGGTCGAAGCAGAAGGTCTTCTGCGGCATAACCACAAATGGCCAGCTCAGGGGTGATCAAGACCTTTGCGCCTTGGTCGTAAGCTGTGCGAGCCGCATCGATGATTTTGCGGGCGTTGCCCGGCATATCGCCGACGACGAAGTTGAGTTGGGCTATACAAAGTTGAAGGGTCATACAGGTGAAGGAATTCAATTCCAACAATTATGTCATTGAGGTGCAGGGTTCGATGCGCAATGTTTCGGCGAAGGACTGGGATGCGTTGCTAGAGGCCCAAACCGAGCCCACCCCCTTCATGCGCCACGCCTATCTGAGCGCCATGGAGGAAAGTGGCTCGGCCTCGGCTCAATCGGGTTGGAAATTGCAGCTTGTCACCCTTCGCCATGCCATGCCGCCAAAGCTTGGCCAATTGGCGGGGGCTGCTGTTTTGTACATCAAGCCCCATTCTTATGGGGAATATGTGTTCGATTGGGCTTGGGCGGATGCCTACCAAAGACATGGCTTGAACTATTACCCCAAAGCTGTGTCTGCCGTGCCGTTCACGCCAGTGCCTGGCTCGCGCTTGCTGGCCGACTCAAGCCAGAGCCAATCTGCCCTTCTGTCGGCCATGGTTGAGCTGGCCCAAAATGAAGATTGGTCCTCTTTGCACTTGTTGTTTTTGTCGAACGATGACCTTCAAGTGACTGAAACTGCAGGTTGGCTAAGCCGTCATACCGTTCAATTTCATTGGCACAACGCAGCTTACGAAGACTTTGATGATTTTCTGAAGGCTTTGAATCAGGAAAAGCGCAAAAAAATCAAGCAAGAACGACGCAAAGTGGCTGATGCAGGTGTGGTTTTCAAAGCCTTTGAAGGCGTTCAGATTCAAAGCGCTGACTGGGATTTCTTTTACCAATGCTATGCCCAAACCTATTTTGAGCATGGCAACGCGCCTTATTTAAACCGTGACTTTTTCCAGCGCATGCAAGACACCATGCCCGAGAACTGGGTGCTTTTCATTGCAGAAAAAAATGGCCAGCGCATGGCTTGCAGCCTGATTGGCTTGGGCAATAACGTAGCCTATGGCCGCTATTGGGGTGCCTTAGAGCGAGTCGATTGTTTGCACTTTGAGGCCTGCTATTACCAACCCATTGCCTGGTGCATTGCCAAAGGGGTTGAGCGGTTTGAAGGGGGTGCGCAAGGTGAGCACAAAATGGCACGCGCCCTGCTGCCGATCAAGGCCAACAGCGCGCATTGGCTTGCCCACCCAGGCTTTGCAGATGCAGTGGAAAAGTATTTAGAAAAAGAAGGCCACGGCGTGGCGGCCTATTTGGAAAACTTGGAAGGCCGATCGCCCCTCAAAGCGAAGTGATCGGCTTTTCGGTTTGATTAGGCGTTTTCTTTTTGGTAGTTGGCAATGCCATCCAAGATTTCTTTCTTGGCGGATTCTGGGCCTTCCCAGCCAATAATTTTGACCCACTTGCCCACTTCCAAATCTTTGTAATGCTCAAAGAAGTGCGCAATGGTTTTCAAACGCAGTGGGTTTAAGTCTTCAGGCTTTTGCCATTGGGTGTAGATGGACAAAATTTTGTCGGTGGGCACGGCCAACACTTTGCCGTCTTCGCCCGCTTCGTCTTCCATTTTCAAGATGCCAATGGCACGGCAAGGCACCACAACGCCAGGAATAAGCGGCACTGGGGTAATCACCAACACGTCAACAGGGTCGCCGTCACCGCTGATGGTTTTAGGCACATAGCCGTAGTTGGTGGGGTAATGCATGGACGTGCTCATGAAGCGGTCAACAAAAATGGCGCCAGTGGCCTTGTCGACTTCGTATTTCACGGGGTCGGCGTTCATCGGAATTTCGATGATGACGTTGAATTGTTCGGGAACTTTGCTACCGGGGGTGACGTTATCTAAAGACATTTTTCTGAAAACTTAAAGAGTTGATGAGAATCTAAGAACCTTAGGATTAACCCCGATTTTACTTTCACAGGGCTTGCTTCTTCTGAATATTGCCCTTTTAATGCTTAAGTTGGCCAATCGACTCCTAGTGGGAGCGAGGAAGCAACGCAGGGAGGTGCTCCCAGAGCGTTGCACCTCCTTCTAGCTGTAAAAACTAAGGAGATTGATATATGACAGGCAATTCAGCGTTGATTTTGGCGCTAGTTTGTGGACTGATCGCCGTGATTTATGGCGTTTGGGCTCGCGGTTGGATTTTGGCCCAAGACCCTGGCAATGCACGGATGCAAGAAATTGCAGCCGCCATTCAAGATGGTGCAGCGGCTTATCTGGCCAGACAATATAAAACCATTGCCATCGTAGGCGTCGTCTTGGCCATCCTCATGGGTGTGTTCCTTGACAGCATGACCGCCATTGGCTTTGTCATTGGCGCTGTTTTATCGGGCGCCTGTGGCTTCATTGGCATGAACATCTCTGTTCGAGCCAATGTGCGTACTGCGCAAGCAGCCACAAAAGGCATCGGCCCTGCCCTTGACGTTGCATTCCGAGGCGGCGCCATTACCGGCATGCTTGTGGTTGGTTTGGGTCTATTGGGTGTCACGGGCTTTTACTGGTTCTTGGCTGGCAATGGCAACCACACCCCCGACGTCAAGCTGTCTGTCATCTTGAACCCGCTCATTGGCTTTGCCTTTGGCTCTTCCCTTATTTCCATCTTCGCCCGTTTGGGCGGTGGCATCTTCACCAAAGGTGCTGACGTGGGTGCCGACCTGGTCGGTAAGGTAGAAGCCGGGATCCCAGAGGATGACCCTCGCAACCCCGCCGTGATTGCCGACAACGTGGGCGATAACGTGGGCGATTGCGCCGGTATGGCCGCTGACTTGTTTGAAACCTACGCAGTCACCTTGATTGCCACCATGGTGTTGGGCTCGCTGCTCATCGCTGGGGCGCCAGGCAATGCCGTGATGTACCCCCTGGCTTTGGGTGCTGTGTCTATCATTGCCTCCATCATTGGCTGCTTCTTTGTCAAAGCAACCCCCGGCATGGTCAATGTGATGCCCGCCTTGTACAAAGGTTTGGCAATTGCTGGCGGCTTGTCCTTGATAGCGTTCTATTTCGTCACGATGTGGATCATGCCGGACAACGCCATTACGGCCACAGGCAGCCAAATGAAGTTGTTTGGTGCATGCACTGTAGGTTTGGTTTTGACGGCCGCCTTGGTTTGGATTACTGAGTTTTACACCGGTACCCAATACAGCCCTGTGCAACACATTGCGCAAGCTTCTACAACGGGTCACGGTACCAACATCATTGCCGGCTTGGGCGTTTCAATGCGCTCCACAGCTTGGCCCGTGATTTTTGTGTGCATTGCCATTTTGGCGTCTTACAAATTGGCGGGCTTGTACGGCATTGCCGTGGCGGCCATGTCCATGCTGTCCATGGCCGGCATTGTGGTGGCTTTGGACGCTTATGGCCCCATTACCGACAACGCTGGCGGTATTGCCGAAATGGCAGAACTGCCTAGCAGCGTGCGCGACATTACGGATCCGCTGGATGCTGTGGGCAACACTACCAAGGCCGTGACCAAAGGCTATGCCATTGGCTCTGCCGGTTTGGCTTCTTTGGTTTTGTTTGCCGACTACACCCACAAGCTCGAAACCTATGGCAAGGCCATTTCCTTTGACTTGTCCGACCCCATGGTCATTGTGGGCTTGTTCATCGGCGGCCTTATTCCCTACTTGTTCGGCGCCATGGCCATGGAGGCGGTTGGCCGCGCTGCGGGGGCTGTGGTGGTTGAAGTTCGCCGTCAATTCAGCGAAATCAAGGGCATCATGGAAGGCACCGCCAAGCCAGAGTACGGCCGCGCTGTTGACATGCTGACCACTGCGGCCATTAAGGAGATGATCATTCCTAGCTTGTTGCCTGTGGTGGTGCCCGTTGTGGTGGGCCTCATTTTGGGGCCCAAAGCTTTGGGTGGTTTGCTGATGGGAACCATTGTGACCGGCTTGTTTGTGGCCATTTCCATGTGTACCGGCGGCGGTGCATGGGACAACGCTAAGAAGTACATCGAAGACGGCCATCACGGCGGCAAAGGCTCTGAGGCTCACAAAGCCGCTGTGACCGGCGACACCGTGGGCGACCCCTACAAAGACACAGCTGGCCCAGCCATCAACCCATTGATCAAGATCATCAACATTGTGGCTCTGCTGATCGTGCCTTTGATGATGCAATTCCACGGCTAAATAAGCCCTCTCAAACAAAGCCCGTTCATGGCAACATGTTCGGGCTTTTTTACGCGCAAAATACGCCTATGCAACTCAACTTCATTCACAACCAATCGGTGGCCAGCCAGACAGGGCAAACCATCCCCATGCTTGACCCTTCTGATGGCCAAGTTTTTGATCACATTCAGCGCAGCTCGGCATCTGACATTGACCAAGCAGTGCAGTCGTCTCGGCAATGCTTCGAAGGACCTTGGGCCAAAATCACTGCTGCTGAGCGCGGTCGTTTGCTCATGGCACTTTCACGCAAAGTGGCCGAACATGCAGACGAGCTGATGCAACTTGAGCAACGCGACTGCGGCAAACCCACACAACAAGCCATGGCCGACGCCCGTGCCT
>Ga0209442_1000117_pt1 | contig 46189 bp, 74 predicted proteins | sample LauGreSBDMM110DD_2_FD_187565 | JGI IMG/M metagenome (GOLD analysis project Ga0209442, IMG submission 187565) | Freshwater lake microbial communities from Lake Michigan, USA - Sp13.BD.MM110.DD (SPAdes) (version 2) | ecosystem: Environmental > Aquatic > Freshwater > Lake | place: Lake Michigan...
AGGCCACCAAGATTCGCGAGCAAGAGGAGTATATCAATCGGTTAGTGAAAGCTGGAAACTACTTAGACGAATGTCTTTTATCTATAGCTGGAGAGAATCTTCCAGCAAAGCAATTGTGGCATAAAGCCAAGGAGGCCAAGCCGTGAGCATTGAAGAGCGAATTCTCAATATCGTCGAAGAACCAATTCACATTTGGTGGTACGACCGCCGCCAACTCCGCACAATTGCTCTGGAGGTCCGCAAGATGGAGGATCGTATCAAACAACTAGAGCAGGAGAACGACGCATTGCGAGCGGATCTGCTGCTGTGGAATGAGAAGGGGGTGAAGCCGTGAACTGCCCACATTGCGACTCATCGCTTACTGTGACTGATACTTCCGGGAATCCGTGGTACTGTTGCGGATCAACAAAAACCTTTCGCAGCATGTCATGTCTCGATCGTGAGCCACTTGCTACGAAGCTGCGTGCTGCGACCGAGCGCATCAAGCAGTTGGAAAATTCTCGCACCGTTGCGGCAGCAAACAGTCTGGCAAATATGCTTAGCTACGAGGATGCAATTACGAAGATCAAGCGGCTGGAGGAGCAGAACTACACAATGCGAGCCAGATTGTACCCTACTCGCCCTCGTATCCCTATTGAAAAAAAACTAGCAATCGCCGATGCCCCGCAAAACATCAGTATCTCAGAGTTGGCGCGACAATTTGACGTATCTTATGGCACAGTTGCCCGTTACCGACGACAGATTAAAGCCAAGGAGGCCAAGCTGTGAGCATTGAAGAACGAATCCTGAATATCGTCGAAGAACCAGTTCAAATTTGGTGGCAACGCAAACTAAAACTCCGCGCAATCGCCCTTGAAGTCCGCAAATTGGAAGATCGGGTGAAACAACTAGAGCAGGAGAACGACGCCATGCGAGCGGATCTGCTGCTGTGGGACAAAGCTGGAATCGGATTTACTACGGAGGCCAAGCTGTGAGCATTGAAGAACACCTCCGGTACATGGCGGAAGACCCTTTCGGACCGTGTGACAAAAACTCCTTACGCAAATTTGCCGTAGAGGTTCGCAAGCTGGAGGATCGGGTGAAACAACTGGAGGACCGCATTAACCGAGCGGCAACAGCGTTCTTCCAAGACGGATCAGATGGACAGGTTGCATCGAGAATGTGGACGATACTAGAGGAGGTTAAAAAACCATGAAGGTTAAAAAGAAAAGCACAGTCATCACAATCGACTCAACGCTTCATTCCGAGCTTCGCGCTATTTGCGACAAGCAGGGAATCAAGATCGGATTTCTCGCTGAAAAAGCGGTGAGAGAAATGCTGGCAAAGATGAGCAATACGACGCAAGTAAGCACATCCTTGAGGGCAATCACCCATTAGTAAGCGATTCGTACCGTGTGGTACGGACAACACCCTTCGGCCGCCATGAAGCGGCGGTCGGGGGGACAAATTTCCTAAAACTATGAATCTAAGAGAATACCAACAGAAAGCAGTCGAGTGGGCCAAAACTAACGATGGACTGATTATCGCTCCGGCAGGCAGTGGCAAGACCTGGATTGCCGCGAGCATCATCAAGCACTTCCAACATAGCTTGGGTGGGGCTAGATTTGGCTGGCTCGCTCCAACCCGCGAGACATGCCAGCAAGCGCGCACATCGCTGAAGGTTGCCGGTGTGCCTGATGAGATTGTGGATGTCCGTTGTCCGCATGAATCAGTGGACTTCAGTAACAAAAACCTTCTCATCGTGGACGAAGCGAAGCACGGCCCTGCTGCCGGATGGCGACGCATCATCGAATCCTGCAAAGGCTTTCGCTACGGCTTTGACGCAACTCCTTGGGGCGACGACCCAGACCGGAATGCCGTAACACGGATGCTATTCCGCAATCGCACCTACGAAATCAAACGGACCGACATCGGCGATTCATTGGCCGACGCTTACCTTCAACTCTCCGACGCAACCGATCTGAATCTGAAGCAGAAGATCGACGACAACATCGACCGGCTGTTTGTAACAAGACGGCGGTATATGCGGATAAGTGACGACGAATTAAAACGCATGTGCGCCTGGGAATCGCTTGTGGACATCGGCATCTGCGAGAACCGTGAACGCAACGATTACGCCATCAACTACGCCGTGGAGTATGGCGACATGCAGACGCTCATCCTTATCCCTCGCATCACGTTGGGTGAAGACTACGAAAAGCGCATTCCCGGTTCACTCCTCGTCCATTCGAAGATCGGCAAGAAGCAGCGCAAGGCGGCGATGGAGGAGTTCAAGGCTGGCAACTTGCGGACCATGATTGCCACATCATTGGCCGACGAAGGACTCGATCTTCCGAATGTCGAACTACTCATCATGGTCAGCGGCGGTCGGTCATCACAAAAGACGATCCAGCGAGCGAGTCGCGCACTGCGGAAAACAGATTCCAAAAACTGTGCGACAATCGTGGACTTTTCTGACAAGTTCCACCCCATCGGAGCATACCACGCAAAGAAGCGAATGGAATGCTACCGTCAACTCGGTTGCGTCTTCCAATGAGTGCATCAATTACAACAACAAACGAAACAGCCACGCCAACAGAGAACGTGGTTTATCTGATCGGAGAACTCCGAGGCATCAGTCGCCAAACCGAAACTAAGACAGGTGCGCTTATGGTGCGGCGCGTTATATCCGTCGCTCGTCACTGGACGGATGCGGACGGTAGGTTTCACGAAGATTACGATCAATTCGAACTGTCCTCATGGGGACAAGTTGCGGAGAAGATTATCGAGATTCAGAACGGCGCTTTGGTGCGTGTCAAAGGCCGTGTTAAGGTTGAGAAATGGAGCGATGGCGGTGAAACCAAGAGCGCCGTGCGTATCGCGGCGGAACAAATAACGGTCCTTTGCTATTAAAATGAAATCAAACGAAAAAATTGTTGCGGTCGATCCAGGCGTTGGCGGCGGCGTCGCCGTGAGTTCGCCACATGGCATCTTCCTTTTCTCAATGCCTGAGTCATTGCCCGACATGGCCAAACTACTAATGGAGTTCAAATTAGCAGATAGCCAACTCTGGGTTGAGAAGGTGCCGAAGTTCGTGTCCAAGCTCACATCACACGCGAGCATGGCGACACTCCATGAGAACTACGGCATCATCCAAGGATTGGCCTACGCTCAAGGCTACGCGCTGCACCGCGTTGAGCCGAAGATATGGCAAGAACCGCTTGGGCTTGGCGGACGCAAATCTTGCGACACCGGACCTCAATGGAAGCGAAAGCTGAGGTCTAAGGCTCAGGAGCTATACCCGCACCTCGACGTTACGCTCAACAACTGCGACGCGCTTCTGATCCTGCACTATGCAATGGGCGGCGGCAGGTGATTCACCGATAAATTCGCCGATAACCAGACTTCCAAACATGCTCTGAAACGATGCGCGAGATTCGGATTATCTCCTCCTCTTCGTACTCAGGTTTCGCTAGGTGAAGCAACTCATGGATCAGCGTATCAATCCGTTCCTTTTCGGTCTGACGAGGATCTATCTCGATCAGGTTCTCGCCTTGAAAAGCCTGACCGTAAGCCTTTATCCGACCTAGCCTTTTTTCAACGACCTTGATCCTCATGGCGTTTCAAGAGTCGTCATCATCAAACACCAAATGCCAGATTAAAAATGAGCGAACCAACAAAACTGTTAGCGGAAGAAACCGACATTGAGACACTTCGAGCGGCAATCGCAGAGTACCAATGGTTGGCCAAAGTTCTCTTCAAGACTGTCGGCTGCGGTTGTGACGGGGGGCATGACCTCTGCTACCACTGCGGCCAAGCCGAGAAACAATACAAACACATAACCGAGATATACAAATGACGAACCTAAACAAACCATCATCAATCCGAATGGCGGACGCAGACGAATCGCCTTCAAGAATCGACGTTGATTACATCGACCGAAAGTACAAGGAGTGGCTTGTCCGCCGTGGATTCTCCGATGAACTTGGAAACGTCCTTGGAATGCGACGACCAAAAGGACGACGACACAACCGAATTGAACCTGATGAACTCTGAAATCACGCGAGAACAACTGTTGAAGGAAGCACCTCAATTGATCGAGTATGCCATCCTCCGTGGCTGGATAAGTAAGCCAAAACGAAAAGCCGATGAAGCATGGCATTGCAGCAAATCAGGACATCTTGACGATGCTTCAGACGATGAAATACAGGAACTTAGGAAACAGCTCAGTGGAAGTTGAACTCCTCTCCGACGACGTAGAGATACGGATCGGAGAAACCAAGTGGGCTGGCGTGGCCTACATGCGCGAAGGCAAGAGCAAGGTCTACGTTCGAACCAAAGCCGAATTCAAGGCCAAGTTCGTTCTGATTGATGCGAAGCCCTAAACTATACATCACCGCACAAGAGCAGCTCTTTGCGAAGTTTCAGTCACGCTCAATCGCCATCCAGCATTGGAGCAAGTACCTGATGACTCCCAAAGAGCTTGCTCTCCTTTTCAGCAAGTTAGAGAAATCAAATTCAGTCCTCTCCGAAATCGCCAAGACCGATCTTGGCAAGTCTGGAGAACTCGCGAGAAAACAACTTGGAATCGAATGAGCCAATCAAAGATCGACCGTGCAAGAGCATGGCTTAAAAACACGCCAGGAGCCGTCGCTGGTCAAGGCGGTCATAACGCAACCTTCGCAGTAGCAACCGCGCTCATACACGGTTTTGAGCTTACTACGGGGGATGCTGAGACACTTCTGCATGAGTACAACGCGAAATGCCTCCCTCCGTGGAGGCAGAACGAGTTGGCGCATAAGCTCAATCAGGCGTCCAAGGTGCCGCACGACAAGCCGCGTGGATGGCTACTATCCGCTCAATCGGGCATTGGCCAAGGTGGCACACCCATCTCGCCCACCGGCAAGTTCGTCGTTCAGAAGATCCAAGCAATTCCGCAATCGGATTTCCGATTTTCAACCATAGATTTCTTAAAAGCCTGCTTCGAGCCGGATGAAGTTGTCTGCATCTGCAACGACATCGTGAGCGACGACGAAGGTCGGACTCGGCCAAACTCCAAGGGTACGTTCCTCAAGCGCGACGAATGGATTAAGAATCATTTCACGCCACCCATCAGCGCCATGTGGAACGGTCCTGACAGCCGTGGCGCTTACGTCCGCGTCAACCCGTGCTTCGATGAGAGCGGTTCTGATTCCGGCGTGGCAGCATTCCGCCATGTCTTGGTCGAGATGGACGAGAAGACCAAGGACGAGCAGTGGACGATCCTCAAGGAGTCGAAGCTGCCGATGTCCGTCGTCATTGATTCCGGTGGCAAGAGCTTACATGGATGGGTGCGAGTCGATGCGGCAAACAAGGAGGAATGGAGCGAGCGTCGTGATGTCGTCTATCGCCAGTTAGAAGCTCTAGGCATCGATCCGAAGAACAAGAACGCGAGCAGGTTCAGCCGGTTAGCCGGTGTGATGCGAGATGGCAAAGAGCAGAAGCTGTTGGCCATCAATGTGGGTGTCGTGAACTGGGATGCGTTCACGGACTATCTGGAGTCGCAGGATATGCCTCAGGAGTTCTCGCTCGATAGTATCATCGAGTACGACCCGAAGAACGATCCTGACAATCTGATCGGTGACAGATGGCTACGTCGCGGATCTTCGCTTCTATTCGTCGGCCAAAGTGGTTGCGGCAAAAGCTCAATGGCCGCGTATCAGGGGATGAAGTGGGCGTCCGGTGAAGCGTGGTTTGGAGTCAAGCCCGTCCGGGCGTTAAAAGTGGCTTACATCCAGGCGGAAAACGACATCGCCGATCAGCATGACGCACTCAAAGGCGCTGCCCAGATGACCTTCGGCAAAGAGAACTGGGAGCGAGGATTGCGGAGCGTGGAAATGCTCTTCTTCCGCGAAACGGTTCGCACCGGAACAGACTTCGCCACAATGCTCCGTCGCCTCGTTCGAAAAACCAAAGCTGACTTGGTTTACATTGATCCGCTGCTCTCCTACATGGGTGGCAATCCTGCGGACATCGAGGTCTGCGCGAACTTCACCCGACACCTTCTCCAGCCCATTATGATGGAGACAGGTGTTGTCCTAGTGCTTGTCCATCACTTCCCCAAGCCCAAGGGTAAGGACGACAAGCCTGAGAGCGTGGCAGATTTGGCCTACTCAGGATTCGGATCGTCGGATCTGACGAACTGGGCGAGAGAGGTGATTGTGATGAAGGAGGTTGGCTTCAACAATCCGCGCAAGTTCATGCTCGGCATGGCGAAACGGGCCGACCGTTCCGGTATGACTGACAAAGAAGGAAAAGTCACCGGATCAATTATGATCCAGCGTGGCACAGGCGGCGACATCTCATGGAACTACGCGGAACCTGAGAAGTTCGTCGTGGATAAGGCAGCGGCGAAGAAGCCGTGGACGGGACGACCTAAGCGTTAGCCTTCTCACGCTCGGCACGGCGACGACCTTTCGCAGCGAGCGATTGGAACTTCGCCTTGCCGAGCTTCTTGCGTCCGATGTAAGCCGCAAGAGCGCGAGGCTCTCTCACACCCTTCTTCTCAAGGCTGCTGATGAGCTTCTCGTAACGTCCGCCACCGCCAAGTTTCATCTTGTCCATAAATTTACCATGCTTTGCAGCTCCAGTGCCGAGGAGTCGTTTTATCGGTTGCCGTCGCGCAGTTATGCCGCGAGCGGAAGTTCTTACGGCGCTCAGGATTGTCGCGTTTGATTTCCATGTTGGCGTCTCCAAAGCGAACCTTGATGACATTGCCGTTGTCGTTCTTAACGTACACCGCGCTCTTCTTTCGCTCGCCAGGAGTGTAGAACGGCTTGTTGAGTGTCACCTTCTTGCCCTGATAGGTGTTACCTTTTTTGGAGAGGGAGGTTTTCATTTCGGAAGTTCTCCGGTGTCAGCGTACTTGCTCAGAGCATCGTAAAGTGACGCCCGAGGAATGTTTGAGAACTTCTCAAAAATTCGAGCCGTATCTGCGGCGCTACGATAACCAGCAGATCCAGATGCGCGAGCCAGCGCCTTTGCTGCGACATTGTAGAACCCAGCATTTACCGCAGTTCCGATTACACCCATGATTCCTTCAACTGGTTTTCCAGCGGCAACCTTAAGAGCTGATTGAGGAATTCCAGCAACCAACTCTTCAGCAGCCTGACCAGATACAAGCGCACCGCCTCCACCAGCAGCACGTTCAGCCATTAAGATGGTTTTGTAGCCAGGAATGATGTCGTCAACAATCTGCTTGTACAGAGTCGGCCCAAGAATCTGTTCAGCTCGATTTATTTTGAAAACACCTTTGAGATTCGGCCCTTTGCCACCGAGAACAGTCTCGGCCAAAAGAATATCTTCAATCTCTCTAGCGCGAGTCGAAATCAACGCTTTTTTGGCCAACTTGTTTCCAGCAACCGCCTCGCGTTCAAGATACCGAATAACAGATCCAACATCCTTTACATTTGGAAGCAACTGAACCGCTTCAGATGCTACAGCAAATCCGGCAGGTGTTTTGGTCTGCAAAATGTCCAGCAACGCTTGAGGGCCAGTTTTCTGGCCAGTGCTTTCAAGGAAATTGACGAACTTGGAAAGCTGGTCTTTTGATCCAAGACCAACCTTCTCAAGTGCGCCGGGACTCTGCGTTTCTAGGTTGTTGATTGTTCCGGCAAGCTTTTTGTAGTCGATTGCTCCAGTGGCTTTGTCTGTTGCGTCGCTGACAATTCCAGACCGGATAGACGAGTACACATCCTGAAGATCGGGAGCGTTTGCAACTCCACGGGATTTCAGCGTGTTAACAAGTGATTCGACGTTCGCAAATTCAGGGGCAAGCAAGCCTTGAGCTTTGACTCCGCTGACCATTGCCTGACCAAGCTGGCCACGCTCCATGCTTTCTGGAGCGAACGCCCTGCGAACTCCGAAAAGATTCAATTTCGGTCGTGTTGCCGCATAAAACTCGTCACCGGCAGCTCTTGCCCCAGCAGCTTCAGCGCCTATGGCTTCTGGAGCTTGATCGGCAATCGTTTGGGAAAGAGTGGTTGCGAGATTTTTAACCTGTCTTTGTTGACCGCTTCCAATGGCTTCACCGGCATAATCAGCGAAATCGTAAAGCTCGTCTCGAAGGTCTTTCAGCTCCTTCAAACTAGCCTTTTGAGGCACCGAAACTGTCACAGGCCGCGTCGGGTCCATTGATGATGGAGTCATCACCGTTTCTGTTCTCGACAACAGCTTTCTAGCCTCTTTTAAGCCAGAGGCATGAATGTCTGGAATTTGAGCCAGCAACTCATTTGCCTGAGAGGCAAAAGAAGGGTTGTTTCCAACAGGCTTGAAAAGGTTGAATTTCTGATCGTTTTCAACCGCGTTGGCAGGTCCGTAGATTCTGTTTGCTTCAGCCTTGATTGCATTCTTCGCCTGATCGGCGAGCGATTCAATTTGTTGGCCAGCAGGAACAACACGAAACGCGGAAATATTCTGACCTTTGAACAATGTGTTTTTCACCGTGTCCTGATATGCCTGAAGCGCCTGATCTACTGCTCGTTGCTGAGCCTGTTTCTGCGCTTGTCCGCGAGCAGATTCCAAAATCGTTTCAGCGTCTTTTAGATTTCTTGAAGCGTTTGCGATGTCGTCAATTTCATTGGCACTCAGTGCGCCAAGAAGTTTTTGAGTCAACGTGTCAGCTCCTTCGGCTGCAACACCCGTCAACTTTTGAACTGCGGTTTTAATCTGCTCACCCTGACGAGCAAGTTGCTCGGTGATTGGCGGCATGCCAGCGCGAGACTCAATTCTTGATTCAAGACCAGCGAAACGAGGCATCGCTTGACCGAACGTAGGTTGAACCCCCTCCCCAATTCTCTCCACCGTGGCTGCTCGCTCGGCAGCGCGTTCAAATCCAGCACCGGCTCGACCAGCGATTGCTCCGGGAATTTGAAATCCGGCAGTTAGCGCGGCAGGGACAATACTAGCTCCCGGTTCGAATTCTCCAGTTCTAACAGCCTCTCCAGCAACGCCGCCAGCTCCTTGCATGGCTATGTTTGCCAACGGCTTAAGAAAACCTCCTCCTGGAATAATTGGAGCAGCACCAGTAACAGCAGATGCAGCAATTTCTCGCCCTGAAACATCTTGCCTAATCCCAAAAAGCTTTTCGATTGTTTGACCGACCGCCTCGCCTATTGCAGATGCAAGAGCGCCAGTACCCATCATCGCAGGAATAGATGCTCCACTGCTTGCGGGGGCAGCAAGCAAAGCGGGAATAGCCCTAGCGCCCATAGCTGTTCCACGCATCATTCCGCGAGCCTCAGCTTGCGCCAATGGAGTAAGCTCTCCAGAAGGAGCAATTCGACCGCCTTCCATTGGCGCAAGCATTCCAACAGGCTCAGCAAGCTGTCCATATTCCCACGGCAAATTTTCGATTGCCTTACCAAACCGCTCAAACATTCCGACCTTGCCTGAATCTTGAACCGCCTGTTCGAGCTGCTGAGGAGAACCAACCTGCTCTTGAACCTGAGCAGGAGTCAGCGCGGAGACTTGGCCAACCTCCTCACGCCGACGCATCTCGGCGATGGTGGCTGGACCTTGCGATTGTGGTTGAGCTGAGATTCCTTGCGCTGCCTCGTAATCCAAAATGGCCTTAAAATCCGCCTCCGTTGGAGGATTCGGATTAGACCAATTGTATTCCCTTCCAGATGGAGTGGTGATTGTTCCCATAATTACGGAGTGTAAATAACTCCAGAGGTTGAGTTTGTTGCGTTCGTGCGTGGGGTTACGCCAGGAGGAAGCGAAGGAGAAGCTCTAGTCGAAGGAGCTGGAGCTGATTGCTGCTGCTGGCCGAATCCAAACTTTTGCCTAGCACCCTCAAGATACCGTTTCTTAACGTCGTATGGAATGTCAGGTGAAAACCTGTACTCCCAAATACTGTTTTCGGCACCAGAACGAAGATTATTTTTGAAAGACGAGATAACCTGAATGTAATCGTTACGCGCAGGAGTGCTTACAACCTTTTGAAGGTTTCTTTCTTCAGATGGGGTAAGTGTTGCTCCATACTTATTGTTTTGATAGTCAGTAACAACAAGCTGAATCTTGTTGTGTATGTCTCTTGCATCTTCCTGTTCTTTAGTTGTAAGACCCTTAAATCTTCCTTTAAGATCAAACGCTGGCGCATCAATAGGTCCAACATATTCAGAGAAAGACCCTTTTCCGTATTTGCTTTCAAAAGCATTGAGCTTATTGAAAACATCATCCAACTCTAATACAGCTTTGTTTGAAGCCGTCAAAGCCTTTGAAACGTCAGCAGGAACTTTTCCTTGGTTTGGTCCTCCAAGGAACACTTTTGCGTTGATTTCGTCTTCGTCGGTCTGAACTATCTTCTGTTTTTTAAGACCTTCCAAAACTTGATTTGCACGTTGGGCGACAACGCCACCTTCAGTCCTAGCAGTCGGCAAAAGCTGCTCATACTCCTGCTGGGTAATATCTCCAGAATCAAGAAGTGTCTTAAGACCTTCTTTCGTATTTCTTTGGCCAGCCATGCCGATGGCCGTCAGCTTTTTCAATCTAGCCTGCTCTTGCCTAAGAGGAGCGGCAGCATCAAAGATTGCTTTTCTAAACTCAGGGTTTATTTGCTGAGTTTTTGGATCAAGTCCACCATTGTACTGAAGGGGAATATCGCTTTTCCCGTTTTCATTAAGGAAATCAATTTCCTTATTTAGAACTGCCATTTGTGAGGCATTTGCCTTTTCAACGAGAAACCGATTCTGAGCCATCGGCAATGACTGAAGAACTGGCCCACTCATGTCGCCAAGCATCTTAAGACCAGTCGCACTCTGAAGATCGGAAGGAGGAGCAGGAAATGGCTGAGTCGGATCGCCTTTGGCGTTCCATTGAACATATGCTGATTGCCACTGCTGAATCTTCGGAAGATCGACGGAAAACTTTGCGCGCTCAGAAATTCCGTTGGCAAGTTCAGCATCTCGAATCTTGTTCTGAAGCTCCATGCCCTGACGTTGCAGCACAGACTCCGCCGTCTGCTGCTGAAACTGCTCCATCATCCGCGCCTGCGTCTGTGCGCGGTCGAACAGGTTTGCACCTAGCTGAAATGCTTGAAGAGATTGGTCGGCCATAGAATGATCTTTTTAAGGTCCGAATCTGACACTAGGGGCGGACATTGAAGGCGGCGGAGCCATCAGATTCGGAACATCGATTTGAGGCGTTTGGCGCATCATGTTGGAGTAGTCAGACATCAATGCGTTGGAAAGACCATACTGCGACAGTCCGCCACCGACAGTTCCACCAAAATTAGTGAAGGCAGTCTGAGCAGCTTGAGCCATCGGAGACGGAGCGGCGGCAACCTGGGCGGCAGTCAAATCGCGTCCGTACATTCTAGACTGTTGCTCCTGCAACGCCCCAATCCGTTGAGACGGCGTGATGAACATGCTGCTCACCGAGAACGGTTGAGCCATGCCAAAAGTCCGTTGTTGCTGGATGAAGTTCTGCGCTTGAGCAAGACCCTGATTTTGGATCTGCATGGATGTCAGACCCAAGTCGCGAGCTGTAAGCGAACGTCCAAATCCAGAACCAGCACCGAATCCACCAGAAAGAGCGCGTCCAGCAGTCGAGCGTTGAACTTGAGCGGAAACCTCGGGCGAAAGCTCACCGCGCAAGGCTGCGCCGATATTCTGCCCAGCCTGCTGAACGATCTGGTCATAGCCTGGAATCGCACGGCGAAGCTGAGTTTCAAGCAATGACTGTTCGGCGGATGTGGTCTTCTCGGCCAACTTGGCGGCAGGCTCAAGCGCGGCAATGTTTTGCCGGATAGCATTGGTCTGCTCCTGCTCGAAGTTAATTGGCTTCAACTCAGGAACCTTCGGCTTCTTGCCACCAAAAAGTCCGCCGAGCAGGCTTCCCGCTGCCGAGATTCCTGCTCCACCCAAAAGTGCAGCTCCAATTCCTATTGCCATAAATTATCCTTTTGGTTCAGAACCATTGAGAAAACCCTCCGCCGTTCAATCCGACGCCTACCATGCGTATCGTCGCGACTGCGTCACCCAAATACTGCATCGTCTGCTCCTGCACAGCTTGAACAGCTTTGGCTTCGTAGGCCACTGCTTCCTGAATCAAATCGTTCTCCTCCTTGCGAATGGCCATAACCATCAGCTTGATAGCGTCGGGACACGGGGGGATGAGGTAGTCATTCACGCTCGTCGCGTTGATGTGGCGCATCTTGCCGATGACCGTGACGGTCTGGGTGCAGCAATCGCTGTTTCGACCAGTCCAGAGGCTCCGACGATACTGCGGCAAAGTTTCATCAGGGTCGTAAACTGCCAGATCCAACTCGGCAAAAAGTGTCTGGTTGTACTCGTAGAGCCGAGATGCGGTATTTGTTGCCTCCCTAATGACGCCGGTCAGTGCGGTAAATTTCTTGGAAGACTGAACATACGGCAACGCGAGCGTCAGCTTTTCGCCGTCAATCCACACGCCACCGGATTGGGTGCGAATCCATTGCCCGTTCGCGTCGTAGCCTTGGAGCGTTATCGTTTTCCCATTGTCTGAAGCATCGCCAGGATAAACTCGAATGTAACTATTGATGCCCCCAGACATATCGCGGTATGAAACGACAGTACCGCGATCAACAAGCTGTTTTCCCGCGCACGGGTTGCAGCTTCCGAGCAGGCCGAATCCGGTTTCTTGGAACTCATACCATTGGTTTCGAACAGACCCTGTGCCGCAGCAATCCGCCACCGCCTCGATGGTTTCAATCGCTCGCGGCCAAGTAATGCATCCGTCAACGGTTGTAACCGTAAAGCGTCCGTAAGATCCAGCCCAAAGACCTTTGTGCAGAAGCCTTCGACACGCCTGATTGATGTACTCGTAAACGCGAGCGTCATCGACGCAGACGCCGATAGCCCGAGCAATCGTGGACCTAATATCTTGGACGATCAGCTTCATTTGGTGTAGTAGACTCGACCAGTTCGCTTGATAAAGTAAACACCGTAAAACGGCGGAAGATTGTTGTGGGCTGCATCGCCACCAACCGAGGTGGTCGGCAACAGGTTGGCCACTCCTTCCGAGCGATTCGTTGCACTGAAGACACTCGTATCAGCCGATCCTCGCTGAGTAAGGTTGATGTACTGGTCGAGAATCTGATGCGTGTGAGACGGCATCTCAGCGGTAACAAGCGTGTGCTTGTCCTCACCGGCAACAGCGGTCGAGGTGGTCGTTCCGTTGACGCTGACAACCCCGCTCGCCGCAAACGTGCCAGCGCCGACCGGAAATCGAGCTTCGAAATTCGTATCGATAGCCCACATCGAACCGGCGTAAGGATTGCCAGAGTAAACCGTTCCATCGCCGCCGTCGTATGAAAGAACATCGGCACTCGTCCCAACAAAGATGCGGCGTTCGCTGCTGTTTGCGGCGACAGGATTCAGTCTCGACCAATATCCACCCTGAAAGACCCACCAGTTACCGTTGTTATCAAGCCACGGGTAAACCTGATTGTTCAGCGTTGGAACAGAAGCACCGAAGTTGAAGAACGAGTTTCCAATCGTGCTGTTGAACGTCGCCTGTGTGCCACTGATGACATCGTTGGCCAACTGTTGGTAGTTGGTCGGACAATACCCGATAGGCAAACTCGGGGGCGTCAGCGTGATGAGCGTAAGGTTTGGCATTCTGTTTCTATGGGTTGACGGATTCCGAGGTGTAGATCAGCGGGTTGATGTCACAAACATCGAGCGGAGTGCATGCAGGGAATGCCGTGCGGCAATCGCCAACACTCGGCTCCTGAACATCGTAAGCATGAACTCGCAAGCTTTTGATCCGGCAATACCCGATGATGCTAAGCATCACTTGAACCTCGTAAAGATTGCGAGCCGGGGTGCTGATCGTTTCATTGCACGGCAGATCCGAAGGCGTCGGGAAACGCATCTTCGGGCGATACTGCGGCTTGAAGTTCGTAATCGGGCAAAGATCAAGGCACTGAGTTGTCGTCGCGCACTCAGCAAAGTCGGTCCACTCAATCCATCCAGGATACTGGTCAGGTCGATAGGTGACATTGAAGGAGACATCACCCTCAAGCGAATCGATGAACAAGTCGCCTGAATCCAGGCGCTTCAATCCAAACGGAACCTCAAAGTTGTAGGCGCGAGTCTGAACCATCCACTCAATTTCTTTCTTACCATCGGGAATGTTGTTGTCGAATTTATTACCCTTCGTGACTTCCCAGAGTTGAATCGAGTCATCCGATCCGCGAGCGATGCAGAAGCACTGATCGCCGTAGGCATTCTCAGTCTTGACGATCTGAAGCAAATTGAGTCCGGTCCAGATTCCCGACCACGCAGGCGGAAACTTTTTCCGCATCGACGTAATTAGGTCAAAGTCCAAGACAGCCAACGCCTTGTGAATGACACCCTCGGCATTGTACCGAGGCTGGCAGGTCATCAAGAGGCGATTGTCGAACACAACCGCAGAACTGGCCCACAAGAGATTCGTCTGATCGTTCTCAATGACATTCAGTATCTCGCTACTGATCGGGGTGTTACCCCAGTCGGTGAACGAACGACGAGCAATGATGAACGAGCGGACGCCATCGACAGCACGGTAGAAGACATCGCCATTGATAGTAATGGCAGACCGAGAACCAAGCGCACCGCTCGTAAGCAAGCTGATGGCTTGAATCGGGTAGCTCAAGTTCTTCCATGTATCACGATCAACAGGAGCTTGAACCGAGAAGACGTATCGAGGCGTGAAGACTAGAAGCGGACCTTGACCGAGCGAGCTGTCTGGATCGCCTGGGACAGCCATCGCTGTGATGCCGCCTGAATCCGACGGAACCGCAAAGTCTCCACCCTCATTAAGGAAGGTGTTCTCGGTTTCTTTGAGTACACTCGCTCGCGTTCCATCCCCATAAACAATGTCGGTAGCGCGGAAAGAGAATCCATCTGGAAGTGCGTACCAGATGCGGCCATTGACGTAGGCCATAACCTTGCCGGTCTTAATTTCGTCATCGCTTGAACGGCGCAGATTCGTGCCGTTGAAGATCAGTGGCTTACTGAATCCATCCTGAATGACAACAAAGTTTTCAGCCTGAACCATCCAGCCATCAAGCAGGTTGGATGGATTTTCAAGACTTGGAGAAACCGACAGATTCTGAGCGGTATTTTGAAGGCAGTTGTAAAGCCACACTTTACCACTGATCAGCATCAGTATGAACGTGCGTCCATCGTCGGCAATGTAAGGCAGCGCACATTGAAACGTGCCGGCTAGCGACTGAGGTCCGTAGCACTCTTCTGCCCACCCGTCCGCCGTAACGTTCGTCTGGTCAGCGGTAATTTGATCGTTGTCAGCCGTAATGCTGACGCACAGGTCGTAATCCTTTTGAACGAAGCCGGGTCGGCATGAGACAAACCCCTGTCGGAAGCTGGCATTGACCGCAAACGCCACCTGATTCTTGTCCACCTCAGACGGCATCACGCCAGCGTCAACGCCACCCTCAAAGGTGACAGATCCGTCCGTGTACCTTCGTGGTGCGCGTTCGCTCATGGTTTAAGCCTGAATACGCTGGACAGAGAATGAGGAGCCTTGATCGACGTAGAGATTGTGGTCCGTGCTAACCAATACCTCGTAAAAATCGGTTAGAGCTGTCGCCTGATCAATGTAAGTAAGAGATATTGGATGGTATCCACTGTTTGTCACGTTGAACGATTTTGACACTAAAATATCAGAGGCGTTCCTTCTAAGAAAGACAGTGACAGTTGCGGTTGTTGATACCGCATCAAGGTTAAAGTATGCGTCTATCCTGTAGTAGCCAATGTACGGAACCGTAAATCGGCCACTTGATGCCGTAAATCCAGAGGCTGAATCTAGCCCAACGTAAGACGCCGTGGTGTAAACGGATGTGCTGTACGGATTGCTTCCCGAAGTTGGGCTGACATTTGGCGCATTTGCCGCTCCAAGACCAGTCACCCTCCGCGTAAACGTGACGTAGTTGAACGAAGCAATCAACGGAGCTGACAGCGTGATGTTTCCGGCGCTGTTCGTAACGACAATCGGAGCCGTTCCGACAATCTCCTTCTGGAGATAAGCCGCTCCGTCGCCGACCAGAATCTTGTTAGCGGGAGCGGTCGTAAGGTTGGTGCCACCTTGAGCAATCGGAACCGTGCCGGTGACATCGGCAATAGGAATCGTGGCAACCGTCGAAACCGCGCCAAAACCGCTCGACCCTTGAGTTTTAACGTATCCAGCGGCCAATGAATCAAGAGCAGTCTCGTTTGTCAGCGTTCCATCCGCAGTGCGGCAAATGTACGATGCTCCAACCGGAGCGCCGCCGGATACACCAGGTGAACCTTGCGGCCCAACAGCTCCAGCAAGAGTAATGAGCGAACCGGAAGGAATCGGAGTGGTTGGAATCGCATTCGCAACACCAAGAACTCCTGCCGCTGGGTTTCTAAGCGTAACATTCAACCCAACGACATCCAAAACCTGCATGTATCCGCACCCTTGAACGGAAACAAAAAACTGACCTTGAATCGATTCCGGCAGGAACGAGCTGTTGCCAACCTGAACAACGACGTTTGCTCCAAGTGCTGGAACCAAAAATAAAGCGGTCGTGTAGGTGAACGAATCAACACCGTTCGTACCGTTGGTTCCATTCGCTCCAGCCGCGCCGCGTGGGCCAGGAATGTTGACGACGTATGGGGTGGTGCAGCTCATATAAAAACAGTCCTCTTATCTCCAGATTCCTGCAATTTTAATCTTGGGGTCAGCCTGCTTCCAAACGCCCAAAATCTTGATCCAAGTAATAGCCTCCCTCCAAGTTCCAGACACTTTGATCCAGAACTTGTTGGATGGCGTAGAGCCTTGGTTTGAAAGAATGGTGAGAAGCATTAGAGCGTCTCAAGCTGGTTCAGCGTCGCCTGAGTCTCGGCTAGTTCAGTGTCGATCTTGTCGATTTGGGCAATGTCCCCAATCGCCACGGCCGAGTTGCGAAGTTGCCCGAGGTAGACAATGCGACGTTGAAGCATCGCTTTAAGTTCTGGGATATTCATGGGTTAAATCACCATTTCCCGCAGCAAAACGGTCGAGGTGTTGAGGAGGAAATAGATGTAGTCAATCTCCGTTGCGCCGTCCTTGTAGGTGACGTCAAACGCGGTGTCGCCAAGCACTGCCGCTCCTTGGGTGTAAGTGGTTGTTCCCCACGGTTGCATGGCTTGCTCGGCAAGATCGAAAGCAAACCATCGACCAGTAGCCTCTTTGGTGATGTAAATGCGGTTTTTGTTGTAGACGTACTTTGAACCGGCATTGAATGTTTCAACAGCGGGTGAATAAGGGATTGCCGCCCAAGTATTAAGCGCGATGTCGTAACGGTCGAGTAAGGCACCGCCAGCTCCACGGAAACTGTAGATAAACCTTCCGTTCAGGATCGAATTTTCGTTGTTCCAGTCAGATTCGGGGACGCTGTGAATCCATGATCCGCTTAGGGCAGCGCCAGGAGAGCCACTGCGAGCCACGCTAGGGCTTAGGGTCGTCCAAGTGTTGCCAGAAATGCTGTAGCGGTACATGGCGATTGCACCATTGCCGAGGAAGTAAATGTAATCGTCATTACCTTCGATGCTGTATTGGCTTGTGGCATCAGGGTTGATTGTCCAGTTGGCCGAAACAGTAAGCGCGTTACCAGAGTTGCTCGCCACGCTTCGGATCTGTCCCTGACCAGTGCCTGCCGTGATTCGGACCTGACTATTGGACCACTGATTTATGGTCCAAGACTTAGCTGAGTTCGTCAACGTGTTTGAAGTCCCTGCCGTTGCCGTTCCGGTGGCAAACGACTTGAATTCGGAATTAAGCCACGACGGAGTAGAAACCAGTCGGCCATCGGTGCCGATGCTGGCGGGCAAGCCAGTAATTGACAGCGTCGTCCAAGTGTTGGTGGCGAAGTCGTATTTTCGGAATGACCCTGCCGCCAAAGTGCCAGCGCCGAGAACGTAGAAAACCGGGGCTATGATGCGGTATTGGCTTGTTGCGTCGAAAGCTACGGCCTCGACTCCTGAGAACGTGATGACTGAATTTGCGCCAATGGTGTTGGAAGCAATCGTTTTGACCCGACCAGCGTTTGTGCCGCCCACGAAGTAGACGGTGTAACCACGCAAATCCCGCTGAAGGTTTTGGTTGGTGGTGATGCTTAACACTGTTCCAGCCGTGGCCGTCAAGCTGGACGCAGCCACCGTAGTTCCGGTAGAAAACGATCCAGCCACTCCGCAAGCTCCCGCGCCAAAAGTTCCGGCAAGGCCGGGAGACGGCAAAGCAATCCATCCGTCCTCCATCGGACTGTAAAGGTTGGCGGTTGTGTTGCCGAGAACGTGAAGTTGTTGCTGCCGGTAATGTCGGGATGACACCATGAACGTCGCAGCAGCGGTGGAGTTCGGCGAAGGAGTCAGAAACTCCCAGCGTTTGAGGTCGAGAATCTTTCGGTTTCCGTTGGTCGTAGGCATGCGAAAAGTTGGTCAGTTGACAATGATGTTGTTACGTGAAGCGTCTGCGCCGAGGCGCATGAGAGACGGGATTTGCTCGGTAGCCGCCAAGCCGCCGATCTGGGTTTGGTTGGTTACTGTTGCGACAGCGCCAACGTTTGTGACGGTCGACAGCGTGATACCGGATGTGATTGCGTCCACAACGACACGAAGGCGCTGCGCTGTGTCCGGCATTGATTGCCCGAGGCCGCTTCGAGTCAGCGCCTGAATTGCCATCCTGAGCGCCTCAATAGCTTCGATGAGTTCTCCGTACGCAGCCACCGGCATCGGGTTTCCTTCCGATACATCGACGGCAACACCATCGGTTCCGACGCCAATTTTTACCCTCTGATGCAAAACTCCGCCGATTTCGTCAGCGGCTACCGTCGCACCTGTTCCCGGTGTGTATCCTACGTTGTCGGCCATAAATTAGATGTATTGAAGGTAGATGTCTCCGTCAGATCCGCCACTTGGTGATGCTGTGCCACTGGTGATTGTAATTCCCCAAGTGCCGTCGTAATCGGTTGAAGACGCTTTAGTGTAAAGCTGTCCAGCAACGCCTCCAGTTATGACGCCAGGGCCAGCAGGACCAGTTGCGCCTGTTGGTCCGGTTGCACCCGTCGCGCCAGTTGCTCCCGTTGCTCCGGTCGGACCTTGAATTCCTTGAATACCTTGCGGACCTTGAGGCCCAACATCTCCTTGAATACCTTGCGGACCTTGCGGACCTGTTGGTCCAGTAAGTCCTATTGGCCCTTGTGGTCCAGTTGCTCCTGTGGCTCCAGTAGCACCAACATTTCCTTGAGGACCTTGTGGTCCAGTTGCTCCGGTTGCGCCAGTCGGACCAGTGTCACCTATTGGTCCTTGAGGACCCGTCGCGCCTACGTTGCCTTGGATTCCTTGCGGACCTTGCGGACCTGTATTTCCCTGAGGACCAGTCGCGCCTGTTGCGCCTGTTGCGCCAGTCGGACCAATAGGACCTTGAGGGCCAACTGGACCTTGTGGACCTGCCGGACCTTGTGGGCCGATATTGCTGTTAACGATGTTTACGACGTTAAGCGTGTAATCCAGTTCGTTCTCAGAAATCGTTGATACGACTCCAGCTCCGTCAAATTGGATGGAGATGTCGTAGCTACTCATGGAATGACTGTGATTCCGTCACAGACGATGAGTTTGTAGGTTCCGGTGGTTTTCGGGCCAAACGTCGGCACAACCGCGAACGAAAAATCAACGTAGTAAGTTCCAGCAGGCCAAATTGCAGTCGATGCACCAGATGCCACAAAGTTGATTGTCGCATTGCCACTGCCATCAACGGTTCCAGCAACCGTTCCAAAATTGTAGAGGAGAACGCCTGACGCGTCCCTGATCTGAGAGTAGCCAACAATTCCCGCCCACGAAATCGGAGGATTCGCCGGAACAAAGAGCGAAACAGAAAACTGCTCCCCAATTTTGATGGTCATTACGCCAATAATGGCACAATCATCACCTGAAGGCTGGCATTCGGTAGTCGTCACACATGGTGACGAGCAGGATGAACCGAAGTATGGTTGCGAAGGCATAACCTTCCTAAAACTCTGAATCCACGAATCTTTAACGCAAGGTCAAAATGGCAGATCAAACCACTGAGCATCCACTAATTCAGCACAAGTACGGAATTCGTTCACCCGTCAAGATACCCGATCTTGAGCTTGAGCTTTACGCATTTCGAAACCGGCTCCAGCCCAATGAGGGCGGACTGGGTACTTTCGACCATTTTGTTAACGCCACCAAAATGCTCTGGCCAAAGATGAGCTGGAATCCGTGGCTTGAAGCTCAAGTCGAAAGTCTCTGCGAACACGACTACGTTGGATGGGCGGGATGCGGCGCGTCCGGCAAGACCTTTGGGGCAACACTTTTCGCTACCGTCTGGTGGTTGGCCAACCCTTCCAAGTCCACCGTTGTCCTGACCTCGACGACCGCGAAGATGATCCGCAAGCGTATGTGGGCCAATCTTCAGGATCTGGTCCGTAAGTCTCGCGGGTTCCCAGGCAACATGGTCGATTCGAAGATGGCTTTACAGGCTGTCAAAGGTGACGACCGCCATTCCATTTCCGCTATCGCCGTCGCCGAAGGTAACACCTCGAAGGCTGTGGCCAACATCCAAGGTATTCACGCCGAGCGGGTGATGGTCATCATCGACGAAGCAACGGACACCCCCGAGGCAGCGTTTGAGGCTTGCACAAACCTTTCCAAGGGTTGCCGCGAGTTCAAGATGCTGGTCATCGGAAACCCTGCTTCGAAGTACGATCCGCACGGACGCTTCTGCACACCGGCAAAGGGGTGGCGCAGCGTCACGATTGAGGATCAGCATTGGCTGACCGAACGCGGGATGTGCCGACGGTTCGACGGCATGAAATCGCCCAATATCAGCGAAGGGCGAACAAAGTATCCATACCTCATAACGCATGATCAGGTGTTATCCGCTATGCGACATGAGGGCGAGCAAAGCCCTACATTCTGGAAATACACTCGCGGATTCTGGGCGCCGGACGGCATGGTCAAGACGGTGTTGTCTGAATCACTGATTGAGACGCACACACCTACAAGAAACTTGGTGTTTACGACCAATGTCCAAATTGTTGCCGGACTTGATCCGGGATTTGGTGGCGACAGGTGTATCCTTCGCTTTGCCAAGATTGGCACCGCAAACGACAAGGCGAGTGTACTCTTTGGTGATGTAGTTCAAATCTCACCGAATGCCGCGCTGACCGAGCCGGTGCATTACCAAATAGCCAATCGAGTTAAAGAGGAATGCGCTAAGCGCGGCGTTGCACCGGACAAATTCGCTCTGGATTCAAGCGGTGAAGGTGGTGGATTGGCCGACATTCTGACTCGCGAATGGGGCGTGGTTCATCGCGTTGAGTTTGGTGGTTCTCCGTCAACCATCCCGGTCAGCGACGAGGACAGTAGGCCATGCAATGAAGCATACGACCGCAAGGTGACAGAACTCTGGTTCTCGATGCGAAAATGGGTCGTCGAGGAGCGTGTTGGCGGCATGGACATCGAGACGTTGCAGGAGTTCTGCGGTCGAATGTTCGACGATTCCAAGCGAAAGATAAGCGTCGAATCCAAAACGGTGATGAAGCAACGAACCGGAAAATCGCCCGACTTGGCCGACGCTGCTGTAGTCTTGCTTGATCTAGTCCGCAAAACCGCCGCATTTGAACCGCGAGCAAGCAGAATGGATAAGGTCTGGGAAAAACTCGTTCGAGATGCTGATTCAATTTATTACCACGACTTATGAACAGCAACCTTACCGGATACAAAGTGTTGAACGAACACATGGTCATACCTGGCGGGTGGCATTATCGTGTTCCCGAAACCGGCATTGAAATCATGGCAGGATCTTGGCCGCAGCTTCATGGTTTCGTTCGTAACCATTACACCGCCAACGCGATTAAAATTCCCGAAAATCTCGACACGTTAATCACCGAGTATGCGTGTCGTAACGGTGCTGACTGTATGTACAACGAGGTTGAAATCCGTAAGCCAGAAGGACGTAAATCTCTGCAAATTGGCGATGTAATCCGCTTTAGTATGAGCCTCTTGCACGGTCTGACCGTTGGTGGAGGCAAGGTAAGCCAAGCGGAAGCGACTCGAAGAGCGTCAATCTGCTCGACATGTATCTACAACCGTAAGCCGCTCGGATGCACGGGATGCAACGCTCGGGTGCTGAAAGAAGCGGTCAAAACCTTTTCCCAGCATGGCAGCACACCCCTAGACGAAAGCCTTCAAAGCTGCGAATTTTGCGGTTGCTTTATCAGAAGCATGGTGTGGTTTCCCATTGAAACGCTCCATAAATTTACGGACGCTACAGAGAACAAAAACCTTCCGGCCCACTGCTGGAAAAAACGACCATGTACGGAAACCTAGCCCAACTGCCGCTTGAAACCCTCAACGAAGACGGTAAAGCGCCAGAAACGCGCATAGCCGACGCGGCATCAGCGCGTGAAATCTTCCAGAAGCTCATTATGGCCGACGAGCTTCGTAATAGCACTCGGGCTAAACTGCGCGGTCTAGTCGATGGCAATCCGCCATACAATCCGGCAGAGCTTCGACGTAACAACCAAGCGTTCCGAACCAATGTCAACTTCCGCGAGTCGGAAGCATTTCTTTCGTTGGCTATGGGAGCCTTCTACGATGTGTTTGCTGAGGTTCCGACTTACGCAAACATTCGCACCGCTTACGGCAATGACATGGATAAGCGGGAGGATTGGTCGAAGATCATCACCGAGGAGTTCGACCGGCTTCAGAAGCTCGACAAAGATTTCGATTACATCGTTCAGCTCTCTCAGCGCGAGATGGTTTTGATTGGTGATGGTCCGCTGATCTTTGAAGACAGCACCAACTGGCGCTGCAAAGCCATCATGGCGACGGATCTTCTTGTTCCCGATGGAACCAAGTCGAATGTCAGTGATTGGAAGGTGGCCTGCGTCCGCACTCGCATGGGTGTTGATGACCTGTTCGAGAAGATTCAGGACGAGAAAGCAGCGGTAGCCGCTGGGTGGAATGTCGATTATGTCCGTCAGCGGATTCGCGCTGCAATGCCCGAGCCATACCGCTCCGGTGTTCAGTACGACTGGGAGTTTTTCCAGCGTCAGCTTCGCTCGAACGACATCACTTTCTCAGCTCGTTCCGAGGTGGTACTGATGTGTCATGTTTTCTACAAGGAATTTGATGGTCAGATCAGCCACTGCATCATTGATGAGCGTGACAGCGAGAACTTCATGTATCGGAAGTTGCGCCGCTTCAAGAAGTGGGAGCAGGTGATTCATCCGATGTACTACGATCGTGGCGATGGCGAGCATCACGGCGTCAAAGGCTTGGGCATCAAGATGCTCCAGGCGATGGAGCTGAAGAATCGCCTGCGCTGCTCAATGGTCGATAGCGCGTTCGCCCGGACGCAGATTCTTTTCCGCCCCCTCAACCCCAATGCGCTCAGCAAGACGAGTGTCGTTCAGCAAGGACCGTATGCTATTCTCCCGCCCGACTATGAAGTCATTCAACAAAACATTGCTGGCGTTCTGGATGCTCCTATGGCGGTCAACGCGGACCTTGAGAATGTTCTTCAAGGCAATCTCTCTCAGTATCGCCAATCGCTCAGCAAGCCGCAGGGCAACCCGCGCACGGCCTATGAAGTCCAAGCCATCGTGGCACAGCAGTCAGCAATCGGTAAGACGCAGTTGAGCCGGTATTACGCGCAGCTCGATTCTTTCTTTGAGGAGCGGTATCGCCGCGCCTCCAATCCGAATCTGAATCCGATTACCCGCTCGGATAAGGACGCCATTGAATTCCAACGTCGTTGCCGTGAACGCGGTGTTCCGCAGCAGGCCATGCTCGACATCGATTACGTTGAGGCGACTCGCACCGTTGGCCAAGGTTCTCAGTTTGCGAAACAACAGCTTCTTGGCTCGCTCCTCGGACTTCTTGGATCGTTGCCTGAGGGTGGCAAAGTTAACCTCTTGCAGGACTACATCGCCGCTCAGGTTGGTCAGCAAATGGTTGATCGTTATCTGCCGAGTCAGTTGCAGACTTCGAAGATTCAAGATCAGACCGCTCTGGCCGTCCTTGAGCATTCATCGCTGCGCCAGGGCAACATGGCGGTCGTCACCGATACGCAGAATCACATCGTCCACATCGACACGCATCTTGCGGCTGCGAACGAGGCTGCTTCGTCGCTTCAGCAGGGTGGTAATCCGCAGGAGATTGTTCTCTTCCTTCAGGGCATCGGTCAACACGTTCAGGATCATCTCCAGCGTTTGTCCACCGATCCTACGCGCAGACCGCAGGTCGAGGCTTACACGCAGCAGTTGCAGATGCTTAGTCAGACCATCGAACAACTTGGTCAGTTGATTCAGGAGCAGGCTCAAGCGATGGCGCAGCAGCAGCAGGCAATGGCGATTCAGCAGGGTGTCGATCCGAAGACCGCCGTGATGAACGCGGAAGTTCAATCGAAAATCGCTCGCCAGAATGCCGAGACTATGGCAAACATTGAGCGTCAGAACACGAAGGCGATGGCCGACTTGGCTCGCCGGAATGCGAAGACGACGGCGGACATTCAACGAGCGAACGCAACTGCTGAGTCTAACTTGGCGCGACAGGGATGAAAAACATACACTTCGTACACGGTCTTGGTGACGACGGCTTCCATATTTGCGACAGGCTTGCAATAGCTTCTGCCGCAATCAACAACCCGGACTGGACGGTGCATCTTTGGTGTCCTGAAGAGCCAAAAGGTGAACACTGGGAAAAGCTGATCCAAAAAGTCCGCGTCAAGGTGATGCTGATCGACAATCCGTTGGTTTGGAATGATAGGGTTGTTGGGCATTACGCCAATCGGACTGATTTGATCAGGTTGAGCGTCTTGTACGCAATGGGTGGTGTTTACTGCGACACTGACACGTTGACGATTGCTCCGTTTCCCGAGAAGTGGTTCGACCATCAAGCTGTAATTGGCCACGAATTCTGCGAATCAGGAACCATTGGACTCTGCAACGCGATTATCTTTGCCAAGCCTTTCAGCAGGTTTATCTGGAAATGGCTGCAAAAAGCTCAAGATTACGATGGTTATTCTTGGAACACCCTAGCAGTTGAGTGGCCACATCAAATCTGGAAAGAAGACAACACCATTTGTCATCCTGTCGATTTTGAAATGCTAGGTTTCATTCACTGCGGAAGTGGTCGATACTGGGATGGAATCCATTCACTTGAAGGATGCGTGACTGCCCATTTGTGGCGCACTTATCACAAGAAAAAAATGAACAGTCTGACTGATGAAGAGATTTTGAAAAGAGAGTTTACCTATTCGCACTATGCATACAAGTACCTATGAAATTTCCAACTACGTTTTGCGTTTCGCTTAAAGCTGCCACTGAAAGGCGCGAAAATGTTTCCAAGCACCTTCAGGAACACGGCATAGAATTCCATCTGTTCGACGCGATTCACGCTTCAAAGATGGGATTGGAAACCAAACTGGCGTACCTCGACGACAAGCCAAATTGGCAACCTGAAGACGGCCCTCCGTACAAGATTTCCCAGCCTGTCTTGGGATGCTCGCTTTCCCATTACGTCATCTGGCGCATTGCCCAGTACCTTCCAGACGATTTCTTTTTGATCGTTGAGGATGATGTTCATCTTTGCGAAGGCTTCAAAGAGAAGCTTATGAACACCATAAACCGGCTTCCGAAAGACTGGCAGTTTGTTTTTGTTGGCCACTGCTGTCTTGGCAATGACCACACTATGGTTTCAGAAGGTATAGCGAACTCAATTAGAGCGCCTCTTTGCACTCACGCTTACCTCGTGAAGAAGTCTATGCTTGGGCATCTGATCGAAACAAATGAGCGGATGTACGCCCCGATAGACATCCAGCTTCAGAAGAAGACTCTGCCAAGCATGATTCATTACTGCTTGATTCCCCCTCTAGCCACTCAAAACGGACAACCAAGCACATTCTCTTATGCCTGACGCCTGGGAAAAAGTAATCGAAGCTCGCTCTAAACTCAACGGCTGGACCTTCGAGGAGAAGAGCAGGTACATGTACGACCTTGTCCTTGAGACGAGGCCGGAAACCGTGGTCGAAGTTGGTGTTTGGCAGGGTCTTAGTCTTGCCAGCTTTTGCGCGGCATCACTTGTTCATCAATGCAAAGTGTTTGCAATTGATCCTTGGAGCGAATCCGCGATGTCCGAAAATGGATACAGCGCAAACTTGACCGAGAAGCAATGGGAGCTTGATTCAATCTACAACAATTTTCTCAGGAACTTCAGGAATCTTGAGCTTGATCAAAACCTGCGTGTTTACAGGGATACTTCGTGGGACGGTTCGTTCAAGTTCAGCGACAACTCAATCGACATACTGCATCTTGATGGCGCTCACACTGAATGGGACTCATGCCGCGATGTGATTGCTTGGACTCCGCGTATCAAGACTGGCGGATACTTCATAATGGACGACGCGAACTGGGAAACCATGAAGCTAGTTCAAGAGCTGATAAAATTTAAGTTTGACCATGTAACGTATCTGGAAAACGGGAAGACCCGTGTGTACAAAAAAAGATGAAAGACATAATCCGAAGCATCAGCCTCAAAGCACTCAAACGCTTCGCCAATGGTGGCGATGGTCCTGCGGATCTTCTCATGCAGATCGAAGACCTCCGCAAGACGCTGGAGATTCGCACCAAGGAGCATGAAGAGCATCTGACCGAGGTCCGCGAGGAGCGCGATCATTGGCTTTCTCAATACGATGAAGTCAAATTCGCAGCCGAGTTTCTAATGAGCTACGCAAAAAATGATGTCCCCAAGCTGGCTGAGCAGACCGATTGGGAGGTTGGCAAAATTGTTCTTCCGCATGAAACCGGGACGTATTACTTCAATCCTGCCATCATGCAGGAGACAGATGGACGAATCATGCTTTTCACTCGTCGCTGCCGGAACAAGCGGGAGAAGGACGAGGAGGTTTACGTCGAAAAGAACGACATCGTGGCCTTCGAGTTGAGCAAAGATTTACGAGCCACAAAAAAGTCGATCCTTCAACTCACGGCAAACTATCCGAACGAGCAGTTCGAAGATCCGCGTGTCGTGAAGTTCGGCGACAAGTACGGCCTGAGCTGTTGCACGTTCGTTCCGTTCAAGAGCTACGCGCATCAGGCGATGTTCTTGGTTGATAAGCAGTTCCTGAACGTGGGCCGGTTTGATCCGATCTACGGCAACAACTACGCGCAGGCCATGATCAACGATGGCCATGAAAAGAACTGGCTCTTCTTCGTCCACGACAACGCGCCACACATGGTGTATTCGGCCAGTCCTCACGTCGTAGTACGCCTTAATGGGCGTTTAGAGAAGGAATCCGAATACGTCACCGAGGAGTTCAATCCGCTCTGGAAGTTTGGCGAGGTTCGTGGCGGAACCAATCCCATTTACGCGGACGGCTTGTATTGGACTTTCTTCCACAGCTCATTGCCCTGGATCAACGGCAAGCGCCGCTACTACATGGGTGCATACGCTTTCGAGGCCAAGGCTCCATTCCGCATTGCTCGCATGACGACGTTGCCGCTTCTCACCGGCACAAATCAGCAGGATTGGTGGCCCGGATTGCCTGCGGTCGTGTTCCCGTGCGGCGCTTTCTTCGACAGCGCAAAGAACAACTTCGTCATCTCGTACGGCATCAACGATGTGGATTGCGGTTACATGAAGCTGCCATTGGCCGACTTGCTTGAGGTGACGAAGGTGATTCGACCGAAGCGCGATGTGGTCAACAAAGAGAAGCCGTTGAACTTTACGGATGTTCTCGATCCGATTCCCGAACGACATAAACTGAAACGAAACCAACAGTCTAAATACAATGAACTGGCTAAGAGGCTTGACGAAGAACCCGAGCAAACAAGCGAAGCAGGACCTGCTGAATCTGCCTGAGGTAAACATTTCCGCTTGGCAGGACGAGGGTCAACAGGCGGAGCTTGCTGCGATTATGCGTAATCCGATCATTCGGATGGCCATTCGCATCGTTTCGGAATCCATTCCGGTGCCGATGCCGTCTCATGGAAGCAAGGAATCGGACATTATTTTCGCTGCCGGTGTAACCGCTGGCTACGCGCATTGTCTTGAAAACCTTCGCAAATTGGCTGTATTCGAAACAGCGAAGGAACCTGAAGCGACATTTGACAAGCAATACTAACAAAATATGGAAGAACCACTAAACTCACCCGTCGTCAGTAATAACCAGACCCCAGAATTTGGAAGCTCGTTTATCGATGCCTTCAAGGCAATCGGTGCTGATAACGCGGCTCCTGCCGATAAAGCGGTAACACCGGCTCCGCAAAAGACGGACAATACACCCCCCAAGCTCAGTAAATCCGAGATGGATATTGAGCGGATGTTTGGCAGCAAGAAAACCGCCGCCGAACCCGCCTCGCCAGCGCCGGACGACGCGGACATTCCTGAGACGATCAAGTCCACAAAAGCCGCTGACGCTTTCCGCAAGATCAAGGAGGAGAAGGCGCAGTTGGCTAAGCAATTGGACGAGCTGAAGGCTGGCAAGTCTACGAATCCTGAATTTGAATCGCAGCTCAAGACCTTGCAGGAAGAGCGTGATGCGCTTTCCGAGCGTGTCCGATTGCTGGACATCGAGCGTCACCCTGACTTCATCAAGAAGTACGAGGGTAAGATTACCGGCGTGTTCGATTCGGTGAAGAACCTTGTCGGAACCGACGGTGAGCGGCTCGTTTCGCTGCTGAAATCGCCCGATAGCGACTATCGCAACTCTCAGATCGACGACATCGTTGAGGGTCTTTCGCCGTCCAAGAAGGCCAAGCTCGGTGCGCTGATCGTCAAGTACGATGAAATCAATGGCGAACGATCTTCCGAGTTGACTGAGGCGAAGGCTGATTACGATGCGGTCATCTCCAAGTACAAACAGGACAACGAGGAGGGTACGAAGGCTGCACTAGAGTCGGCCAATAAGACCTGGCAGAAGGTTTCCACCGATGCTCGCTCGCTCGAAATCTTTGAGCCGCGTGAGAACGATGAGGAATGGAACACTGAATTGAATGGCCGACTTAGCCTTGCCCAGCAAATCTTCAACGGCGAGAACAGCGAAGAGGATCTTGCTAAGGCCGCTTTGTGGGCCGCTGCCGCGCCAAAGTACCGCGAACTGCTCTATGCTCAGGTTGAGGTAAATAAGCGCCTACAAGCTGAGCTATCGAAGTATCGCGGAAGCGAACCGGGAGTTACCTCAAAGGCGACATCTGGAGGTTATCGACCGGCAAATGCGAATGCCTCCAAGAGCGAGGACTTTGTCGCTAGCGTGATGAAGTCGCTCGGACGCTAAACAATTATCCCCCGATGGTTTTTTGGCCACCGGGGGATTTTCGTTTGAATTACCGACCTCGATACGGGCCGCTACCACCTCGGTACGGACCACTGCCGCTCGGAACCGGCTTTGGAGACGGCCTGACCGAAGGCTTGGGCGGCGGAGACTGCTTGTAAGGTCCGCTGCCACCACCGACGGCGGGAGAACCTTTATACGGTGCGTTGTTGCTCATTCTTTTGGAAGTGCATACCAACCTTCATGGATGGTGATGCGGTTATTACTACGCACGTTTTTGCCGTTCGCGTCAACCACCCAAACCTTAGCCTCAACATCTTCAGCGAGGCGCACAGGCTCACCGTGGGGGACGTAAATCACTCTGCTTGCGCAGCTCACGCTCATGCTCGCGCACACGATCAAGAAGACCGCGCTTAAGATCAGGTTGTTTCTTTGCGTCTTCACTTGAAATGTCCTTGGTCGTCAGTGCGTGAAGCCAAATGACCAACTTCATCACCAAGTCGGCCAAGAAGTTCATTCAGAATCTGTTGCGTCCTCAATGTTTTGAAGAATGCGTCTGATTGCCTGCTCGGTACGCCAATCGTCTTCACTCAACATAACACCTTTGTTTACGGCGTCGTGAAAGATGGAAATCGGAGTCTCAATGACAACGCCGACAGTGGCTTTCGCCAGAGATGAAAGCATTCCAAACATAATTTATTCAGTTTTCGAAGCGTTCTTCTTGTTGTTGATGATCGACCAGGCGACACCGAAGATGCTGACGATAGCGCCAACGATTTCAGTAACCTGATCGGCGCTGGCCAATCCTTTTGCAACGATGAATCCACCGGCAGCGGTCAGGACATGGCGGATGAGAGAGGCGATGTTAGGGTTCATTTGTAGTTTTTGAATTTGCGGTAGAGTTCTACTGCTTTCACGGCGCAAGTGAGAAGCGCGGCGAGCGCGCCAAGTGCCAATGAGACAGTCTTGAGATTCGGATCGGAGAATACTGCGTTTCCAAGAATGCCGATGGCCGGACCACCGACGCCGATTGAGATGTCTCTGATAAAAGCGTGGTGGTCCGTCATCGTGCGTTGTTAGTTAGCGGCAACTTCCTGAAACGGCTGTTTTGCAGCTTCTAGGATGAGTTCGAAGAGAGGAAGTCCGGCTCGGATATTGTTGATATTCCCAGCCTTCATTCCGATTTCAACGAGTTGCAGCAGGGCGTTGGTTTGTTCGGGAGTCAGTTCAATTTTAATCATGCCGTCGGAATCTTAGCGACAGCATCATTCTTCGCAACGATTTCCTTCGGCACCCACGGCAGCGGCGGAGCGATGACCGGCGGGTTGATCTGGTTCTCGATCTGCGCGGAGACGTTCGCCTCAATCGCCGCTTGATCGACGCCGCTGGCGAAGCACCAGCCGAGGACTTGATCCTTTGTCAGATCCTCGTAAGGCGTGAAGTCACCGCTGGGCGCAGCGAACGAGCAGGAGCCGTAGCAAGTGCCGCTGTAGCCGTCCTGCGAGCCGTTGCAACGCCAGTCGGCGGTGACGACGACGTCGGCGTGAGTGCCTTCGGTCGGTTTGACCAACAGGCGTTCGATGATCCAAGAGATGTTCATGGTGGTATGGATTAGGCGGCTGCGATTGTGGTGACGGTTCCAGAGCTTCCACGGTACTTCAACGCACCGGACTCAACGTAGAGTTGACCGCCAGCGATGTTAGCCGTAGGAGCGGTTCCGTTGGAAATCTGGATAGTCTTCGCAGCGGTGGTTCCGGCTGTGGTAAGACCGACAAGTAAGTTTCCGAGGGTGTCGAGCGTCATCGCTTGGGTGAGAGTCTGGGCTACCCCAATGCTTCCTGCGGTCGATTTGTTGAGCCAAACGTGGTTTCCGTTTAGAACCTCAAACCGATATTCACCTACGAAATTTGTGCTAATGGCAATATTGTTGGTATTGTCATCGTACAAATTGAATTTTGTGCCGTAGTATCCCAAGTTGGCCCGTCCATAAACGGACGCAAGCTGTCCAACCTGAACTACTTTGTTGAGGCTTCCCCACGCACTCGGCACAACTCCCACGCCGATGTTGCCGGAGGAATCCAGCGTCATCACGTTCGCAATCGACGCATTGCGGAAGATCAGCGGCCCTTGTCCGCCATTCGCCCACGAGTAGTTGATCGTGGTGCCAGCAGCGTTTGTTGCGCCGTCGGAGGTGACGACAAGCGTGGCTTTGTTGCTGAGAATCCGCATCGACGGTGTAGTCGCCGATGTGATTCCGGTTGAACCAACAGTGAAAAGTCCGGTGTCAGGACTTCCCCCCACGCCCAGCCCCGTGGAGTTCAGGGTCATGGCGGTGCCAGCGACTCCGCCGACGTTCGACCAAGTGCAGACACCATCGTTCGCAATCTGGAAACGATTGGCTGGAGAAGACAGGCCGGTGAAGACCTGCACGTTTCCTGAGTTGTCGGTCCTCAGCGATGCGTAATTGGTGGCGGAACCGTAATACAGAAAAAGCTGCTGGTTAAGCGACATTCGAATATCGCCACCAATGACATCAAGAGCGTTTGCAGGGGTAGCCGTTCCAATGCCAACACCAGTACTGGTGACAGCCAGCTTATTAGCCCGCACCGTCAGATCGCCGGTGATGGTGGCGGTGCCTGGAACGACGATGTTGTTGCCGCTCGGGCCGACCGCCGTGTACAGCTCCGTAAAGTTCAGATTGCAGTAATCGAACGCTGTACGAAGCGGTGTTCCCGTTCCGTCGTTCGGAGCTGTTCCGATATTGATCGTTTGCTTTGCCATGTGAAGTATTGAAGGGTTTTACCGTAGATTAAAATTGAGTCTCGTCCGCCGTTATCGATGTCACATCAGCCGTAACAACGGTCAAATCCGCCGTCAACGCAAACGCAACAGGCGCACCAGTCACATCGTAAATTCGATTCAGAAGCGCAATTTCAAGCATCTCTATCTCCCACGGAGAACGACATCCGCTCGCCGAAACCTCGGAGATAAGCTCAGCAGCTTCCGTACAGGTGATGGATGATGCGTCGGCCATATCTTTAGGTTGCGATGATGAACCAAGCCGTTCCGTTGCTGATAAATTGAGCCTTGGCCCACTGCGTCGTCAAAGCAAGAGTCGCCGCTCCGTCAATCGTCTCAGCGCCAAACGGGTCAATAGTCACGTTGTTCGCCCCCGCATTCACCCGCTTCACGAAGAATATCCGCCCATTAGCCGTCGCCGCCGGGGGAAGCGAAACCGTAATCGCACCCGATGTTGAATTGGCGAGAATCGCGAAATCACTCGAAACGATTGCCGTGGTTGCCGTGACAGATCGAACAGTTCCAAATCCCGCAGCATTTGCCGCCGCCGTTCCAGCGCCATCAGCAATACGATTGAGAAGTGCCAACTTAGCCATCTCACGCTCCCACGGTGCGCGACATCCAAGTGGGCTAACCTCACTCAGTAGCGTTGCCGTTTCTGCACAAGTAATGTCAGCCATACGCTTTTAGAATTTAAGCCATCGGACCAGAACCACGGCGCATCACCTCAGCGATGAAGCCTTCGCCGCCGCCGCCACCAGCAACTTCCTCTTCCTCCTCGTACTCCTCCTCCTCACCACGCTCGGCCATCTTCTTGCCCTTCGACTTCTTCTCGTAGCCTGGGATGACCATGCCATCAATCTCGATAACCTCAGCCTTGCCGCCCTTGCCAAGAACGATAGTCGCCATCGTCTGAAACGCCTCGCCTTCCTTCAAATTCTCGGGAATCTCAACGCCTTCTGGGATGGTAAAACTCGGCATACGGGCAGCATCACTTCGTGGCCTACTGTGTCAATAAAAAACCCCTCGCCAAGCCTTTCGAGCCGATGAGGGGTTGCCGCGTGTAGCGGCATTAGACACACAACCTATGAATCAACCCGACGGCAAAGATAGCCAAAAACAAAAAACCCGCAAGCCTTTCGACCTGCGGATCTTTCGTATGAACCTCTGATCGATTACGAGCAGATGATCTGGGTCAAAGCGCCAGTGCAACGACGGAAGATGATCGTCATGCCCTGGTTAGTGAAAACAGGCTCCGAGGCATGAACGAACTCAGCGTAATGCTGACCCTTCTTCTCCAGCGGATCGGCGCAATCCACATCGAGCTTGTAGGCACCCGTCACCCACTGCCACTCGCCCATGTAGTTGGTCGGCATCCAGCTCAAATCACCAACGCGGTTCACAGGACGCACGATGTGCGACTTGAAGACGTACGGGGTGACAATGAACGCAGCCTCGAACGGAGCAGTCACCCAGCTCGGGTTGACGCTGAACACAGTACCCTTGGTGCCGCTCGCGCTAGTGAACGGCTGAACCAGCGTGTACTTGCCGCCAGCATAGGTAAACCGGGGCGGGAACAGATTCGGCACATGCCGGAAGTTCTTGATGACCCGATTCGCGCCAATGCGCTTGAGCAACTCAGCGCCGCTGCCACTGCCCATATCAGCCTGACGCAGATCCTCGCGGAACGCCGGGTTGTTCTGAGCGATACGCTGCGAAGCCTCCAAGCCGATGTACAAAGGGAAGATCGGGCCGTCGCTGGAATAGCTGATGAAGCCAGAGCTATCAGGATTCGTCGCACCATTGCGGATCAACGTGGCAGCCGCGACATCGAGCATCTCCTGAGTCAGCTCAGAAGTGGACTGATTGAGCGCCTGACCAGCCGATCCGGTCTGAATCCAGGGGAACTCATTCACGCCGGACGGAATCGTCTCAACCTGAGTGAAGGACGAGTCGGCCACTGCCTTGATAGCGAACTTGGCGAAGGTGTTCTGATAGCGGGTTTCCCATGAACGCTGTGCGCGGATCGAGAGCTTCTCCAAGTACACCCGCAGAAACGCCTCGACGCGATGGTCGAAGGTCAGATCGTCCTTACACAAGAGAGGACCTTTCAGAGCGAAACGCTCAGGACTCCAAGTAACGGCATTATAGCCGACCGGAACGTCATTGTAGGTGACATCGCAAGCGCCACCGTTTTCGCCACTGGCGAGCGTGATGGCCGACCACTCCTCAGCCGCAGTCGGCTCGATGGAAGTGGTGGTGAACGAGGTCTGGGTCAAACCAGTACCCTGAGGATACTCGCCGCGCTCAATCATGTTGAGCCACATCGAGCGGTACGAGGCGCGTTTGTAAACGTCCTGCGCGAGCGACTCAGTCGCAACGGCGAACGCATTAAAGACATTAGGACAAGCCATGAGATGAAAAAGTAAACCGACGTTATGGTTGGCCAACTATCCACCACACAGTGGATGATTATCCAACCTATTACCACATGCGGAGCGTCACTTCCACTTAGACAGTTTTGCGATGGCTGACCAAGCCCCCGCATTGCTTAAGGTCGATAAGCCGACTCACGCACAGAAATAGCCAATCTGTCAATCAGAATGTGGCATCCGTAGGGTTGGCAATAAGCTCATTCTGTGTGGCAACGTAAGAGCGATAACCCTTGATCGTCTGAATCCTATTCGGCGCGATGATCGTCTCTCGCGCTATCATTCCACGGTAAGTGTACGGTCCTGGGAAAGATCCAGTCATCAGAGCGTAGAAATCAACAGCATCAGTCTTCACGCTGTTTTTGCGAGCGTCCACCAATAGCTTTCCAGACTCGTACTTGGTTGTTTTGACATCGATGCGATAACCGGGAGCAGGATGAATCGTCGCGTCGTGGAACGGGTGCGGGGGCGGTCGGTCGGTGTCCAAATCAGGATACACATTGAACAAGCGACAGAAAGCAATCTCGCCAGCAATACCCTCAAGATCAACAGCATGCGGCGAATCCGAGCTGATCTTTAGGTTGGTGATATTGAAATAGCGATTATTACCGTTTCGATGACGAGCAACAAAATGCGACAACTTCTTTTCGCAGTAGGTTAAAGTAATACTTTGACCGATTTGAATTTTGTTTATCATGGTCAAAAAGGTGGAAAATTTTTGAGGGGGGTATCGTAAACGAAGCCCACCCCCAAAAGGGGGTCTACCCCTAGGCGTCCACCCTCTTTGCTATCCCCAAGAAAACAATCCTTTTCTGCCATAAGCAAAACTAATGCTGACTATCAGTCCGACTGCCATGCACATTACCTGTTATGTTTACTTGTCGGACGGTTCACTTGTGACTTGAATCTCAGCCGCTCGGTCGGGCATTTGACCGAGCAAGTTAATCGATACCGACGCCTGTTCACCTTGCTCAGACCAGCCAAACACCAACGCAGAGCGTTTCGCCACGCTGCCAAGGATAGTCTCACGGACCGATTCATCACGAATGCCGTCCAAGTCATAGCTGTCGATCCGTTCGAGCGTTGACACTGCATCTGCTGCCAGTTTCGAACGGACTAGAGCGGAGAGGCTTTCTAAGCTCTTTTCTGTCTTTACAGAAATTTCTGTAAGAGAAATAGATTTCGCCTCCCGTCTCAATTTTGTTAGTCCTTCTCTTTCAGCGCGCTTCTGTAAAGTCGCTTTCTTCGCACCCAGTTTGTCCGCAATGGTTCCCCAGTCGCTTCCTGTCAGGTACAGGCCGCGCGCCGTTTTCCACTGGTCATCTGTCAATTTCATCTGTCGGGAGCGTACAGACGGCCTGACGGGCCGACAAGCGCGCTGACGACAGGCTGAAGACAAGCGCATTTTCCCCAGCAAATCCGCCCCTTTCGCCCCGTTCTCAAAATATTTCAAGAAAAGTTTTGACTCTTTCATCATCCCACCCTAGTCTGTCCCCAGATGAAACGCTCAACCCTTAACCGCATCGCCATTGCCCTAGCAATCGTCGCTTTGGTCATTGCTCAAGGACTGCTTGAATCATCCCTCGGTTTCACACCCAACCATTGAACCTATAAAAGCAAATGAAGATTCGCCACCCCCATTACGTTGCCATTCGGAATTCAATTCTGCCGCTCGCTCCCCGCATTGCCGCACATCGTGAATTTGTTAAGTCCGAAGGCAAAGCAAAGGACATCGAGAAGAGAGTTCGATGGGACGCATTCCGTCATGCTGGCTATGCTGGCATTTTGTCAGAACTCTACGAATACCTCGACGATGCCCACATCGACACAGCCTTGCGTTCAATTATGCGTGAAATAGAAAAATAAATTAAACCGATCAGACCATGAAACCCTCAACCCGCAAACACCTATTCATCGCCCTAGCAATCATCGCCCTGGCTATTGCCCAAGGACTCCTAGAGTCGTCACTCGGCTTCACACCCAATCACTAACAAATCCCATGACAAAATCCGAAGAAATCCGAATCCTCACCGCCGCCGCCGATAGTCTCGGTTCTGACAGCTATTCCGGGGCATGGCTCCGAGAGCAAATCCCATTCATCGAATCCGACATCCGATCGGACTTCGCGCCGGGAGTTCTAGCCTCCGCCTCAATCCAAGATTGCGCGCGCCGTTGCTCAGAAATGCGCGCCGATGCCATGCGTGAACGTGAAGCAATCCTTTCCGATGCGCGCAAGGAGGCCGATCAAATCCGCGCGCAAGCGGTGCGATTCAACGATCAAATCCGCTTAGAACTTAGCCGGTCAATCCAAGCAATCCTGAACCGATTTTGACTCCCCGCGAGACGCTATCGGAAACGGTAGCCTCCGGCGGGCAATCAAACCCGAATCCAAACCAAAAAACCATGCAAGCAATCCATTCAAAGTATTTACCCGCCACCAACACACGTGGCTCACGCATCAAAGCAACGTGCGAGCGTGGCTCCATCACCATCCCGTATCCTTACGAACTATCCGGTGACGAAGTTCACCGGCAGGCAGTTCGCCAGCTGGTGGCCAAGTTTTGCGCTGAAGATTTGAAGTCCTACGGGACACCGATTGAATCGAATCCTTGGAACCGCTGGAACCGCTCTTTCGTGACAGGTTGCCTTCCCGACGGATCTTTCGCTCACGTCTTCACCGTGTAACCCATTCCCCGCGCATTCAATGAATAAATCATCCTTCCTCTCTGAGTACCGCAAATTCGTTTCCGCGCTCCCGTGGGCATCCGATTCCGAAAAGCTAGAACGGTTTATGTCATCCTGCCGCGCAACGCTCGACGGCGCATCGACTTGGCAATATGACGGAGAACTGTCCGTTAAAGCATGGCGCGCAATCGGCGGCAAAGGTAAGCCAACGCTAAAAGCTCTCCGCGCACTGGCCGAATGACCTCCCCTCCGCGCATCATGCGAAAGCGTGGTGCGAAAGGGTAGGCCACAAGTCCTCCTCAAACCAACGAAAGCATCCAATGAAATTTACCATCGACAAACTCGGACATTTTATCGTCGCTCGCGATGAATCCGGCGAAATAATCGCTCGTGAAAACCCGTATTGCAATCCGTCCGCGCTCGCTAAGGTCATACATTCCGCGCTCATGACTGGCGGAGAAATCGACTGGAAAGAAAGCCAGATTGCCAAGCCAGAATCATTTACCGTCAAAGCCTGAACCCATGAACCAAAACGAAAGAATCGCATCCCTCATTGAGTGGGCAAAGCGACGTTCCAACAATGATCTTGACGCCATCAAATCGCTGGAATTCCTCCGTTCCACTGGGCTGATGACCCCCTCTGGAATCGACGACATAAACCGCGCAATTCAAATCCTCCAACGCCTGAACCAATGAAATACACCCTTCACGACACCTTCAATGGTGGAACCGTATCGGTCCACCGCTCACTCGAAACCGCCGTGCGCGCATCCCTGCGATTTCACCGCGCAGTCAAACGGGCGAACGGTCGGAACTCATTCATCACGACTGAAATTCGTTGCGACGGCAAGCGCCTGGACGAAAACCAGCAGGAAGCCGCGCTAGGCATCCAATGGGCGATTGAAACTGGAAAGATGAAAGCCTGAGAACCCAATGAAAACCCACACTCCCGGCCCTTTCCCGCTCAAAATCACGCAAGTTGACGACTTTTTCGTCATCACCACCAACCAAGGGAACCATTACGCGAAGACATTCGATCCTGAAGCCGCCCATTTAATCGCATCCGCGCCTGAATTGCTTGAGGCTCTTGAAGTCGTTCTCTCCTCAACCTGTGGAAATGTTGGCGACGACGGGTATGAGGGTTGCATTAGGATTGAGGCTAAAGCTCATTACCGTGTCATCGTCGCCATTTCTAAAGCGAAAGGCAAACTGTGAACCACACCCCTGGACCGTGGCGGGTCGATCATTCTGGCAATTGCCATATTGGAATTATCGACGAAAACGAACGAACGATTGCTTTTTGCGCGTTGCAAAACGAGAACTCAGAAGAGGATGAATCGAATTCCTGCCTAATCGCATCCGCGCCTGAGCTTCTGGCCGCGCTGGAACGCCTGGCGCATCCAATGGCCGACGACGACGATCTGGACTTTGCTCGCGAGGTAATCGCCAAAGCGAAAGGGCAGTGATTCAAACCGGGGGTGCGCGCATCCGTTCCACGCGCAACAAATCCAACGAAAACCACCCAAGACCGCATCAAATCATGCATCCATTGCTCCTCTCCGCCCTCATTCAGGTTGAATCCGGCGGCAACGATCTTGCCCGTGGCCGTCACGGCGAACTTGGCGCGCTCCAGATCAAATCGATCATGGTCCGCGACGTAAACCGGATCATGGGGACGCACTATTCCCACGCGCAGGTAACCAACCGCGCCATCTCAATCTTCATCGCGGAGTCCTACTTCGCGCACTACGGACGCAACCTCAGCGACGAATCTTTAGCTCGGATCTGGCAAGGTGGGCCAAAAGCCCTTAGAAGATCATCCACGCGAGCGTACGGAAAACGTGTCATGCGCGAGATTGAACGTCGAACCGTCAAGGAATCCTTGCAAGTTGCGACTCAAAATGAAACTCGACAGTAAAAACCCTATTTTCAACGGACGGTAAAACAACAGAAACCAATGAAACTGACCATTCAATCCCGCGACAACGCACAGACGGTTGTCGATTTGTTCAACGCAATTGTCACCGGCGAGGTTGAGGAGCAAGGCGCGACTCCGCTCTCGATCTACGATGACGACAAGCATATCTGCTCACTCACGGATAAGGACGGCCATCAAATCCTAGAACTCATCATCGAACGCGAGGTTGGGGACAAGTTGTGTCCTGGAACTCCTAACTCGGAAACCGTATGAACCGCAACATCCCGCTCAACGAGCTGATAACGACGCTCGAAAGCCTTTCGGACATGATGCAGTCACCCATGCTTAGGGAAGCATCCTATCGACTCGACAGCGCCAACAGCGCGCTATACTGCCTCGAATCCGCTCTTGGGTACGTCACACACACTATCCCGACGACAGAAGAGGGTAAGAAACGGCGCCAAGAACTCATCGACGACTCGGAAGCACTCATCAAAATCATTCGCGAGGGAGGACTCTACCCATGATCCGCAACCAATTCGCCCCGCCCAAGTTCAAGGTCCAGCTAGTCGGTTCAATTGGGTGGTCCGATCTGAAAGAGCGAGTCATCAGCCATCGCATGGTCGAATTCGATACGCGTAAGGAAGCGGAGAAGGCGGCCAAGGAACTCAACCCTGGCGAGTACGCTCAAGGTCGGATTCGGGTCGTGCCGACGACTTGGCCGGAGGATTACGATGTTTATCCGGTGGTGGAGCGGGTTAGTGAAAAGCCGAAATCGTCCAGCTAACTTCTCCGCCGTCTAACCGTAGGCCACTTCAAGCATCCAAACCATGTCATTTCATCGAATCGATTCTAGCGCGGTCATGGGTGAAACCGTCCGTAGAGCCGCAAAACACCTTCCGAACGCTCTACGGGCCGTTTCTGAGCGATTAAACAGCATGTCGATAGAGCGATTGAGCGGTGTTCGAGGGGGGAATTCCGCCGCTGCTCGCGCCACCGCCGTTCAAGGCGGGGGGAAAAGCGAAGCAGCGAAAAGCGGAATTCAAGCTCCCTATTTATAGGGAGTTAGTACTCCCTTATAGGGGAGGTAGTAGGATCTATGCTAACTTTTAACGAAGTGAAAGTGGTACCACACAGAAGTTAGTTGACGCGAACAAAAAGGAGAGGTATTTACAAGTTCTTATGAGTTACTTAGAGAATGGAGCAACACACCGCAGCATGTTCCGATTGATGGAGCCGCTGCATCACGACGCCGATCCGAACCGCTCGCAGGTTCTGGCCCACATCATGGAGAACATGCGCTGCGACATGGGGCGAGCGATACGAGCGTTCAATTCGATGCGACATCCCAAGTCGAAGGTCTTGGTCTTCGATGCCATCCATCGGATGTGGAAGGGGTGCGACTGGGTTCCAGCCGACAACGATTCCAAGGACAGCATGTTCATCGTCGAGCTTCGCACCCTACAACGCCGCGTGGTGGCGATGGATTCCGAACTGAAGAAAGCTGTTAAGGAAATCAAAAGGCTGAACAAGAAGTTGGCCAACGCGAAGGAGACGGGAAGTACGCCTGAAATAGATGGGGACTGGCTCGCAAAGATGAGGGAAGCTCTTGGAACGACCGACGAAAAACCCATGAACACGACCGAATCGCTTGTCGCGCAGGCATGGAGCTGAAAATAAATCTGAAAATCCTCTTGCAACGACTTGAGACAACTGCAACACTACGTCCGCAACGATGACAATTTTTTGGCAACTGGGCATAGAGCGCGTCGAGGTGGCGCGACAGGGCTTTATTGGATTTTCTGCCCGTGATTGAACACCCAGTTGCCAACCCTTTTTGATGAAAGTCTACACCGCCAAAGCCACAGCAGCGATGCTCCAAATCTGCACCGAGACGCTAAGGCGAATCGTTCGCAACGACGGCATCCAGCACAGGAGAGTTGGCCGACGAATCCTTTTCACCGAGTCCGACATCGCGGCGATTCTTGAGAGTCGAGCGATGGTTGGAGCCGTGAATCCATACGCAGCCAAGAAACCAAAACAGCAGACAGAGAATACAACCTATGAGCAGCAACCTAGTTCCAACGACAGTAACGCAACCCTTGAGTCCTGACTTCTACGACCGCATCGATAGTCCGATGGATGCGGTGAAGACGATGGGTGACTGGATAGCACACTCCGGCATGTTCGGATGTGTCAAACCTGAGCAGGGCTATGTCCTCGCTCTTGAGTGCATCGCCAGCCGGATGACTCCGCTTTCCTGGAAGCGCGAGAACCATTTGATCAATGGCAACATTACCATGAAGAGCGAGTCGATGCTCGCTGGCTTAATGACCGCCGGATGGGATGTTGACTGGATTCAGTTCGACGCAATCGCCGCAATCGCCGACTTCAGCAAGGGTGCGAAAAAGGTTCGAATTTCGTTCACAATGGATGAGGCAAAGCAGGCTTGCTTGATTCCGTTGAAGCCGGGAAGCGGATGGCAGAAGTTCCCCGCTGAGATGCTCCGTGCGCGAGTTATCAGCAAGGCAACACGCATGCTCGATCCGCGAATCACGCAAGGCCGCTACACGCCTGAGGAGGTGGCCGACTTCTCCGCCACCCCATCAACACCCACCGCTCCGACTCAAACGCGCCAGACAGTCAATGTGACGCCGGAATCGACCTTCTCGCTAACAGACAAGCTGGAGCAAATCCTCGAACCGCACAGCGACATCGCCAATGCTTTCCTGCTCAGCAAGAACCTGATCAAGGAAGGCCAGAACTTCCGCGATGTCTCGACCAAGGTGGCTAACATGATCCTCGCTGACTCTGACAGCTTCCTCATCAAGGCTAAGGCGTTCTCAGCTCCTACACTCGAATGAGCATTCAAAACCGCCACATCAACTTCGACATGCCAGCCGAGAAGTATCACGCCGTTGATGCTCTCTCCAAAAGCATGATGACCAAGATCCTCAAGTCACCGGCGCACTACAAAGCCGCGCTGGAGGAGCATCAGGAGCCGAGCAAGGCGATGCAGCTTGGCACGGCGATTCATACCGCTGTTCTCGAACCGCATCTGTACTCGCAGGTTGTCGCCGTCGTTCCACCGGACATCGACGGTCGGACCAAGGAGGGAAAAGCGTGGAAGGAGCAGCACAAGTCACGCATCCATCTGACTCATGCCGAGGACATCGATGTCCAGGGCGTCGCCAACAGCGTCCGCCGCCATCCGTTCTGGGACATTATTCATCTGCCGCACAAGATCGAGGCGAGTGTCTTCGCTCAAGATGAGGAGACTGGCCTACCATTGAAAGCCCGTCCCGATTTGTGGGTCGATAACGACACATTGGTGGACGTTAAGACCACCGACGATGCTTCGGCTGAAGCGTTCTCGCGAACCGTCACCACGTTCGGCTACCACATCCAAGCCGCTCACTATCTGGCGATGACAGGAGCGGAGAACTTCATCTTCGTGGCCGTCGAACGCAAGGCACCGTATGCCGTCGGCATCTACAAGCTGGACATCGAGTGGCTTCAGGCCGGTGAGAACCTGCGGCGTAAAGCCATCTCGACGCTGCACGAATGCCGCGCACTGGACAGTTGGCCAGCCTATCCAACAGCGACGCAAACGCTTTCATGCCCAAAATGGGTGCTGAATAAATCCGAGAGTTAGACCACAATCCAAATCCCTAACAATATGTTCAAAGTTAATCGAAAAGACGCCGGGGGCAGCTACATCAATGCCGAGGGCGAATACATTGTCACCATCACCAAGGTCGAGGAAACGCTCGATGCAAAGGGCCGCGAGGTCTGTAAGGTGACATTCGCAACCGAAGACGGATCGAGCATCGTCGACCGTTTCATCAACCAGGAGAACGTCTGGTTCCGCGTCAACCAGTTGGTTGCCGCCACCAACCACAACGTACCGGATGGAACCGAGGTGGACTTCCTCGGCGTCAAGGGCAGCTACGCCAACTTCTTGAAGTCGATGATCGGCCTAGAGTTGGCCATCACTGTTCGCAGCAGGGAGTACGAGCAAAATGGCGAGACTAAGACAGCGTACGACGTAAAGAGCATGAAGGCAGTTTCGCCAACCGCTTCCGACTCCGACGAAGAAAAGCCGTTCTAAACGGACCAAGGAGGGGTGCGTATTCCTAGGCAACGCACAAATAAAACTGATGAAAGAACACAAACCCAAACGACTCACCGCAAAGATTTTAGTCGTCAGCGACGACACGCACAAGCGACTCAAAGAATACGCACAAAAGAAAGGTTACAAACTACAATACGTCGCAGACGAAGCTGTTTGTGAATACTTAGAAGGAAAGGAATCAAATGAGCAAAAAACAAACTAAATCAGAAGAAACAATCCGCCTCACACTCAAAGGTCTTCTTTCTATTTATCTACAAGAGGAAAAAAAAAGTGAGGTTTACAACGCCATCGAGCTGTCATGCCGTCGCAATGGCTGGGGAATCGCAATCAACGAAGAGAACACGCTGGACTTTGTAAAAATGCAACAAGTGGAGGAAACAAAATGAACAAAGAACAAACAATCGAAGCCATCCGCGTCATGCAAGCATTTGTGGATGGGAAGGAAGTGGAGGTCTTGCATCGTGGACTTGAAGGATCGGTTACTACAACTAACCCATCGTGGAATTGGACGAATTGCTTCTTTCGCATCAAACCCACTGCAACGCTCCGCCCGTGGACTGCGGATGAGGTTCCGCTGGGTGCGTGGGTGCGAATGAAAAATCTGAATGCGACACGCTCAGTGATTGTATCAGTCGCCGCTTTTAATCTTGGTGTTGCGTTCAAAGAATACGAACACTCCACCGACAAGGGCATCACATGGCTCCCGTGCGGAATGATGGAGGAGGTGAAATGAGTACACCAATCAACGACGGAGGACCGGCGTTTCCACATACAACGCAATGGGACGGAATTACTCCAGCAATCAATTACCATGGTATTTCAATGCGCGACTACTTCGCGGCGGCGGCGTTGCAGGGGATTCTTTCAAACCATCAGGAGTGTTCTAATTTTGATAGCGGAAAAGAAAGGGCCGAGTATTGCTATATTCTTGCTGACACAATGCTCAAAGCGAGGGAGGCGAAATGAAAGACAACCGTCCTATTATCATATCAATAGTTGTTTCGGTCATAATCTCTGTTTTTGCTTCAAACTATATTGGATTCGTTGGAGGAATTGATAAAGTACAACAAGAAGCCGTCATCAAAGGCCATGCCGAGTGGGTGGCTGACACAAGCGGTAAACCGCAATTCAAATGGAAGGAGTGCAAATGACACCAGAAGAACAACAAATAGCTATAGCAGAAGCGTGTGGGATTGTAAGCAAAGACCAGTGGGGGCCGCTGTATAAAACAGCGTTAGGAGTGGTTAGGGTTTGCCCCGACTACCTCAACAACCTCAACGCCATGCACGAGGCGGTGATGACGTTGAATGCAGATCAAATGGTTTCCATGGACTATCATCTGGATATTGTCGTTGGAAATGGCAGGCAAGGTCTGAACTGCGAGTATTTTTTATGGTCAGCTACCGCAGCCCAATTCGCAGAGGCTTTTCTCCACACGATTGGCAAATGGAAGGAGGCCAAGCCGTGAGTATCATTGACCAAATTGCTGACGAGAGGGACAAGGCTCAGCAAGAAAACAAACTCCTAAAGGAGCGCATCAAGCGGTTGGAGGAATGGAAGGAGTCGGCATTGGCGGTTGAACGCGAATGGGACGCCAACGCCATCGCAACACTGCTCGGAGCAAAACTCGGAGAGTCTCAGCGCAAAGTGATTCAGCGCGAAGTTCCTCTACTTTTAGACCGCATCAAGCGGCTGGAGAAGTCCTCGCAGCAATTGAAATCATTAAATAATAAAATATGCGAGATAAATCTCAAAGTGTCTCAAGAGCGGCATGACTCGAATGTCCGCATCAAGCGGTTGGAGGATGCGGGAAACAGAGCAATTGAGAACTCATACTATCCAGACCGAGTTAAGGTGTGGAACGAAGCCAAGGAGGCCAAGCTGTGAGCGACACCCCGAGAACGGATGCGGCGTACTTCAAGCCTGACGCTACGATGTACGACCTGGCAGGAGAGATGAAGCTGATTGAACGCGAACTCAACGCAGCCAATGACCGCATTAAGCGGTTTGAGGAAGCACTCAACGAACTGCATTCAAATGAAGCTGGGTTGCTAAATTCAAATGGAGAACTTGAAAGACGCATCAAGCGGCTTTTAGAGGCGGGTGATAAGATGGCCAATTCTATGGCCAATTCTACGGATATTCGTGAATACATAGGTGCAATTCATAATTGGACTAAAGCCAAGGAGGCCAAGCTGTGAAGTACCGTAAGAAACCAGTCGTCATTGAAGCGACTCAATGGATGAGGCATGGCGATCATCCCGAGGTAAAGGTCTACTTTGCTGGACCAGGGGACATCACACTTGGATGGATTTCCACGCTGGAAGGAGGACATGTTGTGACACCCGGTGACTACATCATCACTGGCGTGAAGGGTGAACACTATCCGTGCAAGCCCGACATTTTCTGGATGACCTATGAACTCGTAGAGGAGGCAAAGCTGTGAGCGATAAAAACAAATATCCATTAACACCAGGCTGGTTCGCTTTGGGTGGTTTTTTTACAACGCCAGTCCTTGCTGTGACACTACTTTTAGGAGCTGTAGTTTTGCTTACAGCATGGCCGTTTGTACCAATGCTTTTTTATATGAAAAGGAAAAGCGAATTACAACAGATAAAGGAGGCCAAGCCGTGAGCGATACACCGAGGACGGATGAGTTAGAATACGATGGTATTGGAATTTCAAACTTCGGACACCAAGATTTGTATTACGCTTACAAATTCGCTCGCCAGCTCGAACGCGAACTCAACGAAGCCAACAAGCGGATCAAGCGGCTGGAGGAGGCTGGGGATGCGCTATGCGCTGCTGCCGCCTTTATGGGGTGGCACATGGAGATTGAGAAGTGGAACAAATCCAAGGAGGCCAAGCCGTGAGTGAAACACCGAGGACGGATGCGGCGTGTAACATTTACGA
>Ga0209442_1000120_pt1 | contig 45067 bp, 43 predicted proteins | sample LauGreSBDMM110DD_2_FD_187565 | JGI IMG/M metagenome (GOLD analysis project Ga0209442, IMG submission 187565) | Freshwater lake microbial communities from Lake Michigan, USA - Sp13.BD.MM110.DD (SPAdes) (version 2) | ecosystem: Environmental > Aquatic > Freshwater > Lake | place: Lake Michigan...
GGGGCAATTGCAAATTTATACAGGGATACAGTATGACGATGCCGTCGCATACGATATGCCCGATTTAGTCATACAATGGTGTAATTGCGAGACGGAGATCGAGTGTAAAATGTTTATTCAAAATACAGTTGCCGAAAAAGGGATATCCGTTGGTGATTTCACAAAGGCACTTTTAAAAATATCTACTATTTCTCGTGAAATATCGGCCGTTGCCGAATCGTGTAACGAAATCGAGTGCCTGCATAAATTATCTCAAATTGATGGGAAAATATTAAAATATGTGACTACTGCACAAAGCCTGTATGTGTAAAATTGATTTTGATTTATGTTGTATATAGAATATAAATCAAATAGTTAATTATTATTTTAGAATGAGTTCGGATTCAGAGGAGGATGAATGGGATCGGTTCGATGATATCATGGAGGACGAAGAGTTTAATGCCGTCGAATTCATCGAAGCCAAGCGATACATCGGTATTTCAAGCTACGATAAAAAATATAGAGTAAATTTGCTTGCCGCCCGGATTTCTCCAAAGACATTCTTTCAATATTCGACAAGAGACGTTATGAATTTTCTTGTAAATTACAGTGTGATTCGGTCAAATGAATCGTGTAAACATTCACCTGAAATTATGCAATTGCATATTGACGAGCACGATGCGTATACTGTAATTCTTAAAACACACTGGATTCGACTCGTTCAGCGTAAATGGCGAAATGTTTTGCGACAGCGAACCCAAATGTTGCGAAACCCACAATTTGTTCGAAATCGTGAATTAATCGGTAATCACTCGGCAAAAGTGCCCGGATTATATGGTATGATGAATAAACTTAGGTGATCACACATATTCTATCCCTTGTTGAAGGAGAACAAATATAAAAACTGATTCAAATCTGCTAATATTTCGTCACGAATATTTAATAAGTCGACATCGCGCTTAGCATCTAAACAGTTCGACAAATCTGTGAGGAATTCGCGATATTCGAACATTTTGGATCGAAAATCTTTTTTTCGGTGATATTGAACTATACTCATTTCCGAATTCCAGTTTTTAATGCGCGAACTATCCTTTCCTAAATAAACTTCGACAAATCGATCCACATTTGCGTTTAATTTCGTGTAAAGGTCGTCGGTCGCCTTATGTTCTGAATATGCACGCGTCTTCCAGTGATATAACTTGATCACATTGACCATTTCGAGAAATTTGCGAACGATATACGATTGACCGGGCGTATTGCAACGCATCGTCTTACGACGAACCCTTTTTGGAACCTTTCGACTTTTTTTCGGCATTATATATAGGTGCACTATTTTTTTTGTAATAAACAATATAAAATTATATATTATAATGAGCGACACAATATTTACATCACCCGACGATACATTTCAGGACCAGTTCAAATCGAACAAGACAACATTTCCTTATTTGAAAAAAGGCGCAGGAAAACGAGCATCGAATCAGCGCGCCGATATTCCGAGACACCCTTACCTAAAACAAAATGAAGGAAAATTAGCATCGGATTTTCATGGCGAGACTGAGTTTGCTAAAAAACGAAAAGCAGACGTCATACGAACCCAATTAGCAAGAGAAAAGGAAATGATGAAACAAAACATGGCGCGCGACTTAAGAATGAAAGGACCGGACAATAAAGACGTTTGAAGTTGAGCGACTGAACTCCATATGCGATAGCCAATGGAGTTGAAATCATTTATAATTTATATACTCTTTTATCATGTCTATATAATTGGTTTGTATCGAAAAATATAAGGCAACGAATAATCCACCGGGAAGTGTGAGTTGAAACTCACTTGTATAATCAGTTAAGAATAGTAAAAGATATAATGTTGATAGAATTATTAACGTTTGTAATAAAATATAATAAAGTGTATAATCACCCAATTCATTGTGCGTTTTCATTCTTTCTACGATTATATCAGTATAATTACCAAGTATAACTGCTGGAATTATATAAAATAGACATTTTAATACAAATGATAAAAAATTTTCACGAGACCGGAATGTTCCAAAATCGGTTGCACTTTGAATTATATTCAAAAATTTCATATATACATATATATGAAATTTTTGAGGTCTAAAAAAATCGGTGTTTTTGGAGAGATCCGTCGCCGAAGGCAAAGGTGACCGACTGAACTCCGTGGGAGATAGCCGAATGAGTTAAATTAATTAATGAATAATATATGCTTCACATGCTCCAAATACCCCTTGATCTACCAATATTTTGCTAATTTCATATGACGGTTTATTATCAATCGATATCATTGGATGTATATCGTTTATTTTGTCCAATATTGTGCTCAATGAGTGGTTGAACGTGACCAATTTTCCAGAAAGAAGAGTATTATTTCCTAAATGTAAACGACCACTTTGTTCATCAAAATCTTCAATTAAAACACGCCCGTCGCGACAGTCACATTGAGGATCCAACTTTTTAACTAACTCTATGTTTTTCAATTTATGATAGAAAAAAAAACGTGTTATAGTCATCACATATATAAGGCTAGTATACTTTTTTTTACATAAATACTCACGACAAAGTGAGACCATGTGCTTGCTATATTATATATTAAAATTTAAAATTTAAAACTCGTATATAATTGCGGTTGTTAATGCGAACAACACACCTCCCCATAAACCGTCCATTACAGCCAGTTTCCAATCCCATTTCTTGAATAGTGCATAACTTGTTGTATCAAATACCCCGTATATAACAATGCCCAATAAAAATGCCTCCATGACTGGACGGTGGGTTCTCAAAATGAAATAATTCAAACCTACAATTAATAATATATAACACATAATAGCAGGTAGTAATTTAACTTTCATAACAACGCGTTGAATCTGAACAATTTGCGTTTCAAACGCAGACTTGTTTAAAGACAAATAAATAGAATCCAGCGCAAGTAGGATGGCGGATGAAAATAACACACGATTCACTAGATTCATATTAGTATACATTATACCGAACATTTTGTTAGACACATAATGTTTTTATGCGGAAACAGAATACTGAATGTTTTCGGGTTGGAGAATTGCGGTTACGTTGCCCAAATTAGATTGGGCGAACTCTTGTTCTATCGAGACAGATTTGATTAGATCTACAGGCGTAGTTTGTATTCGATCATTATTATCTAATGGTGCGATCATATCAAGTGATGATACTGATGTAACCCCCTGTGTAATTTCACCAACCGAAGCCGTGGATTGCTCATTGTTCGCGGTTTTTACGTTGGGAACCTTATGTATCTTTTTGGTAATATTTTGTTGCTGCAAAACATAAAGCGCCAGGTCCGGTAAATTCGATATGCAATTCATAATGGTGCTATATGTGGTTTTACATACAAACGTTGAAGGGTCATCTAAATATATTATAGAATACCACCAATATGGAGGTAAATATAACATAAATCCTTCATTTACCTCAAAATCTAGGAAATTCGACTTCTCATAATCCGAAACATATTGCTGTGCGGGTCGAATCGGATGCACGGGGGAACGAAATTCATATTGTTCATAATCTTTGTATGGATGTAAATATTTGGTGCTTTTCCAAGAGGTCATTTTCACACGAACTTTACCCGAGGTTACACATAAAAATTGTCTATAATTCGTATGATAACGCAAAGGTGTCGCCGTATTGCACGATCCGAATAACACATCATGTTTTGCATGGACCGTAAATGTAGGACGCAGGATTTCATCAATTGAACCGATTCGTTTGAGTAAGCCAGACTCATCTAAAAATTCGTCATTGTCTTCTGAAAAATAATGACCGGTTTTATCATTTTCAATCACATTAAATACGGTATGTAACGGCAACGATATGGAATCGACAGGCAGCTGTTCACCATAATAATCATTGGAATCCTTTAATTTCGCATCATGTGAACCATATTTCGCAATATTTTGCGCGGAAATATCACTAAATAACCCGGGCACTATATCTCGCACATTGAATAAAAACGGTTGTCGAACGTCGCATACATCCTGCAATTGTGCATTACTTATATAATCCATTTCATAGATTTCCAGATCTTCGCCCTTTTTAAATTGACTCATTATGTGAATGTATAAAAATAATACTACGACGAAAATGCAAAATGTGGTGAGTGCATCCATTCAATCAAAACAGGTATATTATGCTTTGATTGATTATTGATAGGTATTTAACGAATATTAGTCGTCGATCTTGGGTGCTAAATAAAATACAATCTTCGCATCCGCGTCATCCAATATATATTGAATTCGAATGGGATAGTTTGTAGTCATCGCTATCTCAATATCCTTGGTAATTTTACTATACAGGCAAATATTGTGAAGGTGTATCAGACTGAAGGATAGATTTAACTCCTGTTTATCTTCAATCGCAAATGACGTCAAATCGTCGATCGGAATGTCCACCATCATCTTTCCCGACTCGGTGCTTTCCGAATATAGTTGGATTTTTTCTTCCGAACATTCAATGCGCAAATTATCACCAAACAGTTTAAGCTGGTCAATAAGTGTGGCGAATGTAATCGCGGGTAGCGAAAATTCGGCCTGATATTCCATTTCGGGAATAGACATCATTTCAGAATCAATATCGAGTAAGGGAACCTCGAAATGTTTATCAAAATGAGATGTGTTATCTGAACTCATATGTAATCGTAATTTTTCATTATCCACCTCGTCTAATTGAATACACAGTCGCTGATTTTTCTCGCGCGCATGTAATACTTTATATAACAAGTTGGTATTGATACCAATAGTCATTCCATTGCTCGGTTGAATCGTGTATACATCAAACCATGATTTGGGCAAATACAATTCAAAAATGGATACGCGGGATGAATCCATCGCTTGTATAAACATACGGTCTGGTTGAAAATTTACATTAATGTTCTCGGTAAATAGCTTGATATGTTGAAATAAGCTAGTGAATATATCTGCCCGACCGGGCTGATTTAGCTGTATTTCCATTATAAATCAAATACGCCACAACGCTTTATATTCTATTTGGATGAAAACGTAGGCGATTGAGCTATTTTACCAAAACCAATTTACTTCGCGCACTATCGTCAACGAAACCTGAGAATAATGTTGTTAATATAGGTATGATCGCCGGATAATTATATAGATAAATATTTTGCAAGTATGCCTGATGAGAACAATTCTTCTGTAACGAGTTTTCACAAAACATTTGAATTAAGTCCTTATATCTGTTCGCGGCGGTAACTGTAAATGTTTTTAAATTTACATGCAACTCAAACCCGCCGCGCGTTTCAATACACAGGGCAATTAGACTATTTACATATCCTAACATCGTTTTGTATACAGCCGGGTTCGCATACATTTTTAGAATCGTATATTCAACATATATGCGATTGGTATTATCGACAATATAAAATGATCTCTGTAGTAATTCTTTTATTGGGATTGATTCCGTTATCTCCTTCGCACAATCCAGTTTTTGAGTATTTTTAAATAGAAAATTGCTACCCCCATTTTCGTTATAATATTTGGTCTTTAGTTCGTTCAATTTATCTTCAATTGCTGTGCCTTCGCGTGAAATCATGATTGAATGATATTAGTAATTCTGTATAATATCATTCACATTTTTTTAAATTATTTGCGACGAACATGTAGCATTTTACGCGTCGCGAAATTCTTGCTCGTCCAACCCGACTTGTACAACGTTTTTATTCCGACCCTTTCGTTTCGATGACTTTTTATTTGCGGATTCGTCTAAATGATCCACTTCGATGCTAATATCATTCGCTGCTTCGACAACCTCTTGTGGTGTTTGAACGGAACAATTCAATTCAATGTTATTATCGTTAGCTGCTTCGACAACCGCTTGTGATTTTTGAAGTGATTCGGATGCGATAGCCGAAGTTTCCTCAATCGATTGAGTTGCGGATGCATCAGATAGCGTAGGTGAAATATCAAGTTCGACCTGCTTTAGTGCAGCCTGCTTTTGCTGTTCTGCCTCAACCGATGCTTTAATATAATTTCCCATGGCCATTATATCATCAATTTGCACACGCTCTTCTAAAAGCGTTTTATTCACATCTAACGTGTAAGATTGCAACTGCAATACAATTTGTTTTAAATTCACGATTTCGTTCGCCAACATCTCATACCGGTGATCAAATTCCATAATATGCTCCTTGATCGCAGCTGCTACAATTTCCTCAATCGCCTCCTTTGTAAAACTAGAGTGGGGGATAGATTCAGGCAAGTCGACCTTCTCAACAAGGTCCCGTTTCGAGCTCTCGACTAAATGTTTTTCCAAATATAAAATACGATTATCTAAAACGGTGATAACCTGTTGTAACGGCATAGGTCTCTTCGGATCAACGTAAGTCTGTTGCATCGCATTTACTTGCGGCTGGTTTAAATTTTGAGGTGCCACCGCCGACATATTGGGTTGAGCTTGTTGTGGTTGCGGCGTATTTCGGCGCGGGTCGGCAGCTGTGGCTAAACGAGGATCTATTGGTGCAGGGGCAGGAGATGGCCCCGATTTAAACATGGGGGACGTAATTATTCCGGCGCGACGCCTTTTTGCAGCAATTGCGGAAGATACGCTCATACTGAATGGTATTTATATATACATTTGCTAAATATATACCTCATTCAAAACGCAGTTCGAAAATATCCATGGTAATCTATCCGTTTGCATAAAAATCTAATGAAAACTATATACAAGAATGGACATTCTTCAGGAGGCACGTGATATTCATAAAAAACCCTTTTTATCTCATGTATTTTCCACAACAGAGGAGGGAAAGGCAGAAATATTGAACGTTGTTCAATACGCAACTTTAGGCGTTATTCCGATTGTTATATTGAACAAGATTGTGCAAAGGTTTATTCCAGAGGCCGATGCCGAAAAATCCGCCTTGGAAATCGCAGTTGAAATTTTCCTTCAGTTAATCATCATGTTTTGTGGTATTATTGTGATTCACCGAATTATTAGTTACTTTCCCACATATAGCGGGTTTAAATATGAAAATCTTACTTTAACAAACGTGATTTTAACATTCCTTGTTGTAGTGTTGAGTATTCAAACTAAATTAGGCATTAAAGTCAACATCTTGGTCGACCGCGCAATGGAGATGTGGAACGGATCGTCTGACGATCGATATAACGCAAAGACAAACCGTCGCGCAGTATCATCGCATACAAACAGTCAAGCTGATTATTACGATAATAATGCCGATACGACTACTATATTCCCTCCCGCACCCATTATTAGTTCAAAAGAACCGAGTAATGCACAATCCAATGATAATAGCCGCAACTCATTCGAGACATATACTGGACCGCAGGCAGCGAATGGCGTTTTAGGAGGGTCGTTCGGATCATTCTTTTAGAAACTCCTTCGACTGGTGTAAAACTATTTAATATTTTATGTATGGTTAAAATATTATATCACATGTTATTTGTAAATAAATATAGAGGCAAAAAAAAAAATGTTCCACCCGATAATAATTATAACGATTCCATCGAAGACCCCAACGATATCCTAGTTGTGGCCAAATCTAATATGCGTCGAATAAACCAATCAATGTTAAACCCCGTTAATATATATGATTATGCTACACATCAACCCAATATGCAACCAATAGTTGGCAAAGACCGTTTTAAATTGGTAAAAAGTATCCCATTTGTAACGAATATGAATAATGATTTATATGACGAAGCTGCATTAGCCCGAGAATACGATAAAAAACCCAGACAGGTCACCGCACCAACTATATTTAAAAACGGGAGAACATCTGAAAATCGTGTAGATTCATCAATGAATATTAATACAACGATTCGCAAAACAAGGCCTATCACAAACTTTGAATTATTTCAAGAGAGTCCGTTTGTATATGAAGTAGAACCCACGCACAGTTCCAAGACTGATCGCGAATCTGATTCGAATGATGAATCTGATTCCGATTCGAATGATGAATCTGATTCCGATTCGAATATTGATTCGGAGCGATCCTTCGCCATCGGCGAAGGTCTACAACTTAACTCCACCGGCGACAGCCGAAGGAATTCTAAACCAGTATCGGAATTCATAAATGGAGCTCGCACGAATATTACAAGACCGAAAACGGATGCAGAAAGTTCGCACGAAAATATTGTCGAATCAAAGTGGCCCGAAGTGTTGGGATTGAACTCTAAAGATGTTAGTCGAAAAAGTTCGAAGTCAACCACTGTAGATTTGAAGCGATCCGTAGCCGAAGGCGAAGGTGAGCGACTTAACTCCGTCGGCGACAGTCGAAGGAGTTCCGTAGATACTATCATCGATTATCGAAAATATATACTAGACGGGCGCGAAGTAAAATATGAAGGATATGTGGCGTCGAAAACGGTTGACCCAAATATACCGCTCGTTTGCTATACCGTATGGCATAGTAATACATTACCGCCAAAAATGCAAGCGAATTTTGATCATTTATGTGAGATGAACCCAGAGATACGGTTTGAGTTATTTGACGAAGATAAATGTCGGAAATTTATAGACGAAAACTACGACAAAGATGTATTAGACGCATATGACCGGTTGGTGCCGTCGTCATACAAATCAGACTTATGGCGATTTTGTATATTACATCGATATGGTGGAATATATATGGATATCAAATATATCACGGCAAACGGGTTCCGATTAATTGAATTATGTGAAAAAGAACACTTTGTTTTAGACCGAGATAATTATTGGGAAAATAACCAAATGGGCGTATACACGGCTTTAATTTCGGTCCAGCCGCGAAATAAAATACTCCGCGCGTGCATTCAACAGATCACACACAACACCGAAAACTATTATTATGGATACAATGCATTATATCCAACCGGTCCTGGGCTTCTCGGGTCCATTTATTTTGAAAACGAGTTTGCTCAAAATATACATCGCATGAAAGATATTGAACTCTTTCATATTGAAGCAAACAATTCGATTGTTTACAAAAATACAATCGTATTAGCAGTATACGATGGATATCGCGATGAACAATCCGTTTATCAAAATAATTTGCATTATAGTCATTTGTGGAATCAGCGGTCAATCTATAATATGAATTTTAAAATTGCCGTTGATAAAAAACCGGTAAAAATTAATTCGTATCTACCGCGCGTATGTTGCATATGTCATATCGGAAGTTATCACGTGTTTCAAAAAATGAAACATTATGTAGACAATTTAGTATCTGCACAATATGACGCATACAGTGTGGATATTTATTTTAATGTAATTGATACAGTTACAAAGGACGAGATTTCGTCATTAAAAAAGGCATATCCAAACGAAAATATTATTATATCGGATAATTACGGGTTTGATATCGGAAGCTTCTTTCATACATTAGAGATCATAAAACAGAAAAAGGTCACCTATGATTTTGTCTTGAAAATACATACAAAAACACACAACACAACCCGTGTAAATTTACTTGAACCTATATTGGGATCTATTGCGGCGATACGCAATATTTTTGCACAGTTTGATTCGAAACCAAAGGTCGGTATCATTGCCTCCAGAAATGGACGGTGTATTGATGCGCATGTCGATTTTACCAGAAATCAACCATATTTGCAACAATTAGTTCATTGGTATTTCAAAGAAACCACAAATATTTGCAAGCAGCCGTATGTATCAGGAACCACATTTTGGATGAGATTTCATTTGGTAGAAGAGCTATTCATGAAATATAGCTTACCTAACATATATAATTCTTTGAACAATATACATACGTTCGATTGGAATTGGTATTATCATGCGAACAACAAACATCTCGGTTCGACTACATTAAACCGCCAAAAATTATATGAACATTATATTCAACACGGTAAGGCACTTCGATTATCGGGTAACATATTTCACGCAATAAAATACAATACAAACAGCATCGTATTGCGGGATGGAATGGTAGAACATGCGTATGAACGATTCTTTTGTTACGGAATACATCGGTTGGGATATCAACTATATTTTATTACGTAATACGTGAATTATCTATTTGTCCAACAATCTCCATCTGTTTTAGCGACCGTTCAAGGGCTTGGCGTTTCTCTATTCCGTGAAACAAATACTCGGTCTTTGGTGCCTGCTCGTTCTGTTTTATTTGTTTATATACTTCATCAATCTTGTCTGTAACTGTTCGCAATAACTCGCGATTTGTAACCAACTCGACATTTGTATTTACCCGCTCGGTTAATATTCCTACCGCATAATATAATAAATATCGTTTTTTATTACATGCTGCCGTTGAATATTTCACGCAAAATAATCTGAGTAGTGCATTCATAGTTTTTGTAAGAAGAGGATTATTTTTTCGTTCTACACTATTCAATAATGTATCCCACACAAGCCATATTACATCACATTGAAACTTATTTTCGACAGGATATTTTGATCGCTTAACACACCGTATTGGTTCCTTGCGTTTTTTACAGATGGCGTTAAATTCGTTAATCCACTCGACCCAATAGCATGCAGTTAACATGTTCGATTGATCTGTAGTTAAACAAAATGCTAGTTCATTCAATGCGATGAATAATTCACGCGGGTCTTTTGGTTGAAATATCGGTTCGGCATAAGCCATCGAAGGAGCCTTTAATTTTTCAGTCATTTGCGTAACATCATATTCTTCCGCACGATTAATTTTTATTGCCTCGATGCTTGGTTTTTTAATAGACAAGGTCAGTGTGCAAATTATTTCTCCAAACAATCGGCGGATTTTATTATCATTTCGCATATCTAGTTCGGATAATTGAATCCCCTCAATCATATTATTGCGAAAGCTTTCGTATCTCATTTCTAAATAAATTGCGAGCTTGGGATTGCCTAAATGAACATGTTTCGCCATATAATGAATAATAATTTCCCATAATTCTCCAAAATGTCCGGCACATATTAATTCGGCCGCCCAATAACACGCTGGCTCGACCTTGCCTTTTAACATGGAATTTATAAGTTCGGTCCGAACGTTCGCCTTTTTATATCCGGAAAAAGATACACCCCTGAACTCGGATGCCTGTCTAATATCGTTAATATCTGAAGGTGCTATTTGCTGCGGTTTTGCATGTGAAATGCTTTCTTGGGCAAGCCTAGCGGGTATATCATCAAGTATATCTGGATTGTATTTCATGTGCATATTTGTTAGATTGTCCATAATACTATAAAATAAATATATAAATATAGAATTGTATATTTAACTAGTATCTTGCAAAAATGAATTTATGGACTAATATAATGTATCGGAATATCGGTTTTGACTCTGAGCAAATTATGGATAACCGAATCGATGGTGTTAAATTAGAATCCGAAAACGTTGCTCAAAGTGTAACTATTAACATGCTAAGTAATTTCAAAACTCCTTCGACAATGCTTTGCATGTCTCCGGAATTCATTCGGGAAACTTTGGCCAGCGCCTACATTTCCCATCAATATCGGAAACAGCCAGACGAAAATGTAGCCCCGCTATCGTGTGCGCCAAACTTTTTTATTCATCATTATTTGCAAGATTTAAATTATATGGGTTGCAAATCGAGTGAAGCTAGCTTTTTCATCCGACATAAAACTCGAGTATTTATGAAACATGTTATGAATATATTCTACACAAAAGAACATGTTGATGATATGTGGGAGGTATATTTTAAAACGCATCGAGCATATAATGGGTTTGCTACGTTTGCGAAATTGTGGCGGTTGAAACGCGCCGTCGTCCAAGTAACTGATGATTTATGTATGAACCCTATTACAATTCAACCAGGTAGATCTATTTCGATTTATCAGAATAATTCCATTTATTATTTTTCGATTTCCGATTTGATTAATATATGCACAGCTGCTCTTATTCATTCACCCGGATTTTTTAGCGATCCATACACTCCACGAAATCCATACATTAATTTACCATTTACAAATGCGATTATGTATAAAATATATGATTCTGTTCGAAAATCTAACTATCGCATGCCGGTTTTGTTACATCTATATTATTTGTGTGATTTCGATATTAATCGATTTTATCTATTACATGAGGCAACTATTCGCTGCGAATATATTAACAATTTTGTTAAAAACGGAAATACCGATGAGTTGAGTATATACGTGGACGAAATGCTTAATAAAATGTCCACGCGGCGTCGAATTTGTATAGATAGTGATTTTCCACAAGAAATTCTTCTTGATATTATGCGACCATTTCTTCGATTGTATTTTATACATCGGTTTTCGTTATCCGTAACCGAAGATAAATATCGTTCGTATTATATACTCAAATACAAATTGAAAAAATTTATCGAGTTTAACCCTGCATTTGGTCGTAAACGAATGGTTCGTTCATATAATGGCCGCCCTTTCTCTGGACGCAGACATTATGTTGAATCTTTTAATACTACACATATTACTTTTAATGATATCATTGTAAATAGTGATTCGGAGGCATTTGTAAATGACGATAACGAAAACGAAGATAACGATGATCTCGACGACGATGATCAAATCGATGATCATAATGTGGGCGTTAGTGAAAACGCGATTTTACCTCATATAGTCGCATCAGACCATTCGTTAGAAGACGATGATGACGATGACGATACAAACGACACTGATAGTATGTCTTAACTCCTTCGACTGACGTCTTCTGAAGTTCAGTCGCCCACCTTCGCCTTCGGCTACAAATCGCTTCAAGTTACTCACTTGGTCGTTAATTTGCCGGTTTATCATCAAAAGCACTCAAAATATTGATATTTTATAGTATATTTTAAAATATCAATCGCATAAAATTGATTCTATGTTACCAACCATAATTGATCGTATCAAATTCTGAGTTACCTAGAAATTATATATTCAAAATGTCGAACGGAGTAAGCGGAGTAAGTGTAAGCGGAACTATGCAAAACGTCCTGAACCAAGGTTTCAGTACCACGGATGCAGTTTGTGAAGGTATAGACAATTCGATTGATGCTCACGCCACGGTTATTGATATCCGATATGACCACATTCGAAAGGGGCTCTGTATAGCAGATAATGGATCGGGTATGACTCCCGATAAATTACCCGAGGCATACATCATGAATAATCGATCGGATGATGTAGATAATACCAACGAAAAACATGGCCGTTTTGGAATCGGTGCGAATGTTCTTGCAATTGTTCTTACCGAATTGCTAGGAAATATGAGCGTTGTTACAAAAACCGCCGAAATGACCCATCCATGCGATATGACTATGAATTTTCCCATAGCAATTTCGACGGGTGTATTTAATCGGGCGGTAAATACAGTCGATGAAGACGGCACGGATAATCGAAGCGCGAATAGCATTCAAGTATGGAACGAATACACATCGGTTACGCAAAACCATTCGGGAACCATATTGAACGCCAAGTTGAGTGAGCGTGTATCGCGTGAGTTAAACTACAAAATCAACGAGTCGACTGTATTCCGCGATCTGATTGGGAAACAGTATCACAAATCTATCGAAAATGGTGCGAAAATCCATTTAAACAATGAACTGGTTCCATCCATTGATTATTTGGAGCGTAATACTGCAGCACATTCCAATACAATCAATGTTACCGTGCGTAACATTGATGGAATTCCACGCGCATGTTTATTTCAAGAAATTCGTGGGGTAGATAGAGAGGTCTATTTTACGCAGACCGCGAGCTCAAATGGTAAAAAAAAAGCAAAATATATCAACGTAGACACCGTGGCCAATGAACCAATCGGTAGATTTACCATAACGTCAACGTTCGACCCGTCGTGGACTTGTAATGCGCTCATTAAAAATGGGGGTCAATATCACGACCGAAAGAACAAGCTGGTCAAACATTTTCAAAGTGAAAAGGTTCTTAGTGGTGATCACGCACGTCGCCCAATCATGGAGTCTGGACGTCACGAAATATCGTTCAATGGTGAACTTGATGATGTATTTGGAGTTTTGGTGAACAAATCCGATTTACGTAAAGAAAGAATTGCCCCTACGATTCTCGAGTTTATTAATCACGTTACATCCGATTATATGAATACATTGTATAAGGATCATTATAAGATCGATCGTTCGACTACTGCGAATGGATCGGATGCGGATGATAACAGCGTCGCAAGTTCCGTCGGAAATGCTGCTCGAATTAATACCAACGGAAATCAGGATAATCCAACGGTTGATGCAGCTGGCCAAAATGGTTTTGCACAGATTCAATTGGATAATCTACACGCGAACGATATTATCGAGCAAGTCGCCGACGTCCAAATCGTAGAAGAAGCAGATACATTGCCCGTCGAGCGCACAATTGTTCGACCATCTCCGCCGGTAGTTGTTCTTGGAATTCGGTTCGCACTTGAATCCAGACAACATATTCTAAGCATTGAAGATGCGGTTACGAATATCATCATCGCGCGGACAAAAACACACGGCGAAGGTTCCTCTTTGCGCAAATGGTTGTGTGCAAAACTTCGTTCGGAAGGGAACGAGACATTCCTCGAATTTATTCGAACAAATCCGTTATTCACTTTAAACAACCGAACGGCGGTCGCAGTCGGCGAAAATGTATAAAACAGTCATCTCTAATAAAAATGATAAAAATAAATAAAAAATAAATAAAATAAAAATCTGTATATTTTTATTTAGTTCCAAAATATAAAATATTCAACTACACCAGTCAATGGTTCATACGGCTTCTTTTTGTTTTCATTTGACGTTTTACCGTTCTTGCCCATACATTTTAACATTTCATTACATATTTTCTCACATTCCTTCACAGTAACATTCTGCGCATTTTCAGACGGAGGTGACGAGTCTGCATTCGATGTTATCAAACTTGTTTGACCGGTGTTCATTTTTTTATCAAAGTGTTACTATATCTTGATAAAAAAATATACGTATTTTTAAACTCGGGAAATATAAGTTTCCCTCCCAAATATTCATGTGATAACATTATCTACTCCGTCAATATTCTAGGAACCACGTTAATGGTTTGCAACTCTTGCGCCATTAATTTATACGAATATGGGATCTCGACTCTCGCGAAATCTGTAGTATTATTACAAGTTCTACATAAATGAACAGTAAAATCGTCGCGCGCGTATGCCTTTTTCGATCCATCATTATATGCTGCGATCATGCCGCACTTTTTACATACGTAGGCCGAATATTTATCAGACGCATCATATAATCGCTCTCTGCAAAATCTCGATATGCCGTGTGATAACATTACATCACGTTCCATTTCACCTATTCTAAACCCACCATCGCGACTCCTCCCCTCGGCGGGTTGACGTGTGAGATTTACCATTGGCCCGATTGAACGACTGTGTTGCTTATCATTCACCATGTGCTTTAATCTTTGATAAAACACTGGTCCGATGAATATATTCGTTTCCATCTGTTCGCCCGATAGGCCGTCGTATAATACGTCGTTTCCATAACTTTCGTAACCCAACTTTTGCAACTCCGCCGCAATTGTCTTTACGTCCAAATTTCCGAAACTCGTACCATCACCAAACATCCCCAATTCAAGCAAGACTTTACCTAACAACGTCTCTTTCAATTGTCCGATAGTCATACGTGATGGAATCGCATGGGGGTTGATAATAATATCCGGACGAAGACCGTCCTTCGTAAACGGCATATCGCACTCGGGAATAATATTTCCAACCGTGCCCTTTTGTCCATGCCTAGAAGATACCTTGTCTCCTAATACGGGCTTTCTAAATGTGCGAATGCGGACCTTGGCGAAATTGTATCCGTCTCCATTTCGACCCGTATAATTTTTATCGATATACGTTTCCTCCGTCGTCCTGAACGTCTTACTCTGATCCTCATATTTAATAATCTTCGTTGGATCATTTCGGTTCTCCTTAATCGGAACAATCTTCGCAATGATTACATCTCGATTCTCGACAAGTGTATTTTCAGGAATAAATCCCTGCGCATTTAGCTTGTCGTAATTACCAAATTTCACACCTTTTGTCTTCGCGGGATTTGGTTTGCAACGAATAATCTCATCGCGGATAATATTCTTATCCTCGTCCTTTTCCGTGTGATAAATCGTTGTTGAAAACAAACCTCGATCAATTGAGCCCTTGTTAACCAACACAGAGTCCTCTTGATTATATCCCGTATGCGACATGATCGCAACGTGTATTTGTGTTCCAGATGGGATTTTATTCAACTTGATTAAGTTCATTAACCGAGTGTCTACCAATGGACGCGACGGATACGCTAACACATAAGCCGTCTTATCCATGCGACTGTCGAAGTTTGTAGCATACACTCCCATCGCCTGTTTCCCCATCGCGCACTGATAGGTGTTTCTCGGCGCCTGATTATGTTCCGGGTAGGGAATACATGACGCAAGAACACCAAATATTGTGCTTGGGTGAATTTCGCAGTGTGAATAATTGAGATGCGATCCTTGAAGTAGTTCATTCTTGGTCTTCATCGCAATCGTCGCATATTCTTGTTCCTCTGGATCAATATACTCAATCACCGAATCCGGGATACGACAATTTGTGAGAAGATCATTCCACGATAACTCCTTCGATTCTAATCGATTCAATACATCGCGAGTTAAAATCGCATGGTTGTTTTTAACTCTCAACACGGGGCGAGTCAAACGTCCACCGTCGTTGCATATGCGAATCTCCATTGCTTTGAAATCAAATACAATCGATGTATAAATGTTGATGATTCCCTTGCATTTTTTATCCCGAATTTCTTGATAAAATTCCATCGGAGTTTCGGTCACGCCAACCCAGCAGCCATTGATAAACACCTTCACCTTTCCATGAAGGTCTTTGTGCGGTGTGTCGTCCACGCGCAGAATATTTGGTAGTATATATTCATATAAAGACACACTGTTGGTTGGTATGGTGAGATGCGCCATATAACTAATATTCTTCACTACACCAATCGACTGGCCCTCTGGCGTCTCTGCTGGACACAGAAATCCCCACGTGGTGTTATGTAATTTGCGCGGTGCGATCAATTCACCACTTTTTTCAAGAGGTGTGTTGATTCGGCGAAGATGGCTCAAACTAGACACATACGTCAAACGATTCAACACCTGTGCTACACCAACCTTGCTACTATTCGCCTGTTTAATACTGAAGTCGCCGGTGGAAAGTGCACGCGATATACCGTTTTCAATGGTCATAGATTTCATTATCTTGTAGATATTGGTCATATTAATAATATTTTCGTAATCTTCGGATGATCGCCATGAACCGGTGTTGATTTCGCGCACAACCTGCTTCTGCATCTCCTTAACCAACTTGTTAAAGTAATTGCGAAACAAATTATTCAACAGTGTTCCGGTCAACTCAACGCGTTTGTTCAAATAAGAGTCGCGATCCGATACAGGAATCCATCCCAAACTAGTTTGCAATAGTTTCTTCGCCATGTGGCCAATCATAAACAGTTTTTGCGGTTTGGTCGTGCAGTGAGGAAACAGATCGTTCGCCAATACTTCTACCGCAAATTCGCGCTTTTTCTGAATACCCGTATCACGATCCATATTCATTGGCGTATATGCGACGTAACTGGTAATGTGTTGAAGAGCACTTTCTTGCGTCATATATTTATTCGCATCGATTATCGACGCTTGCAAACATTCGGCGAGCTCTATGTGTTTCGCATCCTCTACGTCCAACAGTATATATTCGCAAATTTCCTTGTCGGATAATACACCCAATGCGCGAAATAATACGAATAATTCAATTGGTTGCTTGATTCGCGGTATTTGTATATAAAGACCATATCCGAAACCGTTGTTTTTACTCGAAACCATCATTTCAATTTGTTTTGGTGAAATACACTTAAAGTCTGGGACAGATTTTATCTCGGCATACCACGTCCATTTTGTCGTGTTTTTTCCGTCAAAACAGTATACGCGATTCTCTGCGGCGCGCTCTTGACCCAAAACCGTCTTTTCCGAGCCTTTCACAATGAAATATCCGCCACAGTCCATCGAACATTCGCCCGTAAACGATGGGTGAATGTGTTTGTTTTGATTCAATACGCATATCGCCGACTTCAACATTATGGGCATTTTACCAATATTGATTTTCGGCAATGTTCGCTGAATTACTTTGGGGGTGTCCATCGATTCGGTATTGCGAATGGTATACGTAACATTTACATCAACCGCCATTGTCGAGGCATATGTGAAATTTCGCAACTTTGCCTCCTCTGGTAACATTACCTTGGTAGCGCCATTGTTTTCGTGAATTTGCGGGGGGTAGAGCTTGAAATTGGTAAACGAAATATCCACGTCCAATAAATATTTATTGTGTTCCGGCACAAAATCGTTTTCAGAGTGCACCGTTACCGAATTGAACATTTGAATGGTCCGCTGGATTTGATACGTAATAAAGTGGTTATACGATTCAATCTGGTGACGAACTAATCGATCCAAGTGTTGACCACGAAAATATGTATCAATCAATTGAAATGGTTCCTCTGTGTAGGATCCCAAATGCGATAATACGTTACTTTCAGCTTCGCTCACCGCGGGTGGAAGTTGGTCTTCGCATATTGCGGATGCAATCGGACATTCGCTTATCACAGGTGAAACTGGCTCTGGCTCTGGATCTGAAACAACCAACTTCTTCGGCTTCTTAATGCGAACACTTTTGTTTACCGTAGTAGGCATAAAAGTCGCATCTGGCGGAATAGATGTAGTAATTTGATGATGACTCATGTTAGATGCACGGGAATCGAATGATATTGACGCAGACATTTTTGCGATATAGATTTACTACTTACTATTACCTATGACTTAGAATCAATTTTTTATGTTGTTTGAAGAAGTGATGTATTATCCAAATTGTAGGGCTAGCCGAAGTTTCCCGAGTGAACTCCGTAGGCGATAGTCAAGGGGGTTTTACAATAAATTATGCAAAAGATAATAAACACACCCACTGTATTTTGAATAATTGTAATGTTTTCAAAAAAGTTTGTTGAAATTTTGGACGAGGAACAGAAACGTAAGGATGCTCGGTATGGAGATTTATTGAATATACTGAGGCTTTCTGACCATCATTACATTGATCAACAATATTATGCTGCGAATTTTGTTGGCGAACAATTAATCGCTCCACTATATACCCCGCCCAAACCAACCACTGTAGACATTAAATCGATAATTGACGGGTTTGCGAAATTCCCTCCTTTTATGTTCCCTCCACCCAATTCGTTGGCGGAATCTATATCAAAGGATATAGTCAAAACAAAGGACGTTGTTAAAACCAAACATGTGAATATAGATGCCTCAATTAATTCAATCGGGGATATATTAAAGGTGCTCACCGATTATGAATACAACGAAGAGACCGAATATAATATAGATCTCAAAGTGCTTACTCAAATACAACCTGAACTCGCCGAACTGAATGCTATGGTCGGTCTCACTCAATTTAAAAACGATATAGTTAACCAGTTACTTTATTTCGTTCAACGATTGCACGTCGGAACTAATCCAGATTTTATGCATACTGTATTATCTGGTCCGCCAGGCACCGGCAAAACCGAAATCGCGATGATACTTGGACGCATGTATTCCAAGATTGGTATTTTAGAGAAGAATACATTTAAAAAGGTGACTCGTAGCGACCTAGTCGCCGGTTATTTGGGACAAACCGCGATCAAAACACGAAAGGTGATTGATGAATGTTTGGGCGGCTGTCTCTTCATCGACGAGGCATATGCACTTGCGAACGATTACGGTAGTGATAGTTTTTCTCGCGAATGCATTGATACATTATGTGAAGCGCTCAGTGCACATAAGGGTGAGCTCATGGTAATTGTTGCGGGATATAAGGATGAATTAAAGAATACATTTTTTAAGGCAAATCGTGGAATGGAGTCGCGATTTATATGGCGATTTCATTTAGATGATTATTCTTATTTAGAAATGTTAAAGATCTTCCAAAAAAAGGTCAAGGACAATGAATGGACCCTATTAATCGAAGACCCTGCATTGAAACAATGGTTTCAAAAAAATCACGAAACATTTAAATATTTTGGACGCGATATGGAACTATTATTCTCTTATTGTAAGGTCGTTCATGGACGGCGCATATACGGACAGTCAAATGAGATCAAAAAACAACTAACTATGCACGATATTCAAACCGGGTTTGCGCGGTTTAAAGAGCATGCTACTCTGAAGGACGACCCGGCTAAGGAAATATACGGGTTATATGTGTAAATCGCATAAATAAAAAATAAAATAAATGTAACTAATAATATTTTTCATTCATGAATAATAAAACAATATCCATCGATAAGGATTTATTTAAATTTTCTAGTGATCGAAAAAGTCGAAAAAGAAATCCGTCCAAACAAACCAGTGAAATTAAAGTGCGTGAACCCGTGAAAGAGAAGGATAAGCAACGAAAAATTCGAAAACAGCATGTGTTACGCTTTATCCGCGATCAACAAGAACGCAACTATCGAAAAATATTAGGGGGCGACCCCAATATTCGTGATGAAAATAAATTGGCTTCGTCTGCGCCGCCCGACAAATTTAGTAGCGATTTTGACGAATCATTAAAATACTTGATGACGCTTACAGATACCCCCGAACCCAAACATCGGTCACCGACGGTTAATCATAATTATACACTAAAACAACCAAATGTATCTGCGCCAAAATCTGATGAAATGGCGCCATTTATCCATACCGGGTCATTTGATGACCGAATGAATGGTGCGGTTACTATATACCCACCACGTCAAGAAAATGCATTTCCTCCAAAATGGGGGTGCATGAAAAACGGCTCGCTCCCGACTTATCGAAATTGGAAAAATGTAACTCAGAAAAAACCAACTTCATACGATCAAACTCCTTCGGCGATGATTCATATGCCTTCTGTAGATTCTCGTTCCAGTGGTTCTATCCGACCCACGATAACCAATGAACCGATCAAACCCTTTCAGATATCGCCTTCGGCCACGGATCGCTTCACATCCAGTCGGCCAATCGATGATCGTAAACAAGAAATGCGCGCACTAGCTATGGCTGTATCTGCATCATCCGATACATATAACCCACCCAACCGGTATTTAAAACAGCGTCGCACCGTCCGCAGAAAATATGCATTAGGTAAATCGAAAACACAACCCAAGATTTCGGTATTAATATCAAACCGAACCATACGAAACAATATTATGACCAAGACGCAGGCATTTAAACAAGTTCATATTGATGAAATCAAACGGTTTCTTGTAAAAAAGGGGTTTATTCGTGTGGGGTCTAGTGCACCCAATGATGTTTTGCGGAAAATGTATGAAACCGCCTCTTTGATGTGCGGTGAAATTGATAATCATAACCCAGATAATTTATTATATAATTATTTACATAATACCAACGAATCGAACGCATAGCGATATTGATGATAATATGTTACCAATATGCAGTGTATATATAATACGCGGCTCCGCCAACATATATAGTCATAAGAACCACAGTTCCTACAAATTGTCCAAACATTTGTCGTATTCGAATCAGCGCGTTTTCAGATATGCGATATATTTGTTCACGATCATCAATATGTGTATCGAAATCTTCGTCCGAGTATTTGTGTTTTTTTTCAAAATTGTGCATATATGATGATACCAATCCGTCCGCGTCCGTATCTAATACACAAAATTGTCCATAATTTTCATAATATTCATAGTCGGATGTCTCCACACTGTTGTTGTTCATTGATACTTCCTTTTTATATTAATGGATATAAATTTCAATTTTACCACTGCATTGTTTATATCCAATGGATATAAATAATATATGTATAATATAATAGTATAGCATGTCTGAAAATGTATCCATATATTATGAATATATACAACTAACCAAGAAATATCAAACCTCTTACGGAACAAATACGATCGTCCTTCTTCAAGTCGGTGCATTTTTTGAAGTTTATGGATTTAAATGTCCACTTACCGGAGATATTCAAGACAGTCAAATACAGGATTTTTCCCAAATGTGTAATCTAAATGTGTCTGAAAAAAAGATTGTCTATGAAGGTCGGCAGGTATTAATGGCCGGATTTCGCGATTATACGCTAGACAAATATCTACAAAAGATTACTGCGTTCGGTTTCACGGCCGTCGTATATGTTCAACTTAAGCAGGGGTCAACTATTACACGTGTTTTAGATAGTGTTCATTCTGCCGGGACATTTATATCATATGATACAGACAATTCGCAACAAATTACAAATAATATCGCATGTATATGGTTAGATGTTCATAAACCCGTTTTACAAAATAGATCGTTCGCGCCCATGTCTAAGACGAGAGATACCATCATTTGCGGAATAGCCATTGCGAACATATTCACCGGTAAATCATACATTGCCGAATTTCAACAGCCATATTCGATACAACCGACCACATTTGATGATTTGGAGCGCGTTATGGCGACTCATTCGCCAAGTGAAATAGTTTTTATTTCGCCATTTGAAGAGACGGAAATAAACTCCATTTTACAATATTCTGGAATTCAAACTCGCGTCGTTCATCGTATTGATAGCCGGACATCGGAAAAGGTTTCCAACTGTATACAACAAAAATACATTTCGCACATACTCGGAACGTTTTACGGGGAAGATGCCGTAAACACGTATGCCGAATTTAATATTTACCCGACTGCTACACAATCCTTTTGTTTTTTATTAGATTTTGTCCAAGAACACAACCCGAATCTGGTTAAAAATATAGCACCGCCGTGTTTTCATACAAGCACCGAAGTTCTGTTGGCGAATCATACACTAAAACAGCTAAATATTCTAGATGATGCCTCGAATGATGGGTCGCAATTTGGACATTTGTCGTCGGTTAATTCATTTCTTAACAAATGTAACACGCCCATGGGTCGACGTCAATTCTATTCTCAATTAGTTAGCCCTACAACCGACACAAATTGGTTGCGAATTGAATACGACATGACTGCCGAAATGCTTAAACCGGAATGCAGTGATCTTATCGGCCAATTTCGTCGGTCTCTAACACAGGTTCGAGATATTGAGCGAATTTGCAGGCAAATTGTTGCGCGAAAAATATATCCATCTTCATTGTATTATTTATATCAATCGGTTTTAACTGCTCAATCGATACGTGAATCGCTGAATGGACACTCTCGGATTTGCGAGTATTTGGAGGGGGGTAATAACGATGTGCTGAAAATGTGCACCCGTATATTAGACTTTTTGCAGTCTCAATTTTACATCGAAAAATGCAAGGGTCTCTCGTCGGCAACTGTTTTTGAAGAATCGTTTATTAAACCAGGGTTTTGCGCCGAGTTAGATAGTTTGGTTGAAAGCTATCAAGTAAATACGGAAATGTTCAAGCAACTTCATCGGACGTTGAATGATGTGATTCGAGCACAAGATAAAACAATCGGAACTGATGTAGAATATGTTAAAATCCATACAACTGAAAAATCGGGGCTTAGTCTTCAAATTACGAAAAAAAGAGGTATACTTTTAAAAACAATCATTCGATCAATGGAAGATAAAACGATACCTCAGGTTGCCGATGCAAAATGGTCAGATATGACGCTTTCCTCCGCTTCAGGAACAACCGACGAGATCGAGCATCCATTTTTAACCAAGATTTGTCGCGATTTATTGTATCAAAAAGATAGTATTAGTAAATGGATACAGACCGCCTTCCAGCAATTATTAGCCGTTATGGAATCAGAATATTATGAAGTTATGGAAAATATTGCGTCGTTCATATCCAAGATTGACGTTTTACAGACCAAGGCTTTTATCGCAAAAGAATACAAATATTGCTGTCCGGTTTTATCTGAAAATGCGCCAAAATCATTTGTAGACGCAAAGGCACTTAGACATGTTCTCATTGAACACATTCAAACAAACGAATTATATGTTGCTAACGACATCTATCTAGGAAACTCTGTCCAAGATGGTATTCTATTATATGGGACGAATGCTGTCGGAAAAACGAGCTTTATACGAGCGATTGGAATAGCCATCGTAATGGCCCAAGCCGGTCTATTTGTCCCATGCAGCAGCTTTTTGTTTAAACCATACACAGCCATATTTTCAAGAATTCTCGGAAACGATAACATGTTTAAGGGCTTATCTACTTTTGCCGTTGAAATGTCTGAATTGCGTGTAATTCTTCGTCTAGCCAACGAGAATAGTTTGATTCTTGGTGATGAATTATGTTCTGGAACAGAGACCGAGTCAGCGTTGAGTATATTTGTTGCGGGACTCATGGATATGCATACAAACAAATCATCTCATATATTCGCAACTCATTTTCACGAAATTGTTCATTACGACGAAATTAAACAACTTAATCGTCTATCGCTGAAACATATGGCTGTTCACTATGATCGCGAATTAGATGCGCTCATTTATGATCGCAAACTTCGAGACGGTCCTGGAACACGCATGTATGGTTTAGAAGTATGCAAATCTCTCCATTTATCGGAAGACTTTTTGAAGCGTGCGCATTATATTCGCACAAAATATTTCCCCGAAAATCGTGGGGAACTTTCTCATCCAACAAGTCGATACAATAATGCGAAAATTCGCGGAATGTGTGAAATCTGTGACCAAGAAGTCGGTGAGGAAACACATCATTTATTAGCACAGATGGATGCCGACGAAGACGGATTTATCGAACAATCTGACGGAAGCGTCGCGCATAAAAATCATCCCGCAAATCTAATGTCTGTATGTGAAGCATGCCACGATAAATATCACGCGGCTGACGGAAAGACTGTTTTATTGCGCAAAAAGACGAGTCGTGGTTACAAAATTGTGACTTAATCGTTGCGGCATATAAAATTGATATATTTTACAAATATATATAAAATACATCAATCAAAAAATGAATACAAGTGAAGTTGCCCCACTATTTAATATTGAAATATCAGATATGCATCAATCCGACGATCTTGGAGAGATGGTTGAAGTTGACCTATCGTCAGATGAATTTATCAATTCGGATTTCGATCAAAAAATGCGATATGAATATTGTGAAGAAGATGTTCAACTCGCAATCAAAATGGGTATGACTGTGAATGAAATGTTTGATTTATTTCAAACGTTAAATGACGAGCGCGAATTTATAGTCAAAAATCAGCCCGAATATTCGCCCGAATGGCCCATCGATTTCATGAGTGACGAGTTTTACGCATACTCATATGAACCGGAACTTACGACCACGGTTAACGTATCCCAAAATATTCACACTCTTCCTGTCGATGAAACGGTGGACACCCCGCTTCATATGCCTCCACTAAACGCCGGGGCGGAATTAGAAGCCAATAGATCTTATTTGGTTAAAATCCCACACATGGGATCTATTGTATAAATGTATCTTTGAAATAGTTGGTACTTTTCCTTTTTGGAACTTTTAAAAAGTTCCAAAATTGGTACTACAAGGCTTTTATCAAATAATTATTTTGGTGATTTTGGGGTCGTTACCATAATGCAGTGTTTTACATTTTGGTAAAATTGGGTTGACTGCAACCACAAAAATACAAACAAATATATACTTTGACGAAAAACCTATTTAGGGGTTTTTTATGTTCGTATTTTATACGAACCATGACGAACAATAAAACCCCAAAAACCCCGGATAAATTTATTTGTGAAAAATGCGCATTTGTATGCAGTAATAAAAAGGATTATAATCGACATTTATCAACTGATAAGCACCAGCTACGAACAATACGAACAACAAAAACCCCTGACCGCGATCGTGCATACATTTGTAGATGTGGTCGCGAATATAAGCATGCATCGTCTCTGTGGAATCATAAGAAACAATGTTGCGAGTCAGTTGCCTATGAAAAAGAAGAACAAGATTATTCGCAAAAGGATGAACTAATCGAGCGGTTGGTTAATTCAAATAATGAGATGCGAGAAGAGAATCGCGAAATCAAATCTATGTTTATGGTGATGTTAGAAAAATACCAAGAATCGCAATTACAACACCAAGAAATCAACCGCCAAAATCAACAGACTACAAAGGAAATAGTAAAGGGAAACCAAGAATTGTTAAACAAGGTGATCGAAGTAATGCCCCGAATAGGAAATACCACGAATATAGAGAAACAAACCCTTAATTTTTATCTTACAAATACATGTAAAAATGCGGAGTCTATACACGAATTCACCGACCGGTTTGTTGAGAGAAGTGTCGAATTTTTTAAGGAAAATTATAGACAAATCGCATGGAATCAGGTAAACCTTGCGACGAACGTATTCGATATTTTCTATAAATGCCTGGCCGAAAATCCGCAATATATGAATTTTGTGCAAACGACCGATGTAAAAAACGGCGTGTTGTATGTGAAAGAAAAGAAGAAGGATTCGAATAGACAGTTATCGGGTGAAGCCGAATTCATAAAATACATGGACGGGTTTGAAAAAGCCGGCTTGAATATAGGTCACGCAATTAATCAGGCATTTAATCCTCTTCAGACCAAGTTCGAGGAAATTATGAAAATCGAATTTGGACAGAAACCCGTGGAAGAAAATTATGACGACGAAGATGAATATGAAAATGCTTTAAATGATTACAAAGAAAAAACAGGCGATATAAAACGACAGCTCCTTATGCAAGTATTTAATACGATCGGCCTATTTGAAAACAAGGGTAAACGGTTGGAAATACTGTCCAAAACCAAGCGCGCGATTGCTGACGGTGCATCAATCGAATAGGTTTTATATATTAACCGTTTTTGAATTTTTCACAATTACCTTTCCAGGTATCTCCGTTTTTTCAACGTCACCCGCGCGAGCATATACGATATTTACGTCTTTCGCACTCGCATATTTGGATACTTGTTTACATATCACGGCGCCCTGTTTGATAACATACCTCATTAGTTTTTTGTCTAAATTGTCGTCAATTTTTGCGATTACGTGTCCGGATGGAGCGCCCTCTATGTGAAACCACATGTGATATTCTTCTGCGTCATCGATAATATCAAAATTATCCTGTGCATTTTTTCCAATTACATATTCAACGGGGCCGCCTTTTATTTGCGGAATCTCGATAAATTTAGATGTCGGCATTTTCTGATTTGTATTTATTCATATACAAATCAACTACATTCAATTTTACGTGAACCATTACTTCACACAGTTACCGTAACATTTTCCTTGATAATAATACACATCGCGGTTTTGTATAGTTGTGTCGCTATATATCGCCCGCCGTTTTGGCCCAGTTTCGTTTCCTTGAACACATTTCACACCGCCAATTAATACACAACACCCAGTTGAAGCACACATATCTTTCGAAAGAGAATTACATTTTTCTTCTATGCTACCAAATGTATCTGACTGCTTACAGAAACCTTCATTATCATAAAACGCGTTTTCTATAAGAGTTGGTTGTTCTTTAAATATAAAATTGTCGTTGTATGCGGCTTCTTCATACGAAGGTATATATCCCATTCCGCCATATAATACTGACCCGGGTTCATATAGTGGTGAAGGTTGCATCGGTGTATTACTAAGTGCCTCTGCAATACTTGGCGCAGACCCGGGCGCGGACCCCGGCGCAGACCCGGGTGCAGAATTACAAATGATTTCTCTTTCTTCTCGATTCAAAATTGAACCGGGTTTGCACAATTCTGTAGTTTGCGCAGCGTCATATCCACTTGACGAATATATATAAGAGTCCGGTGCTGAACCATATTGACCGGCAGCAGTTTGTTCAGTTGTTCCATAAGTCATATTACGATTTTCATATCCTTCTTTTGATTCGTCTGTATGCACAAATTGTGTATATATCATCCAAAATAGGGTTGCAATAAGTATACTATATCGCACATTCATAACCATCGATTTTGAAAGGATATTTTCCAACGACAATATTTTAAAGACACCTAAATATTTGGGGCTTACCGTGACCAATAATATAACAATCGCCGTCAAATAAACTATATGTATCATTCTTTGTAATATTTAGACATTTTATTTTATCTTACAAAATTGATTTAGATGCTAGTATTTAGATTCATATTATATATAACAAGGATGATCATCCCAGTAAAATGTTTCACGTGCGGCGGTGTATTGGGCGATAAATATCGATATTTTCAAGACGAGGTTCGTAAAATGAAAATTCAAAAGGGGGCAGATTTGGAAAAGGTTGTATATTTGACCAAGGATCACATTGAAAAGACGCCCGAGGGCATCGTTTTAGATGGTCTCAAATTGACGAATGTATGTTGTAGGCGTCACATGTTGACTCATGTAGATATTGAGTAATTTTGAAAACTTCAGCGTCGAAGAGCGAAGCATAATAAAAATGGTATATTTTTTATCAACTCCAAGAATGTATAGTCATAATATATAAATTATGCCCCGTGATAAAAAATGCAAGCACTCTCGCAGAAAATCGAGTATGCGTAAGTGCAAAACACCCAAACATAAGACACTCAGAATACGTAAAATGCGCGGCGGTGTATCATTTAATGACTCTCTCACCACAAGCAGCCTACCAAATTCGACGTATTATTCATTGAACGAATATACGGGCGGTGACCCATCTCGTGATATAATTTCATCCAGACTTTTGCCTAACATGGCTGGCGGAAAAAACCGTAAGCATGTTTCACGACGCAATCGAACAAAGCGGTCTCGCCGGAGACGCACGGCCGCAATGCGTGGCGGGTCATTGATTGGGACCGATTTACTGACTGGCCTTAACACGTCCACCACAAATGACGCTCTCGCATTTGCTACAACTGGCGGGACGGCCCATATGTATAATTCGCTCACCGCAACGGCGAATCCTGGCGGACCGGAACTTCAACCATCAACACCAATGGTTCCAGTTGTATAATTTATTATTTTTCTAATGATATAATATAAATGGCCATCTCCGGTTTGCGTAAACTTTGTACCCCCTCGTATGTTTATTTAGTGATTTCTTCGATCGCATTGGTCGTTATGATGTATCAGAATATGGGTAATGTAGACAAATATTGCCTTGGATCGTATACGTGCAACGTGTCTAGCACCGCCCTTATTTTTGTGATGAAGGCCTTATACATTCTATTCTGGACATGGGTTCTGAATCTTATGTGCAACGCCAACGCCACCGGTGTTGCTTGGTTTTTATTGCTGCTTCCTATCATCATTATGTTTATATTATTGTCTGCTATGATGATAAGCGATAGCGCGTAAACGAATAATAAATGGAGTAATATTTTATGATACCGATACAGGTATCCTAAAATGTTTTCAGAGAGAAATATGTCGAGCCATTGTAATGGCTACGTTCTTATTAGATAATATTGGTTTTAATCACTCGGTTGTAATATCCGAGCATGTTGAGCAAATGTGTAAAAAACAGGATGAGACATATTCGGGATTTTGTGCGAACGAAGACACCGGAGAGGGATTTTATTGGGGGATGATAACTGACGGCCACGGCGGCGATAATGTAATTCAATTTTTGCGGAGTTTAAAACCACATATGAACAATTTCGTGTCTTCGAATACACCGGTCGAAAAATTGTCGAAGCATATTATTGATAATCTTGGTTTTAGTGCAGGATATAGATCAGGTGCTACAATGTGTTTAACAAAGTGTTATTCTGATCGCATTGAATGCATAAATTGTGGAGATTCGCAGGTAGTGGTTTTCAAAAACGGTGAAATCGCCCATATAAGCGTGGAACACACTCCGACAAACACGAAGGAACGGAGTCGGTTGGTTGCTAAGAATGCGAGATATACGAAAAGCACTAGCATGAAAATAACGTCACTCACAAAAATGATAGGAGTAAATTGTGAATATGTGAATTTTCCAACGGGAACTTCATTAGCAACCACGCAGGCACTTGGTCATAATGGAATGACCGGAGTCGCACCCGATATCGTTACGATCCCATTTGAACCATCCGATGTAATAAAAGTGGTCATTGGTAGCGATGGACTATTTGATATGATTATCAAAGACGATAATGAACGATTGGTTATGGCGGATGTAAAATTGTTGGGTGGCATGTCGGGTGAAGACATTTTGAAACAGGCCGTAAATCGATGGTTACAGTTATGGGACATTTACATGCCCGAGAAACCTGACCAACTAATGGGGACGCAAGCATTTACACGAGATATGTGCGACGACGTAAGTGTCGTCGTAATAAATATGAGTCCGTTTCAAACTCTCAAGTCGCCAGTCGATGGAATTTAGCAAATATTTGTAGTCGTAAAATTGATTTAAATATAACGCATTGATATAATAGTATCGATAAACTACGCTAGTATGGAGCCTGCATTAACCAAATTTTCAGAGGAGGACGATATTCTTCGGTTCACGTTACATGGGATAAATGTGTGTTTTGCAAACGCTGTTCGCCGGACGATTTTGTCTGATATACCGGCAGTTGTTATACAAACCGATACACATGCGACGAATCAGTGCAATATTACTCGCAATACGGGACGCTTGCATAATGAAATTTTAAAACAACGTCTGAGTTGTATTCCAATTCATACGACATTGCTTCGCGATTCAGATACCCAAAAGGCACTTCCTGGAAACTATTCACTCGTGCTTGATGCTAAAAATGATACGGACAACACTATGTTTGTGACTAGTGGTGAATTCAGATTGAAGGAAAAATCAACAAATAAAATGCTGTCTAAAGAAGAAATGGACACGGCATTTCCCGGGCTGTTTCCGATGAATATTAAAACGCGTTCGTATATCGATTTCGCACGGCTTCGTGCAAAAATGAGCGATGAAATTCCGGGCGAAGAATTGCATTTAACCGCCGACTTTTCAGTGAGCACGGCCAAAACAAACAGTATGTATAATGTTGTATCGAAATGTGCGTATGGTAACACTCAGGATTTAACCAAGGCTGGTGCGGCATGGGACACTCACGAGGTGAAATTGAGGTCGGAGGGTGAGACGGATGCGGATATTCGTTTTCATAAGGAGAATTTCCGCATATTAGATGCTCAGCGTCATTTTATCCCGAATAGTTTTGATTTTGTAATTCAAACACTCGGAATTTATGAGAACAAGGATTTGGTTCGCAAAGCATGTGCCGTTTTACAAAATAAGCTGATCGATATCATCCAATCGATCGACTCCATTCCCATTTTCACGAGCGAAACAACTGTAGAAAATTGTTTTGATATTCGTCTCGAAGAAGAAGACTATACGTTAGGGAAAGTGATTGAATATATCATGTATACCAAATTTTATGAAGGTGATAAGACGCTTACATTTTGCGGGTTCAAGAAGTTTCATCCCCACAACTCGGATTCTACTGTGCGCGTCGCATTCGATAAAAAAGGTGATATTTCGCGCGTTAGACATTATTTGAAGGATGTTTGCACCGATGCCCAGCAGGTATTCAAGGATATTTATGAGTTGTTCAAGTAAAAATCCGTCGATTCACATACATTTTCATACAAATTCATCGTCATATGATACAATAATCCAGGCAAGATATTTATATAAACCCAACATATCATGTCTAATTTTTTGTTGTGTATGTAACATTTTCGGAAAGTTGTAAAACATTCGATTGTAGTCACAATTTTCGTCCTCCCATGTATATACCACTTTGATTAGGTTTCCTAACCCGTCGCGAAACTTCGTTCTATCGCGCCACACCCCATACTCGTTATACATAACCATCTTGTCGCACATGGTTGGCTGTGTCGCGTTCATACAATACCGGTCGATGTGCGTTAACACGCCGTAAAATTCGCCGTTATACGAATTGCGTAATTCATGTAATGTTTTTTTTATGTTATATTTTTTAAGCCAATAATGAATCTTCACTTCATCATATATAAATGTATATATGAAATGTTGAAGGACTTCCGGTAGCGCCACCAATAGAGGCATCGCAAATTGTTTGTTCGCAGTAATAATTTTCATTTTGTAACGGATGATGATAATTTAATATAATATATGCGGGATTCTATCAATTTTATACTTAAATCTGTAAAAAATTTATATATTACACCTGCAACTTGGGCTTCGCCTAGCGGCTCCGGTTCGCTCCAAAGAACATACGTTCAAACCCAAAGAAGCATTTGAGTTATTTAGAGCATACTTAAATAATGAATTGTAAAAATGATATATTAGACCTTTTTTCATTTAAATGCTTATTTAAATGATACATTATTTTGTATTATCTTCAAATGGTGATATTTTTAAATATTCGTAGAAATGTTCTCTTACAATATACATTAAACGTGAATTCGGATCCCAATCGCTACACCAATTTTTATGCGCGTTTAATGAACGCAAATGTGGATTAAATTTATCATAATAATCACTCGCCGCCTGTTTTGTTTTGAATAATTTATTAACATAACCTATATGTTCACTTTTTCCATTCCATTCTGGATGTTCTTTATGACCGTCACTATTAAATTTTTGCACTTCTAATATATAAGACATTTTAATATAGTATATAATATTACATTTAAGTTTTTGTTTTATTATGTTTCATAAATTATGTTAAATAATTTTATTATATCTTATGAAAGAAAAAAAGTGTAAAGAGATAAAATTGATTTCGGCATTATTTCAACCATAATATACAACTTACACTCAAAACATGGAGAAACGACTGACTACTAAATTTGATACTTATCTCAAGAATTTCAAGGATGGAATTCGCGACAAGGTGTCGCAATTGAATATATCGCCCGACCATGCTTCCGAATTAATGGAATATGTTTATGAATATGATCGCATTATCCTCGATAAGGATGATTTTATCAAACGCAAGCGCGTGAAAAATTCGATCCCCGAAAGCAATCGCTGCATTGCGAAACGTGCTACTGGCGAACAATGCACCCGTCGACGCAAATTGGAATGTGAATTTTGCGGGACACATTCAAAGGGGACTCCGCATGGAATGATCACATCCGCCGATAATCAAGCTTCCCATGTTCAAAGCATGGAGGTATTCGCACAGGAAATTAATGGTATCGTATATTATTTGGACCAACGCAATAACGTATACAATACCGAGGACGTCATGTCTTCTAAAGAGAATCCTCGCATTGTTGCGAAATGGGAGAAAAATAACGGCGGATATACGATTCCTGCTCTGGGTCTAGATGGGGTCGCCGGAATTAAGAACGATGTTTGAAGCGATCTGTAGCCGAAGGCGAAGCCTAAGTTGAGCGACTGAATTCCGTAGGCGATAGCCGAAGGAGTTTGATCGTCCTATGTTTTATCTACTTTACGCACAATAACCTCTTTTGTTACCTCTTCACGATTGCTTAATATAAAATTGTTCACCTCATTCGCCATGGATGTATTCCCTTTGTAATATGTCGAAAGAATATTTAGAAGCATTTTTTTTGTAATTGGCTTCTTTGTTTTACGGTTGGTGTATTCAATTCGACCGTCATTAATATCCACCCCATCAATATCACTTTCCTTCATTATGCGAAGTAGATCGGCAGATAGGGCATCCTTTGTCTTTTTCCGCGTCGCGATCTCATTTTTAAGTGTCCTCATTTCATTGTCGGTTTTCACCCACTCGCGAATAATATTTATTAATTGTGGCTGTTGGCTCATATGATTATAGTATAATAATACGCTATATTTATATTCTATTTCTATACTTTTTTTACAGGCTAAGTATATATCAAAATGTTTATATTTACAAAGCGAAATAACAACCGGCAACCAGTTCGCGATCCGAATACAAAATCATATTATTCAATTTCACCCGTATCTTCATACGCGACGTCAACTGCGAAAGATCCGCCAACACCTGTGAAAAAGTCAACAGGTATGCTGTGGGGGAAACCGACATGGTATATGTTGCACTGTCTTGCCGAAAAAATAAAACCCGAACATTTTCCGCGTCTCCGAATGGAGTTATTGAATATTATTCTACGCATATGCAATAATTTACCTTGTCCTGATTGCGCGAATCATGCGAGTGCTTATATGAATAGTATTAATTTCGACAACATTCAAACAAAGGGTCAGCTCAAATTAATGCTTTTCCAATTTCATAACAGTGTGAATGTTAAAAAGGAGTTTTCGGTTTTTGAATATAAAGATCTAGATTCCACCTATAAGAATATGTCCATGGTCGACGTTATCAACAATTTTTTTTATCATTTTTTAAAGCCTACATATAGTGGGCGGATGGGAACGGATAATTTTCACCGCACACGAACTGTTCGAGATCTTAAGGAATGGCTTCGAAATAATATATCTTATTTTGAACCGTAAAGTGGACGAAAAAGTAAGCGCTAGACAAGGGTGTTAGATGATACTATTTTGAAAATTAGTATCATGTTTGGATGAAAATGTCGGTCGAGGAAGTTTACATTGGTTTTTTCGCGCCATTTACTGCACGGCAGCGGTATAAACTTTTCGATGGCTGAGAACACACATCCTTGTTTGAAATACCACTAAAATATGCGAGGTTAGGTATACCAAACGAGTCAACCATCATGGCCCACAATACACCCATTATTCCGCCGATAATAAGGGCCGTTAATAGATACTTTGGCGTAGAACATAAATTGGACGAACTCCAAAACATGTCTGCGATAATGACGAGGGGGAATATCACAAACGTTGCGATATTCTGGGTCTGTAAATTATTAACACCAATGAAATAGGATAAATAGGCCAATGTATACCCAAATACTGTCTGACTTAGCGGTAGTTTTGAAATTGGACCGCCATTTCCCAAGGTGAGTTGCGAACACTTCGCAATCGAAAATTTACTGGGGGCATTCAATGGGTTAGGTTCTGGTGTGGGTAATATGCTCCCAACCATATATGTCGCAAATGATGCGATCAACAGACCGATCAAATACATAACTCCTTTCAAATCTTGGTTAAATAGTGATTGGAGAGTGAAATAACTGACTATAATAAAGGGCGCGAGCCTGAAAAACATGTATAGAATGTTTATTAAATTGAGTTCCATGAGACAATTTCTATTATAATAGCCATAGAAATTGTATTTTGGTGATTTCATGAGATATATGTAGCATTATCGAAGGAGTTGATTTATGCGAATACATGTTTCATCGCGTCGCGAATATTATCTACTGCATGGAACGACATTTCGGTTAAATCCACCACACTCGCGTATTTCTCCATAAACTCGTCGAAATCGGTTTGATTCTCAACCGGGTATAATATCTTCTTTACACCCGCACGTATACTACCAAGAATCTTGGAGTCTAGACCGCCAATCGCAGTGATTCGCCCTTGGAGATTTGTTTCGCCAGTCATAGACACTGTATTTGTGATAGGCTTGTTGTTTAATAAGCTGTATAGAGATAACGTTATTGCCCCGCCGGCAGATGGGCCATCCTTGGACACTGCGCCCTCTGGACAGTGGATGTGTATTCCCTGGTTCTTTGTTTCTTCGAATCGTTTTAATAATGTCTTTTGAGTTTCTTCCGGCGTTAACGACCAAGCCAGTGTTCGCGCTACATTCATACTTTCCTTCATTACATCCCCCTGCATACCGGTTAATTTTAAATCCAAAAATGTCGATGCAGGGAAGAACTGACTTTGGATCGGAATGATTCCACCCTTTCCAAGCGCGTTTGCCCACATACCGTTAATGGTTCCTACCGCGGACTCCTTATGTATTTTCATGTCGTGCACCTTTCTATACTTTTTCAAGTATGTTGTGCCTAAATCGGCAATTGTTAATTTAACCGGCAATATTATCTCTGAACCTGTCTGCGATTTGTCCTTGAAATTTAACAATTGCAAGTTTATTTCGCCGAACAAATCAAATAAAATCTCCTTCAATTTTCGAACGCCTGGTTCCATTGTATATGTCTCAATCACATGCTTAATCACGTCTTCACTTAGTTCGACAACATTGTCGAACCCCATTTTCTCGTTCAGCTCCGGTATGATAAATTTTCTAACAATAACTATCTTATCGGACCAAGATAGATTGTCGAAGCGAATACGATGAATACGATCCAATAATATTCGGTCGATTTGTTCAGGGTCGTTATACGAGAATATAAATAACGCCTTGGATAAATCAAATGGAATTCCGCTAAAATACCTGTCTTGGAACTCGTCGTTTTGCGTTGTGTCTATTAAATGTGTTAGAATACCAATTATCTCGCGTCCCTGTTCGGTTTTACTCACCTTGTCCAACTCATCAATATATATAATCGGGTTCATGCATTTGCTCTCCATCAGCACATCTACGATCTTACCCCATGTCGAGTTCACATACGTATAATTATGACCCTCGAGAGTTGAACCATTTGATGAACCACCCAATGCGATGAACGACATTGGTCTAAATACACCCTTATCATCCTGCAAGCATCGGGCCAACCCCCTCTTCGCCAAGGATGTTTTACCGACACCCGGCGACCCTTCAAACCCGAAACAGTATCCCTTTTGTTCTCCATTTATCCACTGTCCGACAATCTTCAATATTTGCTCCTTCGCCTTAGTATGTCCGTAAATTGAGTCTTCCAAGAATTCGTTGATTTCATCCATCTTGTGCTCCACGCTAACGATTTCCTTACGGATCGTAGATACCTGTTCATACATATTCATGTTCGCATGTTGGGGTTTGACCATTTTTAACACGTCGAAAATCTTGGACGACATGTCCATATTTGTCTTTGCCTCGTTCAGATATGTGGTTAATGCATTTATCATTCCGGGTTTCGACTTATGATCATCAGTTGTTGTGTTTAAAAATATCTTCATTGCCGATACCAACTGCCCCTTATTCATCTTGGATAGTAATGTTACACATTCACTAGCAGCACCTTCTGAAAGGAACTTGGTAATCGTCTGCGACGCCAGATTGACCTCATATAATGTATACTTATCCTTAACCACAATATTCGCATTTGTAGCCATATTTCGCACCTTTTTAAATAACTCATTTATTTCGCCCATCTTACACAAAATCGGTTCCTTTCTATAGACTCCAAACGGCACGCGCACGAGACCCTCTAAGTATTGTTTTGATTTATTTCCCTGGTCGTCTGATTTACCCTTTACTTCTTTTAATTTCAATAGGGCGCGGTTGCGAATCTTGTCGTTCGCACGCATCAATAATACTTGTTGTTCAAGAGATATCTTCGTCTCATCACATTGAGATATAGCAGTTTGGGTATATTCGATCGTGTTTACCATTGTCTCCTTAAAATATTGCTTCAATTTCCAAGGTAAAGTCTCGTAGAGCATTATCTGTTCCCGGCTATCACTTCCCTCTACATTGTCTATCGACCCGATTAAATCATACAACATATAGGCGATGTATTGCACCTCGTTGTCTAAGTTGTATAAAAACAAATTGATCAACATTTTTCGGCGAGAAGACAAATCCTTGTCGAAAAAATTCTTCACGATACCCTCTACGCGATTGGATTTTACATATTTCACATCGGTCATGATAGATAAAAATCGTTTTTGTAAATCCTTAGCGCTGTAAATCAAAACATCCTTCAATGAAAGTGTTTCGATCCAGCGGTCTACTATACCCTTCAATTCTTCAGTGGAGGCTAAACGCGCACGCATCTTTTCCAAGGACGTCTTGATATATTCGTTGTCTAGCAAATATTGAAGCGGTATATCTCGGAGAATACCATTCACACACACCGATTTTTTATCATTCTCGTTTCTCAACAATACCCTTACACCATATACCGACTGGTGAATTGATGAATACATTGTTGATGGCTCGAAACATTCTAGATGCGGTTGGGCTTCAATGTTAATCGTATAGTCAGTTATTTTATCGATATGTTCTGTCGACTCGGGTTCACTATCGGTCCAGGGCAGATTTTTAAATCCGATCGGGACAAAATACTTCTCCAATATATCTAGCTTGTCCAAGATAATATTGTTCGATGGACTGTATTTGTATAATCGATTGTATTTCACGCCGAATATTACATAACAAATATCCTTTATACTTGACGTTCCGTGCGTTGAGAAAATAATAGACAATCTGTCGAAAATTTTCTGTATATCCTCAATCGTCTTTGTCGTATCCTTATCCTGTAAGGGAATTTTTGCGAGTATTTTTTGCGAAGATGCATATATTTCATGCAAATGATCAATACATTGTCCAGTGCTACTATTACTAAACACATCATATCTTTTACAGAAATCGAGAGACAGACTCGTTCGCTGTATAATGTCTATTAACGTGTCCAACTTTCCCTTGATAAATTTATTGAATTCGATATTACCTTTTTGGTCCGTTGCTTCGGTTACGGATGGAGGGAGTGTGATTTGTGCGTTTGTTGGTTTATCCATTATGAGACCGAGTGGACGAGTTTTAGGGGGGGCAGATTGTTTTTTGGCCATGTTTTAAATATATAGTTTAGATATATATTTAAAATCCCACAGATAAATAACTAAACCGATATAGAAAGGTGTGGATATTATACTTTAACCAATTATAATGGGAATACCGAGCTATTTTTCGTATATTATTAAGAACTACTCTAATATTATACGTAAGTTGAATCAGATACCGGACACAAATGGTGTTCGGTTTCAATATTTATTAATGGACTGTAATTCGATCATTTATGACGAATTTCATAAATTAGAAGAGTCCACCGATGATCCACCCAAAGATGCGTCCGTGCTGGAAAACCGGTTGATACAAAACGTGGTTAGTAAGATTAGTAGTTATATTCGATATGCGAATCCGACAAAATTGGTATATATCGCATTTGATGGGGTCGCTCCATTGGCCAAGATGGAACAACAGCGAACGCGTCGATACAAAGGTAGTGTCGCATCTAAAATCACTGGCGCGGTTTCGAAAAAGTCATCCCTCTCATTTTCGTGGAGCACTTCGAACATCACACCCGGAACCGCGTTTATGAATAAACTTACTAAACAAATTCGCACCTCATTCAGTGGTCTCGAAAAGCACTATAATGTGGGACAAATTATCGTATCGGGGACGGACGAATGTGGAGAAGGCGAACACAAGATGTTTCACCACATTAGACAGTCAAATATTACGCAAAACGATTCGGTCGCAGTGTATGGTCTCGACTCCGATTTGATCATGTTATCCGTTTTTCATTGCAGACTTGTGAAAAACCTGTTTATTTTTAGAGAAACGCCTGAATTTGGTAAACAATTGATACCCGAATCTACAGATAAGACGGATGACTGCTTATTTTTAGATATTCAAGCATTTTCGCGGGCTATATTGGACGAAATGCGGTGTGATTCACACGATACACACCGATTATACGATTACATCTTCATGTGTTTTTTCTTAGGGAACGATTTCTTACCCCACTTCCCGTCACTAAATATTCGAACAACCGGTATAGATACTCTGTTAACCACATATCGCAACTTAATTGGAAAATATAGCGATCGCCGATTTATATCAACCGATATGCACGTCGAATGGAAGTGGGTATCTGTTTTTGTAAAGGAATTGGCTAAACGCGAACATGAACGGATTTTGAGTGAATATGAATTGCGCGACAAGTGGGGGCGGCGTCATTGGGCTACTGATACCGACGAAGCGCGAGATTTTGTTGTTCAAAGCGTTCCCGTAATTTATAGACCCGAAGAGATGTATATTTCGCCAACTAATCACTTTTGGGAAGGGAGATATTATAAATCACTATTTCATTCTGATATCAATATCGATAACGTTTGCATTAATTATTTGGAAGGGCTCGAATGGGTATTTAAATATTATACGTTTGAATGTCCACATTGGAAGTGGCGATATAACCATCATTACCCACCGCTATTGAGTGATCTTGCTAAACATGTCCCGACTCTACGCCGCGACTTCATTCAAAATGATGTTACAAACCGCCCATTTTCCGAAAACGTTCAATTGGCGTATGTTTTACCGCCCGCCTATCAATCTCTTTTACCTACCAATGTAAAATGCGATATGGAAACGATGTATCAAGACAGTTATGCCTCCGAATTTGACTTCCAGTGGGCTTTTTGTAGATATTTTTGGGAGGCGCATGCGTTGCTCCCATCCGTTTCTACTGCGAAGTTACATGAATGGGATAACCGATGGTCTAACAAACGTAAAATAAAATGAACCCGTGTATGCTTATGAAATATAAAATTGATTTGCCTACTGTAATATTATACTAGGCAAATCACAATTCGTTTACTATGATGTTTGAATATATTAAGTCTTTTGCACAGTGGGCAGTTTCAACAATTACGCGCGGTGCGATTGTATATATTATGTTCATATTACTTCATTACGCGGCATCAAATCTATACCCATGCATGTGCACGCCACTTACCGTTATGGGATTTATCATGTCTCCATTTATGGTTCTTGCCCCGCATTGTGAAGCAATGCGATGGGTTATTGGATTTACGGGAACACAAATCCGAAATATGTGGATTTGGATCGGAGGATATATGGTTTATAACATGGACGCTATCATCACATCGCATCTTGCGTCGGCGAAAGATCAGCCCGCGGAGGATGCACCAAAATCAACGTTAGCGAATCCCGCGCCCGAAGACGCCCGGCAGCCTCGATTGAAACGTCGTGGAGGACAGACTAATACAGCCGCGGATTCCGATTGATGTCTCCGGAAATATCCAAAGATTATATTGTAAATATAATGTAATATGACTACTACAATAAAATCAACAAAACAGTCTCTTCATTTCTACATACCAAACACAGAAAAACTCGATATCTCAAAAATATATAACCGTATATTTTTTGATATTTTTCATTTACGCGGATATCGAGTATATGTTCGAAACGTGAAGGGTGAAATGACCGAGACGGAGGTATCGACTGAAACTGCGGTTGTTGATATAACTGCTCCGTCAGACAACCCTCAATTTAGTGATATTCTCGGAAAAGAACAAACGCCGAATGGCTACAGTATACTACCTCTTGAATATGATGTCGAACCTGTAAAAAAGGAGGAAGAAATCGGTATTTTCGACTCTTTCTCACAGTATATTTCAAAATTTTCAGGCAAGCCCGACCCTACCGCACCCAACACCGGGACCGGCGGCATTATGGTATCATTCCCGTTAGACGCAGTCCGACCAATCGTAACAATCCATGACCTATTTGTTAAAAAACGAGACAATACTGAATCGATTTACCAATTTAAACATTCCACCTCGACATACGAGTTTGTTGAAACCGTTCTGCGTGATCTCTATATTCAACTTGACTATTTAAAACAAATTGGGTTAATCTATACGGATGTAAAAAGTGATACGGTATATCGAATTCAAGATCGCACGATAATATTAGATAGTTCACATTTGGAGCCATTATCGTCTGATACGCGAGCCGATCAAGAAAAAAGGATATACAAATCCGTTGTTAATTTGATTGCGACACTTATGGGTGTAGACTCCGAGACAGATTTTACAATACGCTTCGGCGAGATACAGGATACACGCGTATATTATGTTATAAAACGTCTTGAATACGAGAATGTGTTTGAGTGGGTGTAAAGTGCGATTCGTCGACGGTTAAATCCAAAATGTATGTATAACCGCTCACGTATACTTTCGCTCCGGATCGACCTACACTTTGGTTAATGATTATATTCCTATCCAATTAATAAATATATATTTATAATATATGACGAAATATGTATTAGTTATTCCTCAAGGAGGATTTAACGACTGTTTATGCGTGATTTTAAGAGCGATCGAATATTGCAAAACGTATAATCGAACGTTGTTACTGCACATGTTGGGAAGTATTTATCGCGTAAATTTTAGCGATTTTTTTGATGTTTTACCTTCGATTGGGTGTAATATAATATACGATATCAACATTATAAATGATATTTTAACAAATAAACCGCATTCTGTATATCCAAGTTGTTTGAACAATTTATTAAAAGATGTCTTACACAACAATGTTAGGTATAGGTATAAAAATGTAAAACATGGATATTTTTGTTGTAACGTAGAACTTTCACTCCCGCACGATGTAGTAGAAGAAGATGTTATTGTATTTTCGGCAGACGGCGGCGGAATAGGATATACATTATTTCAACATCTTATATTGAACGAATGTATTAAACAACACTGTCGGCAACGTCTTGCCCTATTATCAGATGATAATTATTTGTGTATTCATGTAAGAAATACCGACTATAAATGTGATTATCAACAATTATATAGTATTAATAAAGAACTAATTGATTCATTTGGTATGATATATGTAGCGACCGATGATTACAATGTAATAGAATTCTTCAAAACTAAACATCCGAACGTGCTCAATTTCACTCAATTTCCATCAGAATCCAAATATCGTAGTTTACATACGTCGAATCTCGATCCAATCATCAAGATGAACGATATGCTGTGTGATATATTTATTGCCGCGAATAGCAAACAAATATTGTCTAATTCGGCTGGTTGGTTTATTCACCTAATACGAGACTGTTTTGATAATAAAGCATTCATTATGAATAAATTGCAATAACCAATATTCACACCCTCCTTTCGGCTATTACAAGATGACTTCAATCTATCGCCTCTCCCTTCGGCTACAGATCGCTTCATATACGTTTTCGTTATAAAATGATCGCATCCGACCACTCGACCAATGCTTGATATGCTAGTTTCGCGATTTCGGCATCCGACTTCCCATCAAGCAATCTCTTCACATTATCTTCGCCTATCATATAAAACACAACAATCGGCACGCCAAGTCCGTCCGTCGCATCGAGCATATCTGTAAAAGAATTACCATATTTCCCGTCGCCATACCATTTTAATATGTTATTCGATGACGCGGACGTAGGCCACCATCGATAATCGAATTGTAAAATAACCTTATCACATATAGCCATTTTCATACGAGACAGCGCCGACGTATATAGGTCCGGGAGGGGCGGTCGTATAGTGAGTATCTTGTTCGGATTCGTTTCGGATTCTTGCAATATCGATATTGGAACAGTGCAAATGCAATAATCCGCGTTGAATATTTCATTTGTTGATGTAGTTATTTTTATAGATCTAAAATCAGATCCGCCATCCCAATCTATTATTTTGACGGGAGTATTATAACGAATATCAATTCCAGCAGAGATTCCGGCCAATATAGAGGAAAACCCTTCTCGAATATAATGATCTCCTTCTCCGACATAGGATGGCTCTTCAAGACCATATTTTGACGATAATGTATTCAAATCGATTCCCGTATCCGCCATAATTTCGGCGATAGATAATTCCAATACTTTTAACATTCTAGGATCGTCTTTATATTTCGGATAAATAATTGTATTAATAATGTGCATGATTGAGCTATCATCACATGCAGTTTCGTGGTATATTCGACCCGCCGTTTCGATTTGTAATACCATATCATTAATTTCATCAACCGACACTGCCCCGTCAGCACATGCAGCAAGTGGGGACATAAAGTCTGTCGGTATAAGGTGTAAACCCATTCGCAATGCTTCGTGAACCATAGGATTTGACTTGTATTGTTGCATCCACGTACCACCCGAATCTACTTGTATACCATTGCCCATTGAAATTGTAGTCGATCTTCCGCCAATATGATCGAGCGCTTCGATAACAATTATCTTATGCCTACTGTTTTTATCGTTTTGGATAAATGATTTGTGGATAGTTTCTGCGGCACTAATTCCTGCCGCACCTGCTCCAATTACTATGACCAATATTGGCTCGGTTGATGTAGCCGAATTTATTGAATCTAAACACCATTTCGCCGCACGTTTGCCCGATATATATGCACCGTGAACTTGTGATGGGAAATCGCACACTGTCGCTTCTCCTGCGAGTATGAACGCATCTGATATTGGTTTACCCAATCGTTCTCTATCCTCCGGGGTTCCACCAACAAGCAGTTGTGACCAAGCGCCTTGTGAGTATGGGTTATTTGACCATCTTGCTACGTGATATGAAATGGGTTCTGTTTTAACAATAGACATATTAGTGGGATGTATAATATTTCGTCGCCTAAAATATATATACATAATTGTTTTTTGTGGGGGAACGAACTCCCTATCACAATTTTGGTAAACCGTTATGTATGCGCATTATATACAATGTTTGAAATATTGTATATATTCGGTGCATGTATTAGCGGTTATATCGGGTTTGCATGGTATAGACCAGACCATATTATTCAAACAGATGATAATTGTTGCGATACTGGCGGAGGCATGTTACCGCACGATGGTTACTGTTTACCGCCTTCATATTTGTCTACATAATTATTATCTAACATCCACTTATTTACATGGATATCGTCTAGATAAATATCCGCGATTATTCGGCCATATCTTTCGATATTCACGTTTTGCAATGTAATAATTTTATTGAATATTAAATTATTCAGTGCATCGCGCGATAAAACAGCGGCGTGTTTTTCGAATGGATTCACGGTTTTGAGTTTAGGACTCTCTATACCGCGCAAACAAATTGTGAATCGAACAACCGCCGCATCTGGTTGTGGATTTTTTGCCGCAATTATAATTGTATTTCCGTCGTATACTTTTATGACCTTTCCGCGGTTGAGTTGTGGAATAAATGGGAGTGTATTTGAAAATGTTGATTTTGTTAATTCGTGTTTAGTCATCTCAATCTCATGATCCATTTTACTTAGAGGCGGTCTATAGCAACATAAATTACGAACGCATGTTAATATTGTATTCATATATAATTTATACTATATAAATATAAATTATAGAATGGTCGATTTTTAATGACGAATGATTTTATATTAACCCACAATGTGGGCCAATAAAAAATACAATATTGATAATATGGAACACTGCCGTTCACGTTGTTCACGTCCGCGTTCAGGTCGCTCTCCTTCGCTGACGCTCCGGTTAGTTCCAAACATAATGTGACCGTGGATGGTTAATATGCCTGCAGGGGGTCGCAGGGGGGCGGCAGCCCCCTGCTACTTAAACGAGACTAAGGTCAAGGTCGGGGTGAAGGTCAAGGTGTGGGTGATCGAGTTGAGAAATGATAGAAGGAGTAGAAGGAAATAAAAGTTGGTCGTCGAGGAGGTCGTTGGAGTAGGAGTT
>Ga0209442_1000121_pt1 | contig 45046 bp, 68 predicted proteins | sample LauGreSBDMM110DD_2_FD_187565 | JGI IMG/M metagenome (GOLD analysis project Ga0209442, IMG submission 187565) | Freshwater lake microbial communities from Lake Michigan, USA - Sp13.BD.MM110.DD (SPAdes) (version 2) | ecosystem: Environmental > Aquatic > Freshwater > Lake | place: Lake Michigan...
ATGGAGTCGATACTCCGGAAAAAGGATTTAGAGGTCAATGCGACAGCGAAAAGCAACGTGGTGAAGCCGCTTCCGTTTTCACTAAAGGTCTCATTAATGCCAGCCAACAGCGACAAGTCATTCTATACAGTTGGGATAAGTTCGGTGGCCGTGTATTGGGCGATCTCATTCTGAATGGTGTCAGTCTACGTGCTCAACTAATCGCCAACGGTTTTGCTCGTGAGTATTACGGCGAAGCTAAACAAAGTTGGTGCAACTAATGAATCCCAACGACTATCCAGTATACCCAGAGGATGATGGCTATGACACTCCAAAAAACCCTTACAGTCCTGTGTGATAAATTTATCACAGGCCTAGCCATTTATGGCATCAGCATGAGCCTGGCCTATGCTGGCTATATTGGACAAGACTATGATTCGCAATATGATTGGTGCGATCCTAGATTCTGTTGCCCACCTGAGAGTGACGTATAAGTAGTTTAGGAGACTACTATATGACAATACGCAAGACAGGCGGAACTGAAACAACTTGGGGAACTGAAATAATTTTTGCCAGTACAGAAAAGTACTGTGGTAAACTATTAATCTTCAAAGAAGCTGGTGCAAAAACAGCTATTCAGTTTCACAAAGAAAAAGAAAAGAGTTGGTTTGTTAATGAAGGATCATTTCTTGTGCGTTGGATTGACACCATATCAGGCATTGCCAAAGAAAATGTAGTCAAACAAGGAGATGTGGTAGAAGTTCCGCAATTGCGTCCATTCCAAGTAGAAGCATTGCTACCCAACAGTATTATATTTGAAATTGGAACTGCTGAATATGAAAAAGACACATTCAGACTCAGCCCAGAAGAAACTACTGACGTACAGCCACAAGAGCTTTAATTAGATCTTCAATCATTCCATCATCGTGAAACGGAGTAGGTGCAAAGCGTAACCGCTCCGTTCCCACATCTACTGTAGGATAGTTGATTGGCTGTACATATATGTTGTGCTCATTGAGCAATGCATCGCTCATAGCTTTGCACTTTTTGGCATCACCTACCAACACAGGCACAATGTGTTCTGTGGCACATGGCATGACTTCAATACCAGCAACACCCAAACGATGTTTTAGTTTGCGGGCACGTTCTTGATGCTTTTCACGTATTTCATTATGGTCTTTCAGATACTTAATGGCCGCTAATGCGCCGGCACAAGTAACTGGACTCATTGACGTTGTAAAGATAAAGCCAGCCGCCACTGATCTGATAGCATCTGCTACTATGCTGTCACAAGCAATGTATCCACCTTGGACTCCAAAGGCCTTTCCCAAGGTACCGTTGACTATGTCAACCTTGTCCTGTAGTCCCAACTGCTCCAACTTGCCGCCGCCCTTTGCACCATACAGGCCCACAGCATGTACTTCGTCAATGTATGTTATTGCTCGATACTTTTCTGCAAGTTTGCATATTTCTTTGATGTGGCCACAATCACCGTCCATGCTGTAAACTGATTCAAATACCACACATGGTGTATGGCCTTGTGCAAAACTGATCTTGAGTTTCTGATCTAGATCTTCTAAGTCATTGTGCTTGAACACAACTTTCTTGGCCTTGCTGTGCTGGATGCCCACAATGATTGAGTTGTGGTTGTTCTCATCACTGATGTATTCAATATTGGGAATGATCTTGGCCAGGGCTATCAAGGTCCATTCGTTGGCCACATAGGCACTACTGAACAACAGGGCTTTTTCTTTCTTGTGCAATGTAGCCAGCTCATGTTCAAGCGCCACGTGATAATGACTGGTACCAGCAATGTTACGGGTGCCACCTGATCCAGCGCCAGTCATGTCCAGTGCAGTATGCATGGCATCCAGCACAACCTTGTGCTGACCCATGCCCAAATAGTCGTTGCTACACCAATTGGTTATGTTCTTGATGTTGTAGGGCCCATACCAGATGGCCTGTGGAAACTTGCCGTTTTCACGTAGAATATCGTTGAACACGCGATACTTGCCATTGTCTTTTAAGTCCGCTATTAGTTTGTGAAAGGGTTCTTTGTTTATCATAGTAAGCTATTTACTAAATATAGATATGAAAGCAAAAGAATTTATGAAAGTACGTCACATATTAACTGAAAGCCTGGACAAACGTGCCACGTTTAACATACTGCATGAATTTGTAAAGTACGCGGCTGAGTCATTGGAACTTAAAACACTGCCAAAGTTTCATTTTATCTTTGACAGCAATACCAGTGTGGAACGCAAGAGCTTTGGCGGCTATGCCCCGGGTGAGCGTCACATTGATGTCACTGTGAAGAATCGTCACATCATGGATGTGTGTCGTACACTGGCACATGAAATGGTACACTTCAAACAAGACTTGGAAGATCAGCTAGTGGATGAAAATGCAGGTGCCACAGGATCACCACAAGAAAATGAAGCCAATGCCAAAGCGGCCGTTATCATGCGCAACTGGGGCAAGGAACATCCAGACTTGTTTGAACAGGATGCAATAGGATAAAAAAAGGACCCGAAGGTCCTTTTTTACTGAGTGTTACGCTACTCTGGCGAACAAGCTATGCTTACTTCTTAGTGCCCGTATTAACGAACCCATAGAACTTTTCAGCCGCTTCCATGATCTTGTCTAGACCTGGAAACTCTGGCATATCTACTCTGGTAACAACTTGACCAGTCTTTTCATCTTTGGCCACTGACATTTCCCAACCGCGGAACTTTGAGTGGTATTCTTCCATAACAGCGTCTTTGGCCATGGACAGCACGTCTGTGCGGATCTCGTAACCGTTCTTGCTGAATTTAACTTCTGGTAGTTTTGGTGTATCGAATGTGTTTGACATAATAATCTCCTGTGTGTAATGTCTGTATGTGACAGCAACTTTGCTGTCCATGTATTTATTATACAGTGTACAAGACTGTGTGTAAAGCTGAATGACTTATTAGCGAAACTTGTTTACTCTTTCTTCCACAAGTTGAATCACCACATCACTCAGCACAACTTCATAGTGGTTGTAGTCCACTTCTACTAGTTCCATATCAGCATGGTGTTTTTGACTAGCAACAGTAACTACGCCGTCATTATGTGCCAACATAAACGGGCTTTGTCCTCGTACAGTAACAATATTAGTCCAAGGATGCTGTATTTTAATCTTATCTGCTTGTTTCATAGCCCACGAGTTGGGACCAATGTCACGCATTAGTCTACTGAATGGTAAAAAGTATTGTGCATAGTCCGCTACTTCAGCGCCACCATATGGTGTGCTTAGGGTAACAGCACCTTTAACAGCATTGGGCATTGAGTTGGCTAGATGTAAACTGTATATGCCGCCCAAGCTATGTGCAACAAACACTATGTCAGTGCAGTTGCTCAAAGTTGACTGCATGTCTTCTAGGTTGTTTTGAAACCCATTACGGCTGTCGTAGTTTAAATCTATGCCCGTGCCCAGTTTGCTCTTAATATAGTTGAAGCTCTCGCTGGTGGCGTTAGCACCGTGAATGTACACCAAGTTCATGCCAATATTTATCGGGCGCCGTACAGTGTCAAGCCATAGTGATGGCAATAAAAGCCAACATAAACATCAATACTGCTCCCACAATGGGTAGCACAATATGTATGTGTTTGACCACATCTTCTACTGGATCATGCTCGTCCATTGTACACAGCTTTAGATTCTTCTATGCGACCCTGACGAGCAAGACTAGCCGCATAACGTGCTTCGCCAAATGCTACTATTACTGACCAGATGGTGTTTAATATTGTTTTCATAGGTATTTTTCCTTTTGATAGTTAAACTGTTGGATATAGTTTTCTAATTGTGCGGCATCGGTAATGCCTTTGTCTGCTAGATACGCATCTAGACTTGATTGATATGATGAACCTGGGAACATTTCTGCTAAACGTCCCATAATGGCCTGCATCTTTTCTGATAGATATTTCATTGTATGATTCCTCTGTATGTGTGTAGCTACTCATGGTTTCTACTGAGTATTTAGCAAGTATATGTGGCACTGCACAAATAATCAACCCTCTTGATTTCCATTCAAACAAATGTTACAATCAAATAAATACAGTAAGAGAGATTAACAATATGCGTAAAAGCACCCGTAGTATATTACAAGAACTAAGCGACATAGGCATCAAACGAGATACCGATTTGATCATAGAAAGCCGCGGTTCCAACTTGATCGACAGTGCTGTTAACCTATTGAAGCTGATACGTGAAAACTATGATGTGGAAACAGCCGCTGAATTGGAGCGCAGATTCATCAACAGCATACGCAGTGCTGACAGTAGCAAGTTCAAGCGCGGCATTAAAAAAATTCAAGAAGGCAAAGAATGAGCGGCTTTGCATTAGAACCAGCTGGCCTTTATGGTATTGAAGAACTGAACGACACACGTTTGGGCGACACTGCCAAACCTAAAAAGAAGATCAACCCAGATGCTGTCAAAGGCATAATTGTACGCATACCACGTGAAGCATACGATGGCATTGTTAAACAGGTACAGCCCATGTTAGATGAGTTGGGCACCAAAGGACATTGGACCAGCGGTTCAGCCGGTTCGTGGCACCCTAGCCATCCATACTACAAAATGGGTAGCATCAAGGACACTGCTGGTGACATTGACGTTCATATCAGCAGTAAAGAAATTGCCCCCAAGCTGGGACTGGACGCTGGTGCTGATGACGGCAAGGTACGTGCGGCATTTGCACAGTATCTCAAACAGTCATTTGATGCTGTAACTCAAACAGGTGAACAGGTTCACTTGGGTATTGCAACAGGCGAGCAAGTGGATGTACCTGCATTGGGCACCAATGTGCCATCTTACTATCAAGTGGACTTTCCAACCACAGAACATGCCAGCAGTACTGTTAAACATCATGAGCATGACTATGCCAAAGACTACAAATATGACGGACAGGATCAACAGTTTGCCCTATCCAGTCTAGCCAACAGCGTTCCTGATCATCTTGAAAAGACATTCTTGTACTACGGCATGGGTGGATCATTAAAGAATCGTGCTGACGGTGAAGTGTTGGAACGTGACATACACAAAATAGCCCAACGCTTGTTTAACGATCCCAATGCTAATCAAGACTGGTTAGCCACGGTGGATCGCATACTACAGCATATTCCGCAAGGCATAGACAACCCACGTCTAGCACAGTTCAAGGGCGATATGATGAAGAAGTATCCAGATCGTTTCCTCAAAGAAGGATCAGCAGGCTGGTTCCGACTTATCTCTCAAAAAATAACCCTATAAACACCATTTTTATCAAAATGGCTAAATAAAATTACAAAGGCTCACAGAGTAGTGAGTATTTGATAAGCATATTCGAGGAGATTATTATGCCATCATTATTAGGAACAGCAGTCACAGTCAATTACGGCAGGATGACACCACAAGATTCATACGGTACAGGTCCAGCATTCAGTAACTTTGGTACACGGTCATTACGTTTACTTAAAGTTGTTACAACTGGCGGTACAAACAACCTGACTTTAGGTGCAGACGGCGCAACTGGCCTATTCACAGATCAAAACAGCGTGTTTAGCCGTTGTGTTCGCGCACTGCAAACAATGGCCGAAGTTTATGTAGTTGGTGTTCCAGACTCTACATCATTCTTGGTGTTAGTAACTGGCGACACAGTAAACGATGCTACAACAACAAGCAACACCGCAGGTACAACTTACAATGCATTGGAAGCTGTAATTGGTGCTTCAATGAACACAGGTGGATCAGCAACTGTTACTGCAACTGGTACAGCCGCTAACCCAGGTATTTTCGTTGGTGCCGCTCTAGGTACATTCGCTTAATTCTCAGGGATGGGAAGCAACTAAGGACCTTCGGGTCCTTTTTTGTTGGCTGACATTAAGTGTGCAGTTAAATACACGATGGAATACAAGTTGTACACCACTATCGATATAACACATACTGGACAGTTTAGAAATGAGCCAGGGCGCGAACTTGAACGTTGGCAAGAACAAAACTTTAATACAATACTACAAACTATTGGCATACGTGCCAATATAACTTTTAGGCACGGGCCAGAACTATTTGAAATGGGCGGGCAAACATGTGGCTTTGAATTTGGCCATACTGCCCGTGTTTGGCGTTTTGATTTTTATACTGAACAAGACTTTATGTTTGAACTTGATAACGACCATGTGGGAATTTTAAAAGAAATGTTTGCAGGTGTTCCGTACATAGCTGACCTGACTGAACAGGTTGAACAGAACTACGCTGTGTTTGTCACAGACGGTCCCAACCGAAATATTGTTTTTCATCAAAAGTAATAAATAACATTGTAGGCAAATTCAGTACACGTAAACACTTAGGCATTCAATCATACATTAGGCACATGACTCGGAGCGAGTCCCTGACTTATAACATTGGAGAGCCCAGATGGCCACAAAAGAAGCAGTAGCACAATTAGCTATGCTACCAGAGCGTGTAGCAATAGTTGAAACCAAAGTACACCAAATAGAAGAAAAACTTGACGAACTCAAAGTGAGTGTCAAAGAAATGCATGACTGTCTAGACAACACCCGTGACCTGCTGGACAAAAAGCTGTGTGAAATGGCGGAGCAATCAAATACTCAACATGCAGAACTAGCTGACAAAATCAAAGACCTACATGCAACCAAAGACAAGTGGGTCAAGTACTCATTGGCCGCCATGGCCTTTGCGGCAGGCGCTGGTTGGATCAACACCATGAACTTGCCACACTTATTAAAGTTCCTAGGCATGTGATTCAGTTAAATACTGAATGCACATAAACGAATTTGTCAAAGCTGTTACTTATCACAGCACACTAAATCCCAAGCTATGGACCGGTACATTCTTAAAACAGGATGTACGTCATAAACTCATGGCCATTGCACGGGACTTTGTACGTTTTATTGCGCTTCCCCAAATTAATTTAAAAGACATAACCATCAGCGGAAGCAACGCCAGCTACGGTTACAGCGAATACAGCGATGTGGACTTGCATCTAATAGTTACCATGCCAGATGATCCTGTTGTGCGTGAACTGTTTGATGCCAAAAAGAACAACTACAATTTCAAACACAAGATACAGTTGCATGGCATCGATGTGGAAGTGTATGTGCAGGATGCCAAACAAACACATCACTCAGCTGGCATATTCAGTGTGCTGAACAATCAGTGGATCACTAAACCCGAACACAAGACTCCAGAAGTAACAGACAAAGAAGTGCGTCAGAAAGCCCGCAGTTATGCCGTTATGATTAACAAAGCTCTCAAGTCAAATGACTTAAATACACTAGAAGATGTTGCGGCCGATTTAAAGAAGTTACGCCAAGCTGGTTTGGCCCGAGGCGGCGAGTTCAGCGTAGAGAACCTGGCATTTAAATTACTACGCAGTCGTGGCAAGATTGGCGCAATACACAACAAGATTACTAAATTAAAGGATTCCGAATTGAGTTTGGAGAACACATATGAAAGTTAAAGAAATCACACTAGCAGAAGATACTTACGAAGTTACTACCAAACCCATGCCCGGTGCAACGTCCATTGAAGTGGGCGGTAAATCAGTTGGCACTGCTAAAGATCCACAAACTGCACAAACAGTTGCACAAGCGGCCAAAGATGGTAAGTTATCTTTGACTCCTCCAGGAACACAAGTTGGCGGCAACAGCAGTGTTCAAGAACAGCCAGGCAGTGATCCACAGATGGCGGCCTTGCAAAAATTACTAACCACTGCACAACAACCGTGGGAACAAGCACAGATCAGATGGCGCATGGAGAATTTGAAATCCCAGCAATCATTAGCAGGTGAGCCAGGTGCTGGCATGGGTGCTCCAGTTGACGGCCGCGGCAATTTGATTCCAGTTCTTCCTCCTAAAGAATGGATGGCAAAGAATCCAAATGTTGTTAAACAATTACCCAACGAAGCATTGCCTCCAGAAATGCAACAGCCAGGCATGCTGGATCGTATCAAGGGATTAGCAGGTATCAAATGAGAATAAACGAACTTGTTGGCGAGTTTGGAATCTTCACAACCAATGAAGAAGCGGTGATTCTTAAAAAGCTAACACGGCCCGTTCCCTTATCTAGCCTAAGTGAACAAGAGCAATTCAAGATCGAGGGTCTGATCCGTAAAAGTTTGGTAACTAAGATAGGACAAGTTAATCCTAAAGTAGTAGCTAATGAACAAACCAAACACCAAAACTAAAAGCAAACAAACCAACAAAACAAGACCAGATGTTAAAAAGCTGGCCGATGTACTGGATATTGAATTCAAAAAAATAGTACCCTTGATACCCCTGCCTGATGGCAGTGTGGCATACAAAGATTACATTGTTAAGAAAAACAAAGCTGGAGCTTGGTGTATATATTCCAAGCACACTACCAATTACTCGCATGGTGAATTTAACCTTCAAACATGTGCGCTGGTAGCGGCCAAAGCACTGACACAACTGCAACTGCAACGCTATAACGAAATCAAGAGTTTAGACAACAAATACTGGAGCAACTTCTATAGAACCAGTGTGTATCAGCACAACATCAAACTTGCAAAAGATTATGATAGGTACTTGATTCTGTTAAATAAGCTAGAAGACAGTACATGGAAGGCTAATCATTACAAAGAGGAAATCTCCAAGTTATTTCGATGGGCTTTTGTATAAATATTAGAAGATAGCTTAGGATATAATCATGAACATTAGAGAACTTTCTCAACCAGTTACAAGCAAAAGACTTAACGAAAATATGGCAAAGCAGTTGGGATATAGATTAAACTTGGAAAAGTTTAGCGATGCCCAGTTGGAAGATGCCCGTAACAAAATGCGCACAGAAATGAGCCAATTTGAAGTTAGTGAAAGCTTCGATAGTGTTAATGTAAGCCCACAGTATCAAAAAGTACGTATGCTACATGATGTTATCAATCAAGAGATTTTAGAGCGTGAAGCTTCTATGGAAGAAGGCGCAGATAATTTGCCAGGCAATCGAGAACGTCTTGATGTTAACAAAAACGGCAAACTTGAAAAATCAGACTTTGCGGCATTACGCAAAAACAAAACTAAGAAAAAAGCAGAGGAAAGTATGGACCACAACATTTATTTAGGTAAGTTAGCTGTTAAAGCTCAGGAACATTCAGTTCCAAACAGTTGGATTGCCGATGCCATCCGACGTATTAATTTAGGCGAAAGCGATCAAGAAGAATTGGCCAGCGAATTACAACTGCGTTACGACCTAAGCGAAACAGTTGCCAATCGCATTGTATATCTAAACGAAGGCGAAGAAGAAAAAGCCAAAATCATTATGTCCACAAAGGACATGGTTGATCGTATTACAGGCTGGCTTGACGATGTGTCAGCTATGAAAGCCGAACAACTACTACAACTATTAGACTCTATAAGAGAAGAATTGGGGTCAGATGTCGCTGAACAATATACACAGGCAGTTCGTCCAGCATTAGAAGAAATTTATGCAGGCTTAGAAAAGGCACGTGGCGCATTGAGTTCAGGATTAGGAATTGTGTCAGGCCAAGGCGGCGGTGAAATGATGGGAGCTCCAACAGGTGCTCCAACAATGCCAGGCGAAGAAGGCATGAGTATGCCAGGTGCAGAAGAAATGACAGGTGCAGAAGATTTAGCAAGCCCAGCAGGCCGCGAAATGCGGGAGTCACAGTATAGCCGCAAGTTAGGCATCATGTTGGCACAATCAAAAAAAAAGTAACTGAAAATTTAGATCCATTACTTATAACACTTCAAGCAGTAAAGGCTAACGCAGTAAACAATAATTCAGTCGCTCCATTAAGTTGGAGCGCATTGAATCAAGAGTTAGCAAAAAATCAAGCACCAGGCCTTAACTACAAGACATTTGTCAAACGTTGGAACGATCCTAAAGATCCTCTCAAAGCCAGCGGCTTAATCAAGAAGTTTGACGGCAATCAATTAATTATTGACACAGGCAGTGACTCTGACAATCCAGAAGTACAAGCCAATCCTGCTCCAGATGTTTTGGATAAAACAGCAATGGCCGCTACAAAAAGAGCACAATAATAGTTGACACACTGCGCAATTGATAGTATAATTGCGCTATGACCTTACTTAAAGAACGATACGACTACACACCTTTGAACAGAGAAAGTGTAGAAGGCAAGCGTTTATACGCCACGCCGGACGGAGGTAAACTACCATCCGTCACAACAATCCTAGACAAGACCAAACCGTGGGAAAAGGTACAAGCCTTACTCAATTGGAAGAAAGCTGTGGGTGAAAAGAAAGCCCAGGAGATTGTTACTGAAGCCGCAGGACGTGGAACACGTATGCACAAGTTTCTTGAAGACTATATTGTGCAGGGTGTTATCAATGCTCCAGGCACTAATCCATACAGTGTACAAAGCCACAAGATGGCTAATCATATCATTGAACACGGACTTAAGAACGTGAACGAAATATGGGGTGTTGAAGTTGGCTTGTACTATCCAGGATTGTATGCAGGCACAACAGACTGTGTGGGATTGCATCTAAATGAGGCCGCCATTATGGACCATAAGCAAACCAATAAGCCCAAGAAGCAAGAATGGATTGAAGACTACTACTTGCAAATGGTAGCGTATGCCCTTGCACACAACAAAGTACACGGAACTAACATTCAAAAAGGTGTTGTGTTTATGTGCGTTAAACCTCCCGAAATCAAGCCTATGACATGGGGCGACCCTGCTTATCAGGAGTTTATTCTTACTCCAGACATGTTCGAGCACTGGGAAAAGCAATGGTGGAATCGAGTGGAACAGTACTACAATCAAAACTGATAAATATCCTATATAGAGGATATTATTATGGCTGTAGTGCAAATCTCGAGAATCCAAGTAAGACGCGGCAGAGAGAATCAAGGTAGCGGATTACCGCAATTAGCTTCGGGTGAAATGGCGTGGAGTATCGATGCACAAAACTTGTGGATCGGTAATGGATCCGTGGCCGAAGGTTCTCCCTTTGTAGGCAACACCAAAATCTTAACACAAAATGATTTAGGGTCCAACGGCAACATCTTAGACTTAATTTCATATCAGTATAAGAAAAACGATTATACGATTGTTACAGGTGTAGCAGGTGCCAACTATCCTTTCATTAGAGACATCCAAACCAAGTTTGATGAAGTAGAAACCAGTGTTAAAGACTTTGGAGCATTGGGCAATGGCATAACTGATGACACCGCCGCTATACAGTTAGCTATCAATCAAATATTTTTAAACAGTTTAAATTTATCCACAATATCTAGCAGGGTTGTATTAAAAATCCCAGCTGGCAAATATATTATATCCAGCACGTTGTACATTCCAAGCTATGCAACCTTAATTGGTGCAGGCAAGGAAAAAACTATTATTCAATTTAATAATACTCAAAGCACGCCTGGGCCAGTTTTTCAATTTGTAAACGACACAGCCAAGCCAGGAATTCCACGTATTTTCAGTATGCCAACAGAAGCCAAGGCCAGCTACAATCCAGTTGGTAGTGCAGGTACAACTATTAAACTAACAAGGTTTGATACGTTAACTGGCACCACTGGTATTGTACCAGGCATGGTTATCACTGGCACAGGATTTACCAGCCCGCACACTGTTATCAGTGTTGATGACTCGACAACAATCATTATTAGTAGTAATCCAGATTCTACTCCAAGCGGAGTATTGACATTTACTGCTGGAAGTGCGCCAGCACCAACTTATCTAAATCAACCACGCAACATCACTATCAAAGAGTTATCTGCATTTAATAACACAGCAGATCAATATGGTCTGAGATTAGATGCTGTTCGTGACAGTGTGTTTGAAAACTTATATATTCAAGGTGCATGGGGTCAAACATTCAACGAAACCAGCGCAGGAATTTATTTGACAGCGTTTAGTCGCTTGGTAACTTGCCAACGTAATATTTTTAACAATGTGGATATAACTGGGTTTGGCTATGCTGTGTATTCAAACAATGATATTCAATACAATGCATTTAGAACATTGTACGTGACCAATTGTCGTAGCGGAGTTATTTTTGGACGTACCACTGACCTATCCAGTGTTGGCCAGCTGTACGGACCCAGTTATAATGAACTACTTAATGGGCATTATGAAAACATTAGGCAACATGCGGTGTATGTTTATAATGGCACTGGTAACACAACAAGAGAAACTCGTTTGCAGAACGTTGGTAACAACGGCGGCTCGAATCTAACCAGTGCGGCATTCCCCCAAATTTATTTTGCTGTACAAGGCAATGCAAGTATAAACGATCAGAGCGATCGAGCAAAAGATTTATCAACCACTGTTCCTAGTGTTAGCACCACATATAATCCTTCGGGATCAAGCGGAACTACACTAGTTGTTGCTTCAACGGCTGGCATATCAGCGGGTATGGTTATAAGTGGAACAGGATTCACAACTAGCCAAGCAGTGTCAAGTGTTGTTAATGCAACAACATTGTCCATAACTGCCAATCCAAACACAACCCCAAGCGGAACGCTGACATTCAGTGTTCCTTACTATCCTGAGATCAGCGGACTAGTTTCTTTCAATAGCTACGGGGTTAACCAAATTGCAATTAGTAACATTACTAGCCCTACATTTGCCTTTCGTTTGCCATTGCCAACCAACGGTGTTGGATACACAATTGATTATGTTTATCGCAGTACCAATAGAGCACAAAGCCGCCGCGGACAATTGACAGTCATGGCCGATGTGGCAAATAATCTAGTACAACTTAGCGATGAATATGATTATGTTCAATCTATCAACACGTCTGAAGATGTGTTGCTAGCGTTCAGCGCACAGATTTTGAACAAGAGTTTGAACATATCGTATGTTAACACAAGCTCTGGCGACAGTGGTGTATTGATCTATTCGTATTCCGCTGTACTTTAATCAAACTGATAGACAAAAACTAAAACTACGTATATAATTCATTGTATGCGAGAGATATAGGATTGCCACCTGAATAAATCGTGCGTAACCTAGTGAAATAATTAGAAAAACAAAGAAATCGGCAAGTTATAACATGGTAACTAAATACTTCCTAATCAATATAACTTGTATAAAGCGGACACAATGAACATTACAGTAATTAAAAGAAACGGACAAAAAGAGCCGTTGACAATCGATAAATGGCAAGCGCAGGTAGCAAAAGTTTGCCAAGGCATTGCAGATGTTAGCCAATCGATGATTGAAATCAAGGCTCAATTACATTTTTATGATGGCATAACAACTAAAGAAATTGACGGTATCACACTGCGAGCTATAGTTGACTTGATCGATGTGGAACAAAATCCAGACGTTGGACATGTCAACTATCAATACGTAGCAGGCAAGCAACGGCTGAGTATGTTACGCAAAGACGTGTACGGCAGTTATACAGTTCCACACTTGTATGAAATTGTTAAGAAGAATGTGGCTACTGGCTTGTACACTAACGAACTGCTGGAATGGTATACTGAAGAAGACTGGAACCGGATGGAAGACATGCTGGATCACGAAAAAGATGAACAGTATGGCTATGCGGCTATTGAGCAGTTGATTGAAAAATATCTTGTTAAAAACCGTGCAACAAAACAAACATATGAGACACCGCAGATCAGATATATGATAGCGGCTGCAACTGTGTTTCACAAAGAAGAACCCAACAGCGCAAGGATGCGTTACATAAAGGAATATTACAATGCGGCTTCAGACGGTTTATTTACTCTCGCTACTCCTGTTCTTGCTGGCCTTGGCACTCCCACTAAGCAGTTCAGTAGTTGTGTACTCATTCGCAGTGATGATGATCTTGACTCCATTTTTGCTAGTGGCGAAATGATGGCCAAGTATGCCAGCAAACGTGCTGGCATCGGTTTAGAGATCGGACGACTACGTCCCTTGGGCAGTCCCATCCGTGGTGGTGAGATCATGCACACAGGTATGATACCTTTCCTGAAAAAATGGTTCGGTGATTTGCGTTCATGTAGTCAAGGGGGTATCCGCAATGCTAGTGCTACTGTATTCTATCCTATTTGGCATCATCAGTTTGATGACCTTATTGTGCTTAAGAACAACCAAGGCACAGAAGAAACCCGAGTCCGTCATATGGATTATGGGGTTGTGCTTAGTGCTTTCTTCTGGAGACGATTTAAAAACAAACAAGACATAACATTCTTTGATCCCAACGAAGTGCCGGACCTGTATGAAGCATTTTATCAAAATACTGAACTGTTTGAAGAGCTGTATGTAAAATACGAAAAACGCAAAGACTTGCGTACCAAGACGATGAATGCCGAAGAAGTATTCAAAAGCGGAATACTAAAAGAACGCACTGATACTGGTCGCATCTATCTAGTGTTCATTGACAATGTAATGAAGCAGGGTCCGTTTGATCCTGAATACCATACCATCTACCAGAGTAACTTATGCTGTGAAATACTTTTACCGACAAAATCATTTAAAAGACTTGACGATGCAGAAGGACGTATCGCGCTCTGCACACTTGGCAGTATCAACTGGGGAGCTTTCAGGAATCCCGAAGATATGCGCCGTGCTTGCCGTATTCTACACCGTAGCCTCAATAATATACTTGATTATCAAGACTTCCTAAGTATCCAAAGTAAACTAAGTAATGACGAGATTCGTCCGTTGGGTATTGGCATTACTAATTTAGCATACTGGCATGCCAAGCGTGGACTCAAGTATGGGGAGAAGGATGCACTACAAGATGTAAAAAGTTGGATGGAACATCAGGCCTTTTACTTGACAGAAGCCAGCGTTGAGCTGGCAAAAGAACGTGGTGCGTGTGAAGGTAGCAGTCAAACACGCTATGGAAAAGGCGTATTTCCGTGGGAACTCCGTGCCAACGGATCTAATGAACTGGCAAACTTTGCTCCTGAACTTGATTGGGAAACACTGCGCGGTCAGATGAAAGAACACGGTGTACGTAATGCTACACAGATGGCAGTTGCACCAGTTGAAAGTTCAAGTGTGGTTATTAACAGCACTAATGGCATTGAAATGCCTATGAGTTTGATCAGTGTTAAAGAATCGAAAGCTGGATCGTTTGTACAGGTTGTTCCAGAATATCACAAACTAAAGAACAAGTATCAATTGATGTGGGACCAGAAAGACTGCACTGGCTATCTAAAAACAGCAAGTGTGATTGCGGCTTATGTGGATCAAAGTATCAGCACAAACACATTTTATAATCCTGCACACTTTCCAGGACGTAAAGTTCCAACCACATTGATTGCCAAGAACTTGATGCAAGCTCAGTTATGGGGATTGAAAACCTTTTACTACAGCTTGATTAACAAAGCAGGCAGTAAGGCAGTGGAAGAACCTACTCCGGAACAAACACAAATTAATGGTGTACAAGTAAACGGCTATCATATTGAAGAGTTAGAAGACGACTGTGAGAGTTGCAAGCTATGAGTTATAGTTTTATTAGACAATTCATTATGGAAGGCAAGCCGGCTTCTTTAAAAATATTGCCGTTGCCTTACGGTGTAAACGATCTGGCGCCGGCTATCTCCAAAGCCACAATAGATTATCATTACGAGCATCTAGCCAAAGGATATGCCAAGCGTTTCAATGCAGGCGAAGGCGATCCAGATTTTAACGAAGCTGGTGCGTTCTTACACAACGTCCTATGGCAACAATATCAAGAGCCAAAAGACACTAATGAACCAACTGGCGCAGTGGCAGAACTTATTGTTAAACATTATAAAACTTTTGCCAAGTTCAAAGATGAATTTGAAAAAGTAGCAATGGCAGTGCAAGGCAGTGGCTGGGTTTACCTGGCCAAGGACGGCAAGATCAAAACCATTGTGAATCATGAGATCAAGAAAGACATTGTGGTATTAGTTGACTGGTGGGAACATGCATGGGCACTGGACTATCAATCAGACAAGAAAGGTTATTTGAAGAATCAATGGAAAATTATGAATTGGGACAAGATAAATGCTAGAAACATGTTGTGACATATTAGTAGACGCTTACAAGCGCAATTGGATTACCAGTAGAGATGGTAACATTTCTATACGGCATCATGACCGTGATCATTTTTATGTAACACCCAGCGGTGTACGCAAACAGACCATGCAACCGGAGATGTTCAAGAAGATCAAAATCTGGAGAACAATTAACAGTGGTGTTGGTAATGGTGCTTTTAACTATAATTGGGAAGTCATTGAACAAACAGACTTATCGGGTAACTTGGAACCTAGTGGTGAGATGCCTTTACACTTTGGCTTACAGAAAGAATTGGGCCAGCATAAAGACGATGTGCGTGTAGTTGTACACGTTCATCCTACTTACTGTATTGCGGCCATGCATGCCGGTATTGACTTGGGCACTGTTAGTGATGCGTTTCCAGAACTCAATCGCTACACAAAAGTAGCACACAATGTGGGAGATGTTGCTCCTATCAGTGAAGAATTAGGTAGTGAGTGCCATCGTAACCTAGGACTTGACTGTGAAGGCAACATCAAGTTTGACATAGTGGGAATCAAAGGACACGGAGTAGTGGCAATTGGAAACACTCCATGGCGTGCCTATGAGCATATAGAAAGATTAGAACACATTTGCAAGATAGTACTTGCTTCAGGAAAATATTAAAATGAGTAATGCACAATATAATTTAAAAACAAAGACAGACTATCTTAACCGTAAGATGTTCCTGGACCCAGCAGGCCCAGTTACTATCCAACGCTTTGAAGAAGTCAAGTATAAAAAGATCGCAGACTTTGAAGCCACAGCACGTGGCTTCTTTTGGCAACCAGAAGAGATCAGTTTGACTAAAGATTCAAACGATTTCAAAGATGCCAGTGATGCTATCAAACATATTTTTACCAGCAACTTGTTACGTCAAACAGCACTGGACAGTTTGCAGGGTCGAGGCCCGAGCCAAATCTTTATGCCAGTAATATCGTTGCCTGAACTGGAAGCATTGGTGTATAACTGGACATTCTTTGAAACAAACATTCATTCAAAGAGCTACAGTCACATCATTCGTAACATCTACAATGTGCCCAAGGATGTGTTCAACACCATCCACGACACACAAGAAATTATCGACATGGCATCCAGTGTGGGACAGTACTATGAAGACTTGCACCAGATCAATTGTCGTAAACAGTTAGGCGAAAAAGTCAACGAGCGTACTCACATCCGAGCAATTTACATGGCTTTACATGCCAGCTATGCACTAGAAGCGTTCCGCTTTATGGTCAGCTTTGCCACCAGTTTGGCCATGGTAGAGAACAAGATCTTCATGGGCAACGGCAACATTATTCAATTGATCCTACAGGACGAGATCCTACACAAAGGCTGGACTGCTTACCTGATCAACCAAGTGGTCAAAGAAGATACTAGGTTTGCCGAAATCAAAGGCGAATGCGAACAAGAAGTGTATAATCTATATATGGATGTTATACGTGAAGAAAAACAATGGGCAGACTATTTGTTTAACAAAGGGCCAGTTATTGGACTCAACGCTAACATTCTCAAAGACTTTGTGGATTACACAGCAGTGGGCGCACTGAAAGATATCGGTATCAAGTACAACAACCCAGCACCCAAGTCAACTCCTATTCCTTGGTTCAACAAACATGTTAACACCAGCAATAAACAAACAGCACTGCAAGAAAGTGAAAGCACAAACTATGTGATTGGTGTAATGAGCGATGCTCTAGACTATGACGCATTACCAGCACTATAAGAGAAGAACATGATCACAGTATATTCAAAAAACAACTGCCCGTTCTGCGACAGAGCAAAGGCACTATTAGAAAGCAAAGAGATTCCATTTGAAGTTATCAAAATGGAAGAACACACTGGCGCACGTGAGTTTCTCATGGAACAAGGCCTGCGCTCAGTACCGCAGATTTTCAAGGACGGCGTTCTCCTTCCAGGCGGCTTTCAGGGCCTAGCTGGCAAAGACGAAGAATTTTTCAACACACTCAAAGGATAAACATGTTAATCAACAAAGGTATCACAATAGGCGAAGTAGTAACAATTAAAACAACTGCGGGCGAAGAGATTGTCGCTAAACTAGTTGAAGAAAACCCAATGGCCATCACAGTGAGCAAACCATTGGTACTGACCGCAGGACAAAAGGGTATTGCCCTTGTTCCCTTTTTGTTTACCACAGAGCCCGATGCAGATATACAAATTTCTCGTGGTACAATCATGGTGTTGGCACCTTGTGGTAAAGATGCGGCAAATACATATATTCAAAACACCACGGGCATAAAACTAGCATAAATACGGATATAATTTAGGAGTTACGCTATGCCCGGTACAACAACGATAACAACTGCATTTCCAGCCGCAGGAACTATAACTATAGTCGATACTACTGCGGTAGCAGTTGACCTGTTAACCGCGGCTGTTACGGCCCAAACTACATTTTTAACAACCACTTTAACACCAGCACCGGACGGCAAAGGAATACCTGGCTCAATAGCACAATCTTTAAATCTCAGTTATCAGACACTAATTAATGTATCTACTCACTTAGGTCAAATTAACAGTAACTTGGAAACACTAATAACAGCAGTAGGCAAAACAAATACCGAACTTGAAAAACTAAACAAAGCCGCTGGTATTGGTAATAGTCATGCAAACAAAGCAAATGTAGTAGCCGAATTAACATTTATTGATCAAAATGATAAAAATAATTTTGATAAGAAAGTGGTTAATGCAACACTGGAAAAAGCCGGAGAGCCGCCTATTCAAAATAATCCTGTAGATCTCCAGGCTGACGTACAGAAAAAAGTTTCCGATATTACTAGCCTCAACGCCGCTATAGCCGCTACCGGTATAATCATCGAAGGAGCCCAAACTGCAATTGCAGAAGGTTTTAAGTTGGCACAAGAAATTGTGTTAGACACTGCGATTGGTAAAAAATTAGTCGAATATTACTACGAAGGTGAAATAGCTGTAGTACAGGTATTCAGCAAAGAAAGAGCTCAACGACTCATTGTTGAAAATAACGATCGCCTCAATAAGGCGAAAGGTGGCGGCACACCAACTCCACCAGTTGCACCTGGTTAATTATGAAAACTGCAAGGATCAATTCTGATGTAGACAGCAAGGGCAATAGGTTAAATTCCAATGGCAAGATCCCCTCGGTGTTTATCAACAACCAGCCCATAGCTTTGCTTAATAGTTCAAACTCAAAAGGATCAAAGGTAATGTCTGGATCTCCCAATGTATATGCACACAATATAAATGTTGCCAGAGTCAACGATGCATTTGCTGGCGGAACCAAAATTGCTACTGGAAGTGACAACGTTCTCACAAACTTGCCAAATCCTTAATCAATAAGGTTGACCTTTATTTTCTACCCCTGTACACTAGGTATAAGTACTTGGTACTTGCCTTAAAGGAGAAATATATGGCTACAAATAAATTCGCAGAATTCACTGCAATCATCGAAGCAATGGAAAATGATTTTGAAAAGTTTTACGACAAAGAAGTAGGTGCGGCTGGAACCCGTGTTCGCAAACATTGTCAGGACCTGGCCAAGTTGTGTAAAGAAACACGCAACGATGTCACCACAGTTAAAAACGCACGAAAAGAACCAAAATAATCATATAAATACAATATGGCATACAGCGATAAGGTAATCGACCACTACGAAAATCCAAGGAACGTTGGATCATTCCCAAAAGATGATCCTGACATTGGCACGGGTATGGTCGGTGCGCCCGCTTGTGGCGATGTAATGAAACTACAGATAAAGGTAGATCATGATACAGGTATTATTACAGATGCAAAATTTAAAACGTATGGCTGTGGATCGGCTATCGCAAGTTCGAGCCTCGTTACAGAATGGCTGAAAGGCAAAACACTTGACGAAGCAGGAACAATCGAAAACTCCAAAATTGCCGAAGAACTAGCACTGCCTCCAGTCAAGATACATTGTTCAATACTAGCAGAAGATGCTATCAAAGCGGCTGTGCATGATTACCGTAACCGACACAGCGTATAAAAAAATCAAACTGAATTTAGAACGCCGGGGCAAAGGTGTTGGTATTCGTTTAGGTGTTCGTACTACTGGATGCAGTGGACTGGCATACACTATCGAATATGTGGACGAGTATACCGCAGAAGCAGGGGTAACCAATTATGCTCAAAAAGACTTTGTTGTGCTAGTAGATGCCAAAAGTCTAGCATATTTAAATGGCATCACAATGGATTGGGTCCGCAATGGACTCAATGAAGGTTTTGACTTTCAAAATCCAAATGAACGCGACCGTTGCGGTTGCGGCGAGAGTTTCAGAGTTTAACCCCAAAAATACTTGACTTTAACCAAAGTTAGCTGTATAATACTAGCTAATGTTATAACTTTTGGAGATTATTTTGAGTATGCATTTAGAAGGTCCGTGGCTCAGTACCACCGGCAAGAAAAAAGGTAAAAAGAAATTTGCTAGTTCAGAACATGCCCGCAAAGCACGTGAGCAGGAAGAAAGTTGGAAAGATCTACAAAAGCGTTGGGGCATTGAGGCAGAAGAAAAGAAACGCAACCGTGCCATGACCAGTGAAGTTTGGAAACCGGATAACAAACCATACACTAGATATGGTACCGATGTCAAGTATCCCAGTCGAGATACTGGTGCAGGCAATGCCACACTCAAGCCCCCGAAAGTTTACACAGGCACAATGGTAAAAGGCATTGCCACCATGCACAAAAGCAACGCAGTACCGGTTTTTAGTAATGAAGAAGCAATAGATATTAGTAAAATGCGTAGATAACCATTAAACTTATGTTTTTATACCGGCTATCATGGCATAACTATATATTGTACCTCAAAAGGTTTGGAGTACAACAAAGCAGTAAGGCTTTTAACGCACAAGGAGATGTATCAGAGCCATATTTTATAATGACGGAACCAGCGATTCCGTGATCCAGCGTAAAGGAGAAAATCATATGATACGCATCATCAAAACAGCAGTCTTTATTTTAGTAATGATACTAGTAGGATTAGCAGGGGTTAAGGCAGTGAATTACAAACTGGACACCCTAAAAACAGCTCGTGAACAAGCGAGTCCGGTTACAGCACAAATAAGACAGAAACAACTAGACTGTCTAGCTCGTAACATATACCATGAAGCAGGCTACGAACCTTTTGAAGGCAAGGTTGCAGTGGCTCAGGTAACAATCAATCGTGCAGAAAGTGGACAATTTCCCAGTGACATCTGCCAAGTAGTATATCAAAAGAACATAGTGTACGAACGGGTGCTTTGCCAGTTCAGTTGGTACTGTGAAAGTGCCACTGTTAAAAAACCCATGAATGGCCCTGTGTATACAGAAAGTATGGAAGTGGCCAAAAAAGTATTGTTAGAAGGATTTAGATTACCCTCCATCAAAAATGCTCTTTACTTTCATGGCGACTACATCAATCCCAAATGGGGTAAGCAACCCGTGGCCAAAATTGGCCGACACATTTTTTATAATTAGGAGATAATATGAATTTGAATATTTTAACAGAACGCATCAAAAATAGCATTAGTGATCTTTTTAATTTGGATTTGTGGGTTAAAAACGTTAAAGAACATGCGCCACAGGTCAGCGCAGAAACTATGGGCTGGCTAGCTGGCATTCTAATGCATTTGGCCACGATCCCAACCATGGTAGCAGTACTCACAGGGCTAACTGAAAAGATGCCCCCTGTGGATCTAGTGCTGTTTGTTTGGGCTGGTTTATTTGCTTTGTTTATTAAAGCAACTATCCAGAAGGATCTATTAAATATTGTTACAATAGGATTTGGATTCTTTGTGCAGGCCGCTTTGTTAGCACTTATTGTGTTCAAATAACTTGCTTTCAGTTTAGCCCTAATGTACAATTACTCATTAGGGCTAATTGCTGATAAATATATGATATTAATAGGAGCATAATAATGCCATCAGGATTTCAACAAGACACCAATCAGCTACAAGCTGAAATGTACAGAGTGGTTGTTACAATGAGTAACACCACATTCTACCCAACCGCAACCGGTAACGACAACGGTGGAGTAACGCCAAATTCATGGGACTCGTTTGCTACCCTACCAACCACATTGGCATTGAGTCAAGCTCGTGCCAGAGGTAACATGCGTTTCCGTAACATTGTTAACCAATTAACTGGTTTGACAGATGTGCAATTACGCGATATTACAATTACAGAAGCTAATGGTGATGCCCAAGCAACCAGTCTAGCATTTACATTGCTAATCGAGCGTCCAGCATTTATCAATGTAACCGGTACTGCAATTGACGCTTCGACTGCACTTACAACTACAGCACTTGTGCTTAAGAATGAAGTAGCCAAGGCAATTCGTCTAAGCACTAGTGCTAGTTCACGTGTGTATGATCCAACTAGTCCAACTACCCCAATGGGTACTCAAGTATCAATCACCGCCACGCATACAGGCGCTACTGCTACACAAACTTTTGGTACAGTGGCAGTTACTTTAATTGACGAATCAACATTGTTCGATTAAGGACTAGATGATTTTAGCGTACTTACTACTATTAACTGGTTTAACGATATCTGCGGTCGCAATCTACTATAGTGTAGTAGGTCTGACCGCAATATTTTCTGCCGCGGCTATCCCAATTATCATCATGGGTTCAGCTTTAGAAGTAGGCAAACTGGTGTGCGCCAGTTGGCTCAAAGCCAACTGGACTCGTGCTCCTGCTTACATGAAGTACTATATGATTTCAGCAGTGGCTATACTGATGCTGATTACCAGCATGGGTATCTTTGGATTCCTTTCCAAAGCACACAACGATCAAAATTTAGTGAGTGGCGATGTCCAAAGTAAGATTGCTATCTATGATGAAAAGATCAAAACAGCACGAGACAATATAGATGCAAACCGCAAAGCTCTTAAACAGATGGATGAAGCTGTGGATCAAGTCATGGGCCGAAGCAGTGATGAAAAAGGTGCCGAAAAAGCTGTTCAAATTAGACGCAGTCAGCAAAAAGAACGTGCAAGGCTCCAGTCTGAGATCACCGCTGAACAAAAAATTGTTGCCTCCGTTAGCCAAGAGCGTTCTCCAATCGCGGCAGAAGTACGCAAGGTTGAGGCTGAAGTAGGACCAATCAAATACATTGCCAAATTCATCTACGGTGATAAAGGTGCAGATGAAAACATGTTGGAAAAAGCTGTCACATGGATCATCATAATGATTGTTATTGTGTTCGATCCTTTGGCAGTTATCATGTTGCTGGCCGCACAAATGACATTTGGTTGGCGCCGCGAAGGCACAGAACCTGTTAAGCCTGTAAGCATTAGCGACTTTGTTCCTCAACCCACAGAACACATTCCCAACAAAGAAACAAAAGAATCTGAAGTTGAGTATACTATTTTGGATGACCATCACGAACCGGATTATCCTGAACCAATCACAACAGCAGATCAAACTACAAATATTAATCAAACTGAGGCACCAAGCGAAACGCCTGTTACAGCACTAGGAGGTGATATAACTGGACAGGAATCGTCAAATCAAGAATTTCCACAGCCAATAGAGCAATGGAACAACATGATTGCAGAGGCAGAAGCAGAGGCAAACAAAGAAATAGTTGAGAAGGAAGCTCGTAAATATCAAATACTTCCTGAACTTGTTGAACATACCAACGAGCGAAATAAGCCTGATCTTACTGAAGTTATAGAACCCATCGACTCAAAAAAAAAGACTTACATGATGAAGGCTCCGGACGGCTCAATACAGATCAAAAACCGTTAATAAGTAACGACTATGTACAAAACGCAGAACAAGGCGTTGATACATTATGGTCACGTATTACTGAACGTTCAACTTTAAAATTAAAAGATCAACTATATGTTGAATATGGCCTAGACCAATTTGCAGGCATAATTGTTGACAAAGAGGCAGAGCCAGAACTTTATGATTTTGTGGAAGATTGTAAAACCAACGGCGCCCGTTTTTACGGATACCCAGAAGATAAAATGGAATATTTTGCAAGAAGGATTTATGAGCTTAGGAAAGATTAATTTGATAACACCACCAGATAAGCTGTTCAATATGAACTTAGGCTATCTTTTGGTAAAACCAAGTGTATATGTTAAACAACAATTTCAAACTATATTGAGTCACAATATGGAAGAAATTAATGTATTCGTTTACGACGAGAATGAACACGATATCGATTGGTTACTTAGTGTGGCCAATCAATGTGATGTTACTATAATAGATGTCGACAACTGTGACCCAATTACTCAAAAATTTATCACTTATTTGTTAGCCCAGCCCAACACACACTATATAACTAACGACGAGATTACTCCTTATGGATTAATCAACAAAAATAGAATTTACAATTTGGACTGGATTGTACAGCAAATGGACGATAACGAAGAGGATGAAACTGATGAGTAGAGAAAAGCGGTATGATGGTAATCGTGTTACTGTCAAAGATAATGAAAACATAACACAGGCACTGCGTAGATTCAAACGTAAGATTGAAGACAGTGGACTTTTGGACACACTCCGTAAAAAAGAGTTTTATGAAAAGCCAACTACTGAACGCAAACGTAAAAAGAGTGCGGCCGTAAATCGATATAAAAAGAAACTTGAAAAAGAGCAATTACCTAAAAAAATGTATTGACGTAGGCTAGTATACCTGTTATAATTTAAGTTCACAATTAAGAAAGAATTTAAATGGCCAATACGGATATTATGATTGACTTGGAAACACTGGCAACATCTACTGATGCTACGATCCTAACAATTGGTGCTGTGAAGTTTGACCCTTTTGGGAAAGACATCGAAGAACCCGCAATGGATTCTTTCTATGTTAGAGTAGACTTGGATAGCTGTGACGAACTTGGACTTGCAGTTAACGATGACACTATAGCATGGTGGGCACAACAAAGCCAAGAAGCACAGGACGAAGCCTTTGGAACAGAGGGCCGTATTCACATCCGCGAAGCTATGGAAAAACTTTACAAGTTTTGCTGGGGCGCCAAGCGTGTATGGGCTAATGGTGCTTGCTTTGACATTCCAATTTGCGAAACTGCATATCGCAAACTTAACAAAGCAATCCCATGGAGTTTCTGGCAAATACGTGATGTGCGCACTGCCTTTGACTTGGGTATCGATCCTCGTCGTCCAACTGTAACAGCACACCACGCATTGCAAGATGCATACAATCAAGCAGTAGGAATACAAAATGTATATACACTTTTGCGTAGCAGTACGACAAGAGAAGGTAATTACATTACACCTTTTAAAAATGAAAGATAAAAATGGACTCACAAACTAAAGAAGTAATGGACATTCTCCAGGAAGAATGTGCTGAAGTAATTCAAGCGGTAAGTAAAATCAGCCGTTTTGGTATTGACAATTTCAAACCAGGTAAACCTAAAACCAACAGAGAACATCTTGAAGAAGAACTTGGCGATTTACAAGCTATGGTGGAAATCCTACAAGAGCTTGATATTGTAAGCTGGACTAATATTGAACGTGCGGCCGAAGCCAAACGTGAAAAACTCAAAATTTGGTCCAATATCTTTAAAACAGAGAACGTCTGAGATAAATAAATTTGTAGTGCGCCGTAAGGGCCTACATATTCTTGCTTAATTAAAGGAGAACAATATGAGCAAAATCATCGGTATCGATTTAGGTACAACAAATAGCTGTGTAGCAATCCTAGAAAACGGAGTTGCCAAAGTAATTGAAAATAGCGAAGGTGCTAGAACAACACCATCAATCGTGGCTTACACCAAAGGCGAGATTCTCGTTGGTGCTACAGCTAAACGACAAGCAGTAACAAACCCAAAAAATACAATCTACGCCAGCAAGCGCCTTATTGGCCGCAAGTTTAGCGAGAAAGAAGTACAGAAAGACATTGGTCTAATGCCTTACGGTATTGTCCAAGCAGACAACGGTGACGCATGGATTGAAGCCAATGGCGAGAAATTGGCTCCACAACAAGTGTCAGCTGAAGTACTTCGCAAAATGAAAAAGACTGCTGAAGACTATTTAGGTTATGAAGTAACGCAGGCAGTTATTACTGTACCAGCTTACTTTAACGACAGTCAGCGTCAAGCAACCAAAGATGCAGGACGTATTGCCGGCTTGGAAGTACTGCGTATTATCAACGAACCAACTGCGGCCGCACTGGCATACGGTGTAGACAAACAAGACAAGAAGGATCGCAAGATTGCAGTATACGACTTGGGTGGTGGTACATTTGATATCAGTATTATTGAAATTGCCAACATTGACGGCGACAAACAAATTGAAGTGTTATCAACAAACGGCGACACATTCCTTGGTGGTGAAGACTTCGATCAAGCCATTATGGATCATTTGGTTGCAGTTTTTAAGAAAGAGTCTGGCATTGACTTGAAGAAAGATATGCTTGCCCTACAACGTTTGAAAGACTCAGCTGAAAAGGCCAAGATTGAATTGTCCAGTGCGGCCAGTACAGATGTTAACTTGCCATACATCACAGCAGACGCAAGTGGCCCTAAGCATTTGAACGTTAAATTAACTCGTGCTAAGTTTGAACAAATGGTCGAAGACTTGATTACTCGTTCAATTGAACCGTGTAAGACAGCCATGTCAGATGCTAATGTCACTGCCGCAGACATCGACGAAGTTATCCTTGTTGGTGGACAAACACGTATGCCCAAAGTACAAGAAGCAGTTGAGAAACTGTTTGGCAAGGCTCCACGCAAAGACGTTAACCCAGACGAAGCAGTGGCCGCTGGTGCCGCCATCCAGGGTGCTGTGTTGGCCGGCGACAAGACAGATGTGCTGTTGCTAGACGTTACACCATTGAGTTTGGGTATTGAAACAATGGGTGGAGTGTTTACCAAAGTTATTCAAAAGAACACAACTATCCCAACCAAAGCTAGCCAAACGTTCAGTACTGCTGAAGACAATCAACCAGCTGTAACTATCAAAGTTGGTCAAGGCGAACGTGAACTATTCAAGTTTAATAAGATACTGGGCGAATTCAATCTCGACGGCATTGCCCCAGCACCACGTGGCATGCCACAAGTTGAAGTTACCTTTGACATTGATGCCAATGGTATCATGCATATCAGTGCTAAAGATAAAGGCACTGGTAAGGAAAATAAGATTACAATCAAATCCGATAGCGGATTGACGGAAGCTGAAATCCAACGCATGGTACAAGAAGCTGAACAAAACGCAGAGTCTGATAAGAAAGCCAAAGAGCTCATTGAAGCACGTAATCAAGCTGATGGTGCCACACACAGCTTCAAGAAAGACTTTGAAGAAGTTAAAGAACAGTTGACTGAAGAAGAAAAGACAGCCGTTGAAACTGCACTTAAAGGTGTAGACGATGCAGTAGTTGGAGAAGATCCAGAAGCTATTCAAAAATCAGTCCAAGCAGTTTTCGAAGCAGGCAAACCTGTATTTGAAAAGAAGCAGGCCGCTGAGGCCGCAAAGAGTGCCGCACCAGCTGACCAGCCTGCCGAAGGGCAAACAGTGGATGCGAGCTTCACAGAAGTTGACACACAGACAGCAAAGTAATATAATGTAAACATGCAGGATGCCTACGGGGTCCTGCAAAGTTCTTGCTTAAAAGGAGAAACTAAAATGCAACAACTAAGAACTATTGACACAGCCGCTCTAGCACAATTGAGCAAAGCACTAGTAGGATTTGATCGATACTTTAATGTACCACATCATGTAAACAGTAACTATCCTCCACATAATATTGTGAAGTATAGTGATGATACATACGCAATTGAAGTAGCTGTAGCAGGCTTCACTAAAGAAGAAGTCACAGTTGAAGTGGATCAAGACCAACTAACAATCCGTGGTGTAAAAGATCGTCCAAACGAAAATACTGGACAGATTGAATATCTACATCGTGGATTGGCCGCACGTGACTTCGAGCAAATATTTACTCTAGCAGAGTATATGATTGTAAGGGGTGCTAAAGTGGAGAATGGTATGCTACAAATTGATATTCAACGTGTAGTACCAGACGCACTAAAACCACGTCAAATCACAATTAAATAAAGTAAATAACAATGGAGGGGGCGACTCCTCCATTAACCCGGAGAACTAAAATGGCAGGCACTGATATCCAACTAGACGAGAAAATTAAGGTCACTGTACAAGAACCTAAACGTTGGAAAGTCATAGTACTTAATGACGACGCAACTCCTATGGATTTTGTAGTTGGCGTACTTGTTGAAATCTTCAAGCATACAGACACAACTGCTAGAGATATAATGATCACTGTACACGAGCAAGGCGCTGGCATTGCAGGTGTATACAGTTTTGAAATTGCAGAAGCCAAAGCAGTTGAATCAACTCAACTTGCTAGGTCTAACGGATTTCCGCTACAGATAAAATTGGAAGAAGAATGAGCTTAAAAGACCTAACATGGGAACATCACAAGTACGCTGAAACACGCCCGTTTGTTAAGGTATTGTTTTCAGGTAAGATTACTCCAGAAGCATACGCTACATATCTTTATAATCAGCACAAGTGTTATGACTTGTTAGAAGCTATGGCCATGATGCATGGCCTAATGAATGACTATCCTGCAATACGCAGAGCTCCTGCCATTCATGCAGACTTTTTAGAACTATGGACTGATAAGAAAAAACTACCAAATCAAGTGCCATCGGTACAGGCGTATCACGACCATTTACTATCTATCAAAGACGATCCTAAAAAGATTCTAGCACACTTGTATGTTAGACACTTTGGAGATTTGAGTGGTGGACAGATGATTGCCAAGCGTGTTCCAGGCAGTGGAAAATATTATCAGTTCGACGGCGACACAACAGAAATTAAAAACATCCTACGTGCCAAACTAGATGACAGTCTAGCAGAAGAAGCGGCTGTGTGCTTTAAGTTTGCGGCTGACATGTTTGACGACTTGGAAAAGGCTGTCAATGAGTAAAGTCTGGGATACGCTAATAGGTATACAGCAGTTACTAGAAGAAAGTTTTGATGCTACTGGGAAGGAAACCTTTGAGCCAGGCATGGATCGTTTCAATCAGCCCGGTTGGGTTAACAGAGTGTGGACTAGCGAATCCTATCGTAGAGCACACGTTGATGTTGTAGATGCCCGTGAGTCAAAAGGACTTTGGATGATGCACTGTTGCATATTTCCACATACACACAATCCAGCACCAATATACGGATTTGACGTTATAGCTGGTAAGAATAAGATTACTGGATGCTTTCATGATTACTCAAAAGCCGGAGATGCTGGCCATCCAATGATGGCTTGGTTCCACGACGAAGTAGCCAAACTGGAATGGCGCAGAGAACGTGCGCTACCTGAATGGGCCACTAACATATTCAGCGGCAGTATGGTGGCCGCGGCCAATGTACAAGATGAAGAAGAACTGGAGCAGATTACAAATCTAGCACGTACCACAGTTGCTCACTATCTAAGCACAGTAGCAGAAACTAACAATACTGCTGAAAACACTACAGAAGCACAAAACTACTACGCACAGAATCAGAAATGTAACCCTCATACACCACGTGTAATGGTTAGTTTGGGACTAAGTGAGGCGGATGTACAGCATTTCATACAGGAATGCCTGTTCCCTGAAATAGTATAAATATTACACTATGCGTGTAATTGACATTTTAACTGAATCCGTTTTAACAGAAGCTGGCTTAACAGCTAGAGACTTTTATGAGCGCGGTAGGCTGGATAATTTTATTAAGAAATTAGTTGCCAAAGAACCTTTTTTTACTGTGGACGGCGAACAGATTGAAATTCCTGCTACCGGTTCCGAAATAAGCTGGCTCAAAACTCAACTCAAAACAAACTTTGATTCTAAAGATCCTCTAGCAAGAGCAGTACAGACTCTTAATATTTTTCCAAAGATCGGAGGAATCAGACTAAGTTCCTTGGCCAAAACTAAAGAATTTGGGGGAACATTCAGTGTGAACTCCAGTGGCAAGATGGATACTAGCAAAGCCAATATAGGGCCAACTGTTGAAGCTTTGAAAGCATTTGCTATATTTGCAAGATTGGTAATACGAAATAAGGCAACACTCACTGCTCAAGACGTTATGAAAGTTGCACAGATGGCTCAAAAGAATTCTAGTATAGTTTACCTAACAAATGAAAAAACGGGAAAACCCTCTAAAAATCCTACCACTCAGGTGACAGTTGTAAGAAAAGTACCTGACAAGAATGGAACTGTAAAAGATGAATTTACATTAAATGTATCTTTAAGCACACCTTCTTTCGTTCGTGCAATAAATGTAACAGAAAAAGACAAGGCAGCTTGGGGACATTTAAACGGTGTTGTGAAATATATCAATTCGGAAGGCGACTTGGCAAAATATTCTAGATACTTTGCTAATAACAACAAAAAAGATCCTGTTAAAATTGCAGTGATTGGTATTGAGTTAGGCAAAGTTGATATCTCATCATCATATACTGATCCGGTCAGTGGAGAAGAACGTCCTCTAGAAAACTTAACAATGAGTATCAAGAGCGAAGATGCTCCTTGGTTCCATCAAACATCCGGTGGAAAATTAACCGGTATATATCAAATGTATCAAGCAATAGGTTTGACAGATGCTGAAGTAGACGAAGACATGGTCACTGCTGGCTACCAAGAAACAGGAAAGAAGAATTCCCGTGCGCAATTCCAACAGACTGTGAAGGCTGTTGAAGCCATATATGATCTTGCTTTTGACCGACTGGGTTCAGCAATGGCCAAGTTAAACGATAAAGGCGAAGCTGACTATATTCATAACTTTTTAAACACGTTAAAACACAATATTGCAGGCGATGACAAATTAGTCTATGTAAAATTTAATGCACGTGGAGCATACTCAAAATTAAAACCCAACATGTTATGGCATCTATCTGAAGTCATCGAACTGGGCGTTAATCAAGGCACAGGCCAACGCCGCGCAATCTACTGGATTGACCAAAAAACAGGTAAAACACTGATGGAAGTGAGGATGTTAATAAATGCTCCAAATCACAGAATTACCAATCAATTTAATTTAGGCAAAGACTTCTTTTCGTTAATTAAAGAATCTGAAAAGATTTACAATGTTAACAGTACCAAAGCGGCACCTGCTACTACCCCTACAACGGACAAGCAAGTGACCCAAGTAGAACCAACTGAACCTATCGCTAAAAAGGCAGTTCCAGCAAATATTAAAAAATCAGCGGCAACTGCTGTGCCAACCGCTAACATTGATACCAATCCCAATCAATCATTAAACCGTGCTGTTCCTAGCACAAATCCAAACGACAATATTCCGTTCGCAACATAATCCACGTACTTAGAATACCTTATTAGTAGTAAATACTAATAACGATATACCGGGAGCGAAACCGTGGATCCAATCACGATAGGTCTGGCATTTGCCGCCGCCCAATCAGCAGTTAGTCATATAAAGCAAGCCGTAGCTCTGGGTAAGGACATCAACAGTCTAGTAGGGCAATTCAGCAAATTCTTTGAAAGTTCAGATTCTATACATCGTGAACGAACAAAGTTAAAAGCCAAAGCTAACCTACTGGGCAAAACTGATGCTGAGTTGGGGCACGAAGCCCTACAAATTGCCATGCACAGTGATGCCCTACGTCAAGCAGAGCGCGATCTCAAAGACATGATTCTTTGGCAATTGGGTAAACCGCAGATTTGGGAACAAATGATTGCCGAGCGCACCAGACTATTCAAAGCCCGTGCAGAAGCCCAACGTGCAGAAGAAGAACGTGAACTAGCACACAAGAAAAAAATGGCTGATACGTTTATTTTTGGCATGTATTTCCTAGCAGGGTCAGTGATTGTATTTGCATTTGCCATGGGCGGTGTTGGCATTTACGGCCAGATGGAAGAAAAACGAATTTATGAAGAAAAGGTTGTCAAGAGAAATCTAGTTATTCGTCAACAACAAAAAGAACGCGAAGCTCGTGAAAAGAAAGAACGCGAAGATTATGCTAAAAATTAACAAAGGAACGTATGTACTTCAACATTATTATCACATTCAATGATCTGCTGTTCTTATTGTCAATGACTCCATTAGTGGCTATATTTTGTGTCATGTTTAAAGATTGGCTCAAAGATAGAAAATGATCATGTACGAATGGATATTGATGCTAGCCCTTGCACAAGAACCAGTTAAGAAATGGCCAGAGTGGGAGTGTGTGCGTTGGACATGGACCGGTGACGTTTACAATCGCACAGTGATATGTTTAGAATGGCGCAAGAGAGAAAATAGATGGAAACCCTAAACAGAATAATTGTGGTCCTGGCATTATCGACTCTGTGTGTTTCTACGATAGTGTCAAGTTCACCCATGTACGGCGGTGATCGTCCCAATGTAGCTAGAGAATTACCCAGTCGAGAACGTGAAGTAACGCTCAATCAGGGTGTTGCCCAATGTGTTAGAACTGCTTGGATTGGTGATGTCAGCAATAGAACATTGATTTGTGTTGAATATCGCTATCGGAAAGAGGTCAAGTAATGGATCCCTTAACACTCTTTGCACTGGCCAATGCCGCAGTGTCCGCAGTCAAGGCTGGCTGTAAACTTTATAAAGATATCAAAGGTGCGGCGGGTGATGTCAAGGATGTACTCAAAGATCTTGATGCACAGTTCCAAAAACTTCACCCGGCTGAAAAACCAGCCACAGTAGAGCAACGTAATCAATACATTCGTACAAAAAACGAAGTTGTCGAGTTAAACAAAAAGGCTAACTCGGGCGAGCATACCGGTGTTTACACAGAGATTGGCAATCATCTTGGCGCATATTACGATAACTTAAACAAGTGTATGGCAATCTTTGCTGAAGAAGAACGTCGCAGTAAAACACAAGTTTATACTGGAGATGACAGCCTAGGTAAACGTGCCTTACAACGTGTGTTGATGCGCAAGCAATTGGAACAAATGGGCACTGAACTGCGTGAGATAATGGTGTATCAAAGCCCTAAAGAACTGGGTGCGCTTTATACAGAAGTAGAAGAGATGATGAGAGAAATGGGTAAGGAACAAAAAGTTCTCATCATCAAGCAAATGAAAATTCAAGAGGCACAGGATCGTAGACGTGCGGCCCGTATGAAACAGCTGAGAGAAGAGTTGATCATCGGTGTAGCAATCATGATCATGATCATCATCATGGGCGGAGTGTTCATATGGGTAGCACATGATCGCCAGCAAAAATACCCACAATACGGTGATGGATTGTTTCCTAAAAGCGAAGAACGCCGCCGATCCGAATCGGAACCCAAGGTATATATAGGACGTTAGGTGTTGGAATTACAACATGTGGGAAAATTAACATGTTGTAATTATAACAGTGTATTATTATTCTTGCAGTTTTAGAGTTAAATACTTTGTCTAACTAAAGGGAGCGACAACCATGGAATTGGAACAAATCAAAGAAAAGATGAGTGCTGGCGAAGCCAAGGGTGCGCTGATCGAAAAAGTAACATTTGCAGTATTGCCCATCATGTTTGCCTGTGTGGTGTACTTGATGAATGCGTTGAGTCATGTTAATACACAGTTGACCATTCTTGAAAGCAAGATGCAGTTGGTGGTGACATCGGACAACAAACAAGCACCAAACATGGGTGCTGAACTGGCTCGTGAAAAACTGCGCCAAGACTTTATGCAAGCCAACACAGACGCTGTGACCCGTGCGGCCGCAAACCGTGCCATCATTGATACTTTGTCATGGCGTATGGCAGAGTTGGAAAAGCACAAAGACAGACAATTGTCTAATGGTGGGAAGAAGTAACTAAAATGATCGATGGTGCAAAAAGTGCCGCCACGACTTTAAAAGCCGCCCAGACAGCTGGCAAGGAGCTGGGCGCAGTTGTGACCAGTCAGCAGGCCGATATGGAGGCCACGATCCAGCGCGAGCACAAGGCCAGGGTAACAGCCAAACTGGCAGAAGATGATAGAAAGTCTAGTTTGGAATTACGAGCACTGGCAAAGTTTGAATCCAAGATGCGCTACGAGCAGGAAATAGCAAAATTAAAAGCTGATACCATACGCAAGTACGGCAAAGATGCGTGGGCCAAAGTGGAAGCTGAAAAGGCACAGATGGAAAAAGATCGCAACACTGAGTTGTCTGCCATGGAGCACGATCGACAACGGCAATTTGATCTGCTGTGCTGGTGCTTTGTGGCTGGCACATTGATCACTTACTTTTTAAAATTATACAAAATATGAGATTACCACAAATTGTTCTAGTATTGACGCTGATAGCCACTGTTGCTTTGATGTTGCTGGAATGGCAATTGAAGTAACTAGCGCAGTCGTGCCAGTCCCGCGGTTCTAAAAATAGTCAGCCACATCCAGCCTATATCAAATTCAAACCAGCGACGACTGAGACGAGGATTGCCGGGTTCAAGATGATGATTATTGTGCAGACATTCACCGCCAATAACAATGCCCCAAGGCATAATATTTTTACTTTGATCTTTGGTTTCGCCATTTCTATATCCTATCCAATGTCCAACACCGTTGATAACACCAGCGGCCCAGAACGGAATCCATAACATTTGTACACCCCACACTATGAATCCCCACGGTCCAAAGAACAGGCAGTCTATGACCAGCATTAGAAGAATACCGAGGCGGCTGTGGGGTGTATAAATGACACGTTCAATCCAATCATCGGGAGTACCTACACCGTACTGTTGAATCATTGCGGTATCTTTACTGGCTGAGTGATACAATCCAGCACCTTTGAACAACACACGCCATATGCCATATACATGTGGAGTGTGTGGATCACCTGGAAGATCGCTGAATCTGTGATGTTTTCTGTGTATGGCTACCCATTGCTTGGTAACCATGCCAGTTGTTAGCCATAGCCAGGCTCGCATCGAGTGTTCTAATATAGGGTGGAAAATAATTCCTTTGTGTGCCTGTCCCCTGTGTAAAAATAGGGTAACGCATATGATAGTGATGTGTGTTACTATTAGGGTGTATAAGATTATATCCATTAAGATCCGCCGACTAGCTTGTTAAAAGCAGGTTGCTTGCCATCCTTACGTTGTTTTGCATTACCGCGCAACTGTCCAGCAACTCCTGCTTTCTGTCCAACCTTAGCACCTGCAAACGGATAGCTCTTTGCTTCATTAGTTCTGTGAAACTCACTTGCTTCACCTTCTAAACTCACATGCCATGCATAGAATTTAGTGCGGGGATATTCGTCTTTGAGTTCTATAAATGATTCTAAGTTAGGCATAGCATCATCATACATGATGGCTTTGGTATAGTTGCCTTTGTTTAGCAAGTCTCGAATAATAATTTTTTTCTTTTCTTCGGTTTGCATTTTACCTTGCATGTTGCCTGCACGGTAAACATGTACCCGGCCCATATCAACACCATACTTGCGGAATGTATCCAAGAACAGTTCTCTATCATCAAAGTCAGCACGGGCAGTTACCATCACTACCTTGTTACCAGTGGCAATGTCTTGCTTGAGTTGATCCAGCATGGGAATGATGGGTTTGGCATTGTTGAAGAACTCTTGCGCATTGGCAAAATCTCCAAAGTCAAACCTCTCACCGTCTTGTAATTTGTAGTGAGTAAAATCGTGACTGTTAAGACTTTTAATCACACGACCGTCTCGGACAACATGTACTTTGGTCTGAGTATGCACCAGTGTGTCATCTATATCAAAGATAACCAGCTTGTTGGGTTGGAATTCCTGCGCTCTCATGAGTTAATCAGCGGATTTGCCTTTGTCTTTTTCAGTGATTGGTCCACCAGTGACCCATGCTTTGCAACTGCGTGAGCCAGCACATTTGAAATGTAAAAAGTTACAGTAACCAAGATCAGCCAAGTTGATAGTGGCATTGGCATCCACACTAGACTCGCTACCTTTTATACCATTGGACATGCACTTTCTCATGCTGTCACTCACATCAAATGCTGAGCAATTGCCACACAGCATAGTCTTGGCCGTTGCTGTGGTCACATTGAATATCTTTGCGCTGTCACTCCAATAATTCTCAGCCTTGTTGGGATTGGCTGGTCCGTAGTGATAATCGTCTATGGCCTTTTGACGATTTTTTAAATTCAAATCGATGTTATGGGTAGCAGTAGGGCATCCTTGATTGATAGATTCTATTAAATCAATAAGGTCTCTCATTTTTTGGCCTTGCCTGCTTTCATGTTAGCCATCCAATGTGCTAGTTGTCCTTTGCGGCCGCCTTGTTTGGCCACATTACGTAATGTACTTACTGATGCTTTGGTAGGAACTCCGTGGCGTTTGCTGTCGCCTTTGTCTTGCGGATTCTTTCCATCGGCAAAGTTTTCTTCCATCTTAACACAGTTGTCTACTGTCTTGCCGCCTTTCTTCTTAGTGCCCATGCGTTTGTAGCCATCCCAGCAGGCCTTGCCATCAACACCTTTTTGTTTTTCTTCGTTGATAACACGTTCGGCTGTTTCAATTAACTGACGCATTTCTTCAACACTTTCGCAATTCCAACGGCGCAGTGCCAATGCTTTAGGAGTAGGCTTACCATTGGGTTTCTTCATGGGGCCTTTGTTGCCGCCCATTCTAGCACAGAATGATTTACGGCGTTTAGCGGCTTTACTGCCAGCTTTTAACTTGCTGGGTTTGGTTGTAACAGCAGTTTTTAATTTTGAGCCTGGATTCTCACGACGATAAGCATTAACAGCTTTTTGACTCAAGCCATCTGTCTTGTCGTGGTGATTGACTTTGTTCCAATCTTCGGTGATAAATTGTTTTGCTCTCATAACATGTTCCAGTTTCTTATATAGTATTTATTTGATACCTATCACCATGTACCTAGCATAGGACCCCTGTTTTCCCTGTAATCTCAGCTTGCCCATGTACAGAACCTTTGATAGAGGATAATTGGCCGATAATTCGCCTTCACTGTTACAGGGATTAACTCCTGCTGGATCTTTATTACGACTCTGCAACACCACTAGAGTGCCCAGGGGTATGTTTTCAAACCAACCTGCATTTTCTATATTGTTCACACTGGTGTTGATGATCAAGCTGGGCGCAAGATACACTATATAGTTGGCATTTTTGTGTATGATATCAATGTCCTGGGCAACACCCAAGCTCTTAGCCAGTTCTTCGCCTTGCACCAATACACTTTCGTTGGTGTCCACATTGTACAGGTGTTGGAATTTAATCTTGTGTTCTTGAAACAACACCAGGCTTAGATTGCCGTACCAGCTACCCAGCACATAGACATTTTTAAAATCTGTACGTATTTTGGCCAGCTCAGTAGCCAACCATGTTTTACTTTGTACAAGGTCCTTACTAAAGCTGTCTTTGAGATTGTTGTGGCTTACTTCGAATATTCGCATGAAATATTTATCGTAAAAATAGGGCTTGCGCCCTACTGCTGGTTACGAGTTCCAGCACCACTCAATCTTTGTGGACGGTTTAAACTGACTGTTAAGCTGTTTTTTGTTCTGGTTCAACAAAAGCAACTACTTCTGCACCTTGATCATCTAATCCACCTTCTGGAAAAGGCCATGTTGCTTGTGCTACATGTTGTTCTTCGGTCATGTCTTCGTAATATTCGTTTTCTTCTTCAGCTTGTTCAAAGTCTTCATCATCTGGTGCTGATACCACTGACAACATGACTTTGTCATATGATGACAATTCGTCAACTAGATCTTTTACTTGTTGTAAAACTTCTAAACCGTTGTATGCATCATCATCCAATTCTAAATTAACATTTAACCCGTGTACTGTCATTTCAAGTTTCATTTTGAGCCCCTTGTGGTTAGTGTGCTTGTGGCACACAACTATTTAACGGATAATCGATTACAATGATTTGACAGATACTAAATTGTCTCTAAATATTTGCCAGGCACGAGTCCAAGTCCAACGTTGACTACCTGCCAATACTCGATCTCTATCTAATTTTAACGCATCATGAACTGCTTGAGCCAAGTCTTCGTTCATACAACCAGTAACTCCTTCATCTACCACATCTAATGGACCTTGACATGGATACGCCGCTACCGGTGTACCGCAGGCCATTGCTTCAATCATAACCAGTCCAAACGTTTCCCAGCGGCTTGGAAACACAAACACATCTGCCATGGCAAAGTACTTGGCCAGTTCTACACCACGTTTAGCACCCACAAACTTCACATCAGGATACTGTGCCTTATACTCTTCCAGCATAGGACCGTCACCTACCATGAACTTGACACCCGCATAAGGCATTTCAAAGTATGCTTCTAAATTCTTTTCTTTACTTACTCTGCTGACACATACCAGTATAGGACCATTCGTCACTGTACCGGTGCGTTGACTTGGATTGAATATGTCTCGGTCCACTCCACGAGTCCACGGAATGACATCACCATCAAATCCGTGTGCCCGTAACTCCGCAACCATTGTGTCTGTAGTGGTTAACACCTTGCCACTGTGCTTGTGGAACCAACGTACTAGAGGCCAAGTAAGAGCCTCAGGGATTCCAAATAGGGCTCTAAGTCCTTCAGGGAACTTAGTATGATAAGCAGTATTGTAGCGAAGATTATGTTTTGAAAGATATTTTCTAGCAGACAGACCAACAGGACCTTCTGTGGCGATATGGTAATAATCCGCACCGACCGCCTCAATCTTCTTGCCCATCTGCCTTGTATAGGCAATCTTGACTTCGTTGTAGCCAGGACAATCAAAGTGGCGGAAGTCCCCGGGAGTAATGTAAACAACGTGATAACCATCCAGAACCGCACAAGCTTCAATATTCGTATATGTTGTGACCACGCCATTGATCTGCTCCGGTAAGTTATCAGTTATTATCAGTATCTTCTTTGTCATTTGCTTTTGTCCATGTAATTATTTCCCATCGACCATCCCAGTGTTCAACTAAGGCAGTACACGACTCAACCCAGTCACCATCATTCATGTATGTGACACCGTTGATTTCTTTTATCTCTGCGTGGTGTATGTGTCCACATATGACTCCATCAAAGCCACGCTTCTTACAATAGTTAGCCAAGTTTTCTTCAAACTTGAATATAAAGTCTACTGCTTTTTTGACCTTGTGCTTAAGAAACTGGCTAAGGCTAAAGTACCCAAAACCCATACGACGACGAATCCAATTAAATTTATTGTTGAGTGTAAGAATAATGTCATATGCTTTGTCTCCTAAAAATGCTATCCAGGGTGCCAGTCTAGTAATACCATCAAACAAGTCACCGTGTGTGACTAGATAGTGTTTGCCGTCAGCACCTATGTGTTCCGTTTGATTGACAATTTCTATTAAGCCAAACGAGAAACCATAAGGTATCATGGGTCTTAAAAATTCATCATGATTGCCTGCTATGAACACAACTCTAGTGCCACGCTTGGCGTGTCCTAACACACGACGAACAACGTTGGTGTGGCTTTGTTTCCATCGCCATTTGTTTTGTTGTATCTTCCACGCATCAATGATATCACCGACTAAGTAGAGAGTATCGCACGAGTTGTGCTTGAGAAAATTATTGAGTTGTTCCGCCTTGCAGTCTTTTGTACCCAAGTGGACGTCACTCACAAAAATACTACGATAAGTTTTTTGCATAGCAATATTTATCGTAGTATCGTGTTTGAAAGATTACTGTTGCGTTACAAACTTAAATCCTAACTAAAGTCCACTTAGCTGTAAATGGTTTACCTTCGGCCTTGTGTTTCAGTATCTTAGCGAACTCTTTTTTCTTGAGTTCGGAAATCGTTTCTGTATCATGGTCGACGCAAGCCCTGTACAGTTTAGCTAATAGCTTTTTCTGTTTCATGGTTGTGTCCTCCTGACAAATATTTAGCCAAAAAAAAATGCTACACTTTAAGAACTTGCGGTAGCGAATCGTTCGTCCCAGGGCAGTAGCCTCCCCACACTTACGGTAACAAGTACCGGTCCTAAGGTGTGTTCTTTAAATTAGAAAAATAGGAATAGTCCCTGGAGACTTAACAGTATGCCAAATCCTGCAACAGCAAAGCTACCCCAAAACATGGCCATACTGACTGCAAGAATGCTGGCTGACAACACCACAATGGCCAACTGGTATGCAGTTGACGCATAGCCAATCCATGGGCTGGACTTTTTGGCTTCATCACGCTCATGTTCCATGGCTCTTGCTTTGCCAGCGATTTCTTTCTTGTCAGCATCCATGCGTTCTTTTTCTGCCATGAACTCTGCTTTGATTTTGGGATTGGCTGTTGTCTTGGCCGCAATTTCGTAGCTGACACCACGACCTGCTTTGGCTTGATACTGTGCCCATGTGTTGTTGGCGCCCAATGTGCTGTTCAGCACTGTGCTACCCAGTTTGCCGCCGTACCATGCGTTGACTGCTAACAACAGGGCAAAGATACTGATAACCATACCTGCTTTGTCTTTGATACGTGCTTCACGTTCGCTACGTGAACCCACTGGAGGCTTTGGTGCATCCGGATCTTTTGGAGTTTTAGTGATTAGGTTCAACACTGAGTCTATAAGTGCCATTGATTCGCTCCCGGCTTTGATATAGTATTTATAACTTTTGAGAAGTATTCAAAACCCGCTAAATACATCAAGAGGATAACATTATGGCCGCAAACGGAATATCAACACTATCAACCAAAGCATCTAAACAAATAGCTAAACTAGAAATTGCCCAAGCGAAAAAACAAGGTATGACTGTGTCTCGCGCTGGTACAATTACTGGCAGTATAGATAGTACTAAGAACTATTACAGATATAACAACACATATAATATAAACGACTTGCCCACAAAATATACTGGCAATGCTGTAACGGATAACGCAAACTCTGGCGGATTATTAACAGCTCGTCCATGGACATCGCATCTATAAAATAGCACCAAAAAGGTTGCAATTAAAACACACACACAGTATAATTAACACATGATAAGAAATTATCTTTAACAATCAGGAAAATAAGTAAAATGGCATCAGGTAAAGTAAAATGGTTTAATGAAACCAAAGGTTTTGGATTTATTACTCCAGACAATGGTGGTGAGGATTTGTTTGCTCACTACTCAGCAATTCAAACTCAGGGCTTTAAAGTTCTACAAGAGAATCAAGAAGTGACGTTTGATGTGGTACAGGGTCAGAAAGGCAAACAAGCCGCTAACATTGTACCAGCGTAAGATTATTTTTAAAGGAATAAGTTATGTTCGAAGTTCAACGCAAAGGCAGTCCAGTAAGACAGGCCGCCCGTCGTGCAACCAAGCGCCGTAGCAAGTAATCGAAGAATTGTTGTAGTCCTTGAATGGACAAAGTTGTAAAGTAAGGCATTCTGGACGCGGGTTCGACTCCCGCCAGGTCCACCATAAAACATATTGAATGCGGCAAATGGTAAGTCGCCGAAAGGAATGTAGGTTCGAGTCCTACTTTAGTATGTTTTATAATGGGCCTGCCATGGTTTCGACAGGGTGAGATAGGATAACGACTCAACACGTGGGGTCACGTAAAATACAAAAAACGTAAATGCAAACGCAAATACATTCGAGTATTTCAAAGTTCCAGCATCAGTAGCGAAAGCCGCTAATGCAGGTAGCTTTGCAATGGTAGCCTAAGAAACTACAACTCCGGGGCTGACTAGCCTTGTAAACCAATAGTCAAAAAAGGCTAATTTCGGTTAGCCTTTTTTCTTGACCTCTTGGCCTAAGCACTATATAATAAGCGATGACATACATGTCATTCATTCAAAAAGGAAATATAAATGAAGAAAATTGCATTAGCAACTCTATTAGCCCTAGCAGTGGGATCAGCCTCTGCTGTAGAAATTGGCTTGACAACACAACGTGACTATAGCCAAACTCCAAACCGCAATGGTTTTGGTATTACTCTAGGTCAAAAATATGACAAAGTAAGTGTAACAGGCGGATTTGAGCGTTATACCCAAGATTCAAACGATATGAATCGTTATAGCCTCGTAGGCGGTTATGACATCGCTAAGGTTGGTGATGTTACAATCACTCCAAAGGCTGGTGTTGCTTTTATCGACCCAACAACTACCAGCAGTGGTTGGCAAGGTTCAGTTGGTGTAGGTGCCAGCTATGCTGTAACCAAGACTGTTGCTTTGACAGCAGACTACCGTTATCAATCAGCTTTCCAAAGTAGTGTTAACAACTTTGATGGCAATGTGATTAGTGCAGGTATCAAAGTAGGTTTCTAATCTAGGTTAGATTAAAAAGGACTCACTCGGAGTCCTTTTTTACGACTGCATCAAACGATTGGTAAAGTCCAGCAGTAGTTTGTGGTGCTGTCTGTAATGCCAATGCTTGCGCATCCAAGTATAACTGTCGTACCAATGTTTTTCGCTTTCGGGATGGCAACCAATCAATCCAAGATTACCTTGTATGATGGCCATAGGATCTCCGTTGGTATAACGGGCAACTGTAGCGAATTTTGATTCATCACCAACCAAAGCGCACCCGTCATACCAAAACATATTCACGGGCGTGTTGTCCCATGTGACAGCAATGTTCTTGGCGTGTGGTCTGCGTGTGTCAGTAGCTGGCCTAGTCATGTACTGTACAGCATCCGCATGTTTCAGCATGTTGAAATAGTGACTGCCCGCCCAATATGCTCCCATGCAGATGCCAAGATACTTGCCACCCTCTTGCACAAAGTCTGTGATGCGATCCTTATGGTCCTGCATTAGGTAGCTCCAACTTTCGCTGTCGCCTGTGCCTCCCGGAACAGCAATACATGCCACATCGTCAAAAAAATCTCGCTCAAGTTCATGGCGAGTAAAAATTTTGAAATCGTAACTTGGACTCAGTGCTTGTATGATGCCATTTACACTTTGTACTGAGCACTTGGGCTGGTGTAAAAATAATGCTACCTTGGGTTTCATACAGCTATTTAGTGGCCCATGTATTACATACTGATTAAGTGTTAAAAAGCCCACATTATCAATAGGGTCTTGACACAGAGACTAAATAACTATACAATAAAGACATTGTGCAGTAGAGGCGTCACTGAAAACAGTTTGTCCAAAAAGACAACAAGCGGTTGACAGAGACACCGACTACTGCTACAATAGAAACAAGTTAGCAAGCAATGTAACTTCCGAGTGTTGTAGAAATACAACAAAAAGAATTACAGAAAGTTGTTGACAAGGATGCTGAAAGGCATTATAATTAACACAAGACGCTAGCATTCCGCTAGTAAATTTAAGAAGAGTAAACGAGAAAACAAAATGCAATCTTGCAATAGACATCATCAGTTTAATACGATGCCCAAACAGGTAGGCGTTATAGCCTCTTATTGGTTGTCGATTAATGCGGGAAGTCTATCTTCATTAGATCGCACACCAGAGATTCGTAGGGTCCGGGAGACCGTCGTGTAACTTAAAACTTACATAACAAACTTCAAGGACCCTAGGATTAAAAACCCTGGGGTTTTTTGTTTTTAGACGCTGAGATTGCCAAGGCAGTCGTTGAAGCAAAGTGTGAAGATACCAGTAACGAGGACTGGGCTAGGCACTATAAACATCTAGCAAACGGGCGGCCTGTAGGATGGAGCACTTCTTCTAGTGTGAAAAATTACAGCGTATTAAAGCATATACTTGCCTGACTGTAAACGTCGTGGTAAACTACTAGAGAAAGGGGTTCGAATCCCCGGGACTGGTGTGTGCTTTAATACACGCATTGGAAACAGTGCGTTATGGATCTTGTTCCCCATTGCCGGCTGTAACCCGGTAGCCATTATCAAGTGGGGTGGCTGGCAAGTAGTTCGATTCTATCAAGATCCACCAAAATTTCCTCTTGTAGTTAAATGGTATAACAATCGGCTGATAACCGGTCATTACAAGTTCGATTCTTGTCGAGAGGACCAAGTTTAGGATAGCAACAGCAAAAAAATCCAATTTCACTTTTAATGAAAAAAAGATGCTATCCTGTTTTTTACACTGTCGTCGTCTAGTGGCTAGGACGCTACCCTTTCAAGGTGGAGAAGCGGGATCGATACCCGTCGACAGTACCAATATGCTCTTGTGGCGCAATCGGTAGACGCAACAGTTTGAGAGATTGTAAAGTGAAGGTTCGACTCCTTCCAAGAGCACCAAATTATGCCGTGGTGGTAGACTGGTAATGCAACGGATTGTCTATCCGTCCTATGCGGGTTCGATTCCCGTCCACGGCGCCAAATCTATTCCGAGAAATCCAAGCATGGTGCAAGGACCTGACTGTTAATCAGTGATTAGGTGAGTTCGATCCTCACACTCGGAGCCAAACAATTGGGGGCAGTAGTGGGCTACGGCGTTGCCTTGCAAGCATCGTGACTAGAAGGGTTCGATTCCCTCGGCCTCCACCAATTTTATCTCTGTGTAATGTCAATCTGGTAGACGGCCTGATCTGGAGTCAGGAGGCTGTACGTTCGAATCGTACCATGGAGACCAATTCGCCCTATTAGTTAAATGGTAGAACACCTGTTTTGTAATCAGGTAATGGCAGTTCGATTCTGTCATGGGGCACCAAGTTATATGCTACTTTAGCTGATGCGGTCATAGCGGCGGTCTGAAGAACCGTTGAACCAGGTTCGACTCCTGGAGGTAGCACCAAGTTTAGGATACTAACAGCAAACTTAAAAAATTCAATTTGAACTTGAAAAGTAAATGTATCCTGTTTTATAGTAAGGAACTCAAATGGCAAATGTCAAAAAAGGTAACCTAACAGCGCCTCCACAATGGTGGAAGCATTTGAAAGATTGGAAACGAGTGTTCTGGAAATCAGAACGCCAAGCCCAAAAGCGAAATATCAACAAAGGAGAATGACATGAAACGTACAGGTAAACTGTAGTGTCATCCTAGACCCCCGTATGGTCCTGGATGGCACGTAAAAGAAAATATTTACGATCCATCCACAGCTGGCGTTAACGGTAGCGTACTCGGCTCTTAACCGATGAGGTGTCAGTTCGAATCTGACGCTGTGGACCATATGGGGGTATAATTCAACGGCTAGAATATCCGGCTTTTAACCGGTCTATCAGGGTTCGATTCCCTGTGCCCCTACCATATAAAAACACATTAGAAGCCTTCGTGACTGTAGGCAAGTAGGTCTCTAAGTCGTTTCCGACTAGTGTGTTTCTATATGGTAACGTAGCATAGTGGCTAATGCACCACCT
>Ga0209442_1000126_pt1 | contig 44544 bp, 33 predicted proteins | sample LauGreSBDMM110DD_2_FD_187565 | JGI IMG/M metagenome (GOLD analysis project Ga0209442, IMG submission 187565) | Freshwater lake microbial communities from Lake Michigan, USA - Sp13.BD.MM110.DD (SPAdes) (version 2) | ecosystem: Environmental > Aquatic > Freshwater > Lake | place: Lake Michigan...
ACCGACACCGGAACCAACCCCGACCCCGACACCAGAACCAACGCCGGAACCTGCCCCAGCATTAACGCCTGCACAAGTAGCAGTTGCGCCATCTCCTGCCGCAGCTCCTGATTCCGCACCTATACCCACTGCTGAATCCGAGCCGGTTGCTGTTGCCAGGGTGGTCGCCGCAGCCGTGGCCACTACAGTCGGCGGCGCTATTGCCCTGCTGCAGGTAGGCACTGCTACTGCTCGAGTTGTCCGTCGCCGATTCACGCGCACCACGCTCCTAGATGACGAAGTTGCGTGATACAGGTGCACCCCGCGAGCAAAACGTCAACTTTAGTCGTCCAGGTGGCGAAGCAGAGTAGCCAGTAGAGCGCCGACCCCGTTCAGCCCACGGCTACTGCTTCGCCATCCTCCGCAACACGGCGGGCATGATGCCCCCTTGTCGGTAGGTCTCAAGCTCCATCGGCCCATCTAGGCGGACGATGAGTTTGATATTGCGGAGCTCACCAGTCGCGGTATCTCTGGTGCCGCTCCCTTCAACTTGTAGCTGGATGCGCCCGCGCGGAGTGACGTTGGCAAGCGCTTGCAGTGTGAAGCGCTCACGCCCATTGAGGTTGTGGCTTCCCGCACTCTCACCTGGAAGGAACTGCAGCGGGAGGATCCCCATCCCGATCAGGTTGGAGCGATGGATGCGCTCATACGATTCGGCGATGACGGCACGGACACCGAGCATCTGCGTCCCCTTCGCCGCCCAGTCGCGGCTAGAGCCTGAGCCGTACTCCTTCCCAGCAATGATTACGAGTGGTGTGGCGCTCTCTGCATAGCGGGCGGCGGCATCGGCAACGGCGAGCAGTTCGCCGCTCGGCAGGTGGTTGGTGATCGGGCCCTCCTTGCCGTCGGCGAGTGCGTTACGGAGGCGGATGTTCGCGAAGGTTCCGCGCATCATCACCTGGTCATGGCCACGCCGTGCGCCGTACGAGTTGAAGTCGCCAACGGTGACGCCGCGCTCAATCATCCATCGTCCGGCGGGAGAGTCCGCGCGGATTGAGCCAGCGGGGGAGATGTGGTCGGTGGTGACCGAGTCGCCGAGAAGGAGGAGGGCACGTGCATCGTGAACATCGGCGATCGGCGCAGCTGTTGCTGGGATCTTCTCCGTGAAGGCTGGTCGTGCGATATAGGTTGAAGCGGGATCCCAGGCATAGGTGCGACCTGTTGGCACGCTGAGACCCTGCCATCGCGCATCGCCTGCGAAGAGATCGGCGTAGCTACTGCGATAGAGCGAAGCGTCGGCCGCCTTCGCCACGGCGGTTGCGATCTCTTCGTCGCTTGGCCAGAGGTCGCGCAGGTAGACTGGGGCGCCGTTGCGATCGTTGCCGATCGGATCGGTGTCGAGATTCGTCACCACGTTGCCAGCGAGCGCGAGCGCCACAACCAGCGGTGGTGAAGCGAGGTAGGCGGCGCGCACCGCGGGGTGGATACGCCCCTCAAAGTTCCGATTCCCTGAGAGCACCGCAGCAACGAGGAGATCTTCGCGCTCCACGGTGGCGGCGATCTCGCTCTCGAGTGGTCCGGAGTTTCCGATGCAGGTGGTGCAGCCGTAGCCGGCAACGTTGAAGCCAAGCGCCGCGAGTGGCTCAAGGAGCCCTGCGCGCTCAAGGTAGGCGGTGACGACACGAGATCCAGGCGCGAGGCTCGTCTTCACCCAGGGCGGGACGCTCATGCCACGTGCAACAGCGTTCCGTGCAAGGAGGCCCGACGCGATCATGACCGAGGGGTTTGAGGTGTTGGTGCACGAGGTGATGGCCGCGATCGCCACTGCGCCATCGCGCATCGTCGTTCCACCTACGGTGGCGCTGTGCGCCTTTGATCCGGCACGATCGGCGTAGGTGCGCTCAAACCCTGCGCCAAGGTCGGGGAGTGCCACGCGATCTTGCGGCCGCTTCGGTCCAGCGAGCGAGGGGACAATCTCGTTAAGGCTGATCTCGACAACTTCGTCGTAAAGTGGATCGTGGCCGCTGGTCCGCCAGAGTCCCTGCGCCTTTGCATACGCCTCAACCAGTTCAATCTGCGCGCTTTCGCGACCTGTCACACGGAGGTAGTCGAGGGTGATCTGGTCGATTGGGAAGAGGGTGGTGGTTGCACCAAACTCTGGCGACATGTTGGCGATCGTTGCGCGGTCTGCGAGTGAGACGGTGGCGAGCCCGTCACCGAACGCCTCAACGTATGCGCCAACAACGCCGTGCGCGCGAAGGCGCTCGGTGACGGTGAGGACAAGGTCCGTTGCCGTGGTTCCAGATGGAAGCTTGCCGGTGAGCTTGAGGCCGACGATCTTTGGGAGTGGTGAGAAGAGCGGCTCGCCGAGCAGTACCGCTTCGGCTTCGATGCCGCCGACACCGAACCCGAGCACGCCGAGGCCAGAGATCATTGTGGTATGCGAATCAGTGCCGACACAGGTGTCGGGGAAGGCGAGTGGTGCGCCGTCAATCTCCTCAACGCGCACCACGGTGGCGAGGCTCTCAAGGTTCACCTGGTGGACGATCCCTGCGCCAGGTGGCACCACGCGGAAGCGATCGAAGGCCCCCTGCGCCCAACGGAGGAGCTGATAGCGTTCCGCGTTCCGTTCATATTCGCGCGCTACGTTCTGCTCGAGCGCCTCTGGGGTTGCCCATCGGTCGATCTGCACGGAGTGATCAATGACGAGATCGGCGGGAACCTGTGGGTTGATGCGCTCCGGATCGATGCCGAGTTCGCGCGCAGCATCGCGCAGCGCAGCGAGATCAACGACCGCTGGGACGCCAGTGAAGTCCTGCAGCACCACGCGTGCAGGTGAGAAGGGGAGTTCGCGCTCATCTCCCGTCGCCACGGCTGATGCCCCCGGTTTCCATGCGAGGTAGGCGCTCACATCTTCCGCTCGGACAAAGCCGTTGCCAGCACGACGCGCAGCCCCTTCAATCAGGATCTTCAAGACGACGGGGAGCTGCTCCCATGTGGTGGCGGGCGCTGGGAGCCGCTCGAGTGCAATGCGGTCGGGGAGGCCAGGGCCAAGGGGCTGGCGAAGCGACTTCACGTTGAACACCGCACCTCCTTACCAGCTGCCACTCCACGTGCGGAGAGCCTCACGTCGTAGCGTAGCGTGCGCACCCTCTCAGCGCCCTCGCCCTGACGGGGCTACCATCCTCCTAATGAGAGGCGCCTACGGGCGCCTGACACGTAGGCGATGTGAGGAGCATGTATGGCACTCAGCAAGCGCATAGCCGTCTCCGCAGGAGGACTCGTCATCCGCGCCGTGGGCGGGCAGGCAGAGATCGTTGTTGGACGCCGAAAGCGCGAGCGCGACGGCTACGTCTGGTCGCTTCCGAAGGGGACGCCCGAAGAGGGGGAGACCCGCGAGGAGACGGCGCTCCGTGAAGTCCGCGAGGAGTCGGGACTTGAGGTGCGCATCCTCTCCTACTTTGACGCCATCTCCTACTCCTTTGTGCGTACCGGCGAACGGATTGAGAAGACGGTGTACTACTACATCATGGAGGCGATCGGCGGCAGCTTTGAACAGTACGACAAGGAGTTTGACGAGTTGCGCTGGGTGCGGATGGACGAAGCGGTTCGCCTGCTCGACTTCCAGACCGAGAGCGGACTTGTCCAGCGTGCCTACGACGCGCTCACGCGCGACTGATGCAGCGCACGGCGCTCTACGAAGAGCACCTGACGCTCGGCGCACGGATGGTGGACTTTGCCGGCTGGGAGATGCCCGTCCAGTACGCGGGTGTCATTGAGGAGCATCGTGCCGTCCGCACGGGCGCAGGGCTCTTTGATCTTGGCCATATGGGCGAGATCCGCGTGAGTGGCCCAAGTGCAGGGGCAGCGCTGGATTACGCGCTGATCTCTACCCCCTCTGCACTGCTCGTCGGGCGGGCGCAGTACAGCATGATCGTCAACGAGGTGGGCGGGATCCTCGACGACCTTGTCGTCTATCGCATCGCCGATGCAGAGTGGCTCGTTGTTGCCAACGCGTCGAACAGAACGGTTGTGGCTGCGGCACTTCGTGAGCGCGTCGGCGGATCCGCAACCGTCGTGGATGAGAGCGACAACACCTCAATGATCGCCATCCAGGGGGTGACGAGCGCCGAAATCTTTGGCTCGCTCATTCCAGAGGAGGAGCGTTCCGCGTTCCACGCCCTGCGGAACTACTCGGCCGCCACCATGCGTCTTGAAGTTGCAGGGGCGGCTATCACCGCACTTATTGCACGCACGGGATACACCGGCGAAGTTGGGTATGAGGCGTACGTTGAGAACGCCCACGCAGTGGTGCTTTGGCGCGCACTGTTGGCTGCGGGTTCAGCAATCTCGCACGGCACCCCGTTCCAGCCGATCGGGCTCGGTGCACGCGACACGCTCCGCCTGGAGGCGGGGATGCCGCTCTACGGGAACGAGTTGCGCGAGGAGCTCACGCCGTTTGATGTTGGCCTTGGCAGGGTCGTGAAGCTGGATAAGCCGGGCGGCTTTGTTGGCGGTGAGGCGCTGCTCGCACGCTCAACGCGTGGTGAGCGGTTCGGCCGCGCACTCGTCGGCCTACGTGTGACTGGTCGCGGAATCGCACGACACGGCTACGAGGTGCGCCGACCCGGTGGCGCAACGCTCGGCCTCATCACCTCTGGGACACACTCGCCGAGCCTCGGCTATCCAATCGCACTTGCCGATCTCAATGCGGAGGCGGCCCCTTTCACACCTGGCGAGCCGCTTGAGGTGCTCATTCGTGGGGAGGGAGTGGCTGCCGAGGTGACTGGCGTACCATTTATCCCGAAGCGATCAACAGAGGGACGGGCGCAGGGTGCGCATCAGCAAGGGGGTTGAAGATGACGTCGCCAGCAGATCTTCGCTACTCAAAGGAGCATGAATGGGTTCGAGTGAGCGGTGATCGTGCGGTCATAGGGATCACGGCGCATGCGGCGGGCGAGCTTGGCGATGTCGTCTTCGTTGACCTTCCAGCGGTCGGTGCAACCCTCAAGCAGTTCGCGGTCTTCGGTGCAATCGAATCAGTGAAGGCGGTGAGTGATCTCTTTAGTCCGATCTCTGGCAGCGTGATGGCGCGCAACGAGCAGCTCGTGAGCGCCCCGGAGACCGTCAATGTGGATCCGTACGGCGAGGGCTGGCTCCTTGAGGTTGCGCTCAGCAACACAGAGGAGCTGGCGGCACTTCTTGATGCCGCTGGATACGACAAGCTGACCGCATGAGCCGCGCGCTGCTCCTCCGTTTCACTGCGACGCTTCTCCTTGTCGCATCAAGCGCCGGCTGCTCGGTGCTGAGCGCAGGAACCCTCCGTGTTGCGGTCGTTGATGAGCCAGTCAACCTCAGTGCGGCATATCTCGATGAGTCGTCTGCGCTCGTAGGAGGCCTCGTCCAGGCCGGCCTCTATCGCCCTGACGCAGCGTTCCGGCCGCAGGCGCTCTTAGCTGATGGCGAACCAACGGTCTCTGCCGGGGGAACTACATGGAGTGTCAAGCTGAAGAACGGTCTCAGCTTTCATGATGGTTCCTTCCTCACTTCCGATGACGTTGCCTTTACCTATCAACTGGCAAAGAGTGGGCAGTGCCCCCTTGCCGCAGATATCTGTGACCTGGTTCGGACGCGACTTGAATCGGTTGAGGCTGATGGCGGACAGCGCGTCACCTTCCGTCTCATTGCAAGTTGGGCGCCATGGGGCACAAGGGGCCTAACGATTCCGATCTTGCCGAAGGCCGCACTCTTGAAGTCCCTGGAGCGATTCCGTGCGGGCGTGGACGGCGCAGATCGGAGTCTGATCACCTTAGCGCGCGAAAACATCGTCGCCGAGCTTGACGCTACGGCCTGCGGACTTCCCGTGACGAACGCGTGCGAATACGCACCGTTCATTCCGCAACTTGAGCGCACGCTGAGCCAGGCGGGCCTCTCGCTTCCAGATCCGCGCATGCTCCCTGCGCTCAACGGGGGCGCTCAGGGTGGTGCAGCACGGAATGATGAGGCGTACGCGAAGGATCTGTTCGGCCGCCTTACGCGATTTGAGTCATACCTCCTCACCCCTGCCGAGAGCCAGCTTGAAGTCGCCTATCCGCTGTTAGACGTACAGCTCAGCCCTGTTGGCGCGGGGCCCTACAAGTTTGTAGAGAGAACACCGGGCGAAAGCCTCTCCCTTGAGAGCTTTAGCGGCTTCGCGCTCGGAGAACCGCTGATAGGACGCGTGCTGGTGAGGCGCTATGCAACGCAGGCTGGGGCGATCAGTGCCTTTCAGGCGTCCCAGCTCGACTGGGTCCCATATCTCAGCGCATCAAGTGTTGCTGGCCTTCAGGTCCGCAGCGATGCGACACTTCTGAAGGGCCCCTCTTCTCGCGGCTATCTTTTCCTTGCGTTCAACATGCGGCCAGGACGACCCTTCGCTGATCCGGTCGTGCGATCGGCGCTGAGCTCATGCGTGGACCTTCCATCAATCATCAGCGAGGCAGCAGGGGAGAGCGGGATTCCAATCAGCAGCACGGTTGCACCAAACTCATGGGCCGCACCGTCGCCAGCACCTGCTGAGGCGGTTCGTGACACAGCGGGCGCTCGCGCATCGCTCGTTGCTGATGGATGGAGCGAGGAGAGCGATGGGGTCTTCGCAAAGCTCGGGAGTCGCCTTGAGGCGAGCATTCTCGTGCGAGACGGGCAGAGCGCACGGACCAGCGCAGCGCAACTGATCGCAGACCAAGCGGCAGAGTGCGGCTTCTCGATCACCGTTTCGGCGCAGGCCTATACGAGCGAGATTCTTCCGAGGCTGCGCTACCCCAACGACTTTGATGCATACATTGGAAGTTGGCAGTGGAGCCTTGACCCTGACGACAGCGACCTCTTCAGCTCGGCTGCCTGTCCAACACAGGAGGATCCGGCTGGGAAGAACTTTGCCTGCTGGCAGAGCGGAACAGCCGATAGCATCTTGCGTCAAGGGCTGGGCTCGGCAAGCGAGAGCGTGCGCGCTCCTCTTTACGCTGAGTTCCAAGCGCTTCGACGCAGTGAACGGCCATATCTGCTCCTCTGGGCTGACGCTGGCTACACGTTGCTCTCCAGTGGCTTCAGCTGGCCAACGGCAGAGAGTGACGTGAGCAGTCCGCTTTACGCATGGTCGATTGAATCTTGGGGGGAATGATACAATTGTCTGAGCACAGTGCATACAAACACAGTGCATAAGGAGGCTCAAATGAGTGGTGCTGGCGCGGTACAGATCCCAAGCGAGCTGGACATTGACCTGGAGGTGGTGCGGGACATCTGCCGCACCTTCATCCAGGAGCAGTTCAAGACGATCGGCGCAAAGCACGCAATCCTTGGGCTCTCGGGAGGCATTGACTCAGCACTCGTGGGCTTCCTGACGGCGGATGCGCTCGGCGCGGACCGACTTCGCACCTATATCTTGCCGTACCGAACCTCTGCACCAACATCTCGTACCGATGCGCTCACAGTCGCCGCAGCCCTCGGCTGTAGCGTTGAAGAGATCGAGATCAGCTCGGCGCTCGACGCCGTAGAGGCCGCTCTGCCGTCTGGGGCTGAGTTCAGCCAGATTCGTCGCGGCAACATTGCCGCCCGCCTGCGCATGATCACCCTGTACGACCAGTCTGCACGCTACGACGGCCTGGTGATGGGGACGGGGAACAAGTCAGAGGCGATGATCGGGTACACCACGCTTCATGGTGACGCTGCATGCGCCATCAATCCGATTGGCGATCTCTACAAGAGCCAGGTTCGTGCGCTTGCTGCGCACCTTGGCGTTCCAGGAACGATCCTCACGAAGGCTCCGAGTGCTGATCTCTGGGCAGGGCAGACCGACGAAGGGGAGGGCGGCTTTGATTACCCAACGCTGGACCGCATCCTTCTCCGCCTCGTCGACCAGAAGAAGAGTGCCGCTGCAGTTGTCGCTGACGGCTTTGATGCTGAGCTTGTGGCGAAGGTGCAGGGAATGATGGCTCGCTCGCAATTTAAGCGCGAGATGCCACCCTTCCCAAAGATCTCCGCGTAGCGCCTCGACGTGCCGCTAGCCCACGCTTGAGATGAGTGACCCGCGCGGTGGCGGTGCAACGCCTGGCGCGCTGCACATCGTCGCAACGCCGATCGGAAATCTCGCCGACCTCTCTCCTCGTGCCATCGCGGTCTTGCAGGAGGTGCGCGCCGTCATCGCGGAAGACTCACGTGTTGCGCGCGTGCTCCTTTCGTCAATTGACGTAACGAGCGAGCTTATCGCCCTCCCAGGATTTGACGAGGTGGAGCGAACACTGCCGCTTATTGAACGTTTAAAGCGAGGAGATGCACTGGCGCTGATTAGTGATGCTGGAACACCCCTCATTAGCGATCCTGGTCAGCACCTCGTTCGGGCAGCGATCGCGGCTGGCATTCGGGTGATTCCGATCCCTGGAGCATCCGCCGTTCTCGCCGCCCTCGTCGCCTCTGGCGTTGCCGGTGCGCGATGGAGCTTTGAGGGTTTCCTTCCGCGCGGCGGGACTGATCGTCGCCGTGTGATCGGCGCGATTGCTGCCGATGAACGAGCAACCGTGATCTATGAAGCGGGTGGCCGCGTCCTTGAGACGCTGCGCGATCTTGCTGGCGCGTGTGGCGGCACTCGAAGCGTTGCGCTCTGCCGCGAGCTGACCAAACTGCATGAAGAGGTGCGACGCGGAAGCTTAGAAGAGGTTGCGTTAGCCGTTGAGCGTGCCGAAGTTGATGGTCGTGGGGAGTTTGTCATTGTGCTTGGAGAGACGAGCGAAGTTGCTGAGTTTGTAGATGCAGGCGGCGCATACCCCGCTGCGCTTGTGGCGGTAGAGGAGCGTGTTGCCGCTGGTGCATCCCGAAGCGATGCGATTCGAAGCATTGCAGCCGAGTGGGGGCTTGAGCGGCGCCGTCTCTGGGCGGCTGCGCATGAGAACGCGACCGAGGGTGGCGAGCCGCTCGGTCGCGTCGACGACTAGGAGCGCGCTGGCGCGATCTCCTCGCCGTACTCCGCCTCTCCAAGGTCCGTTGGCTCCGCACCATCTGCTACCGGATCCGCGCTCTGTGGCTTCGGGCCGAGGAACTCGAGCCTGTTGACGATGACCTCCGTCATCCAGCGGCGCGAGCCTTCGCTCTCCCATTCGTGCGTCTTCAGTCGACCGTCTATGGAGACGAGCGAGCCCGCCTGCAGGTGGGCCGCCGCAACCTCAGCGAGCTTCTCCCAGAAGACGAGGCGGTGAAACTCGGTGCGCTCCTCTCCGCCTCGGAAGTCGTGGCTTGCCAGGCTCCCCACCGCAACCTTGGTCCCAGACGGGAGTGACTTAATCTCGACCGGCTTGGTCATCCGACCCGCCAGCATCACCTTGTTCATGTGAGCTCCTCTCCCGGCGCCGCCCCCAGGGTCTCTCCCTAGGCTGTAGCCGCACCGCGTTATGCGAGGGTGCCCCTCGCCGCGTACGGCGGGCGTATCGTGTGCGACACTCCAACGCGATGCGGTACTACCTGACGACAGCCATCGCCTACGCCAACAACAAGCCCGGCCTCCACACGCTCTATGAGGTGATCGGGGCCGATGTGATCGCGCGTTGGCGCCGCATGGGGGGCGACGAGGTGCGCTTCCTGACGGGGACCGATGAGTACTCGGTCAATATCGCCGCACGAGCGCTGGAGGAGGGGCTCAGCCCGAAGGCCTTCGTCGACAAGAACGTCGCCCTCTTCCAAGAGAGCGAAGCGCTCCTTCTGATCACCCCAGATCGATTCATTCGCACCACTGATGCCGATCACACGCTCGCAGCCCAGGAGATGGTGCGCCGCTCATTCGCCGCTGGTGACATCTATCTCGGCACGTATGAGGGCTGGTACTGCCCGAACGAAGGATTCCGCGCTGAAGGCGATGTAGTGAAAGAGGGGGGCGAGAGCGTCTGCCCGAATCATCCTGGCGTTCCACTGCAGTGGCTCAAGGAGCGCAACTGGTTCTTCCGACTGAGCGCCTACCAGGAGCGACTTGAGGCCTGGCTGACGCAAGATCCGTCGCCTGTGCAGCCTGAGTACCGCCGCAACGAGATGCTCGGATTTATTCGGCAGGGTCTCGAAGACTTCTCCATCAGTCGTGAGGGTGCAACCTGGGGGATCCCGTTCCCGATCCGCGAGGATGGAAGCAGTGCGCTTAACGCGGACGGCAGCGGCGATCCAACCGCTGGAACGATCTATGTCTGGTACGACGCGCTTATCAACTATCTCACTGGCGCCGGCTTCCCAGCGGATCCGAAGGGTGCACCGTGGTGGCCCGCAGATCTGCACATCATCGGTAAGGACATCAATCGATTCCACTCGGTCTTCTGGCCGGCGATGCTCTGGAGTGCTGGACTCGAAGCGCCGAAGCGCATCTGGGTGCACGGCTGGCTCCTCTCCAGTGGTGAGCGGATGAGTAAGAGCCGCGGCAACTTCCTCGATCCGAATAGCGCCGTTGCAGCGCTTGGCGCGGATGGTGCGCGCTTCGTTGCGCTGCGCGAGGTCCCATTTGACGGCGATGGCGAGGTGAGCTGGGACTCGATCATTCGTCGCTATAACTCCGAGCTCGCGAATGACTTTGGCAACCTCGTGAATCGCGCAACGACGATGGCGAGCCGCGCGTTCGGCGCAGAGGCCCCAGCACCGCGTGCGGCGGCAGCGGCGCCGCTTGCGGCTGAGTGGGAGTCGGCGCGAAAAAAGAGCGAGGCGGCGATGGAGGGGCTCGCGCTTCACCATTGGATCGGCGCCCTCTGGGAGTTCGTGGGTGCGGCGAACAGATTCGTTGACACGGAGAAGCCGTGGGAGTTGGCGAAGGCGGCGAAGGGTGGAGATGCTGCGGCGCGCGAGCAACTTGCTGGCGTCCTTGGCGACCTTCTTGAGGCCTGTCGACTCGTTGCGCTCTATGCGGCGCCTGTAATTCCTGAGACGGCGGAGAAGATCTGGACGCTTCTCGGTCACCCGTGGCCGTACGACGCTGCTGGTCACGGGAGTCAGACGCGCGCGGCACTCGGAGGGTGGGGGAGCATTGCCGCAACAGGAGCACTCGGCGAGCCGGTCCCACTCTTCCCGCGGCTTGAGACTGATGAGCAACCAAACTCCGCTGACTGACGCGCACGGCCATCTACAGGCCGATCGCTTTGACGCCGATCGCGACGAAGTGATCGTGCGCCTGCGTGCTGCTGGGATGACGCGCCTCCTCATCCCGTCATGGAGCGTTGCGAGCTCGCAGGGTGCGGTGGAGATCGCGCGCGAGCACGACTGGATGGATGCGGCGATCGGGATTCATCCACATCACGCCACAGACGAGGCGAGTCAGCGGGCCGCCCTCCTGGCGCGCGCCGCTGAACCTGAGATCGTGGCGATCGGAGAGACAGGAATTGATACAAAACGCAACTACGCGCCGCTCGCAGATCAGATCGCAAACTTTGAGGCGCACATTGAGGTTGCCGTGCAGCTTGGGAAGCCGCTGATCCTCCACTGTCGCTCCGCGGGGGACGGCGACGATGCCCAACGCCAGCTGATCAAGACACTCAAGGAGTCGCCGATCGGCGCTCCCGGTGGTGCCGCCGCGTTTGGCGGGAGGGCGCCGTTCATCTTGCACAGCGCGTCGGGGAGCCAGGGCTACATTGAGGATGGGCTCGCACTCGGCGGGCTCGTCTCCATCTCTGGACTCGTCTTCCGCCCAGAGGAGCGCGCCACGGCGGAGTGGATTCGAGCGGTTCCGGCCGACCGGCTGCTGACGGAGACGGATGCGCCGTGGCTGACGATGCCTGGAGCCCCCGATCCAAGTCGCAATGAGCCGGCGAATGTCGCCTTCACGTTGGCCTGGATCGCTGAGCGTCGTGGCGAAGCGGTGGACGATCTCGCCGCGGCGATCAGCGCCACCTACGACCGTGCCTTTCCTCGTCGCCGGCCACGCTCAGACTGAGCGTGGTGTTGGCACTCGGCAGGGGAGAGTGCTAACATCGCCGCAAGCGCACGAGCAGTGCGCGCTGTGAGCATTGCAGCGGGCAAGTGCCAAGCTGCTTAGCAGGAGGTCAAACACCATGGCGAAGAAGGCATCACTCCGACCCCTCGGCGACCGAGTAGTCGTCAAGCCGGTCCCACGCGACGAGAAGACGGCGAGCGGCATCATCCTTCCGGACACGGCGCAGGAGAAGCCACAAGAGGGCGAAGTCGTCTCTGTTGGTCCAGGCCGCATCCTTGATGACGGGAAGCGTGAGCCGATCGACGTGAAGGTGGGGGATCGCGTCCTCCATGCGAAGTACGCCGGCACCGAGTTCAAGCTCGATGGCGCGGAGTACCTGATCGTCGGCGCGAAGGATATCCTCGCGATCGTCGAATAACAACGTTACTCAGCAGTAGTAAGTAAAGCAAGAAAGTAGAGGGGCAGAATGGCAAAGCAGGTTGTATTTGACGAGGCGGCACGTCGCGCGCTCAAGCGCGGGATCGACAAGCTCGCCGACACGGTAAAAGTCACGATCGGCCCAAAGGGTCGCAACGTGGTGCTGGACAAGAAGTTCGGCGCACCAACCATCACCAATGACGGTGTGACCATTGCACGCGACATTGAGCTCGAAGATCACTTTGAGAACATGGGCGCACAGCTTCTGAAGGAAGTTGCGACCAAGACGGACGATGTTGCCGGTGACGGCACCACCACCGCGGTGGTGCTCGGCCAGGCGCTTGTGACGGAAGGTCTTCGCAATGTTGCCGCGGGTGCAAACCCAATGGTGATCAAGCGCGGACTCGACAAGGCGGTCGCCGCCGTTGTTGCAGAGATCAAGGCGCACTCCCGCAAGGTGGAGACACGCGAGCAGATCGCCGCGGTTGCCTCCATCTCCGCCGCAGACCCAAGCGTTGGCGAGTTGATCGCCGAAGTGATGGGGAAGGTCGGCAAGGACGGCGTGATCACCGTTGAGGAGGGTCAGTCGCTCGGCCTCGATAAGGAGTACACGGAGGGGATGCAGTTCGATCGCGGCTACATCTCCGCCTACTTCGTTACCAATGCAGATCGTATGGAGGCGCAGCTGGACAACCCAGCGATCCTCATCACCGATAAGAAGATCTCTGCGGTGCAGGATGCACTTCCTGCACTAGAGAAGGCGGTCGGCACCGGTCGACCACTCCTGATCGTCGCAGAGGACGTTGATGGTGAGGCGCTCGCCACACTCGTAGTGAACAAGATCCGCGGCACCGTGCAGGTGCTTGCGGTGAAGGCGCCAGGATTTGGTGACCGACGCAAGGAGATGCTCCGCGACATTGCGGTGCTCACCGGCGGCACGGTGATCTCGGAAGAGGTCGGCCGAAAGCTGGACAGTGTGACCGCCGAAGATCTCGGCTCCGCACGCCGTGTTGTCTCGTCAAAGGACAACACCACCATCGTGGATGGCTCTGGCAAGCCGGCCGAGATCAAGGCGCGTATGGCGCAGATCAAGGCCCAGATTGAAGAGACCACGTCGGACTACGACAAGGAGAAGCTCCAGGAGCGTCTCGCCAAGCTCTCCGGCGGCGTCGCCGTGATCAAGGTGGGTGCCGCAACTGAGGTTGAGCTCAAGGAGAAGAAGCACCGCATCGAAGATGCGCTCTCAACGACCCGCGCGGCCGTTGAAGAGGGGATCGTCGCTGGTGGTGGCACCACGCTCCTGCAGGCACGCTCCTCACTGGACAAGTTGAAGCTTGAGGGTGACGAGCAGGTTGGCGTGGACATTGTCCGACGCGCACTTGAAGCGCCAGCCCGACAGATCGCTGAGAACGCCGGCGCCCGAGGCGACGTGGTGATCGAGGCGATCCTGAAGGCGAAGCGTGGCACCGGCTTTGATGCCGCCACTGACACGATGGTCGACATGTTCGAGAAGGGGATCGTGGACGCCGCAAAGGTGACCCGCTCCGCTCTTCAGAACGCAGCGTCCGTTGCGGCAATGGTACTTACCACCGAAGCGGTGGTGAGCGACATCCCAGAGAAGAAGGAGTCTGCAGCCCCTGGTGGTCACGCCCATGGTGGAGAGATGGACTTCTAGTCTCTGATCGTTTCGCAGATCTGCGAGGGCTCCCAGCACGGCTGGGGGCCCTCGCGCTATCTCCGCCCACTTCTGGCTCAAGGGGCGTTGGGGCGCGCCGAGACTGGCGCGTGAGGTGTGGGCGGTAGAATCAACCGGTGAGCCTCCCCTCAGATCCCACCGCTGACGCACCGCTGCAAACCACCCCCACACGTCATCGCGTGGCCGAGGGCGAGGCGGCAGTAGCGGTCGAAGCGCGCATCCTTGGACCACTCAACGAGGTGCAGCGTCGCGCCGTCATCACTACGAAGGGGCCACTCCTCGTCCTGGCCGGCGCTGGCTCAGGGAAGACGCGCGTCATCACGCATCGAATCGCCTGGTTGATTGATCACGAAGGGGTGGCGCCATGGCGCATCTTGGCGGTGACCTTCACGAACAAGGCGGCGGCGGAGATGCGCGATCGCTTGGAGGGGATGATCGGCCAGCGTGCGCGTGACGTCGCCATGGGAACCTTCCACAGCCTCTGCGTTCGGATGCTGCGACGAGATGGTGAGGCGATCGGCCTGCCGAAAGAGTTTGCGATCTACGACGCTGATGATCAGGCGCGCGTGATCAAGGGCTTCCTGAAAGAGGACGACCTCCCCGCTACTGGCTCAACAAAGCCGAGCCTGATCCTTGGCGCGATCAGTCGCGCCAAGAACGACGGCCTCACCCCCGACCAGATGGAGGACCAGGCGGTGACGCACCATGAGCGGCTCATTGCCGGCTTTGCTCGCCGCTACGCGAAGGAGCTGAAGTGTCTTGATGCGCTTGACTTTGATGATCTCCTCATTGAAGGACTCCGCCTGCTGCAGGAGGCACCAGCGGTCGCCGAGCGGTATCGCACCAAGTGGGAGTACCTGCACGTGGATGAGTATCAGGATACGAACCGCATCCAGTACGCCTGGATTCGCGAGCTCGCCGCGGGCCACGGCAATCTCTGCGTAGTTGGTGATGATGATCAGTCCATCTATTCGTGGCGCGGTGCGGACATTCGCAACATCCTAGATTTTGAGCGTGACTGGCCGAAGGCGGAGGTGATCGCGCTCGAGCAGAACTACCGCTCAACGCAGTCAATCTTGGATGCGGCACACGGGGTGGTCTCCAACAACCTTGGCCGCAAGGCGAAGAAGCTTTGGACTGATCAGTCTGGCGGGCTCCCGATTCCCGTGTATGGCGGCTTTGATCAAGAGGATGAGGCGGCGTGGATTGTGCGTCGCATTGAGGAGCATGCTTCGCCACGAAAGCCGAAGCGCGGAGAGACGGCGGAGTCACCCGAGGCGCTCGGCGGGATTGCCATTCTCTACCGCACCAATGCGCAGTCACGCGCTATTGAAGAGGCGCTCCTGCGCGCATCGATTCCATATCAGCTGATCGGTGGGACGCGCTTCTATCAGCGCCGCGAGGTGAAGGATGCGCTCGCCTGGCTGCGCGTCTTGCGCAGCGATACCGACCGGATCTCGTATGAGCGCATCATCAACGTGCCACCGCGCGGAATTGGTGAGAAGACGGTTGACCTGTTGCGCGCGGCCGCTGCACCGCACCCTGATGCGCCAGATGGGATCCCATTCGGTCTCGTGATCGCCGCTGCGGGGCGTGGCGAGGTGGCGGGTGTCTCTTCACGTGCGCGCACCGCGCTGGCTGGCGTTGCCGATGTGATCGCACGCCTTCGTTCGCGGCTGACGCTGGTCCATCTCCCTGAGCTGCTTGACGCGGTCTACAGCGAGACGGGCCTCCGCGCGCACCTTGCGTCGGAGGGGGTGGAGGGGGAGGAGCGTTGGGCGAACCTGCTGGAGCTGCGCGGGATTGCGGGGCGCTTCCTCGAGCTTGAACCGCTCGACGCGCTCGATCGTTTTATTGAAGAGACGGCGCTCGTTGCGGACCAGGATTTGTTGGAGGAGGGGACCGAGCGCGTCACGCTGATTACGCTGCATGCGGCGAAGGGGCTCGAGTGGCCGACCGTCTTCATCTCAGGGCTCGTTGAGGGGCTCTTCCCGCACAGTCGCGCGCTGATGGACGAAGAGCAGATGGAGGAGGAGCGTCGCCTCTGCTACGTCGGCATTACACGCGCAAAGCGTCGCCTGACACTGAGCTATGCGATTCGACGTGGTTGGGGTGACGGTGACGGTGTTCCATCGCGCTTCCTTGCGGAGATTCCAGAAGAGTTGCTCGAGGTTGCGAACGATGAGGATCCACGCTCGGGTGGGGCGACACGATTCGGTCGTGGCGTTCCAGGATTCCGTTCCGCGCGCGCCGGTTTCGCTGGTGGCGAGTCGTGGCGTGAGGGGAGCGGCGAGCCTGGTGCGCCTGCAGGTGAATTCACGCCGAGCCGCGACCTTGAGGCGCGGCGACGCGCGTATGGCGCTGGAGCGCGTTCAGGGTCACTCCGCCTCCCAGGAGAGGGCGACGGATTTGATGAGGGTGTCGATGACGCTGGCGACGATCCAGACCACGACGGCGCACCGCTGACGCGACCTGTTGGTCGAATCCCGCCGTGGGCGAACGGGCGACGGCTGGAGCCAGGCGCGAGCGAGAGCGACAGGCCTGAGGCACTTCCTGAGCGCCGCACCACGCCAGCGCGCGTCCGTATCCCTGGTGAGCGCTACTTTCGCGACGGCGATCGTGTGCAGCATCCCCGCTTCGGAAGCGGCATCGTGGTCACCTCTAAACTGACGCGTAGCGATGAAGAGGTGACGATCGCCTTCGTTGGCGTGGGCGTAAAGACGCTCGCCGCGAGCATCGCCGGATTGGAGATCGTCTGATGGCGAAGGTGACGGCGGCCGGCGCAAAGCGACATGCGGAACTTGTGGCGCAGATCAACGCCGCCGATCGTGACTATTACGTTGCCGACGCGCCGCGCATGCCAGACGCCGCATACGATGCACTCCGCCGCGATCTGGAGCAGTTGGAGGCGGAGCACCCTGAACTCCAGACGCCAGATTCGCCAACACAGCGCGTCGGACCACGTGACGGTGGCGGAGAGCTCGGCGAGGTGCGACATGAGCGCCCCATGCTCAGCCTCTCCAACGCCTTCTCGCCAGAAGAGGTTGCCGCCTTTGTGGCGAGCACTGCAAAGGGGCTTGGCGGGCGCGAACCAGAACTCGTTGCGGAGCTGAAAATTGACGGGCTTGCAATCAGCCTGCGCTACGAGCGTGGCCTCCTGACGCGCGCGGCAACGCGCGGTGACGGCTCAACGGGTGAGGATGTGACGGCGAACGTGCGCACGATCAGCGTGATCCCGCAGCAACTGAGCGAACCGATTGACGCCGAAGTGCGCGGTGAGGTCTACATGCCGAAGGAGGCGTTTGCCGCGCTTAATGCGGCGCGCGAAGAGGAGGGGCTGCAGCTATACGCCAATCCGCGCAACTCGGCCGCCGGCTCACTACGCCAGAAGGATCCACGCATCACCGCAGAGCGGAGGCTTGCCTTCTTCGCCTATCAGCTCTTTAGCGACCCACAGCCAGGGTCGCAGAGCGCCGCGCTACAGAGGCTTGACGGGCTCGGCCTCCCAACCGAACGCAACGCGCGCGCTGGCCTTAACGCCGAAGGGGCGGCCACCTTCCTCGCCGAGTGGGAGGAGAAGCGGCACGCGCTCGCCTACGAGACGGACGGCGCAGTGCTGAAGGTGGATCGCGTGGAGGATCAAGAGGTGCTCGGCTTCATCTCGCGCTCGCCGAAGTGGGCGACCGCCTATAAGTTTCCGCCTGAGCAGGTGACAACAACGTTGCTCAACATCTCCGTGGAGGTTGGACGCACTGGCTACCTGACGCCGGTCGCTGAGATGGAGCCGGTGCTGCTCGCTGGTTCAACGATTCGTCGCGCAACCCTGCACAACATCGACGAGATTCGCCGCAAGGACGTGCGCATTGGTGACGTGGTGATCCTGCAGAAGGCGGGTGACGTGATCCCCGAGGTGGTGCGCAGCCTCCCCGAAAAGCGGCGCGGTGTGCTGGCAGAGTTCCAGATGCCGACGCGCTGCCCTTCGTGTCACGGCGAAGTGGTACGCGATGAGGTGCGCCATCGCTGCCCGAACCCCTGGTGTGAGGCGCAAGTCTTTGAGGGGCTCCGCCATGCGGTTGGTCGCGGCGCGCTGGACATTGAGGGGCTCGGCGAGAAGCTGCTTCAGCAGCTTGTTGACCGCGGCCGAGTTCGCCGCCTCGCCGACCTCTTCACGCTCACCGCGGACGACCTCGACGGCCTTGATCGCATGGGGAGCGTTGCCGCGAACGCGAAGAAGGGGAGTGCAAATCGCATCGATAATGTGCTCCGTGAGTTGGAGCGACGCAAGGAGCAGGAGCTCTGGCGCGTCCTCGTGGCGCTCGGCATCCGTCATGTTGGGGAAACAACGGCACGGGATCTTGCGCTAGAGCTCTCGCGACGTGTCGCCCCAGGTGCAGACTGGAGCAGCCGTGTCGCCTCAACGCTTCGCGGGCTGACAGTAGAAGATCTGACAAGCGTGAGTGGCGTCGGTGCCGTCGTGGGTGAGAGCATCGTCAGCTACTTCGCCGGCAGTGGCACTCGGAGCGCGCTCAACGATCTGATTGAGGCTGGTGTGGCGCTGACTCCAAGTGTCGTAGTTGAAGCGGCGGTCGGGGGCGGAGCGCTCAGCGGTGAGATTGTGGTGGTGACTGGGACACTCGTAGCCTCAGGCCTCAGCCGTCGCGAAGCACAGGATCGGATCCGTGCTGCCGGCGGGGTCGTGGCAGACGCCATCACCTCCAAGACAACCCTCCTGGTAGCGGGGGAGAAGGCGGGGAGTAAGCGTGCCGATGCGGAGCGACTCGGTGTTCGCATCGTGGATGAGGCGGGCTTCCTCGCCCTTCTCGGGGCGTCTGTCGCGGGCGGGTAGAATTCCCGCATGAGCAAACTCACCCGCGCCGAGGTCGAGAAGGTCGCCGCCCTTGCGCGCCTCGGGCTGACGAACGACGAGGTGGAGAAGTTGCAGGGCGACCTCAATCTCATTCTTGAGCAGTGGGCTCGACTCGCCGAGGTGGACACGTCGAGTGTTCCGGCGAGCGCACAGACGATCGTCCAGCCGATGCCGCTTCGCGACGATACGCCGCGCCCCTCCCTCTCTGCTGATGAGGCACTACAGAACGCACCGTCACGGAGTGGCGACTTCGTTCGCGTTCAGGCGATCCTCAGCGAGGAGGCGGACGGATGAGCGCCGACCTTCGTCGCGCCACCGCTGCACAACTGCGCATCGGATATCGCAGCGGTGAGTTCACGCCAGTTGAGGCGGTAGAGACGCTCCTTGCTGCGATCGTGCGCGAAGATGAGGCGCTTGGCGCCTGGTTGCATCTTCGCGGTGACGAGGTGCGACGAGAGGCGGCGGCGGCGGAAACCACCTACGCTGCGGCGCGCACCTCTGGGGCGGCTGCGCTCGATGCGCTCCCACCACTCCTCGGTGTCCCTGTGGCGCTAAAAGATCTCGTGAACATGATTGGCACGCCAACCACCGCCGGCTCCAAGATCCTTGAGGGCTACATCAGTCCGTATGACGCAACGATCGCCGCCAGGCTCAAGGCGGCCGGCGCACTGATCCTTGGGAAGACGAATATGGACGAGTTCGCGATGGGCTCCTCTACGGAGTTCAGCGCCTATCGGCGCACCGTTAATCCGTGGGATCGCGAGCGCGTACCCGGCGGTTCATCTGGTGGATCGGCATCAGCGGTGGCGGCACTGCATGCGCCGCTCAGCATCGGCAGTGACACGGGCGGCTCAATCCGTCAGCCGGCGAGCCTTACTGGTATCACCGGGATGAAACCAACGTACGGCCGCGTCTCGCGCTACGGCATCGTTGCGTTTGCCTCATCGCTTGACCAGATCGGGCCGTTTGCTCGTAGCGCGCAGGATGCGGCACTGCTGCTTCACACAATCTCTGGATCTGATCCGCGCGACGCGACAAGCTCCGCAACGCCAGTTGATGCTGGACTGTTGAAGCTTCCGCAGGGGGATCAGGCGGCGAGTGCGCTGAAGGGGAAGCGCTTCGCCCTGCCGAAGGAGTACTTCGTGGCGGGGATGGAGCCTGGCGTTGAGGCGGCGGTGCGTGCCGCAGTTGCCGCGCTGCAGTCAGCGGGCGCGGTCATCGATGAGGTGAGCCTGCCGACCACAGAGCATGCACTCGCCACCTACTACATCGTTGCCCCCGCCGAAGCCTCCGCGAACCTGGCGCGCTATGACGGGATTCGCTACGGCGCATCGAAGCACGGTGGCGGCAATCTGCTTGACGGCTATCTCGCCACGCGCGGTCGTGGCTTCGGTCCTGAGGTGCGCCGACGCATCATGCTCGGTACGTACGCGCTCTCTGCAGGTTTTTACGACGCCTACTACCTGAAGGCGCAGAAGGTCCGCACCCTGATTGCCCGCGACTTCGATCGCATCTGGGCGGCGGGCTACGACGCGATCGTGGCACCGGCGAGCCCGTCGGTGGCGTGGAAGTTCGGCGCGAAGATGAGTGATCCGGTTGCGATGTATCTCGCCGACGCCTGCACAATCCCAACGAACATGGCGGGCCTCCCAGGGCTCAGCACCCCGTGCGGGCTCTCCGAGGGGCTCCCTGTCGGCTTGCAACTGATCGGTGCACCATGGAGTGAGGTGGAGCTCCTCTCAATCGCCGCAGGCTACGAGGCGCTCAGCGCTAACGCGCCGTGGCGCGACCAGGATCCCACCGACCTTGCCGCACTCGGAGGGGCCGCATGAGCGACTTCGCAAAGCGCACCCTCGCCGATCGCGTGCATGCGGTGCCACCATCTGGCATTCGCCGCTTCTTTGATATCGCCGCGCAGATGAAGGACGTCATTAGCCTCGGCGTTGGTGAGCCAGACTTTGATACGCCGAGCCACATCACGGAGGCGGCAATCAGCAGCCTGCGGGCCGGTCGGACGCACTACACATCAAACTACGGAACGCTTGACCTCCGTGCCGCCATTGCCGACAAGATCTTCGAGCGATCGGGTGTGCGCTATGACCCGGCAACCGAGATCGTGGTCACGATCGGCGCATCCGAGGCGGTCGACCTCGCCATTCGCGGCACGATCAATCCTGGAGAGATTCTCATCCTTCCGGAGCCTTCGTACGTTGCCTATCTCCCCGCCGTGATCTTTGCCGGTGGCGAGGTGCGTTCGATCCCAACGAGCGCGAGCGATGGCTGGCGCCTGGAAACGGCCGCAGTTGCTGCCGCGGCGCCAGGGGCGAAAGCGCTCTTCCTCGGCTATCCGGCGAATCCCACCGGTGCAACGCTGGACGAGACAACGCGCGCCGAACTCGCGCGCATCGCAGTGGAGCACGACCTACTCGTGATCAGCGACGAGATCTATGACCGTCTCGTCTATGAGGGACCAGCGCACCGCGCGATCTCTGCGTACCCTGGAATGAAGGAGCGCACGATTCTGATCGGCGGCTTCTCAAAGTCCTACGCGATGACCGGATGGCGTGTCGGCTTCCTCTGCGCGCCGGCGGAGATCGTTGCCGGTCTCGTGAAGATTCACCAGTACGCAATCATGAGCGCACCGACGCCGTCACAGGATGCTGCGCTTGAAGCACTTCGCAACGGTGAGCCTGCGCTCGAAGAGATGCGTGCCGCATATGCACGCCGACGCAGCATCGTCCTGGATGGACTTGCCGCACTGAATCTGCCTACTGGTGCGCCGAAGGGTGCCTTCTACGCCTTCCCAGATATCTCGTCGCTCGGCATCAGTGATGAGGAGTTCGCCGAGCGCCTTCTGCAAGAGGAGCGAGTTGCGGTGATTCCTGGTTCAGCATTTGGCGCAAGTGGTCGTGGCCATGTGCGCATCTGCTACGCCGTTTCAGAGGAGAAGCTTCGCGAGGCGCTCGTCCGCATCGGACGCTTTGTCGCCTCGTTGAAGGAGGCTGCCGTATGAGTTGGGAGGCGGTCATCGGCATTGAGATCCATGTGCAGTTGCGCACCGCAACGAAGATGTTCTGCCCCTGCGCGATCCCTGCAGAGGGTGACGCGCCAAATACGCGCACCTGTCCAACCTGCCTCGGCCTTCCAGGCGCTCTTCCTGTGCCGAACCGCACCGCGATCGAGAGGGTGCTCGCTGTGGGCGCAGCGATCGGCGCGAAGAGTCCCGCAACGACACGCTGGGATCGGAAGAACTACTTCTACCCAGACCTTCCGAAGGGCTACCAGATCAGCCAGCTTGACCTGCCGCTTGCGGAGCACGGGAGCATCCCTGTCACCACGAGCGCTGGCGCTGGCTCCGTGCGGATTCGACGCGCACACCTAGAAGAGGACACGGCGCGCCTGCGCCATGAGAAGGGGTCCGACGGCACGCGCGCGAGCCTGATCGATTACAACCGCTCTGGCGTCGCCCTCCTTGAGATCGTCACCGAGCCAGACATTCGGGATGGCGAGACGGCGCGCCGCTACGCAGAGGAGCTCCGTCTCCTCCTGCGCACGATTGGTGCGGCGGACGCTGAGATGGAGAACGGTCAGATGCGCGTGGAGGCGAACATCTCACTTCGACCGTCAAGCGACGCGCCGTTCGGACTCCGCGTTGAGGTGAAGAACATGAACTCGTTCCGCTCCGTTGAGCGAGCGATCGCCTATGAGATGGCGCGACAAGCTGAGGTGCTCGACGCTGGAGGCGCGATCACACAGGAGACGCGTGGATGGGACGAGGGGAGTGAGACCACCTACACGATGCGCATCAAGGAGGATTCGCACGACTACCGCTACTTCCCTGAGCCGGACCTCCCACCACTCGACATTGATCCCGCCTGGCTCGCCGCGATCGTTGCTGGCCTCCCTGAGCTCCCAGGAACGCGCCGCGCGCGTTACGTCAGCGAGCTTGGGCTCACCGAATATGATGCGAGCGTCCTGGTAGCCGAGCCACGCGCCGCCGCCCTCTTTGAGGCGGCACGTGCCGCACAGAAGGAGCTCGACGCGAAGCTGCTTGCGAACTGGGTGAGCGGCGAATACCTGCGCGTGGCGAAAGAGGGGGCGGCCGACCCTGATCCGGTCCAGTTTGCTGCGCTCGTCGCGGCAGTTGCGAGCAAGGAGATCAGCGGCACCACTGCGAAGGCACTCTTCGCCGAGATGATCACGACGCCGCTCAATATTCGTGAGGTGATCGCCTCACGTGGCCTTGGCCAGATCAGCGACACGGGGGCGCTGGAGAGCATCATCGCCGACGTCATCGCAGCGAATCCACAAGCGATCGCTGACTGGAAGGCGGGGAAGCAGCAGGCGGTGAGCTTCCTCGTTGGTCAGGCGATGAAGGCGAGCAAGGGGCGTGGTGACGCGGCGCTCCTTGGCGAACTCATTCGCGCAGCACTCGATCGCTGAGATGCTCGATATCGTTCGCCTTGTCACCGGAGGTTTCGGCGTCACCGGTCTCCTCTATCTGGCACGTCAGCTCCCGCCGCTACTCACGCAGTATCAGCTCCATCAGGCGCGTGTTGGCGGAGCGAAGCGATACAGCGAGTGGCGCGGTGCGCCTGGCGCTGGCCCTGACGTTCTGGATCGCCTTGAGGGGCAGCTGATCGTTTCGCGGCTGAAGCGCCTCGCCGGTGTGGGCGTTGCCTCCATTGTTGGGATTACGCTCGCCCTCTTCCCGCCGCTCCGCTAGCTCTTTGCTAAACGCTCGGACCAGCAATCCTTAAGCGCTGTACTTCGATCGCTGTGCAGCGATCTTGCACGAACGGGATGCCCGCATCTGCGGCGAGCGCTGCGGCCTCTGGACTGATGATGCCGAGTTGCAACCAGATCGCACCCGCGCCGGCTGCGATCGCCTCCCGCGTCACGTCGGCGCAGTCTTCTGGGCGACGAAAGATATCAACGAGATCAATGCGTTGACCCTCCGGAAGTGACGCGGCTGCGCTGGCAAGGTTCGGATAGCAGGGGAGTCCGGCAACTCCGTCGGCCAGTGCGTTTGCGGCAGGGTTCACTGGGAGGATGCGCCAGCCAGCAGCTTGAAGGGCGAGTAGGACGCCGTGCGAGGGGCGGTCAGGTTTCGGCGAGGCGCCAACGACGGCGATGGTGCGACTGCCAGTGAGGAGGGTGCGGAGCTGCTCGTCTGAGGCGGAGGGCACGCCGCCTCCCCCCTCTGCAGCGTCGATCGCCGCCCTGATCCTCGCTCGTTCGCGCTCATCCATCGGCTAATCCTACGCGCTCGGTAGACTCCCCCCGTGAGCAAGAAGCCCGACTTCACCCATCTCCACGTCCACACCGAGTTCAGCCTGCTCGACGGTATGAGCAAGATCGATGCGCTCATGGATGAGACGAAGGCGCTCGGCATGGACTCCATCGCCATTACTGACCACGGCGCCCTCTACGGGACGGTGCAGTTTGTCCAGGCGGCGACGAAGCGTGGGATCAAGCCGATCATCGGCGTGGAGACCTACGTTGCGCGTCGTGGCATGGGCGACAAGGAGGGGAAGGCAGACCAGCAGCCTTTCCACCTCGTCTTACTCGCCACCAACGCAGTCGGCTATCGCAACCTCTGCCGCCTCGTCACGGACGCGCACCTCGATGGCATGTACTACAAGCCGCGCATCGATCTTGATCACCTCGCGAAGTATTCCGAGGGGCTGATCGGACTCTCCGGCTGCCTGAACGGTGAGATCGCGCGCGCCCTTGAGGTTGATGACTGGGAGCATGCACGTGCGCTTGCGGGGCGCTACGGCGACATCTTCGGCAAGGATCGCTTCTACCTTGAGGTGCAGGATCACGGCCTCCCAGAGCAGAAGCGACTGAACGAGCAGCTCTTCAAGCTCGCACCTGAGGTTGGACTCCCACTCGTCCTGACGAACGATCTTCACTACGTCCGCGCGCAACAGCGAGAGGCGCATGACGTCCTTCTCTGTATCGGCACCGCAAGCAACCTTGAGACTCCTGGCCGCATGCGCTTTAACAGCGGCGAGTTCTACCTGAAGTCACCGGCGCAGATGGCGGCGCTCTTCCCAGATCGTCCGGATCTGCTGCTCAATACGCGCGCCATCAGTGAAGCGGTCGACTTCAAGTTGACGCTCGGACAGCCGCGCATGCCGGACGTGGAGGTGCCGAAGGGTGAAACAGTTGAGAGCTGGTTGCGGAAAGAGGCCGAGCGCGGGCTGTTGCGCCGCTACGGGACACCGTCTGCCGCGGCACGCGAACGGCTTGAGTACGAGCTCAGCGTGATCTTGAAGATGGGCTACGGGGCCTACTTCCTGATCGTTGCCGACTTCGTTCGGTTCGCACGCGAGCAGGGGATCGCTACCACCTGCCGAGGGAGCGCGCCAGGTTCAATCGTGACCTACGCGCTCGGCATCACGCCGGTTGATCCGTTGCACTACGACCTTCCGTTTGAACGCTTCCTGAATGAGGACCGCGTGACGATGCCAGATATTGATATTGACTTTGAGGATGGTCGCCGCGAAGAGGTGATCCGCTACGTTGCACAGAAGTACGGCGAGAGCCAGGTCGCGCAGATCATCACCTTCGGCACAATGGCGGCACGCGCCGCGATCCGTGATGTCGGTCGCGTCCTAGGGAAGAGTTATGGCGATGTTGACCGTCTGGCGAAGGCCGTCCCAGACAAGCTCGGCACAACGCTCAGCCAGGCGCGCAAGGACTCCGACTTCAAGGCGCTCGCGGAAAGCTCGGACTATGCGCCGCTCGTCAACCTTGCAGAGCAGCTCGAAGGTGTGGTGCGCAACGCCTCCACCCACGCGGCTGGCGTGGTGATCAGTCGCGAGCCGCTCACCGAGATCATGGCGCTGCAGCGCGCAACGAACTCGGAAGGGGTGATGACCCAGATTGAGATGCATGGCGTTGAGGCGCTCGGGCTCCTCAAGTTCGACTTCCTTGGTCTGGCAAACCTCACGATCTTGCGCACGGCGGTGGATCGGATCAAGGCGACCTACGGTGTTGCGATTGACCTCGACACAATCCCGCTCGACGACGCGAAGACGTTCGCCCTCCTCGCGTCAGGCGAGACGAGCGGCATCTTCCAGCTCGAGTCGGCTGGGATGCGCCGCTACATCAAAGAGCTCCGCCCAACGAGCGTCTTCGATCTCGCCGCGATGGTGGCGCTCTACCGACCGGGGCCGATGGCGAACATTCCCTCGTACATTCGGCGCAAACACGGGACTGAGCCTGTGACCTATCTCCATCCACTCCTTGAGCCGTTCCTGAAGCGCACCTACGGCGTCTTCGTCTACCAGGAGGACATCATGGCGGCGGCATCGGCGCTCGGCGGCTTCTCGGGGCCGAAGGCGGACACGCTCGGCTACGCGGTGCGAAAGAAGAAGGAGGACGTGCTGGCCGGACTGAAGCAGGAGTTCATCACGAGCGCCGCTGAGCGTGGCGTAGCACGAAGCGTGATTGAGCAGGTCTTCCAGGCGTTCGAGCCGTTTGCCAACTACGGCTTTAACAAGGCGCACGCCACCTGCTACGGAATGATCGCCTACCAGACCGCCTACCTGAAGGCGAACTACACCGTGGAGTACATGACGAGCGTCCTCAACGCCTTCCGTAATAAGGAGGACAAGGTGGCGAGCGCGATCGCCGAATGCCGCCGTCTCGGGATTGAGATCTTGCCACCCGATGTTGAGCGCTCGCAGCTCGACTTTGAGCCAGAAGGGGGCGCGATCCGCTTCGGTCTCCTCGCGATCAAGAATGTTGGCGCTGGTGCGGTGGAGTCAATCGTCAACGCGCGCACAGCGGGCGGTGACTTTAGTAGCCTCCAAGATCTCTGTGAGCGCATCGATTTGCGACTCGCCAACAAGCGCGTCTTTGAGGCGCTGGCAAAGGTTGGTGCACTGCAGAAGTTTGGCCACCCAGCACAGCTCCTCCTTGCGCTGGACGATGCCCTGTCCGCCGGAACAAGCGTGCAACGTGAACGCGCCGCGGGCCAGGTCTCATTGTTTGACTCTTCCCCAGGACTCGCATCAACTGTTGCGGTGAAGCTGCCGAGCGCCGCTGAGGCGCCAACGCGTGAGCGACTCCGCTGGGAGCGAGAGCTACTCGGCGTCTACCTCTCAGATCATCCGATGAATGCGCTGGCACCAGTCCTTGCGCCATACGTCAGCGGTTTTGTCGGTGACTTTGGCGAAGATGTGCCGAGCGAAGAGCGCGTCGTGCTTGGCGCGATCGTCACGAATGTTCGGACACTCGTCACCAAGGCGGGGGCGGCGATGGGGATCCTCACCGTTGAGGATCTAACAGGGAGCATTGAGGTGGTCGCCTTCCCGAAGACGTGGGAGGCGACGCGCTCCGCCTGGGTTGAAGGGGAGGCGCTCCTCGTTGCGGGTCGTGCAGAGTTGCGTGGCGAGACCTGGTCGATCATCTGCGAGGCGGTCCTCCCGTGGGAGGAGGCGCAGCAGCTGACGCCAGAGGGGATTGCGGCACACCTTGCAACGAGCAGCAGTGGCCCGCGACGCTACCCACCACGTAGTACCGCGCCAGCTGGCGCACTGCCACGTGGTCTCGTTCCGGAGGAGCGCGAAGGAGAGGTTGCTCCACCGCTCGCCGTTGTGCCACAAGCAGAGGCTTCGGCTGATCCTGTCGAAGCGCCGCCCGGCGCTGCGCTGCACATCCGATTCACCGCTGGCCAATCGGTAGAGGAGACGATCCGTGCCATGGAGGTGGTCAAGTCAGAACTCCGCGCACGACCTGGTGGGACGAAGGTGGTCGTCTACATCCCGCAGGCGGGAGGGGCGCAGCAGTTGCCGATGGAGATCCGCACAGGTGTCGCGTGGGATCCAAGTTTCCCCGCCGCAATTCGTGGGCGTGTCGGCGCCGCAGCGGTTCGCTTCGACCTACTGACTGAAGGGGAGTCACTTCCAGCCGCTTAGGGCAGTCGCATAGGGCAGACTTTTCAGAAACGCGGCAGAATGCCCCTATGGCACTTCGCACGTACGCCTCAGTCCTCCTTCGGCAGTCCGCCCCAGAAGGCGTTGATTGGCGAACCATGCCGGTACTCGCTCGTGCACTTCTGCTCACCCGCGCATCCGTTCTCCCACTCACCATTGTTGGTGCAGGGCAGGGACTCCTCTACGCCTGGTGGCGCGGCACAATTAGCGACACCGCCACTGGCGTGAGCGGCCTCCTTCTCGGACTCGCCGCCTTCCTCGGTGCAAACCTTGCCCATGCGGCGAACAATCTTGCGAACGACTGGCGCGACTACAAGGACGGACTCGATCGTCCTGGCTATCCACGCGCTGACTACTCGCCACACCCGATCGCCTCTGGTGCGATGTCAAGCCGAACGCTCCTTACCGCCATCGCCATCCTCACCGGTCTTGGGGCGCTGCTCGGCGGATTTACGATGGTGATGCGCGCCGACCTGATGCTCGGACTCTTCGCAGTTGCTGGCCTGATCCTTTCGTGGGGTTACACCGATCCGCCGCTTCGCCTGAAGCGTCGCGGGCTCGGTGAACTCTCCGTCCTCCTTGTGTGGGGTCCGCTCATGGGCGGCGGGACGTACCTTGCTGCGACAGGAACGATTGACAGCACCGCACTCCTTGCGACACTGCCGTGGGGGATGATCGCGACGGCCGTTCTATTTGGGAAGCATCTTGACAAGATTGAAGCCGACGGTTCGCGAGGCGTTCGCACCTTCGTTGTTCGGATTGGCGAACAGCGGGCACGCGCCGCAACGCTGGCACTCCTCAGCGGTGGCTACATCTGCGTCGCACTCTTTGGCGCACTCGGCATCTTCCCGTGGATCGTTGCGCCACTCGCCGGACTCGGCGCACTCTCTGCGCGGGCTGCGTTGAAGATCGTCGCCGCTCCGCGACCTGCTGCACCGCCGCCAGGCTATCCGCTCTGGCCGCTCTGGCATGTTGGCGCCGCCTTCCTCGTAGGGCGTCCAGCGATGGGGGCACTCTTCGTCGGCTTGATTCTCGGGACGCTGCTCGGCATCTAGCCGAGCGCGACGCTACTTCCCCTTCGCCTCAGGTCGCGCAATGCGCGCGGGCGGAACACTCAGTGCGGTGATCTTTGCGAGTTCAACCTCAATCGCCGCAACGCGTGCCGCAGCTGCGCGCCACTCTGCAGAACCTGGCGTTAAGGCTGCGCGATCGGCACGCGCTTGGTCATGCTCGCGCATCAGTGTCGCGCGATCTGGTCGTGGTGTTGCGCTCTCGTTGCTCACCTGAACCCCCTCTGGTGCCGAAGGTGGGAGTCGAACCCACATGACCTTTCGGTCGGCCGATTTTAAGTCGGATGCGTCTGCCGTTCCGCCACTCCGGCCACGCCATCGTAGCCTGAGTCGAGAGTTGGTACCGAAGGTGGGAGTCGAACCCACATGACCTTTCAGTCGACCGATTTTGAGTCGGTTGCGTCTGCCATTCCGCCACTTCGGCGCCCCCTGATCCTAGCGTGCGGCATAGTTAGGGGGATGGATGAGGGGCAGTGAAGGGCGTGGGCGAGACTGAGGAGCGGCTGCGCCTCCTTGCGGCAGCACGTCGCGGCGATGGACGGGCCTTTCGCGCCCTCTTCGCCCCAGACCTGGACCTTGCCTGGAGGATCGCGCTCCGCATCGCTGGCGAACCGGTGGGGGCGGATGACGCGCTCCAGGAGGGGCTCATCTCTGCCTACCGCGCACTCGACCGTGTTGAGCCACGCAACCTGCGTGGCTGGTTCGTTCGAATCGTCCAGAACGCGGCTCGTGATGCACTGCGCCGTGAGCGGCGGCGCCCAACCCTCCCGATCCGTAGCGGTGAAGGATCCGATGGCTCGGATGAACGTGGCGCTGTGGCCGAGCCCCAGGCTGGTGCGGCGAGCGATCCTGTCCTTGCCGCGGAGCGAGGGGAGCTGGCGGGGGAACTCGCGGCAGCACTTGAGCAGATTCCTGAGGAGCGGCGCACCGCAATTCTTCTCTACGACGTGGACGGCTACGACTACGCCGAGATCGCCGAGATCACGGGCTGCTCGGTTGGGACGGTGAAGAGCCGCATCAGCCGCGGGAGGGAGGAGCTCCGGCGCCTCCTCGCCGGCCTCCGTCCGGGAACCAACCCTGAGGACCAGGCGTTGAGGGGGCGAGATGATTAACGACCGCCGTCCCCCTGCAGCAGAGCACGCCGATGCGTATCGGGCGAGCGAACCGACCCGACAGCGGGATCCGTTCGCCGCCCCCACGCTGCAGGTTGCGCTTGCCAGCGAGACTGAGCGGCGGGCGAAGCATCAGCGTTCAGGTCGCATTGGGCTGCTTGTCAACCTCTTCATCAACGCGCCGCGCGCAGGACTAGCGAGTGCTGCACTCTCTCTCGCCGTCTTACTCGCCACCCTCCCAACTGGCGGTGTGCTCCGCATGGATGGCGGCGGGGAGTCGGCACTCCAGGCGCCGCTCAGCGTTGCGTCAACACCAACAATCGGAGCGGCATCGCCGGAAGGATCCACAGAGGCACCGAGCGCAGATGCGAAGGCGGCCGACCCCTTTGAGGCAGCTGAACCGCTTGATGAAGCTGGGGGGCTCCCTTGGCTCACGATCATTGGCGGCGCCGGCCTTCTCTTCAGCCTCATACTGATTGAGCGCAGCCGCCGCCGTCGCCACGCCTAGCCCGCCGCGCACCGAACTGCGCGCCACTGCGCCCCCTGCACGACGCTCCTCCTGCGCTACGCTCCGATCGTGCAACCGAAACGCCTCCTCCTCGTTGATGCGTATGGGCTGATCTATCGCGCCTTCCATGCGATCCCGCCCCTGACGAACAGTCGGGGCCAACTCACCAATGCCGCATTCGGATTTACGAGCATCCTCCTTCGTGCAATTGCAGACGCGCACCCGGAGCGGGCGATCGTCGCCTTTGATGCGCCAGGGGCTACGCACCGACATGAGCGATTCCCTGCATATAAGGCGCAGCGACCCTCAATGCCAGATGAGCTGCGCTCGCAAGTGCCACTCGTGCGCGACCTGGTCGCAGCCCTCGGGCTTCCTCTCCTGGAGGCGCAAGGCTATGAGGCAGACGATGTCATCGGAACGATTGCTGAGCAGGCGCGACGTGAGGGTTGGGAGGTGCTCATTGTCTCTGGCGACCTCGACATGTTGCAGCTCGTTGGCCCGAACGTCTCGCTCCTTCATACGGCGAAGGGTGGCGCTGATGCGATGGTCACTTATGACGCGGCGAAGATCTTTGAGCGGTACGGCCTCACCCCTGAACAGATCGTTGACTTCAAGTCGCTGAAGGGGGATAGCTCGGACAATATTCCCGGCGTCCCAGGTGTGGGAGAGAAGACGGCGGCAAAACTGATCGCAGCATTCGGATCACTGGTGGCACTCTATGAGCGCCTCGATGAGGTTGAACCGGTGCGGATTCGCGAACTGCTGCGCGCCAATCGCGACGCCGCCTTTGCCGGCCAGGGGCTGATGACGATTGATCGTGACGCTCCGCTGCAACTTCCAGATGAAGGCGGCGTGATCGGCCGCTACGATCGCGACCTTGCCCTCGCCCTCTTGCGCGAACTTGAGTTTCGCGCACTGATCGGCCGCCTCCCGCCGCTTGAGGGGGAGGATCGCGAGGCGGCGGCGCAAGCCATCGCGACGGCAACTGCGGGTGCGGCGCTCCGCGGTACAAAAGAGCGCGTGGCGCCAGCGACTGTTGCGCCGCGAGCGACGGGGGGTGACGAGCTGCAGCTCGGCTTCAACTTCAACTCGGTCAGCGAGGGGAATAGCGCGGCGGGGCGTGCGGCGCCGACCGCAGCAGTAGCCCCTTCATCAACTGGCGAGGCCGAGGTTGCACTCAGCACGCAGATTGAGGCACTGAAGCGTGGCGATCTCGCCGCCGCAGGGGCACTGCACCTCAACAGCGTGAGCGAGGCAGAGCAACGCTTCAGCACCCTCGCGAACAGCGGCGCTCTCGCGCTCGGTGGGCACGGCGTCGATCGGCGTGGCCCGCGCGGACCGATCGCACTCGCGGTCGCCGATGAACGCGGCGCACTCCTCGTTGCCGAAGATCCGAACGTTGTGCATCGGCTTCTGACACTGATCGCACGTTCCGGTCGAGAGCTCGTTGGCCTCGGCATCAAGGATCTCTTCGGCGCGCTGATCGCGATCGGCGCCGATGAGGCGCCACACCTTGTTGACGATGTGGCGCTCGGTACCTGGATCGGCAACGTGACGCTGCGGAACCCTGGACTCGTTGAGGTTGCTGCATCCCGACTTGGTGCCGACCTCCCCGAGGGGCTCACGCCAGTACAGGCGGCAACGCTGAGTGCGCTGGTGGCACTCGCTTCGCGTGCCGGCATCAGTGGCGAGCTGCGTACGGCGGGAACTGAGCGGCTCTATCGAGAGATTGAACTCCCCCTCGTTGAGGTGCTCGCACGAATGGAGGCGGCGGGAATCGCCGTAGATAGCGCGGCCCTTGCACAGCTTGGCGACGCCTTCCGCCTTGAAATCGCACGCCTTGAGGCGGCGGCGGAGAAGTCCGTCGGTCGCGCGGTTGCACTCGGCTCACCGAAGCAGCTCGGCGAACTCCTCTTCGGCGAGCTCGGCCTCTCGCGCGGGAAGAAGACGAAGACAGGCGCGTGGTCAACCGATGCGAGCGTCTTGGAGGAGATCCAAGGGGAGCATCCACTTGTGGGCATCGCGCTTGAGTGGCGCACCGTCTCAAAGTTGCAGAGCACCTACGTTGAGGCGCTCCCGAAGCTGGTTGAGGCGGATGGCCGGATTCACACCACCTTCCAGCAGGCGATCGCTGCAACGGGACGCCTCAGTAGCGTTGAGCCGAACCTTCAGAACATCCCGATCCGCTCAGAACTGGGTCGAAAGATTCGGCACGCCTTCATCGCGGAGAAGGGGAACAGGCTCGTTGCCGCCGACTACAGCCAGATTGAGCTGCGCATCCTCGCGCATGTGACGCGCGACCCACACCTGATTGAGGCGTTTGCAGCTGGGGAGGACATTCATCGTGCCACCGCCTCGCGCGTGCTTGGCAAGCCTCAAGAGGAGGTGAACGACGACGAGCGCGCGATGGCGAAGATGGTCAACTTCGGCATCGCCTACGGGATGGGTGACTTTGGGCTTGCGACCCGGGCAGGGATCTCTCGCGAAGCGGCGAAGACGTTTATTGCTGGCTACTTTGAGCGCTACCCAGGGATCAAGCGCTATATCGACACGATCAAGGAGGAGGCGCGCGCGAATGGCGCCGTGACGACACAGCTCGGTCGTCGCCGTCCGATCCCAGAGCTGCGCGCTGCGAACCCGGCACTTCGTGCAGCAGGGGAGCGTGCCGCAATTAATCATCCGATCCAGGGGACGGCGGCTGACATCATCAAGATCGCGATGATCCGCCTTACGCCGCGACTTGCCGCGGCCGGCTTGAAATCACGCCTCATCCTCCAGGTGCACGACGAACTCCTCCTTGAAGCACCAGAGAGCGAAGTTGCAGAGCTCATCCCGCTGCTGATCGAGACGATGGAGGGGGCACTCGCACTCGACGTCCCACTCACCGTGGAGGCGAAGACGGGGCTTCGGTGGGATGAGATGCAGCGTTGGAGCGGGCGTGCCTGAACTCCCAGAAGTTGAAACGGTTGCGCGTGATCTTGCGAAGATGGTCGCAGGTGCGAGAGTCAGCGCGGGACGAATCATTCGCGCGGCGAATCTCAGCACGCCAGATCCAACCACCTTTTCGCGTGCGATCGCTGGTCGACGCATTGAAGGGGTGCGGCGGAGGGCGAAGTGGATCCTGGTCGACCTTGAAGGGGGCCTCATCCTGATGGTGCACCTGCGCATGACCGGTCAACTCTTGGTGCTTCCTGGTGTTGCAGCAATCGATCCGTATATTCGGGCGATCTTGACGCTCGCTGATGGGCGTGAGATCCGCTTCCGTGACGTCCGCGCCTTCGGTCGACTCGCCCTTGTGGCACGTCGAGATGATGGTGCCCCCGCCGCTTCGCTCGATCCCGCCGACGACGCAGCGCTAAGTGACCACGGACCTGAGCCACTGGAGGCGACCTTCACCGTCGCCGCCTTCCAGGCGATGCTTGCGCCGCGACGCGGACGGCTGAAGAGCCTCCTCCTTGATCAGCGCTTCCTTGCCGGTCTCGGCAATATCTATGTTGATGAGGCGCTCTGGCGTGCGCAGCTTCATCCGCTCGCCGTTGCGGCAGCACTGCGCCCAGCAGAGGTTGAGCGGCTGCACGCCGCAATCGTGGGTGTGCTGAACGAAGCGGTCGCGGCACGCGGATCATCCATTGATGACTACACGGGACCAGATGGGGACGGGAGCATGCAAGAGCGACTCGCCGTCTATCAGCGTGGTGGCGAACCGTGCCTTCGCTGTGCTCGTCCGATTCGTCGTGCGACGCTTGGCGGTCGCGGGACGCACTACTGCCCACACTGCCAACCCCTTCCTCGCGGCCGGAGGTCGGCCGGTTCTGCCGCAACGATGCGCGGGGGCGCACTCGAACGGAGGGGACCACGCTGGAGCGAGGGGCTGCAGGCGGCAACGGTTGGTGCAACGTCGGCCGAACGTGCCGCAGCCCGTCGACGCGCGGTACGGAGTGGCACGGGCGTATGAGTCTGCTGACGCTGACCGGCATCGGCCGCGAGATCGGCGCCGTTACGATTCTGAGCGACGTGAGCGTCAGCGTTGCCGCTGGCGAGCGAATCGGACTTGTTGGCCCGAACGGCGCAGGGAAGACCACGCTGCTACGGATGATGGTCGGCCGAGAGGAGCCGGATGGCGGCAAGGTGGAACGCGCGCGCGGCGTTCGGATTGAGGTGCTCGCGCAGGAGTCTTCACATGATCCGAAACTGCTCGAGGCGGCAACGCTCACCGAGGCGGTGCGCGGTGGGGCAGAGGAGATCACCCGCATTGCAGCTGAGCTGCACGCTGCTGAGATTGGCGGTGGTGCGGCAAGCCCAGAGTATGCGGCGGCTCGACAGCGATTTGATGCGCTTGAGGGCTACACGATTGATGATCGCGTCGCCGCGGCACTGCGTGGCCTCGGCTTCCCAACTGCGCGCCACGGCGAGTCACCGAAGCTCCTCTCTGGTGGCGAGCAGACGCGCGTCGCCCTTGCACGACTGGTGATCGCAGATCCAGACCTTCTCTTGCTCGACGAGCCAACGAACCACCTGGATGTGGAGGCGATTGAGTGGCTCGAAGGTGCGCTCCGCGCACGGAGAGGTGCGCTCGTCGTAGCGAGCCACGATCGTGCCTTCCTCGACACGGTCGTCGATCGAGTCTGGGAGGTGCGCAATCATGCGGTCACACGATTCCGTGGGAACTACTCGGCGTACTCCCAGCAGCGAGAGGCAAAAGAGGAAGATGCTGACCGAGATGCTGAGCGAAGGACGAAAGAGATCGCGCGGGAGAAGGAGCTGATTCAGACGTATCGGAGTCACCGCAAGTACGGAAAGATGCACGAGCATGAGGCGCGCCTCGCGGCGATTGAGCCGGTGGTCGCGCCGAAGCGTCGCGCAGCACTGGCGATCTCCGCCGCTGGTGCTGGTCGCGGACCAGCTGAGCCGGTGCGTCTGGTTGAGGCGGTTGTCGGGTACCGAGAGCCGGCGCCGCGCACAATCGCCACGGCGCGCAGCATCGCACTGCATCGCGGAGAGCGCATTGGGATCGTTGGGCCGAACGGCGCTGGAAAGACGACGCTCCTCAAGAGCATCGCTGGAATCCTTCCGCCGCTTAGTGGAGAGATTCAAGTTGCGGCTGGTGTCATCCCTGGCTATCTCGCACAGGTCCGTGCGGCGGGGTTGCACGGCACGACGGTGATTGAGGCGCTTCGCGCTGCGGTACCAGTTGAACTTGGCGAGGCGCGCGCGCACCTTGCGCGCTTCCTCTTTCGTGGCAGTGATGTTGATAAGCAGGTCGCTGTTCTTTCCGGCGGTGAACGGAGTCGACTCGAGCTGGCGATCCTTGGGCTTCTCCCATCCAATCTGCTCCTCCTTGATGAGCCGACAAACCATCTTGATGTTGACGCCTGCGAATCTCTTGAGCGATTCCTGCTGGATGGCGAGCGCACGGTGCTGCTGGTGAGCCACGACCGGCGACTTCTTGAGCGCATCTGCACGGAGCTTTGGATCGTGAGCGATGGGCGGGTGGTTCGGTTCGATGGAGGGTGGCGTGCCTGGCGTGCCGCTGTTGCAAGCGGCTGGACCGCTGATGCCGCAGATGACGTTGCGGCCACGGGACGCTCTGCTGCCAGGACGCCAAAGGGGAGCGCAGGAGTGCCTGCGGCGGTGAAGCCTGTCGTCAAGAAGACTGTCCTAGCGGCGCCAGCAACGCCAGTGGCGAAGTTGAGTAAGGAGCAGGCGCGCCGGCGTCGTGCGGCGGTTGAGGCAGATCTTGAGCGCTACGGCCTCAAGAAGTCCCAGCTTGAACTCGCACTCCTCGATCCAAAGGTGCTCGCCTCGTACACTGATCTTGCACGCGTCAGTAGCGAATTCGCCGATGTTGCCGCCGCACTACTGGCGGCGGAAGAGGCGTGGCTCGAACTTGAAGGGGAGGGCGTCAGATGAAGGTGATCGGCATCGCAGGAGCGATTGGAGTTGGGAAGAGCAGTGTCGCCCGCACGCTCGTGAGCGACGCCGCGCTCGCACGTGACCTTGGTGGTGCTCTGCACTACTTCAACGCGGATGACGCCTTGCGAAGCGCGCGCAACCAGGCGGGTCCGCTCCAGGATGCGATTCTCAAACTTCTGCCAGCCGCACAGGGTCCTGACGGGAGCCTTAACCAAGCGGCGCTTGCGAGTGCCGCATTCAGCGATCCCACGCTGCTGAAGCAACTTGAGCTGCTGCAGTGGCCGGTTGCGCGTGCGGCGATGCACGTAGCTCGTGATCAGGCGGTGGCGGGTGGCGCATCACTCCTCCTGGTTGAGGCGATCGCGCTCCTCAACTCAGGACTCGCAGAGGAGCTCGATGGCTATCTGGTACTCACACTGCCGACATCTGAGCGTCGCGAGCGCGCCATCGGCCGTGGCATGGGCGGCGCGGCATTTGAAGAACGTGACGCCGCCCAACACGGGCTGACCGAAGCGCTTCTCGCCGCAGGGGGCGTGGAGGTAAACGCACGTGGTTCCGTTCAGGAGGTCGCCGCCGAGGCGGGTCGGGCGCTTCGCCTTCTATGCTCAACGGATGAACCGCACCCCGATCCAGCCACCTGACCACACCCCCGCACTCGGTGCGGCATTCAAGCTGCACTCCGACTTCCAGCCGACCGGCGATCAGCCAAAGGCGATCGTCGAACTCGTTGATGGTGTCCAGAAGGGACTGCATCATCAGGTCCTCCTCGGCGCAACTGGAACGGGGAAGACCTTCACGATCGCCAACGTCATCCAGCAGGTGCAGCGACCAACGCTCGTCCTTGCACACAACAAGACGCTTGCGGCGCAGCTTTATGCCGAGCTAAAGGAGTTCTTCCCAGAGAACGCGGTTGAGTACTTCGTCTCCTACTTCGACTACTACCAGCCAGAGGCGTATCTTCCGCGCTCTGACACCTACATTGAGAAGGATTCCAGCCGTAACGATGAGATTGATCAGTTGCGACACGCGGCGACGAAGGCGCTCTTTGAGCGACGGGACACGATCATCGTCGCCTCGGTCAGCTGCATCTACGGTCTTGGCGCACCGGTGGACTACGGCGCAACGATCTTGCGCGTGCGCAAGGCGGGGAAGTACCGCCGTGATGCGATCCTGCGCCACCTCGTTGACCTTCAGTACCAGCGCAACGACGCCACGCTCGGACGCGCCAAGTTCCGTGTCCGAGGGGACACCATTGAGGTGCAACCTGCGGGCGAGGAGACGATCCTTCGCGTGGAGTTCTTCGGTGACGAGGTGGAGCGCATCTCTGAGGTTGATCCGCTGACAGGCGAGATCTTGGCCGAGCGGAACGAGATGGTGATCTACCCGGCAACCCACTATGTGACGCCAACCGAGAAGCTTGCAGAGGCGACGCGCGACATTGAGAAGGAGATGGAGTCACGCTGCGGCGAGCTTGAGGCCTCCGGGAAGATCCTCGAGGCGGCACGGCTGAGGCAGCGCACCACCTTTGACTTGGAGATGATGCGCGAGGTGGGTTACTGCTCCGGCATTGAGAATTATTCGCGCCACCTCTCGCGTCGTGAGCCAGGCTCTCGCCCATGGACGCTGCTCGACTACTTCCCCGCAGATTGGCTCCTCGTAGTTGACGAGAGCCATATGAGCATCCCGCAGGTGGTGGGGATGTATAAGAACGACCGATCGCGGAAGGAGATCCTTGTTGATTTCGGCTTCCGACTACCGAGCGCCCTTGATAATCGTCCGCTCACCTTTGAAGAGTTTGAGGCGAGCGTGCGGCAGGTGATCTATGTCTCCGCGACGCCAGGGAACTACGAGATGACGAAGAAGGACCGCGTCGTTGAGCAGCTCATCCGGCCGACCGGTGTGGTGGATCCGAAGATCACGGTGATCCCGACAACGGGGCAGATTGATGACCTGATGGCTCGTGTTCAGGAGCGCGTCAAGCGACGTGAGCGTGTGATCATCACGACCCTGACGAAGCGGATGGCGGAGGAGCTCGCCTCGTACCTGGAGGAGGCGGGGATCCGTGTCCGCTACCTCCACAGCGAGATCGACACGCTTGAGCGAATCGAGATCCTGCGCGACCTCCGTCTCGGCGTCTTTGACGTGATCGTGGGGATCAATCTGCTGCGCGAGGGAATCGACCTCCCAGAGGTGACGCTCGTCGCAATCCTTGATGCGGATAAAGAGGGCTTCCTCCGTAGTGCCTGGGCACTCATCCAGACGGTTGGTCGCGCCGCACGCAATACGGGCGGTGAGGTGATCTTCTACGCCGACAAGATGACCGAATCAATGCGTGTGGCGATTTCCGAGACGGATCGCCGCCGCGGGATCCAGGAGCGGTGGAACGTGAAGCACGGGATTACGGCGACCACGATTAGCAAGCCGATTCGCGACCTGAACGATCGCCTCCGGAGCGTTGCCGAGAAGGCCGACTCGTATGCTGGCGGCAAGGGTGGCGCGCTGAGTGAGATCGGCCGGAGCGAGATTGAGAAGATGGTGAAGCAGCTTGAGGCGCAGATGCGCATCGCTGCCAAGGCGTTGGAGTTTGAGCGTGCCGCATCAATTCGTGATGAGCTGCGCAGCCTTCGCAGCGGTGTCCTCGAAGAGGATGCAGCCGCGAAGATCGGTCGCCTGGCAGAGCGTGCGGCGAGTGCCGCTGCGGAGCCGCGTGGACGCGATCTGATGCCGCGGCGTGTGGCGAGCGGCGCGTCGCGCACGATCGTCGCCCCAGAGCTTGACACCGCAGCCGATTGGCTCCCTGGACTTCGTGATGAGCATGAGGAGTCTGATGAGGTTGCACCGACCCCTGAATCGCCAAGTGGCACCGATTCGGTACTCTCACGGCGACGCACATGGGATCCAAGCGTGACCCCGAACGTGATCAAGCGTCGTGGCGAGCGTCCGCGCAGGAGGGGCTAGATGGTGCAAGAGAAGATCGTCATTCGGGGGGCGCGAGAACACAACCTGAAGGGGATTGACCTTGAGATCCCGCGCGACCGACTTGTGGTTGTCACTGGTATCTCGGGATCCGGGAAGTCGAGCCTCGCCTTCGACACGATCTACGCCGAAGGGCAGCGGCGCTATGTTGAGAGTCTCTCCGCATACGCGCGCCAGTTCCTTGGCCAGATGGAGAAGCCCGACGTTGACCTGATTGACGGTCTCTCGCCCGCAATCTCAATTGACCAGAAGGGTTCGTCACGTAACCCACGCTCCACTGTGGGAACGATCACCGAGATCTGGGATCACCTGCGACTCCTCTACGCGCGTGCGGGCACGCCGCACTGTCCGAAGTGTGATCGCCCGATCAGTCGCGTCTCACTTGACCATATCGTCGACGAGATTCTGCAGCTCCCTGATGGGACGCGCCTTCTCGTCCTCGGCCCCGTGCTTCGCGACCGGAAGGGTGAAGGGGAGACCTTCTTCCATGCCGCACGGAAGGCGGGCTTCAGTCGCGTGCGCGTCAACGGGACGCTCTACGACCTGGACGACGCGCCGAAGCTCGACAAGAAGAAGCGGCACAGCATTGAGGTGGTGGTTGATCGCTTTGTTGTGCGGCGACCGGTCGACGAGAAGGAGAAGCCGCTGCCGCCAGAGGATCGCAGCCGCCTCTCCGATTCAGTGGAGACGGCACTTAAGCTTGGCGAAGGGCTCGTCATCATCTCCTCCGCCGCCGCGGAGGGATCGAAGCCGACCTTCGAGGAGCGACTCTTCAGCGAGAAGCTCGGCTGTCCATACGACGGCACGGTGATGGATGACCTTGAGCCGCGCTCCTTCAGCTTCAACTCGCCGCACGGCGCCTGCCCAGAGTGCACCGGCCTCGGCTTCCGACTTGAGGTTGATGCCGAGCGCGTGATCGATCCGGAGAAGTCGGTCCTTGAGGGTGGACTCGTTCCGTGGTCACGCTCGCCAGAGGGGAGCTGGTACCTGAAGGTGGTGACCGCCGCCATGAAGGCGAAGAAGTGGAACCCGAAGACGCCGATTGGTGAACTCCCCGCCGCGGCGCACGAGTATCTCCTCAACGCCGAGCGTGAGGATCGCTTCACCGTCACTTATGAGAACGCTAGCTACCGCAACACCTACAAGGCGGCATTTGAGGGGATCATCGCGAACCTTGAGCGCCGCCACCGTGAGACGGACTCCGAGCTCGTTCGCGTTGAGATTGAGCGCTACATGGTCAGCCGCCCCTGCCCAGAGTGCAAGGGGCGTCGCCTCAAGCCCGAGATGCTCGCCGTGCGCGTTGCCGAGAAGAACATCGCCGAGGTTGCGGCGATGCCGATCGGCGAGCTCACCACCTGGATCAACGCCCTCACGCCACTCCTCGGCGAGCGCGAGCGAACGATCGCCAAGGCGATCGTCAAGGAGATCGCCGAACGCGCCGGCTTCTTGGTGGACGTGGGGCTTGATTACCTCACCGTTGATCGCACCGCCACGACGCTCTCTGGCGGTGAGGCGCAGCGCATCCGCCTCGCTACGCAGATCGGTTCGCGCCTTGTTGGCGTCCTCTACATCCTTGACGAGCCATCGATCGGGTTGCACCAGCGCGATAACGCACGCCTGATCGCCACGCTGCTGCGCCTCCGCGACCTTGGAAACACCGTGCTCGTGGTGGAGCACGACGAAGAGACGATCCGCACCGCCGACTGGATCGTTGACATTGGCCCAGGTGCCGGTGAACTCGGCGGGAGGGTAGTGGTGAACGGCACACTGAAGGCGCTGAACGACTCTAAGGACTCCATCACCGGCGCATTCATTCGTGGCGATCGCGCCGTGAAGATTCCAACAACACGACGGAAGGGGAGCGGGAAGAGCATCGTCGTGAAGGGGGCGCGCGAGCACAACCTGAAGGAGCTCGATGTGGAGTTCCCACTCGGCCGATTCATTGCCGTTACCGGGGTCTCTGGCAGCGGGAAGAGCACGCTCGTAACCGACATCTTGCAGAAGGCGATCGCCCGCAAGTTGCACGGGACCAAAGAGCGACCAGGTGCACACGAGCGTGTCACTGGGCTTGACCAGATCGATAAGGCGATTGAGATTGACCAGAGTCCAATTGGCCGCACGCCACGATCAAACCCCGCCACCTACGTGGGGCTCTTCACGCCGATTCGTGAACTCTTCGCTGCGACGCAGGAGGCGCGACTTCGTGGCTACTCTGCTGGACGCTTCTCGTTCAACGTCAAGGGTGGACGCTGCGAGACCTGCTCTGGCGATGGCATCCTGCAGATTGAGATGCAGTTCCTTCCGGACGTCTATGTCCCCTGTGAAACCTGCCGCGGGAAGCGCTACAACCGTGAGGCGCTCGATGTCACATGGAAGGGGATGACGATCGCCGATGTGCTTGAGTTGCAGGTTGAAGACGCACTGGAGCGTTTCGATGCGATCCCTGCCATCCGTAATCGCCTCAAGACGCTGTGCGAGGTGGGCCTCGGCTATCTGCGGCTCGGTCAGCCCGCAACAACGCTCTCTGGTGGTGAGGCGCAGCGCATCAAGCTCGCGACCGAACTTGCGCGTCGCTCAACCGGTCGCACGGCGTACATCCTCGACGAGCCGACCACCGGCCTGCACTTCGCCGATGTTGAGCGCCTCCTTGAGGTGCTACACCGACTCGTGGATGGTGGGAACAGCGTCATCGTGATTGAGCACAACCTTGACGTGATCAAGACCGCCGACTGGGTGATCGATCTCGGGCCAGATGGTGGTGATCGTGGTGGCGAGTTGATCGCCGAGGGGACGCCCGAGCAGGTGGCGAAGGTGAAGGCGAGCCACACAGGACGCTACCTTGCGCTTGCACTACGCGGTGAGCCGATCCGGTCACTGGAGTAAGCATGGCGGAGGCTGAGCTCCCTCGACACGCCGACAAGCAACTTGACCAGGCGGGACTTCACGCAGCACTCCTCGTTGAACAGGCGATGAGCGCACTCCCAACCGAGCCGCTCCGTCTCCGCTTCGCTCCGCTGGTAGGCCATGCAGCCGAGCTGCGCGATGCGAGCGGCGAGGCGCTCCGCAAGAGCGCCGTCGCCACGCGTGCCGCACTCGGCCCAGGGGACGGGCTCGCCGACTACGTTGAGTCTCACCTCGCCGTTGCACTTCGCGAGGCGCTCGATGATGTGTTGCGCATCTTGAACCGACGCGCCGCCAATCGCGCACGACCTCCGCGTCGTGCGGATGCCTAGGACGAGATGATCCCCGAGGCGGTCTCCGCCGCGCTGCAGGTGCTCCCTGACGCTCCTGGCGTCTACCTCTTCTCAGATACGGAGGGGAAAATCATCTACGTCGGAAAGGCCTCGCGTCTCACACAGCGCGTCCGAAGCTATTGGCACTCCAGCACAACGCCTGGTGCGCATCGTATTCGTGATGTGATCGATCAGGTCGCATCGCTTGAGTGGACGGTGACCGACTCGGTAAAGGAGGCGCTTCTCCTTGAGGCGACACTGATCCGAAAGCACTTACCGCGATACAACGTCCGCCTGCGCGACGACCGTAGCTATCCATACATTCGCGTCACCGCTGGGCCGTACCCTCGCGTGGAGCGCACGCGCCGTCTGGTGCGCGACGGATCGCGATACTTCGGGCCGTACACAGGTCCAAGCTCCGTCGACACGGCGATGGAGGCGGCACGACGTCTCTTCCAGTTTCGCACCTGTGTCATTCCGATCGCGGAAGAACAGCAGGCGCTGCAGCGACCCTGCCTGCTCTTCCACCTGAAGCGCTGCCAGGGGCCTTGTCTCGGCAACGTTCCCGTTGCGGAGTACGGCGCAGAGATCAAAGGGCTTGAACTCTTTCTCGGCGGGCGATCCCGTGGCGCGGTGAAGGTGCTGCGCGAACGAATGGATCGCGCCAGCGAAACCGAGGCGTATGAGGATGCAGCACGGCTACGCGACGCAATCACCTCACTTGAGCGCGATGCTGAGGCGCAGCGCGTCCCTCCCGCCGGACGACCCAATGAGGACCTGCTCGGCATCGCGCGACACGGTGATCGCGCTGCGATCGCCTGCTTCCAGATTCGTGACGCGACGCTTGTTGGACGTGATGTCCATCGCCTAGATGCCAAAGGGGTGAGCGATGAAGAACTGCTCGCATCGTTCATGAGCCAGTACTATGCGCGTGCAGGGGAGATCCCGCCATCAATCGCTACGGCACTTCCGATCGGCGATCCGGACCTTGAGGGCTTCCTGACGGCGCGGCGGGAGGGGAGCGTTGCACTCCGCGTCCCACTGCGTGGTGACCGTGTGCGCATCCTTCGCCTGGCCGAACGGAATGCGCTGGAGGGACTGATCCGCAGCGAGGCCGAAGATGACGCCGATCGCGAACGTGCTGAGGCGGCCCTCTCCGCACTCTCCGTTGCCCTGAACCTTCCGAGCGCGCCGACGCGCATTGAGTGCACTGACGTCTCAACGATCCAGGGTTCCTTTACCGTCGCCTCGCTCACCGTTGCGATGGATGGTCGCCTTGCGCCTAAGGAGTACCGTCGCTTCAAGATTAAAGGCGTGCAGGGCCAAGATGACTTTGCCGCACATACGGAAGCGTTGACGCGACGTTTCGCTCGGAGCGCTGGAACTTCTGGTGAGAAGGCGGGCGAAGCAGAGGCGCGCGCATGGGCGCTCCCAGATCTCCTCGTCATTGACGGTGGTCGCGGACAAGTCTCCGCCGCCGCAGCGGTGCTTGAGGCGGCGGGCCTCACCATTCCGTTGATCGGACTTGCGAAAGAGCGAGAAGAGATCTGGCCGAGTGGAGCCACCACGCCACTGCTGCTCCCAGCAACTGATCCTGGGTTGCGGCTGCTGCAGCGACTGCGTGATGAGGCCCACCGCTTTGCGATCGGGTATCACCGCACCCTGAGGAGTCGCGCAGCAACGGAGAGCCGCCTGGACAGCATCCCCGGGTTGGGCGCTGCGCGTCGGAAGGCGCTGTTGCGCCAGTTCGGCTCTGTCGCAGGGGTTGCCGCGGCAAGCCCCGAAGAGCTCGCCGCCGTTCCTGGGGTGGGGGAGCGCCTCGCCGCCACCATCAGTGCCGCGCTCGCCGCCGACCGACGCTGATCGGCACCCCTGCTAGGATTCCTCAAATGCGGA
>Ga0209442_1000129_pt1 | contig 44309 bp, 41 predicted proteins | sample LauGreSBDMM110DD_2_FD_187565 | JGI IMG/M metagenome (GOLD analysis project Ga0209442, IMG submission 187565) | Freshwater lake microbial communities from Lake Michigan, USA - Sp13.BD.MM110.DD (SPAdes) (version 2) | ecosystem: Environmental > Aquatic > Freshwater > Lake | place: Lake Michigan...
ATCAGCAATTCTTCGTAGAGTTTTTCTCCTGGGCGAAGGCCCGTAACGGCTATCTCAATATCGCCTTCTGGATTGGCCTGCGTTTTTAGCGTCAAGCCAGACAACTCTACGATTCGACTGGCCAAGTCGTAAATACGAACCGGCTCTCCCATGTCGAGCACAAACACATCGCCTCCAGCGCCTATGGCCCCGGCTTGTATCACCAGCTGAGCCGCTTCGGGAATAGTCATGAAGTAGCGGTTGATGTCAGCGTGTGTTAGCGTAATGGGCCCACCGTTTTTGATCTGTTCACGAAACAGGGGAACTACCGAGCCACTGGAGCCCAGCACATTGCCAAAACGTACCATAGAGAAACAAGTTTTGTTTGTTGACGCCGCGTTCAACTCAGACAGTGCCTGCAAAACCATCTCAGCCAAGCGCTTGGTTGCGCCCATGATGTTGGTGGGACGCACTGCTTTGTCGGTGCTAATCAATACAAAGTTTTGCACGCCATTACGGACTGCAGCCTCGGCACAGACCCGGGTACCCCACACGTTGTTCCGAACGCCCTCACTCGGGTTGTGCTCTACCAAGGGCACATGCTTGTAGGCCGCGGCGTGGTAAACCGTGTTGGGCTTCCACGTGTCCATGATCTCATTCATGCGCACTTCGTCACACACCGAAGCCAGCAAGGGAACAACTTCGATGTCCTTACTCAAGTCATTTGCTGCGTTTTCCAAGCCGTTGTGGATTTCTTGATGAATTTGGTAAAGCGCAAACTCGCTCATTTCGACCAACAACAGCCGCTTGGGGCTGGTTTTAAGAATTTGACGACACAGCTCACTGCCAATACTGCCACCGGCTCCGGTCACCAGCACCGTTTTGCCTTGGATGTTTCGGTTCAGTAGCAAACCATTAGGCTTAACCGGTTCGCGTCCCAGTAGGTCATCAATATCTAGTTCGCGCACATCGCTCAAAGTCACCTTACCCATGGCGATGTCGCTCAGACCTGGCAAAGTCCGAACCGCCAGCTTGTAGGTAAGTAGGGCTGACAATATATCGTTGCGCCGCTGACGCGAAACCGACGGCAGGGCCAGCAGCACATCGGTCACAGGCAGATTGACCAAAATTTCAGTTAGATCAGCCGGGTTATGGATAGGCAAGCCATTGAGCACATGGCCATGCAGGCGGTCATCGTCGTCTAAAAACCCCACCACTCGCAAATCGTGGCTGTTAGCCATGGCCGATGCCAGTTGCCTGCCCGCATTTCCCGCGCCATAAATCAGCACCTGCGGCAAAGACGCCTTTTTGATCTGGTTTTGGTACAAACCGCCCAACCACACTCGAGCAACAGCGCGCGATGCTCCGACCAACACCAACATCAACAAGGGCTGAATCAAACCTACCGTTCGAGGTACTCCTTGAACACCATAAAAGGTAAACAGACCCGAAAACAAAACCCCGTAAAGGAGCATGGCGCGCACCACTGCCGCCATGGCGGGCCAGCCGCTGTAGCGAAAGATCGCGCGGTACAAGCCCGACGTCACAAAAATGGGGATAGCTAAAACGACCGACACAGATGCGACTAACCAAACAGGCGAAAAAAAACTGCCAGAAAGGGGCAAAAACTCACCCAAGCGCAGATAAAAAGACAGCCAGACGCTCAATATGCAGAGGCTAATGTCTGCTAACACCACGATGGCCCTTTTAACAGAACGCGGTAGCGCCAAGACAGGCGCAGCAGAGTGACTCATTAGTCGAATCATGGATTCACCTTTGAAGCGAAATAGTCATGGGACCAGAATTTATCAATATGATTTTTCATCGAACCGAATCATTCAAACTAAAAAAACCGCGCTCAATGCGACACCCCGTCCCGCTTCAACACCTTAACGAATGTAAGCCACAAAATACGAATGTCAAACCACAGGGACTGGCGCTGCAGATAGGCTACATCCAGCGCCACCTTCTCAGGAATCAGCAACTCGTCGCGCCCGTTCACTTGCGCCCAACCAGTCAGGCCCGGCACCAAAGTGTGCACATTCTGCCCTGTGCGCAAGGCAATCAAGTCTTGCTGATTGAAGAGCGCTGGGCGCGGGCCCACAAAGCTCATGTCCCCCGCAAGAATGCTCCACAGCTGCGGCAACTCGTCCAAGCTGCTCTTACGCAAAAACGAACCGATGGGCGTCAGGTGCGCCTGGGCATCAGCCAGCAAATGAGTCGCCACCGCTGGAGTGTCCACCCGCATGCTGCGGAACTTTGGCATTTTGAAGATCACATTGTTCCGGCCAACGCGGTCAGACCAATACAGGGCCGGGCCTTTGGATGTTAAGCGGACCGCAATCAACACCAGCAAAACAGGCACGAATAAAACCAAAGCGGCCAGACAGCCAAGACAAATATCAAAGACTCTTTTCACAGCGCCACCAACCTCCTCAACATTTGATTCTCAGAAATCGGAGATGCTCAGCAGTGTGACTGATACAAGGTTCATTCACTAGATCACTGCCGCCAAACTGTGCGGTTCACATAACCGGTATAACTCATCACCAACCGCACAATCTTGCGAGAGACAGCTGGTGCCAGATAGTCACCGACCTGACGCGTAGGGCCATGCTCTGTAAATTGCTCGCAGACCACTTTCACGGAGTCAAGCACTTCCGTTGATTTAAGACCACTCATAATCAGAATACCTTCATCCATACCTTCGGGCCGCTCATGGGCGTAGCGGATCGTAATGGCAGGAATATTCAGCAAGGAGGCCTCTTCCGTGATGGTGCCGCTGTCAGAGATCACGCATTTCGCCTCCATCTGCAGCTTCACAAAGTCAAAGAAACCCATCGGCTTGACGAAATCCACCAGCGGATGGATATCCGTCACGCCCAGGGCATCCAGCCGCTTGCGGGTGCGCGGATGGGTGGAAACAATGATCGGGTAGCCGTAGGCCGCGGCCAGGGCATTGAGCGTGACGACCAGATCGCGCAGGTTCTCCGGCGTGTCGACGTTCTCCTCCCGGTGCGCGCTGACCACAAAAAACTGGCCGCGCTTGAAACCCAGGCGCTGCACCACGTCCGACTTCTCAATGCTCGGCATGTAGTGCTTGAGCACTTCGTCCATGTGCGAGCCGGTCTTGATGATGGTCTCGGGCCGGATGCCCTCGGCAATCAGATATCGGCGGGCATGCTCGGTCAACACCAGGTTGATATCACTCAAGTGGTCCAGCACCTTGCGGTTAAGCTCTTCTGGCACCCGCTGGTCAAAGCAGCGGTTGCCGGCCTCCATGTGAAACACGGGGATCTTTCGGCGCTTGGCAGCAATCACGGCTAGGCAGGAATTGGTGTCGCCATACAGCAGCACGGCATCCGGCTCTTCCTTGGCCATGATTTCGTCGGACTTCATGATGACCTGCGCAATGGTCTGCGCCGCATTTTCCCCGACAGCCCCCAGGAAATGATCCGGCTTGCGAATTTCCAGATCCTCAAAAAAAATCTGGTTCAGTTCGTAGTCGTAGTTTTGTCCGGTATGGACGAGCACATGGCGTGTGTGCCGGTCCAACTCTGCAATCACCCGACTCATTTTGATGAGTTCGGGTCGCGTGCCCACAATGGTCATGACCTTAAGCATGAAGTTCTTCCTTGATGTAATCCAGTTTCAACAAAAGCTGTTTGATTTGATCGACGTTGAGTCGATCCGTGTTGTGCGAGGTGTAGTCGTCCAGATGGGACAACTTTTCTTCCCCCTCGCTGAAGTACTGGGCATAGTTCAAATCCCGGTTGTCGGCAGGTATGCGGTAGTAGTCGCCCATGTCTTCCGCCTTGGCCATTTCTTCACGCGAGATCAGCGACTCATAGAGTTTTTCCCCATGCCGCGTTCCGATGATGCGGACGGGGTTGTCTTTCTTGAAGATTTCCTTGAGCGCCTGGGCCAGGTCGGCCACGGTGGAAGCCGGCGCCTTCTGCACGAACAAGTCGCCCTGTTTCCCATGCTTGAAGGCATACAAGACCAGATCCACGGAATCTTCCAGCGACATCAAGAACCGCGTCATGTTGGGGTCAGTCACCGTCAGCGGCTTGCCTTCCTTGAGCTGCGACACAAACAGCGGAATGACCGAGCCTCTTGATGCCATGACGTTGCCGTAGCGGGTGGCACACAGCACGGTTTCGTTTTCGCGCTGGGTGCGGGCCTTGGCAACCATCAGTTTTTCGGCCATCGCCTTGGAGATGCCCATGGCATTGATGGGGTACACCGCCTTGTCAGTGCTCAGCACCACCACCCGCTTGACGCCATTGGCCGTGGCGGCGTTCATCACGTTTTCGGTGCCCAGCACATTGGTGCGCACGGCTTCCATCGGATAGAACTCGCACGACGGCACCTGTTTCAAGGCCGCAGCGTGGAACACGTAGTCCACCCCCTTCATGGCCTGCGAAACGCCATCGTATTCACGCACATCGCCGATATAGAACTTCAGCTTGCTGTGGTTGAGCTCAATGCGCATCTCTTCCTGCTTTTTTTCATCGCGGCTGAAGATGCGGATTTCACGCACCTCGGTCGCTAAAAAGCGCTTCAGGACGGTCTGGCCAAAAGACCCCGTCCCGCCGGTAATCATCAACACCTTGTTATTGAACATGCTGTCCCCGTTTTAGTGGTCCCGTGTTATCTGGATGCGTGCATCGCCTGAATCAGCTCCGGCCAACCTGCCGCCTTGTAGCCCGTCGCCTGGTTAAAGCGAGCCGAGTTGAGCGAACGGTCGATCATGAATTCATCTTCGCGAACAATCTCGATCTGCTTGCCATACACCCTGGCAATCAACTTCAGCAGCTCATATTTGCCTATCGGCTCAGCGCCCACATGGTACAGGCCGTGCAGCTCGGAGCGGGGGATCACCACGTCCCGCACCACGCGCGCAAATTCGGTATTGGGCAGGCCGGAGAAGATAGCCCGGTTGAACCCCTTGCAGCTTCCCTGCTGCGACAGGAACCACTCCAGCAAACCGTAGGCGCTCTGCAGTTCATGGCCGATAGTCGAGGTGCGCAAGGTGATGGCATGGGGGTAGTCCACTTCGCCCAGATGCTTGGATTTGCCGTACACATCCACCGCATCCGGCACATCGAATTCTGCGTAGTTGCCTTTGGTACCGGTAAACACGCAGTCGGTACTCACGTGGATCAATCGTGCACCCGCCACAGCACACAAGTCTGCCATGCGGTGAGGCAGCAACGCATTGAGCGGAAGCGCCAACTGCGGATCATCCGCCTCCTTGTGGTGCTTGGTCAAACCAATGCAATTGATCACCACATCCGGCTGCACGCGGGCGAACACCCGCACTAGGAACTCCTGTTTTTCCACATCCACACCCGCCAGCAGCTTGTCGCGCTGGTCTGCCGTGAAGAAACGCTTGGCATCCGCCGAGCGCGATGTGCCCCAAAGCTGCCACTCTTTTTTCTCACTGAGCACACGGAACATGGCGCTGCCAATCATGCCGCTTGCACCGAATACCAAAACTTTCATACAGTCTCCTCAACTGATTTGGATGTGGCGCCCAAGTGCGCCATCAACTCTTCAACCAGTTTGTCGTGGTCAAAATGTGCCTTGAAGTAACGACGCCCATTGCCACCCAGCCTCGCCCTGTCTTCGGCTGGCATCTGGTACAACTGCAACACGGCGGCCGCCAAGGCCTTGCCATCCTGCGCCGGCACGCTCAAGCCAGCCTCTGCGTCCTCCGCCACCAAACGGGCACCCTCCCCGTTCAGGCAAGCCAGAATGGGACGGCCTGCTGCTAAATAAGCCTGCACCTTATTAGGCACCGTCAAGGCGAAAATCGGCTCGTCGGCCAAAGTCACCAGTAACGCCCCTGCCTTTTGCATCAGGCCGGGCATGGTGTCGGCAGGGAAGCGCCCTGGCAGATGCAAATTGGTCAGCCCCCGCGCCTGCACCTGCTCGCGCATCCATTCCCAGCGGCTGCCCTGGCCAAAAACCACGAACCGGATATGCGGAACGTCCTTTAACAACTCTGCTGCCTCCACTATTACCTCCACGGCCTGACCGACTCCCACATTGCCAGCGAATACAACCGGAAAACCTTCCTCCATCGCAGGCACCTCAGGCAATACAACGTTCGGCGATGGAAGCTCAGCAAAGGTTGCATCCACTGAGTTGGGGTAGTAGCGCACGGGCTTGCCCGGTGCCAGAGCAGAGACTGGCGCCACAAATGCGCGGGACTGCACAAGTAAAAGATCGGTATGCCGGTAGATCCAACGCACCACCCACTCCACCACACGAAGAGCATTGCGGTTTCGCACATAGCCGGTCGCTGACAGACTTTCGGGCCACAGGTCTTGCACCCACACGATTAGCTTGCGGCGCTTGACCCACGCCAGAAAAACAGCCGGGATGGCCAGCAAGATAGGCGACAAGCCATAAACAAACACGACGTCATAGCGGCGCTTGCGGAGCAACCATGGCCCGAACACCAGGCCGGCCACGACGAATGAGAAGTAATTGAACGCCAGGCGCAGGGGACTTCGTGCACCCCTCGGAAACAATGGAACGCGGAAAACCGTGGCACCTGACCAGGATTCATTTACGCATCCCCATGCCCGATAACCCGAAAAAATATCGCCTTCAGGGTAATTCGGTTTGCCGGTGAGCACATCGACTTCCACCCCTTTTTCCACCAACGAGCCCACCACTTCATTGATCCGAAAGTTTTCGGGCCAGAAGTACTGGCTGACTACTAGTACCTTCATGCTGAATCACCTCGCGGCCTGGCTGTTAGGGACAGCAGAAGTTGCTCAAGTTCCAATGACTTCACCTGCCGCGACAGGGAGTTGATGAAGGCATCATCCATATTCGGGTGGAACTCCCCAGCCCTCAATCGCTCCAACCCCTGGCAAATTTGGTCAGCATCTTCAGAAATAACCACTCCCAAACCTGAGCGCTCAATGTACTTCGCCGCCAACGCACCATTTGTAATTTCCGCAACCACTGGCTTCCTCGCAGCCAGATACTCAAACAATTTGGTTGTGAGCACGCCACGGGAACTGTGCGAGGAAAAATCCGAAGTCTCAATGAAAAAATTAGCGTCAGCGGTGAGCATGCTCTGAATCGCGCCCGTGTAGGGCAGTTGCGGACAAAAGCTTACATAAGGAACCGCTAGAGGAACCTCCACCGGAAGGACCTTGCGAAGCAAAGATGACTCGCCATAGAACTCTGCAACCACGCGGCGGCCATCGTTTTGGTTTACCTGTACCAACGCACGAAAAAATGCCAGGGGAATCCTGTCCGCGGTGATGGTGCCAAGGTAACGGACCACAAATTCACTATTGGCATTACGGCCGGCAGAGTACGGGTCAGCTGAGCGCATCTGCTCGAAAATACCTTCGTCATACCCATTTTCAATACAGGTTACTGATGAATGAAAAAGCTCGTAGTACTCCTTCATGGGACCGGATATGGTGACAACGTGATCCGATTTTTTGATGAGCCAGCGCTCCAACCAGACTTCGATAGGCCGTGAAATTGCACTGCCCCTCAAAATATGATTACCGCTGAACTGATCCCGGTAATCGGCCACCCAGCAGGTGCCAAACCTGATCTTTGCAATCAAACCCGCCAAATGCGTGGGCCACGGGGGGCACGACGACATCACAATGTCCGCCCCTTTGAGTGATTTCGTGACCTCAGAGGACAGCCAGGGAAACGCGAACTGAATCGCAAAGATAAGGCGATGGTCTATCAGTTGACCTGCGCCCTTCATGACCATTCGCTTCAACTTCAACAGCCACTCCCCAGCCCGGGACCTTGTGGAAACGGCACCTTTGGCCCCCTGCCCGCCTCCCACTGGCACTTCGCTTGGAGCGAGCAACCCCCAACCGCCCAACTCAAGGAGCTTCAGATAGGGCGGGATTTCCTCGGTCAGCAGTCCATCACGCGCAGTTTTGCGCGTGGTGATAACAGTAATCTCATGCCCTCTGGCCGATAGATACTTAGAAAATGCATTAATCCGCCGGGCCCCTGACGAGTTCAAGGGAGGGAAATAATGCGTTACAAATACGATATTCAAATAGCCACCTGTGCTTTATGGGTTGCTAAGCAATCAGACTCTGCTTAGGTCTGATAAAGAAGGCAAGGCAAATCAGCAAAATTAATCCATTGCTAAAAAGCACCCCGGACAGCCCCCCCATGGAAACCTGAAGCGCAAAATAGTAATAACATGCTTGCATTGCAGGATTTGCTTGCGCCATAACAACCCAAGTTACCAGTGCAAATAGTCCTGCGTATACCACAACTCCGGCCCAACCAAAATTGACAAAGGCATCCACTAGAAATGTTGCATTTGCGGCAGCCGTCTTGGGGCCTGTTTCTCCAAATTGATATTTAAACACTTCGTTTTCCATAGGAAAAGGCTCATTCCCTCCCAGCTTGGACAAAACCGCGCTGGTCCTCCCATGTAAGTGAATGCCGTTCAATTTTTCATAAAAATATCCCAGCCAATCAAATGCAGTCACATAAGGAATCCAGAATATCCTGTTGACGACATACTGCCATTGACCATCACCAAACACATTATATTTACGAAGTACTGTTCCGACCCACAAATGATAATCGAGTTGTTTTTGAAGGTTATTAAACTCTGCATCTCGTGCAGAACTCTCAACCACCAGCTGATTTTCGATGTCTACATTTGCTTTCAAGATCGCAACCTTCTGCTCCTGAAGTGACTTGATTTTGACATCATTTTGAGCAAGATAATCCGCTTGCCCCATCTTTGAAGAAATAATAGTCACTGCAACAATTACAATGGCAACCAAGGCAATTTGCAGCACCCTACGGCGCGGAAAAAATCCATTAAGACCCAAGAATATGAGTGGGAACAAGGCCTTTAAAATAAGCGCCTTCTCCAGAGTCGGGGTCAGACTTACTGCAAACGCAACCAACAAAATATGGCGGTACGCCTTCTTTTCTATATAGCAAACCGCCAAGGCAAATGGCATCAATGCAGATGAAAAAATTGCATTGGCATAAATGAGCCCCCTTTCCCATCCCAATCGACTCTTGAACAAGGCTTCGCGGGCAAAAGCCAGATCATCTACAGAAGATCCTTTTAAGGCTTCCCAGAGCGCAATCTTCTCACTGGTGGTCAGTGCATACGCCATCAAAATGAAATATCCAAGTGAAATTGCATAAATTGCAAATTCCGAATTTATTTCAAATTTATTCAACAGTTCCCGATTTTTAACTCTAAAAGTGAAATAAAGGGCGAGCACATGATAGGCAAGAACATATGTCAGCAACCCCAGCACAATCACTCCTGCAAGAGAATACGACGGCAAGTTATCAAACTTCAAGATACCAGCAAAAATCTGAGGAATATAGAATACAAATAGCAAGACAGGCAAAAACAGCCACATAGCCTCAAACCGAAACAATGAATATATATATTTATTTAACACTGAGAACTATTTCTTTCTTGCGGCCACAATATGAGCCAGCAGAAGATAAATAAGATACAACGCCAGCTCGATCAACCCATATGCAAAGAGAAAGCGTTCAAACGACATGGTGCTTGCGGCATATTGCAAAATCACAAACGACAAGCTGAAATATACTACCTGCCAGACAACTGCAACCCAAATGTGGTTGTGGGTTAGGAATACCGTAGATACCGGGCTTATTACTGATCTTACCACCAAGGGAACACTGGCAAGCAGCAGAAACTGGGTATCAAACCGCCACGCATGGCCCAGGATTAACATGCAGATTGGTTCCCCGAACCAGACAATTGCGAGAATTACAGCCAAGCCCAGCAGCGCCAAATTACGCACCACTTGCCATAGCAACGCCCGCGAGGATTGCCCGGCCCTGAATAATTCACCGGAGCGCTTTGCAAATAACTGGCCAGCGACCACGCCGGCAAACAACATGGGCGCCCCTATCAGGCGTTGAATCTGCGCATAGTGCCCGGTTGAGTCCATGCCATACGAGCCGCTGATGTAGAGTACCGGCAAAGTCAACGCCACCGCATCCAGAAGCGACGTCGGCGCCAGGAGAAACGGATATTTGAGGTTATCCCTGGCCATCTGGATTGTTTCACGAAAACTGAAGCTACCGATGTTTACCAACAGGAAGGCCAAAGCCGCCACACCCACAATTACAAAGGCAATTGCATTCGCATGCAGCAAGCTGATGTCTCTCGCTCCCAAGGCAATGGCGACGAACAGCACCGATGTCCCCGACCGCAACATGGCGTTTTTGACATACCTGTTGGTCCGCATGGTCAGGTTGGACGCCATCAGAATGACGCCAGCTGAGGCCGCCACAATCGCCACCCAGGTTATGTCGCTTGACAGGTTGTAAATTGATTCAAATGAGTTTTGCACCACCGAAAGGTGCAAACCCACCATCCCGGCTGTAAAGGTCAAGGCAACAACCATGAGTGCGGCCCAAATGATTGAATTCACATGCGCGTCCTCAACAACTTGAATGCCCCCTTCGTATCGAAGACATGAAACAACGGTCAATATGCTTACGACCGACGTAAACAAAGCCAATTGCCCGAATTCAGCGGGGCTGAATATTCTGGCGAGCAACGGCGTTGCAAGCAATTGAATCAACGGCCCCAGTCCAACCCCAAATGCAACGATCGAGATTTTGGTCCAAGCGCGGGGGAACTTCATGGTTGGTTGTTGAATGCCTGGGCATACCAACGGTAAAAGTTTATCCAACGCCAAACCTGAGAAGGGTTTTTACTGCGTCCTGACGCGGCCGACTCAAATGCCCCCAGCAACGATTCGTGTTTCAAAAACGGCAGTTGCAGGTCCTCCTGAAGCCACTTCCGTGCCATGGGTAACATCAGTGAAAGCCAATCCGCCTCGGGAGTGGCAAATCCTATCTTGTCTTTCCGGTCCAACACAGCGTCGGGCACGATACCCCGCATGGCGGCGCGAAAAATATGTTTGGTTTCGCCCCGATCCGATATGAGATATTCCTCAGGAAGAGACAGCAGGAATTCCGCAAGACCAGAGGTCAGGAAAGGCACCCGGCTTTCAACTGAGAATCGCATGGAATTCCTGTCTGCATGCCTTAACAAGGCGGTTAAGCCGTTGGAGGTCAGGGCGTCCCTTAGTGCTGCAGCCAACCTTCTGTTGGCGTCGCCTGCTGCCTTATGTCTGGACGTAAAGCCCATGCGAACACCCCGGTCCTGCAGTGCGCCCGCATCTACCCAGTGAGGATGATCGTCCTCACCGCCCCACCTGCGTAACAGGTCGTACGCCGGTGTATCGCTCGCCAGTTCACCGACCAGCCGCTTGAGTCCGGCCATCCGGCTGCGGCCCGGCCAAGCCGCCCAGCCATTGAGAAAGCTGATTGCCTGGCCCCACTGCCCACCTTCTATCAGACTGAGCAACCTCGGGCCAGGGTACCCGTTGTACCCGGCCAGCAACTCATCCGCCCCCTGTCCGTCCAGAGTCACGGTGACACCTGCCTCGCGAGCAGCCTTGAACACCCGGTACTGTGCGTAGATGCTGGTCCCCCCAAACGGCTCTCCCTGTGCCCGGATCATGTCATCCAGGTCTGCGACCATCTCATGGGGATGAACAACAACTTTCTGGGCCTCGGCTCGCGTAACAGCGTTGATTTGGTCTACCCAGACTTCCTCAGACAGCGGGCTGCCTTTTGCGATGTAGCTAAAGGTTTTGATGGGAATGCCCGGTTCGACATGGCGGATGGCGCAGACCACTGCCGATGAATCCAGTCCGCCAGAAAGTGCCGCACCCAGCGCCACGTCACTTCGCAAATGCAGGCGGATATTGGCTAAAAACATTTCCCGCAATTGCTCAGTTGCATCCTTATAAGAAATGGCAGTTTCGACGATCGTGGGCGACCACCATTTTCTGGGCTCACTGAGTACTCCGGTTTGCACGTCCAATGTGACTGCATGGCCGGGCAACAGGTGTGTGATACCAGAGAAAAAGGTACGGTCACTATTGTCATATGCGCCGTGCACCAGGTAGTCGTATGAACGCTGCCAGTCCAGCTCCGCCCTCTCCTGCTTCAACGCGGCGACTGCCGATATCTCAGATGCGAAGGCGAAATCTGCCCCCTCCCGCGTGATGAACAGGGGCTTTATGCCGAAGCCATCGCGGACGCATGTCAATGTTCCCAATTCACGATCAAAAACCACGAATGCGAACATACCGGTCAAGCGCTTGAGGCAGGCTTCCCCCCAAAATTCCCAGGCAGCAAGAAGTACTTCAGTATCAGAGTTGGTACGAAAGGCGACCCCCAACCTCTTTAGCTCAGCTTTGAGCTCCAGGTAGTTGTAGATCTCCCCATTGAAAACGAGACTGAAGCGCCCGCCGGGCGTGTGCATGGGCTGGTGCCCGCCCTGTGACAAATCGATGACAGAAAGCCGCGTATGCCCCAGCACCACTGAACCCGAGCCGTGCGCAATAAACTCATGGCCTTGGTCATCCGGCCCCCGCAGGCGCATGGCGCGCAAGGCCCCTTCCATACGGGTGGCAATACGACTGAGGTCACCCCGAAACCACCCCCCCGCAATACCACACATAAAAAAACCTACTCCTTCGGCATCAGCCGGGAAAAAACATACCGCGCGCCCACGGTTGACAGGTGATTATGGTCATAGTAAAGAATTTGATCTTCCGCCCCCTCCACCCCGCAATAACCGCCATTGCACAGCACACGGTCCGGGAAAAGTGCAATCGCATTGCCACGCTTCGCAGCCGCCGCAGCAATGGTCATGTTGACTGCGTCAATACGCAGTGCAACCACTTCCTGGTTCAACCCACATTGTTGCACTGCCATAGGAGTCATTCGCTGTCGGGCAATGCAACCGGGAACATCAAATTGCATTTCCGGAATGGCACCTATGAGGTAAACCTTTTTGCCTGCACGCTCCAGAACCTCAATGGTTCTGTCGAGCGCCATTGCGAGTTCAGCGAGGGACGTAGATTGCGACGGCCGCTTGCCACCACCGGCACGCAAAGCATAGGTGGGAGCGCCCGGGCTAGATTCGGGGACACCAAAGCCCGCTTCCAAAGCATAGACAGGCCAGCGCGCAGCCATTGCCACGGCCGTAATGTCGGCCCGAGAACGCAAGAAGTTGATCGCCTCACTATTGAAATCAGCGCACTCTTTATACACCCGCCCTCCCCGCACCACCTCGGCCCCAATCAAGGGTGGGCAACTTGTTTTTGTCATCTGGAGCATTAAGCCTTCCGGGAGACCCGGCATAACTACAACACCGGGAAACACGGCCTCGCCATGCGAATCGCCCCAGACAGCAAGGGTCTGGCTCTGTGTGCCACTTATCCGTGGGTGTGTACATTTTTCGGAATCGGGCAAGCTGACCTGGTCCATATTCAGATGGCATAGGCCTCTGGCAGCATTAAAGTCTTTGGACGCCTCTTGAGCTGCCAGGGCCTGAACAGAAATTCTGTTTGGAAACCCCTTGAAATAAACAACAAGCCAAGCCATCACGCAGAGCAACAGCCCTAGAAGCGCATATTTGATGAGCTGAGAAATTGAGCTCGCGGTCGCCCCCCGTTGCCGGAATGGATTTTCTATGTAACGCCAAGTCAACGTAGCCAACAAAAAGGATAGCGCCACTGTGATCCCTGCCTGCACCGGCGGTAGCTGGCCTAAATTCAGTATGCGCACATACGACAACAAGGGCCAGTGCCACAGGTACAGTGAATAAGAAATCAAGCCCACAAAAACAAATGGGGGCCAAGCAAGTAGGTATCGGTTCACAAACGCCCTCTCGCCGGCAGCGATCAAAAGCGCCGCACCAAGACATGGCAACAGAGCATTCCAGCCTGGAAACGGCAATGACTTGTTCAGCAATAAAAAACTTGCAGCCAATAAGCCTAGCCCTGCAACGGACAAAGCATTTTTTCGCCACTGAGTTTTTGACCAATAAAAATCATCCGTGGCCAGCCATGCACCTATCAACAACTCCCAAGCCCTACCCGGCAACAAATAAAAAACTGAAATTGGGCTATCCGTCAAAAACATGGAGCTTATGGCAAACGACAAGCTAAGTAAGACCGGAATTACCCGACGAATAGGCCAACCTCGGCGCAAACAAAATACAAGAACGATTGGCCACAGGACATAAAATTGCTCTTCAACCGACAAGGACCAGGTATGCAATAACGGCTTCAGTTCCGCCGAGACATCAAAATACCCTGCCTGCTTCCAGAATAGAAAATTGGAGGAAAACAGGCTGGTTGCCAAAACTGACTCAGACAAACTAACAGCCTCCAGAGGCAAGAGCAAAATCACCCCAAGCAGAAGCACTACAACAAGAATTAAATATAATACTGGCAATAACCTCCGTGCCCGGCGAGCATAGAAGTTCGCAATCAAAAAACTGCCAGTTGACGCCTCCTCAACCAAAATCCGAGTTATCAAATAGCCCGAAATCACAAAGAATATATCGACGCCAGCAAACCCACCGGTCAACCATGGTACGCCCGCGTGGTACAACACCACTGAAAGCACTGCAATGGCGCGCAAACCATTGATATCTTCACGATATTTCATAGTCAAACAAGCAGAGGCAATTCAATGCCCACTTTCGATGAAGTAAATATTTAGCACCGATAATATTTATTAATAAATAAAACAACCTGCTCTTCAATTATAAGTCTGCTATTAAACCTGACTGCCTTCGGACAAAAGCCTGTTGATAGTCATTTTTCAACCCTCCAGCAATCTTAAATGGGTCATGCCAACGCTCCACATAGCTCCTACCGGCCAGACCGCGAGCATGCAATTCATCTTTGCGTGTCGTCAGCCATTGGCGCAAAACCTCGTAAATCGACTGAGGATCGGCCTTAATAAATGGCATTTCCCGCGACATTGCGGGAGGCAGATAATGCATATCCGACTCACGTAAGTAGCAAATTACCGGCTTGCCCAAGGCCATCATTTCAACGCTTACCCCACCATAGAACCCTGCCAGCAGCTGGTCCACAAACAAATCTGCCGTTTCGTATACCCTACGCGCTTCCGTGTTACTCAATCCCTCCACTAGAGTAAACCGAAGTTGAATACCTTCGGATTTTAACCTTTCAACTGCCGTAAGTATATATTTGGTTCCTTTCGCATTTTTATGGCTTGGCGCATGAACCACATGAGGCACAGCCAGACTATTGCCCGAATCAAGAGGCACCCAAGATTTCAAATCTATATGTGCATAGGGCAAAAATCTAGCTTTGGGGGGCAATACGTTCAACAGATCAGGATTAGCAGCGTACATTAGGTCTGCATATTCGGAAAACCGAGCTATTCGCTTTCTTTTACCCGCGTCGCTCCCTGGAGAGTAATAGTCTTCCTCTTCCTCTACCTCTTGAGCGATACTAAATTCATAGTTCTTGCGACTGTAGTCGCCTTGCCTTGCGTCATCACCCTGGTAAGTAACCGCAACCACCTTTCTCGCAAGCTTCAGCATAGGCAACTCAAGGAACATATTCAAACTAGCGTACACTCCCCCCAATCCGCCGCCCATCCAACGATGCCTTCCATCCAATCCCCCCCAATTTAGTATTGGGCAACCGAAATTGTAATGAACCACATCAAAATACTTTAACGCGCGAGCAAACAGACGCCACCGCCCGCGCTCTTGCTCCAACCTACTTGATTTAACATCCCACAAGATTTCATCCGTTGGATATCCGAATTTAGTCTCAGCAAACGCAATAGCTACACTATCAAGACCTAAGGCGCGCTCATGCCGGGCAACATTTGCAGCCTGCCCGCCTATTTGGTGCGGACAGTGCAACACCCGAATTAAATTCACATCAACTCTTTCCATAGAATTTTCTCATTATGGATACATCCGTAAATTAAATATCAAAGTCAACCCACTATTTTCGCAGCCTTGATCTTTGCTTGATCCCGTACTCGTCAGCACTCATCGCTCAAACCCTATCCAAGCAGATCTAGATGCATCCAGCGTTTGATATCCAATTTGCTGATACGGACGCCCGCCGCTTTAGAAGGCAAAGCGTTTCGCCACCCCGATCAGCTGCCTCTTATGCCGAAATAGACATTTATGTACGCGTCCTAATTGGTGAAAGTGCGTAACATGCGCACGACTAAAATGGCACGTCCAATTCTAACGACTCTGACTAGGCTCTCTTCCTAAAGTTGGGGCAGGACGTTGTGGGTTGTGCATTAGCAATGTCCTCAATGCTCAGGCCTTATTGTATAATGATTAGCTAAAGAATTTTTAGAACGAATGGCTCAAAATAACCTAGGACATATCGCGACTACTTTTGCTGCAATTTGATTCCCATCAAGCTGATGCCAGCAACTCCTCAAATCTTTTTGCGTCGCCGCTGCAAGTTTGTATACACCGATATTGAGAAAGAGAAAGTTCAATGTCGAGTCAATTTGCATCCTCTATGTGTATGACTTTATTAAAATTGCCCCCAGTTTAATTTTCTAGTTTTGTCACCCAAAAAAAATAGAGCATAATAATTTTGGGTTACATGAAGTAAATATATTATTTCAAAATTTTCTTTAAGTGAAGTCTTATGAAACTTAATTGGCTGCATCGTGGATTTTTAGCAAATGTAGCGCCTTTCGATATCAAGTGCGCGTTTATATTAATAGCACTCCCAGCTGCATGGAAAATAGTTTCCATTGACATGGCGGCAATCGAGTCGCTTTGTTCTCGCAAACCTATTTTTAGTTTCTCCCCTAATTTTTTGTATGAGCTACTTCATAGAAACGACTGCCTTGTTTTTAATTTTGCATCCATTCAGTTATTACAAATCTTGTGCGCCATTTTTCTAATATTATTCGCTTTTTTCCGTCTGCGCGTATTTCTTATCCCTGCAGTCACGTTACTGTGGTTTATCGACACTACTGCGTACCTCTATCGAGGCACCCTTTATACTCTTGACACTCCACTTGCGTTGCTCATACTTATATTAATTACACCCGTTAATCTTCGCAAGGCGAGCACGTCTTGTTTAACCCCTAATCTTTCTGCAAGATTAGTCATTTTACCTCCATTAATTTATGTTGCAAGCTACTATGTTTTAGCTGGCATAGCGAAATTCGAGTTCGCATGGAATTGGCATCAAATTGTAAATATTGGCAATTACTACCCAGTCTCATACCTTTGGCACACGCAAATTATGCCTGAGCCGATCAACCAGATTGCAAAATTTGTTTCTGATATTTATTTGCAATGGCCAGCCTTAGATTCAGGTAGTGCGCTAATAGTTTATATCGAGCAGTTTATTTGGATTCCAGCAATTTTTAACCTTATCGTGCGCTTTCACGCGGGCATATTTGCAGCCGTTTATCATGTTGTGGTAGCTTTGACAACAGGCATCGTGTTTATTACTTGGTTTTTTATTCCACTGGCCGTTACATTCCCCTTTTCAATGATCGCACGTCGACTCACAAAAAATCATGAAGCGTCAATGCTTATCCATCAAGTTCCCAAGTGGCAAACATCGCCTTGGTTTCTAGTTCTGCTCATTGCAACACCGGCATTCCTTGCTACACTGCCTTCAAAAGGACTTCCTTTCCCCCCTTTTCATAATTATCTTGCCTTTGGTTGGAGATACCAGTCAATTGATGAGTTTCAAACAATTTACCGTGTCGGTTATTGGGATGATCAAATTCATGAATTGAAAGCGTTTCCGCTTGGGCATGGAGGTTTTCTTGATTTTCGCCAAACAGCCAACATGGGTGTTTATGCGAAAATTGCACTAGATTCTTCTGCCTCCACCAATAGTGATCTGGTAGCAAGTGAAGTGTTGCTGGGAATGATTGAAGCAACCAGGCCTATCGATTCGAATGGATGGTTACTAGGGAAATTTCGGGCTCCGCAACATTTGCTAGGTATTCCGGGCGGTCAGTCTATGCAACATATTCAGACTTTCTATCTGATGCGTTCAAAGGCGTTCTATAGTACCATTTCAGGAACGTACCGAGTTAAATGGGAAGCTTGTGGCGAGATCGTACGCCCTGATCAAGGTGGCTCGGGTGTATTAAGGAGGTTTGATGAGTGTCGAGAAGATCCCCGGTAGCTTTGTGCTCTATGATGGCGAGTGCCCTGTTTGTAGTCGTTTTGTAGCTTGGAACCGACTCCGCGAAATTCGTCCTGATATTCGCCTAATTGATGCTAGACAAGCACATGATTTAGTAACTCAGTTTCGTGAACATGGAATCGAAATTAACGACACCATGGTGATAAAGCTAGGCAATTTGGTGCTGGTTGGCTCAGATGCGTTTGCTGCGGTCGTCAAACTTGGGGCACCGAGACCCACTGTATCTACAATGCTCATAAAATGGCTGGCAAACAGTCCGATTATGGGGCCGATGTATCCATTTTTAGTCGTTTGCCGCAAGCTATTGTTGCGCGTTATGCGCCGTGAGCAAATTAACTAATTTTGAGGATTCCCTCTTTATCGTAGGTCCATAGGTTGTTGGCACTGATGGAACTTTGACTACTAGTGAAGATTGATTTTGAGTTAATTAGCAGGACAGAGCAGCTTCCTGACCAATTTTGGATAGGCACTTATCGATTTCAAGGGGATGTGGACAATAACTTGGACTGTTCTGAGGTAGTTCATGTTTTCATGCGAAGATCGATTTCGGGCCCTCATGCCACCAGTTAATTAAAATCAATTGTATGGCTCCGGTAGAGGCTTTTATTTTGAGTTCGCCCACTGAATTGCCACTTGGAGCAGCCCCTGATCAAGCGATTGAAAAGATTTTTCTGCATAAGCCTGTAGCAAGGTGATATCTGCAACTAAATCCATGGTTCGCGGGATGGGTGCAGCGGCTATAACGGGGATTATCTTCCGTAATTTAGCCCACATCTCTGCAATTTCTTTGATGCTCACCACTTGAGGGCCAGCCAAATTTAATATAGATGGGCCACCTTTGCACGCTAACGACGCCAAAACATCCACGGCATCATCTATATAGCAAGGATTAATACGCAGACCGCCATCTGGAATATCTTCATGACGAGGTGCCAGGTTCACTGGTCTACTCATTTCCACACTATCGATTAGATTAGGGATAAGTTTGTCAGTTTGGCCTGGGCCATATACCGCAAATACTCGCACCACGGTGATCTGTAATTTATTCTTCAATAAAGCCAAGGCCTGTTCACCTTGTATTTTACTAAATGGATACCAATGCGTACTAAAAATCTCATCGGCTTCCGACAAGGGCTCAAAGCTTGGCTTATAGACATTGCCCGTTGAGAGATAAATAAAGTTTTTTGCGCCAGCTTTTTCAGCTGCCATGGCTACCTGCAATGGTGCAACACTGTTGACTGCCAGCAGATGCCAGGCTGCGTCAGGAACATTTCGGTAATGCGGCGATTGAGCCGCGTAGATAACACCATCTACATTTCTTGGAAACGCAAAGTCCGCGGGAAAAAGTCCAGTTTGTGGATCAAGACCCGATCCGTCACGCGAGCTCAAGGCAATTACATCTATGCCTTGGGCCGTCATGCAAGCGACGACATGTCTACCGATATATCCGTTTGCACCAACAACAGCAATTGTAGTCATGGTTTTATACCCACCTCCTCGTAAGCACGCCTCAAGCGGTCAGCAAAGGCTGGTAGGCCATAGTGCCGCTCGATGTATTGCCTGCTTTTTTTACCAATTCCCGTCAATTGATCTCGATTTGACAAAAACCCCCTCAGACTTTCCACGATAGTGTCTGGCCTGACGTTAATGAGCGGGCAATTCTCCGGGTCGATTAGATACTGTGGTTTTCGTATAAAAACCATCACTGGTTTTCCGAGTGCCATCGCCTCAAGTGCAAAATAACCATGAAAACCTATCAAGCACTGGTCAAACACGATATCAGCGGTTCTATAGATTTGCATTGCTTCTGCATTGGGGATTCGCTCAACAAGAACCAACTCAATAGGATATCCCTCTTTCTTTAGCGTTTCGATCGCAGCTATCAGATGCCGACTGCCTTTGAATTGGCGGTGATTTGAGGCATGAACAACACGCAAAGCATCGGAGCACACTTCTTTGTCCGAGGCTTCGCCATATATAGGCAGTTTTAAATCAAGAGGCCAAAAATGCAGATCATGCCGTGCCAGTGGGAGATATTCATTCATATCCCCCATAGAAGCCATAAGAATCGCCCCTTTTTTTATGTTTGCGATGTTTGCATCCGCCTGGTCGTTGCTGCATATGCAATGCTTCCCAGGCGCATCACACTCTGTGCAGCAATTCGGCTCTCCAAGCTTTTTTGTCAACGCCTGCGTTCGGACATCGGCGCCGTAGGTCCAGACGACATGTTGCAGGCGTGCAAGACGATAAAGAAAAAGCTCGCGCGTATTGAACGTAAACGGTGTGGTTGAAGCGAGCAAGCCACCGTCGCAGTAGGTATGCACTCTTTTCGCAAACAGCAAGACCCAAGTTAGCAACACCCAAGACGCTATATAGCGGAAAAGACGTTTTTTACTTATTCGGCTGACATCACAGTCAAAAGCCTGCGTAACAAAATAAGTATGGGTTACCACACTCATGCTCCGAACACCGAGCATTCGCTCTGCACGGCAATTGACCGCCATAGCAATAATAGGCTGTCCGCACCACACCGAATAGGCTGAGTTACGAAGAACGGACTGAATTAATACTCGAATTGGCAACAGCAGCGCTATCAACAAGGCCAAGATGGATTCAACGACGACACGCAGTGTATACATCCTCTAACTGTCAAGCTTGGAGCTGACCTCTGACCGTAATGCCGTAAAAATCTTCACACTCCTGCCGCACCACTAGCCCTGCTTCCGAAAACCATTCCTTAACTTCGGACATCGTGTGACGAGTACACAATTGGGGGTGATACCAATCGTAGTTGATAGCCACATTTTCTTGATGGGTCATTGACCCATTCCAAAAACATTTAAGGAAGAAATGATAGAAAAGTCTTTGTACTTCGTATTCACCCGCAGGTATTTTCAGAACCTCTACCTCAGGCACGGTTACCTTCACGTTAAGTTCGGTCAATACCTTGCCGAAGTCAGTGACTTGCTTCATCAACCGCATAGCTTCCTCATAGGGCAAACCGGAAATCTGGTCGCGTACATAATCATCCGCGAACTCCCTGATTGGAGCTTTAACTTTGTATACATAAATTGCGATCTCGCCGTTTTCATTCAAGCGGCGAGTCAGATTGAGGAAGGCCGCTTTGGGATCAGCAGTGTGGTGCAAAACTTCCTGGCAATAGATAAAGTCAAATTTTCCAAGGCTGCTCAATTCTCCGAGTAGATCACCTTGTTGGACACTCACACGATCCAGGTTTTTGAGATTCTCCTTGGCAACATGCGCAGCCGTGAGATCGACGCCGACGATTTGTGTAGGTGCCGTTGACAACGCATGCAATAAGGCCGTGACCCGCCCGTTGCCGCAGCCAGCGTCAAGAACGCGACTCTTGTTGCTTAGAAAGTCCTCAAACTCTTCTTTAGTGCGAAACCCATTCCGACTCAGGATCCAGCCAAAAATATCGGATTTTTCGTTCAATGTTTCGCTGAAGGCGAGTTGCGTGTTGTTTTCCCATTTATCGCGAAAACTCGAAAATGTCTGGTCATTCTGTTTCATAGCCTCTCCTGACTTTGATGTTAATGTAAGGTGTTCTCAATCAGTTTCCTGAATTGTGTGACCTGCAAATTGACGGTGTCACCCTTGGCATGATGCGCAGAAATCCATTCCCGCGACTTCTCACCCATGCTCTTCAACAAGACTGGTTCTCGGATCATGCCCTGCACCTGCTCAAAAATTTCCTCAACCGTGTGACAGTTGATGACGGGTGGCAATGCCGGATATTGAGCTTTGAGCAAATCCTGGTTGAGGTATGTCAAGATTGGCGCGCCAACCGCCATCGCTTTAAAGACCACCCCGCCAAATGCGCCCAGTTTGAATTGATCAGCCACAATATCCGCCGCCATGCACATTCGCTCAAATGGGATGATAGGCAGTGGTGGCATCCATTCCACGTGCGCCTTGAGACCTAAAAAACTGATCAACTCCTTACTTTGCGCAACATTCCTCCCCCAGTTGCAACAAACTACGCCGATCCGATATCCAGAAACTCTTAATTTTGCCATTGCTCTGAAAAAAACATCGTTTGACTTGTCTGCATAACCGGTCCCTTCGACCCAATCTTGACGGGTGGGGAAGAAAAAAAGCAAATCCGCATCTAACCTACGCTGTAGCAGTTTGCGCTGTTCCGCGCCGCCCTTCACATACTGCCCATGCTGATCGTCGAAAGGGTGATTGATAAAGGTGTAGCGCTGACCCACCAATCGTTCGGCACTGGCCACGCAATCAAAGTTAGTGACAAAAACATGCGCCGCCTCGTGATATGCAGCTGCAGCCAAACGCCCCTGAAGATCATCCTGATATGGAATATGCCGCAATGTGCCATGTTCAAAAGCGAAGTAAGGAACATTTGCCAGCATCGGATAGACCGGGTCAGTTGAATAACCAATCACTATGTCGTAATGCTTCAGTAGTCTGATCCATTCGTTGCTGCTAGCAGGATGCGCTGAGAGCTCATCGTATTGTGGTGGTATACAACCTTTAGGAAACTCTTTAGCCCATTTCTCAAGAAGTTTTCTATACATCGAGGGCTTGATTTCGTAGCCATTGCAATCAGTGTCTGTCGAAGCGTTAAGCTTCAACAACTTGCGGCCTGTGGTCTGGAGCCAATTTGCTGTTCCAGATACAACACCCCTGACAGAAATAAATCCACGGACAGCCAGAGTCGCGGCAAATCGACCCAGCAGCGGTTCAGATCTCTTCAGCAGAACTTCGGCCAATTTCTTAGACTCGAGTGTCATTAGCCGGTGCAGTCTTCTCGGAAGCTGGACGGACTTAAACCAGTGCTGTAACGTCACAATCAAATTAGGCGACAGCTCAGTCCACACCTTCCGAATACCAAATGGCATCGTGCGATTGAACAAGCTCAACACTCGCCACAACCTTGATGCCCGACGCAAGTCCCCGGAATTTTTTGCATGCAAATATGCGAGGCATAAAGCTGCCGGGCCCTGCACAAACCACTTGGGGCGAGTAAAGCCTTTGAGATCTAACTCCCGCCAGTTGGGGAAGAAATCATCCTTGAGCGTATTCTCAAAATCAGCATCCTCCCACTCGGGGCACCCCATGATGTGGTAGTAGTCATAACAAATAACATCACACTCAAATCCAGCCTCAATGAGGATCTTTGCGTTGTTGTACGCATTATTGGCAATATTGCCGATATGCAGCACCCTCGGAGAGCGGCCATGCATCTCTCTGAAGTGAATCAACCAAGCCTTGACACCTCCAAGCTTAGCCTCGTTCATAGCTTCCATTTTTTCTCTTCTGACTCGATTTTGTCCTCGATCAATTTGGCTGCCGCTACGACATGGAGCATGAAATCTTGTATATCCGCTTTGGAAATCTCATTTTCAAGAAGTGCTTGACTTACACAAAACTGAACGTCCTCTGAAGTAGAGAAGTTTTTGCGGGCCACGTAATGTAGTTCCTGCCCTCCCCGATGATCGATTTTTTCATCCAGATGCTTGGCGATCGCTGCAACCGTCGGATTTCGCGACCTCGCTAAAAACAAGCTTGCTGGATTTCGAAATTCGACATCAACGACAGTTAACAGCTTGCTTATTTCCGTGAGAAAATCTTCGGCCATATAAGCATGATGGTCAGGCCCCGGATCGGGTTCGGAATACTCTCGAGTATGGGTCAGTCGATAAGCAAGATGGCGCAGGTGCATCAATGCCCCAGCAAACCATCCGCCGCGATCAGCAAGGCGCCTGGCGATGAGTGGCTCCCTCCCAACAAGCATGCCATGTTCATCTAGTACTCGAGCGATCGCCTTTAACGCCTCTGGAAGATAACGATCATTTATGTGATGGAATGCACTTGAGACAATTACCACATCGAATTCGCCAGGATCAGAGGGTATATTCAGGAAGCTTCCTTCTCTGAAATCACCATCTGGAAATGTTTTACGCGCTATGGCAAGCATCTCAGGCGACAGGTCAACACCTACAAGTGTCACGTTATCAGGAAAAAGCTCACGAAACAACTGCCAGAGGGGCGCTGAGGCACACCCCAAATCAAGCACACGGTCGCCTGCCTTAATTTTGGAAGCGACGTATTCCACGAAATCTCGGGCATGCGAGGCCATGATCGGAGCTTCGTGATAGTCTCGACTATAACGGTGAGCAATCGAATTTTCAAATTCGCGTTCGCGACGCTCCGAAATGAGGCGGCTCTCCTGATCCATTATCTTCAATCCTTTTCGATAGTTATGCTTTGATGGCCGTTACGTCGATAGTCGCAACCGGCTGGTCGAAGATCGTCGAGAGAGGTCGGCCACGACGCTTCACATCAAATGTGGCACACCGGTCCCAAAATACGATCGGATCGACATAAAAGCTGGTATCTTGACCAGTCTTACAAGGGAAAAGTGCAACAGTAAGTAGAAAAGTGCCATCTCCAAACAGCAAATCGTCAATACCAATTTGAATCAAACTACTCCCGACAGGAATATCACCGATGTCGATACGTTCCGGTTCATGACTGAACCACGAAGTGGCAACCACCCCATCTGAGCGCATGAATTTGAGCCAGACAGCAGGGTTATCGATGGAGCGCGCTGTCTCAATAGTGATTGAAATCATCATCCTTTCATGCTGATAATATGCATGCGTGGGCTTACCTGATTGGTCTAGCAGCTCAACGTTCTTAATGTCGGCATAGCCGGAAGTTACTTTTTGGCCAGCGCCCTCTTCACTAATTGTGAGATTCTTTCGTGACGTATCAGCAAGCACCTTATTCTCATATTGGGCGCATACATCGATGGATGTGCCATGGGCGACAATCCGACCAGCATCAATATAGATAGCTTTGTGGCAAAGTCTGCGAACGATGTCGGTCGAATGGGAAACAAATAGAACTGTGGCCCCCGACATACAGATTTCCTTCATGCGGGCCAGACATTTGTTAACGAAGTAGGCATCACCCGCAGCTAACGCTTCATCCACAATGAAGACATCTGGTGAAACACTTATTGCTGTTGCAAACGTCAGTCGCGCCTGCATCCCGCTCGAATAGGTCTTGAACGGCAGGTCAATGACGTGTCCTAGCTCACTGAAATCGATGATGGATTCGATTTTCGATTCAACCTCCGCACGACTCATGCCCAAGCACATGCCACCCATGACGATGTTTTCTCGGCCGGTGTATTCAGGATGGAAGCCGGTACCTAACTCGAGGATGGCCGATATCTTTCCGATGATCTCAACAGTACCCGAAGACTTGTCGAGCGTACCAGCCAGTATTTTCAATAGCGTACTCTTGCCGGCGCCATTCGGCCCGATAACGCCGACCACTTCGCCTTTGGTGACCTCAAAAGATATATCCTGAAGCGCAAAAAAAGTTTGGTGACAACTATTCCCGGAAATCATTTCGATCACCATATCCCTTGGACGGGCATAACGCTTGTACTCTTTGGAAAGACCATTAACTCTAATGGCGACTTGCGTGGATTTGATACTCATAAGGCATTCCCAAAGCCGGGTTTGAGCTTGCGAAACAAACGATATCCCAAGGTGAAAACAATGAAACTCAGAGTAATGTTAACGACCCAAGCCCAAGGATGATTGATCTTCCCAAAATACAAAGCATCCTGATAGCACCAGATGAGGTAGCTAAATGGATTGGCATACAGCACCGGTTTGAATATTTCCGGTACCCAGCCCGGCAGATAAAACACTGGCATCGCGTACATACCGGCAGTGCCAAATAGTTGAACAAAATCCTTGATGTCTCGAAAATATGTGCCAATAGCACTGAGAAAATATGCAACACCCATCATCGCCATCAATTGCAACGATAAAAGGATTGGAAGTAGCAAGTAGGTTTCCGGGATATGTCGCGCCGTCACGAGTACGTAAATGATCAGCATGGAAGTGGAGACAAATTGCGGAAGAAGTGAAGACAGCACACCTTTAGCCGGTAGCACTTCGATCGGGAATACAACCTGCTTTACCAAGCCAGCATTAGCCGTAATTGCTGAACAACTTTTATTCATGGACTCCTGAAATGCCATCCAGGGGATAAGCCCGGACAGAATGTATGACGTGTAATCAAGCGGCATTTCAAGGGTACCACCCACTTTGGCTTTGAACACAAAGGCAAAGATGAACACATAGAGGGCCATGAGGAACAGGGGGTGCGCAACAGCCCAGAATAAACCTAGCGCCTGCCCGGCATAACGATCTGATATATCACGTCTCGCCAACTCAAACATCAACTCGCGGTGGCGCGTCAGCAGTTTGGATAATTCTGTAAAAGCGGACAGATGTCCTCGGAACAATCGCATCAGATACCTTGTAAAATTTTTGAGTCAATGACTTCTATGATGTGAATTTCTCGCACCACTTTTCGAGATTCAACAATGACCAGATTAAAAGACGCCTGTTTTCTCGACCCTCTAGATGGTCATCGACAAGAGAACGTACCGTAGCGGGATCCATAAACTCATAAATGCGTGCATTGTTGTTGTTTAACTTTCGCTTCACGTATTCCATGCTTTCACCCTTGAACCAGCTGGCATCTGGCCCAGAAAAGCCTTGCTTTACTCCACTTGTAATTCCGTGCGGTATGTGTCGCTCCATCATCTTGCGAAGTAGCAATTTGCCGTCTTTTGTCTTTTCAAAGTACTTTGCGGTCTTAGAACCGGATTCGTTCTCGTTCATTCGCACTACTTCGCCCAGATTTCCAAGCTTCAACCTGGCTGGAAGTCTCATGGCGAAGTCAGCCAAATCGTTGTCCAGAAAAGGAACTCGCGTCTCCAGGGAATGCGCCATACTCAATTTATCTTCCACCACCAGAAGCCCATGCAAGAAGGTCTTGGCTTCAAAATATAGAGAATGGTTGATGTAGTCCTCAGGACGGGTGAATGTGGAATGGTGCTGTGAAAATACGTTGCGGAATATGTCCTTGGTATTGATACGCCCCACCTGCGGCCAGATCGGCGCAAGCACCTGGGGCATGGTGGTGCTTGGAACCAGACGCTGCCAAAACCCGTAGTACTTGTCGATATAGTGGTCAAAATCATCATTCACCACAGCGCGGTAATAACGCCAGGGATAGCCACCAAACAATTCATCACCGCCGGTACCCGACAAAACAACTTTGACAAATTTGCTGGCGAGTTGTGCAGCATAGAAATTGGGGTAGCTTTGACCCACGCGCGGCTCTTCGAGATGCCAAGCTAGGCGTGGCATCACGCGCTCCATGTCACCCGCCTTGAGCACCATTTCGTAGTGCTCAGTCTTAAACATGTAAGACATGTATTCAGCAGTGGCTCGCTCATCGTAGCCAAGCTCCACGCCTGAAGCGGAGTTCAGATCGAAGCCACAAGTAAACGACTTGATATAACGGAGTTGCTTAGCCGCAATTGCCGTGACGGACCCACTATCCATACCACCGCTGAGATAGGCACCCACATCTACATCACTCACAAGTTGGCGAGATACCGCCTGAATAAATAAACGATCCAGTTCCTCGAGATACTCAGCTTCATCAATCTTGCCCTCGGGCTCAGTAAAGGAGTAATCCCAATACTGCTCGAAAGACATCTGCAACCGACCGCCCTGCGCTCGCACTAGCGCAAATGACCCTGCTGGCAAGAGCTTGACACCGTCAAACAGGGTCTGGTCAGTAAAGAAATTTTGAAAGGTAAGGTATTCCAACAAGCCCGCTTGATTCATGCGCGCTTGGACGTGCCCACTTGCCAGCAACGCCTTTACTTCGGATCCAAAAGTTAAAACATTGTTTTCAGTCGAGTAGTAAAGTGGCTTTATGCCATAGCGATCTCGCGCCAGAATAAGTGTTTTCTCGCGTTTATCCCAAATTGCAAACGCAAACATTCCGTTGAACTTCGTCAACGACTTTACACCCCACTCTACAAATGCTTTTAACACCACTTCTGTATCAGAACGGGAGTAAAAATGGTGGCCTTTAGCCTCTAACTCGGCACGCAGCTCATTGAAGTTATAAATTTCGCCGTTGTAAGAAAGAACGTAACGCCCATCGTCCGATACCTTTGGCTGATGTCCACCAGGGGATAAATCAATGATTGCGAGCCGCCTATGGCCCACTGCAAAGGAGCCATCAACAAAAGCCCCCTCCCCATCTGGCCCCCGATGCGCGATCGCATCGGTCATACGCTTCAGTAATACTGGCGAAGCAGGATACCCATCGGCATGCAAAATACCGGCTATACCGCACATGGCCTGTTCAGCTTCTTGAGTTAGCGCGACGAGAATCGACTTCTGCTATATGCGATGCACGCCAGTCAATCAGCCGTTGCAAGCCATTGTTCAGATCAATCTCCGCATCAAAGCCAAGGTCGGCGCTTGCACGTTTTGGGCAACCGATGCGGTTGCGGACCAAGGTGGCCTGGCTGCGCGGGGCATAGTTGACTGGTTTCCCTGACTTTGTTAGCACCAGGAGCATTTCGGCCAATTCTTTTAGCGAGGTGCGCTTACCGGTACCCACGTTGTAAAAGCGGTCGGTTGCCTCGGCCTTCATTGCGCTTACGTTAGCCAGACCACAGTCCTCAACGGCTACGAAGTCAAACGCTTCAGAACCATCACCCATGATGGTTGGGCTCTCGCCTTTGTCAATGGCATCCAGCATTTTCATAATGACGGCGATATAGGCACCGTGATAGTCCTGGCGGGGCCCATAGACGTTCATATAACGAAGTCCTACATAGTTCAAGCCATAACGATGATGGAAGGAGCGCAGGAATGCTTCACCGGCAATTTTGGTGGCGCCATAGAAGTTCTTGTTGTTGAAGGGATGATCTTCAGTCATTGGCTCTTGCACAGCGTCACCATAAACGGAGGCGGAGGACGAATAGACTAGGCGCTTAACCCCCTTCTTGACGCAGGCTTCCATCACATTAAAGGTGCCGCGGACGTTCACATCAAATGCGCTGCGAGGGTACTCGTGACACTGCAACAACCAGAGTGCCGCCATGTGGAATACACCATCAGCGCCATCAAGTGCTGCCTCCAGAATATCCGTCTGGAGTATGTCGCCGCCCACATCGTAGATTTTGACACGAGGATCTTTGAGGGCGCTGCTAAGGTTTTCAGCTCGGCCGCGTACAAAGTTATCGTAGATGACGACTTCTTTGACGTCATCTTGTATGAGTCGATCAACCGTATGGGAGCCGATAAGACCAGCCCCACCAATCACCACAAGTTTATTGCCTTTTATATCCATGATAAATCTCCTCAAATAAAAACAGAAAAATTAATACCACATTATTGTGATTGCAAGAGTGCCGCGATATGTACGGCGGCTCGACCATCACCGTATGGACACACTGAGCTGGGCTTTCCCATTCTTGACAAAACCCCATTAGTTGCCTCAACAATGTTGTATGTGTTTGCGCCCACTAGCTCATTCATTCCTAACTCCACGGTCTCTACCCACTCCGTCTCATCACGCATGGTAATGCAGGGTACACCGTAAAAAAAAGCCTCTTTCTGTACTCCACCAGAGTCTGTCAAGATCAGTCTAGCCGACTGTTCTAGGGCAACCATGTCCAGAAACGGAAGCGGCTCAGTTATTTTTAAAGGCTGCAAAAGATGACCTAGACCGTTTTCAATTACCAACTTGCGCGTGCGTGGATGTAATGGCAACACCACCGGCAACTCGGCTGCGACGGTTGATAGCGCTTCCAGAATGTTTTTTAGGCGCTGTGGATCGTCAGTATTTTCTGCTCTGTGGCACGTAGCCAACGCAAAGTCATTTGCGGCAAGGCCCAATGACTCGAGGACTTTACTTTGCTCACGAGCTTTATCGCGGTAGTAAAGCGCAACGTCGTACATGACGTCGCCAACATTATGCACACCCTTGAAAATTCCTTCTGATGCAAGATTTGTAACCGCGGTTTGCGTTGGGCATAGCAGCAGCGTTGAGATGCGATCGGAGACAATGCGGTTTACCTCTTCGGGCATCCGCATGTTATGTGAACGCAAGCCTGCCTCCACGTGGGCCACCGGTATATGCAATTTGGCAGCCGCCAGAGCTCCCGCCAAAGTCGAATTGGTATCGCCATAAATGAGGACCCAGTCCGGCTTTTCTTGCATAAGAACAGCCTCTACAGCCTCAAGCATTCGACCGGTCATAGCGCCATGGGTGCCGCCAGATATCTCAAGGTTGTGCCGAGGATGGGGAATGCCCAATTCTTCAAAAAAAACAGCAGACATATTCGCATCGAAATGCTGGCCGGTGTGGACCAATACCTCTTCAATACGTCTAGCAAAATCATCGCGTATGGCCCTAGACAAGGCCGCGGCTTTGATGAATTGCGGCCTAGCACCGACGATGGTAACTACCTTTACGGTCATGCCGCTTCCAAAGCCAGTTTCAAAGCCTCAATGATGAAATCTTGAGTTTTGTTATCCAGATCAGGGCTTAGCGGCAGGCTCATGACACGCTGCGCAGCCCATTCGCTGTTAGGGGTGCAGTCTGGACAACACAAGTGCTGATACGCTGGTTGCATGTTTAGCGGTATTGGGTAGTGAACCGCCGTAGGCACGCCTTGCTCTTTGAGTTTATGCTGCACCTGCGCACGGTTTTCTACCTTTACGGTTAGTTGAGCCCACACGCTGTTTCGGTCTGCCCGAACCGTGACCATATCTGCAGCAATACCTGCGGCAGCAAGCTTGCTTCGATAGGCATCACCAAGCTCAAGACGGCGTTTAACTTCCCAGTCAAACCGCTCTAATTTGGCTAACACCACTGCACATTGCAAAGTATCCATTCGGCCACCAACCCCGATTCGGGTGTGATAGTAGCGGCTTTCTTGGCCGTGCACGCGGATTTCGCGAAGTGCTTTGGCTAACGCGTCGTCGTTGGTGAAAATTGCCCCGCCATCGCCGTAGCACCCCAGTGGCTTGCTTGGAAAGAAACTGGTACAGCCAATAGTAGATAGGTTGCAACTCTTGCGTGAAGTAGCACTCCCGCCAGAGTAGTCCGCCCCAAAGCTTTGGGCCGCGTCCTCAATAACATGAAGGTTGCCATGCTTAGTGGCAATCGCATTGATGGCATCCATGTCGCATACCTGACCATATAGGGATACGGGCATGATGGCTTTGGTTCGGGAAGTAATCTTTGCTTCAATCAAAGACGCATCCATGAGGCATGTGTCACGCTCGATATCGACAAAAACAGGCTTAACACCCAGCAAGACCATTACCTCAGCGGTTGCAACAAAGGTAAATGGCGTGGTGATCACCTCGTCACCTGGGCCTATGCCAAGAGCCATGAGGCTCATTAACAGTGCTTCAGTGCCAGAGGCGCAGGTAACGCAATGCTTGGAGCCCGTGTAGACCTCGAGCTTTTCTTCAAGCTCCCTGACCTCTGGGCCCATGATGTATTGGCCGTGATCCAAAACGGCGTCAATTCTTGCTTGAATTTGCGGCTTGAGCTCTTGGTATTGGGTTTTAAGATCGATGAAGTGGATGGTCATGATGGAACTCTCTTCAAGGTGTTGGCGCTGAGTGTGTATTGATGTCCCTTATAAGGGCATATGTATTCACCTTTACCATCCACAGGTAGAGGAATTTGTTCGCCATATTCGCTCATCCAACCGATTTGGCGAGCGGGCACACCAACCATCAGGGCGTAAGGCTTGACATCTTTATTAACAACGGCACCAGCACCAATAAAGGCGTATTCACCTACGGTTGAACCGCAAACGATGGTGCAGTTGGCACCGAGGGTGGCACCTTTTTTGACAAGGGTGTCGCGGTATTCGTTTTTCCGCTCAATCAGTGATCTGGGGTTATAGACATTGGTAAACACCATGCTGGGGCCGCAGAAAACACCTTCTTCGAGCGTGACGTTGTCATACACGCTGACGTTGTTCTGGATCTTGCACTTGTCACCGATGGTGACTTTGTTGCCCACAAACACGTTTTGACCGAGCGAGACGCCCTTGCCGATCTTGGCACCTCCGCAAACGTGAACAAAATGCCAGACCCGAGAGCCTTCGCCGATTTGTGCGCCTTCGTCCACGATGGCGCTGGGGTGTACGGAGTAGTTCATGACAATTGGCTCACAAATGGATGGACTTCATTGGCATCACCTTTCACAACTTGTGCTGTGCGGATGACGTTGACAGTTTCGATGCAGTGGCGGGCATCAGCCAGACCATAACCACGACCCGCCAAGATTTCGCTGTAGCTCGTGGTGTGCAAGTCGGTAAAGCCTTCGCTGAATTCAAGCTGTTCGCCGCTGATATCGATGTTGCGGTAAGTGGTTTTTTTGCCTTGCACTTCGGCTGGCAGATCGTTTGCATCAATCGACAAGAACCAGCGAACGCGGGCGCGTTCGTATTCCAGATACCCTGCGGCTTTTTGAACGCCACTTAAGTGGACCACGTTGCGCTGTAGTTTGCCAAAAATAAAATGCAACATATCGTAAAAGTGCACGCCGATGTTGGTAGCTACACCGAACGATTTGCGGTTGTCCCCTTTCCAGCTTTCCATGTACCACTTGCCTCGGCTGGTGATGTAGGTCAGCTCGACATCAAACTTAGTGTCTTTGGGTGCCGCAGCAACTTTGTCGCGAAGTTTCAGTATCGCGTCGTGGTGACGTAGCTGAAGTATGTTGTAGACGCGTTTGCCAGTTTCTTTTTCAACCAGCGCCAGCTCGTCCAGCAGTTCAGGGGTCGGCACAAGAGGTTTTTCACAAATCACATCGCAGCCTAAACGCAGTGCGGCAGAGATATGTGGGTGGTGGAGATAGTTGGGCGAACAGATGGCCACATAGTCAAGCTTCGTAGCGGGGTTGCGTTTAGCTTGGTAAGCAAATTCTTGGAAACGTTCGAATTCTGTGAAGAACTCGCTTTGTGGAGAGATGCTGTCGATGATGCCAACGGAGTCATTGATGTCATAAGCTACGGACAGGTTGTGGCCCAGGTCCTTGATGGCGCGCATGTGGCGGGGTGCGATGTAGCCAGATGCGCCGATGAGTGCAAAGTTTTTCATTTTGTAAGTGCGCTTTGAGGGGATGCTTAGAAACGGAAGACGGTGAAGCCTGCTTGGGCTAATGCATGACGGTCATACAGGGATTTGAGGTCTGCGGCGACGGGTTGATGGGCAGTGTTGCAAAAGCTCTTGAGTGTCTCTGGAGTCAGAGCACGAAACTCTTGGTGCCCAACGGCGATGACTATGCTGTCGACAGGGTTCAGCGCGTTGATATCGCCCAGTTCGATTCCGTATTCATGCTTAACTTCAGCGGCGTCAGCCCAAGGGTCTGAGACGACTACGGTCACACCCCAGCCTTGCAGTTCTTTAACCAAGTCTGCCACTTTGCTGTTGCGGATATCGGGGCAGTTTTCTTTAAAGGTGATGCCCATGACGCCGACCTTGCTGCGGGCCACATCGATGCCGTTTTGCAACATGCGTTTGATTACGGCACGAGCGGCGTAGCGAGCCATGTTGTCGTTAATGCGGCGGCCAGCCAGAATAACTTGGGGGTGATACCCGAGCTCTTCGGCTTTGTGGGTAAGGTAGTAGGGATCAACGCCAATGCAGTGACCACCTACCATGCCAGGGCGAAATGGCAAGAAGTTCCACTTGCTGCCTGCAGCTTCCAGAACCTCGAGCGTGTCGATACCAATTCGGTCGAAGATCACAGACAGTTCGTTGACGAAGGCGATATTCAGGTCGCGTTGGCTGTTTTCAATGACCTTGGCGGCTTCGGCTACCTTTATGCTGCTGGCTTTCCATGTTCCTGCTTTGATGATTCCGTTGTAAAGAGCGTCAACCTCGTCCGCCACTTCGGGCGTGCTGCCGCTGGTGATTTTGCGGATGGTGGTAAGGGTGTTGACTTTGTCGCCGGGGTTGATGCGCTCGGGGCTGTATCCGCAGAAAAAGTCTAAATTGAACTTTAGGCCGCTAAACTTTTCAAGCACGGGAACGCAGGCCTCTTCAGTAGCGCCCGGATAGACCGTAGACTCGTAAATGACGATATCGCCAACCTTCAAGACTTTACCTACGGTTTCGCTGGCTTTGACCAGTGGGGTCATATCAGGGCGGTTGGCCTGGTCGACAGGGGTGGGCACGGTGACTATAAAGATCTGCGCTTGTTTTAGCTCGGCAGTTGCCTCGCTGTAGCGCAGGTGTGGGGCACTGGCAAGTTCTTCCGCACTGCATTCCAACGTATGGTCTTGGCCGCGTTGAAGTTCGTCAATACGCTTAGCATTGATATCAAATCCGATGGTAGCCCGATACTTACCGAACTCAACGGCTAGGGGCAACCCTACGTAGCCTAAGCCAATGACGGCAATAGTTTTATGTTGAATGTTCATATTTTTGCTTTTCTGATCCTGGCTCTTCTGTCAAACCCGCAATTTCGACCCTCAGGGCTTCGTATTCGGCTTGCTTTCGCTTGAGGAACCGACTGGTCAAAGTGACCTTTTCCACGATGCCCTGAGGAGTCAGCACATAGATATAGCCAAACTTGTTTTTAGATTGGCTGAAGTTTTGCACCTTGACCCAGCCTTTGTCGATCAAGGCGTTGAGGCAGTAGTTCATGCCGCTGGTGCTGACACCCAAGCGCTCAGCGATGTCGCGCTGGGTCAAGTCGGGGTTTTCTTGCAGCATGCGCAAGACCCTGAAATAGGTGTCTTCTTGAAGCTGAGAGCGGCGGCTGGTCATTAAGGGCTAAAGGAAGGGCTTAAATTGGGGGGGCTGATTCGGTATCTTTTTGGCTTTTGGCACGCTACCGCCGTGTTGTGTCACGATCAACAAGCGCGATGGGGAGCAGTTAGAGGTAGATCTTACATTCGAATTCGTTCGATCATAGCTTTGGCAATGGATATTTTTGCTAAGCGTACAAAATACTTCTAATCACCTCTGACAAGATATTGGTGTCTAGGAGAAGCCCCCAATCAGGACGATAGGTTTTTCAAATCACCCTGCAAGGAAAACATTCCGTCAAGTGCGGCATAGATATACAATGAGATGTGTATATCTACTTGTTAGGGGGTCATCATGCAAGTGTCCAAATGGGGTAACAGCCTGGCGGTTCGTCTGCCCGCTTCAGTCACCGCTGCTCTTGGTCTCAAAGAAGGCGATGACATTGAAATTCAGGTCGCCGGACGTGGCGCGTTCGAGATCTTCAAAAAACCAAGCGCCCGCGAATTGCTGGCGCGACTGAGGAAGTTCCGCGGCCGTTTACCGGCAGACTTTCGCTTTGACCGGCTGGAAGCAAATCAGCGTGGTTGAACGGTTTTTCGATACCAATGTATTGCTATATCTCCTCTCGGCCGAGACCGCCAAGGCCGACCTCGTTGAAGAAATGCTGGTCGCGGGAGGAACCATCAGCGTTCAAGTCCTCAATGAATTCACCTCGGTGGCGCTGCGCAAACTAGGCATGAAGGTGGCCGAGGTGCGTGAAGTGCTCGAACCCATCTCCGCCACTTGCCAAGTTTTGCCGCTTACCACGCAGACCCACCAACGGGGTCTCCAAGTGGCCGAGCGCTACCGGTTCTCGTTTTACGACGCGCTGATCGTGGGGGCGGCGCTCGAATCGGGCTGCACCGTGTTGTACTCCGAAGATATGCAAGACGGCCAGCTGATCGATGACACGCTCACGATCAAGAACCCGTTTCGCGTATAGTCAGACTTTTTACGAGAATTAGGCCGTAAGCTATTGATTTAGATAAGAAAAAAGCCGCTAAGTGGTTATCCTTAGCGGCCTTTAAACGGGGTCTTGGGCTGGCGTCTATTGAAAGATGCCTGGAAACCTTTATAAAATTTAGGTTTCTAAATTTTCAATGTCATTTTGAACCCCCGTTTGTACCCCCACTTTGCCTTTGATACCCCGGATTTAGAACGAAATTTTCATCCTATTCCTGAAATTGGGGGAACACAATAAATCGAAGGGTAATAGTCGGCTCAGCACAACAACCCGCCAGCCTTTTGCCTCTGCCTCGACACGCAATCAAAACAGCCGCTGGTAACGTTGCACGTCGTTGAGTTTCTTGGCTTCAGCAAGGTCAATCCTAAACTTGTAACCGTATTTCTCGAGCAATCCTAAAAGCTCGGCCCCATTTAAAAGCGTAATGGGCTTGTCCTTTGCAAATGCGTAGGCATCTGGCCCATAACTACTGGTAGTTACAAGAATACCCTTCATCGCGCCCTCATTCATAGTTGATCCGTACAAATCCCTCACCGCAGATACATCGACAGTATTTGTGTACCGTTTCGCTTGAACGACAATTTTCCCGCCTCGCACTGGATCAGGATCAAAAATTATCGCATCAACTCCTTGGTCACGACTGGCTTGTGTCACCTTTACTTCTGCACCAGAACCAGCGAACGCGCGCTCAAAAAGTTCGCGGCATAGGTGTTCAAAGTCCTCCCAGTCCATTGCTGCCAAATTTTGGCCATTGTTCAGTTTCCCGATAACTTCCTTTGCGTCAACAAACCGCTTGTCATTTGTGTCAATACGGAAAATTGGCGCAATTGGTGTTACCTCCAGACTCCGAGCAGCCACACCCTTCAACGCGGAAAAAGCCACGACCGGATCAAGTGAGGAAAGATTGAGAGCTTCAATTTGCTCGACTTTCGCGAACAAGCTAGAGCAATAAGCTCTTTTTGTTTGCCCGGTTGAGTGATCAATGTAATCAGCCCAACCATTGACAACAATTGCATCAACTTGCCCAAACCAATCCAACTTTACGAGTTCAGCTGCGAACCGTATAGCCAACGACGGGTAAATGCGTAGCGCAGCTTCCTTAGCTTCTTTCTGGTTCGCAGGTTTACGCGTCCACCCTGCCTTCAATGCAACCGCCTTTACAAACCCCAGAGCCGCCAAATCTGGAAGCCTGTGTTCAAAGATCAATATTTTTGAGTCTTCATCGTACCGACACATCCCTTCCCTTGAAACGAAGTTTGGGAGACTCAACGTCCTTAACATCCATTCCACTCGGACAATCAACCCTTCAGAGTTAGCCCCGTTAATTCTCGCAATTTCAACGAGGACTTGGGATTGCTCTCGCCGAAACTGGCTTTCAAACTCGTCTCTTCTTAGCTTGTCCTGTGCGCGCACTGATGCCCAGTTTTTATTGCTCAACACAATAGCAGCTTCATATTTTTCATCGGCAAGCTTTTGAAGGTTTTGCATTGCTTCATTGCGTTCCCTGAAGCAACCTTCTATTCTTTTTTGATTCAGCTTCGCTTGATTTACGCGACTTACTTCTTTTGCATATGCGGCTTGCACGTAACGATTGAAAACCGACTTCCACCCCGCGTAAACAGGTACTGAAAACACTAACTCTGATTTGTCTGCGATCCAAGCTTTCCACTCAGGCGGTCGCTCAATATCGCCTACGCCATGAAGTTTTGAGTCTGGAAAGTCCGGAGAGGGGCGATGCTCCATATCCAAAATATCCTGAAATGACACACCTTCTTTGAGGGATAGAAGGCTGGAAATTTGCGAAATATCAACGACATTTGTGGCGATGTCCGCTTCAGCGAATAGCTTCGAGAATTGCTCTTTGTAATAGTGGTTTTTCAACCTACTTTCAGGATACGGAATTGGGTCATATTTAGTTAGTGCAAGTCGCTCTATGTCAGCGAGTGATTTTTCTGAAAATGACTCAATTTCCTTTGGAATATTAGCTTGCAACTCAAGATCCGCGCGACTAATCCAGCGTGCCACCTTTAAGCGCCAAAGCCCGACCTCTTTATTACTGGCATTGGCAACTTGCACCAGCCACGTCAAAAGTCCGACTGCCAGGGTGCCAGCAAGAACCAACACCAGCCCACCTATGACTAACCATTGCATTTTTGTACTCCCTGCCCATTGTTACCGTAACCTTGTCAACCGGTCGTGGATGGAATCAAATCGTCTCGATGGCTCGCACCATCGTCAAAGTTTATCTGCGATTGATTACCGCAACGACCTAAATTTCGCCATTACCCCCGCAAGTATTTGATACACCAAAGAATCATGTTCAACTTCCAAAGGTTCGAACTTCGTCCAGTGTTTTCCTTTTGGCTTGCAACCCTTGCCGTTCAATATACCCGCATCTCATAGCAACCGATCCAGTAGCTTGTCAGCCTTGCTGCCTGCACCGTCGTGTGCTAGCTCCCGCTTAGTGCCGCAGGACAATGGTCAGCAAAAGTGCATCAGCTAACCGCCTTCTCAGGCTACCAATGTGGAACGAAAAAAATATCGACTAAAAAAACTTAAAACTCACCCATTTGGGGGATACCGCCAAAAGCAAAACAATAGTCAAATGGCTTTTTTTAATATATGAATAGGTGATTTATGAAAAAAGTTTCGATGTTTGTTGCTTGTGCGGCACTTTCAATTTCAGTCGCGGCACAGTGTCAGAACCCATTCGGTTGGACGAGGGTTGGTGAAAGATCCCTAGGCGTATCGGAAAAAGTATGCATTTATGAAAAAAATGGGGTGCAAATGTCAATAGTGGTCAGCGGCTTTTGTCCGATGAGTCCATGTTACTGACTGGGTAATGAGGTTTATCAATGTCAAACCAATATACTTACACTCTTGAAAAGCTCGGAGTTGCCATCGAGCAACTTGCAACACTCCCTGGGGATGTTCGCGAAAGGCTCAAAGAAGCATTTTTAGTGTTTCACACACTCACTGACAAAGATTTCCCCTCTAACCTGAAAGCTGATTGGCTTTGGGTTATGGCAGAACTGACCAAATACGGCGCTGTGCTAGACCATAAAGGCGTGCCCATGATTGGAAGCGTTGAAAACACCATGAAAAAGATTCGTAAGGCTACCGGCACAAAAATTGCACAGAAAATCTATGAGCTTTATTGGGCAGTCAAGAACACATAATCCCCTCCGCCAACATATAAATCAACCTTACCCCCTGAGGTGACTTAAAGCTGTGTAATGTAGCCGCGCAGCCCAGCTACCTCTAGGGTGAACTTGATACTGAGATAACTAAGCAGTTCATGTTCGATGGTTACGCGTGCTCTAAATATCAAGCTATCCAAATAGTGACGAATGAGCCTCAATGCCAAGCTCTGCCTCTAAAAAGCCCGATCGGCTTTTGTACAAATTCCATCTTCTAGGTATTCAGTAAACCCTGAAACGAATTCTATTTTGGAAGTAGCGAAATATTTCCCACTAAATCTGTTTACAGAAAAGATACCGTACATTTTTGTGTCCTGGCCTAGCCAAGCAACTGTACCTCTGCCACTTCCTTTTATTTCAAAATTTGTAACGGTTGGCTGAAATTCGCTTGCCTGACTAATAAAGCTTGCGATTCCGCCGCCATCGGCAATACCTGTGGACAAATTAATACGAACGGATTCGGTTTTGTTTTCAGTCTTTGTTGAAAACAACGTGCCAGATGAGGTTAGTACTAAAGCGCAATTTAGATATACGAATTTTGGCTCTGCAAGAGCTGGTAACGTAATGATCATCATTGCTGTTATTAGGATTTTTTTCATTGGGAATTTAACCGTAAAGTTTTAGTACCGTTGCAACGGGCCGTAGAAGCAGTTTATTTCTGTAAGTCACAAAAAGCAGCCAAAACGGAAGGGGGTCCAAAAAGTAACCCGCCACTAGGACGGGTTCAACTGACACAAGGCATGGAGGCATGGTCAGGGGTGTTAACCCTTTGTTAATTTAACATCGTTTCAGATAATTTTAGATTGGTATTTACCCTTTCGATTCTTGAGTAGGTAGGTTTTTTAGTAACTTTGCCAATTCGCGGAGCGCAGCTCTAGTCCCGCCCGTGTAGGCGTTGCGCGAAACCTTAGCCTTTCCGTCTTCGCTTCGGGGGCCGGTTGACTTGCTCCACGGTTTCCATTTTTGAATCTGCTCTCGTTGGCGCTGTCTGCGCTCGGGTGTCCAATGTGTTGCCATGGTGGTGCTCCAATGTATCTTGCGCGTGGGAATTTTCTTTTTCGCTATTCAAACTATTTGTGGGGGGCTGGTGGTTCACTTGCTGGTTGCCGTTTACGATATTGGCGTTTCGGGTAAAGACTACGGGCGGATTCTTTATTACCGCCAGTGTTTCTATAGTGGCGCGGCATTGGGTCTGCGCTTTAAGAGCTAAACGCAAATAAGTTTCAGTCGCGCCTAAGTACTCCCTCATATTCAAAGATGCCCGGCGAGCCATTTCGTTAAAAATTGCATCTAAGGTGCTGGCCTGTGAAACGAGGGTCGTTTCCATTTCGTTCAGATTGCCTTCGTGAACGCGTTTAGTGGTGTCTTTAAGCGCTTTAACGCACTCGGTTATATCGAGTTCACTAAATGTGCCTTTGCGAAAAGAACGGGCTGTTATCGCATTGCCGGAAATGCCATCAAGGGCAATACTCGCATATACGGACGCTTTGTTATCCCTTTCTCTTAAATCGACTTTAAGTGTTTCGAGTTCTAAGTTTTTGGTCATGCTGTTATTTCCATTGATTGGTTAAGCGCCTGCGAGGCTGAATAAAACTTGGCCAGCGTTGCAGACGAAAGGTTTTCTGCACCAGCTAATTTCCAGCCAGTGCCCTCATATCCCTTTGGTTCTACAAAAGGCTCAATTGCTGGTTCTTCCGTGTCTGCCTCAGGTGGCATAGGCTGTAAAAGAAATTCAACTAGCCCCGACTTATTGAATCGAATCAACTCTCTAAGCGGGGAAGTGAGACCACTGGCAGGCGCAACTCTCAACCCGTTTTCAGGGGTTAGGGAAAGGAACAGCCCCGAGCTATGGATATGTTGAATTACCGATTGAATTGTTTCGTTTAGCATCAAAAAACCTCCGAATCGGCTCCAACATGCTCAACATGCTCAACGTTTGAATGTTGAACACCTTGAACACCTTGGGGGGGTAATTTGTTGTACCAACCGTCTGTGCCTTTGACTGACAACACGCCGATTTGGGCTCTCGCTCGTCGTAAAGTAGCAGTCGATATTCCAGCATCCTTCGCCTCTTTCTCCACTACTTTCGACGCGGTCAGCCCTTCGGAAAGAATACCCCTCAGAATCTCGCAGGCGCTATCCAGTGCGCTTCGGCCTGCTTGGTCTGCGTTTTCAGGCTCTGCCAGCAATTCCCTCGCTGTCCCTTCGACTGATTTACCCCAAGCGATATAACTTGCTTGGATACCTCGCAAAGGCTCTTTCTGCGCTATGTCGTATTCAAACCCGCCTGAGTCTGGCCCGATATTGGATTTACCGCGAGCCAAAATCCTGCGCTGCTCCCCATCGTCCCCCGTTACCTTTGCTGCCACTAATACTACCCGCGCTACGGCTGTAAAAGCGATGCTGCCCACCACTCGCGAGGCTGGGTCGCTGCCCTGTCCACCTTTTGAAAAGTGGCTTATACCAATAACGGCAGCTCCAATTCGGCTTGCCAAATCTACCAACGGTTGCAAGGCTCTGCGCACTTCAGTATTTTTGTGCGAGTCTCCCGCCACTGCCGAGACAACAGGGTCAACCACCAATAATCGGATACCGCCAATCAAGGACGCTTGGCGCTCTAATTCGAGCATGTCTCGGGCAGGGTCAAACGATTGAATCTCGCCGTTTATCCGTGTCCCTTCGACAAAATAGCACTTGTCCCTATCAGCGCCAGCGGCTAAAAGCCGGGGCAACAGGGTATCGGCTGGGTCGTCTTCCCCGCTCCAAATAAGAACGTTGCCTTTGTCACATCGTGAACCATCGGGTAGCCTGCCGCCTATCGTTACAGTAGCCGCTAATGCGAGGGCAATTGTGGTCTTACCTTGACCGGGAGCGCCTGCAAGAATATGCAACTTTCCAAGCGCAAGCCAATCACGCCAAAGCCATTGAATAGGCGTTGGCTGTAGGTCTGCGCCATTTTTAAGAATCACGCCGTTGGGCTGAATTTCTAAAGCCCCAAAACCTAAATCAAACCTCTGTGCGAGTTCGCCGTATTTGCTTTGGTTAGCCATGCAACACCTCCGCGACTTTATTGATTCGACTTGCCGCCTCAAATAACCGGGCTTTATCCACATCGGCAATAGTTATGCCTTTAGATAAATCTGCGGCCACTAACGCCACGATCTGCACTTCCAGCGCCACAACCTCAAGCATCGTTCGAGCGCTTACTGGGGAGGGCTTATAGGTGCTTTGGTAGCCATCGTCTGCCCATGCGTTCAGTGCTTTGGCTGCATCGATAAATTCAAGGTCGTTGGCTTGCTGGTGGTAGGCCAGGACATCGCCGCCCTTCTCGCCGCAACTCATACACATGAAGCCGCCCGATTGAATGTTTATGCGCATTGAATCGCTACCACCGTGAAACTCGCAGCGTGTAGTGCGCCATGGGCCACGGCCGGTGAGTTTCAGACCTACGGTGTTTTCGAAGTAGTCCTGAGGGTTAGGTAGGTGTTCTCGATTGAAGCTCATTTTGACGCTCCAATCTGCGCGAGAAACTGCTCGGCCGCTTTCACATTAGGCATAGAACGCGACAGGCCCCAGCGGCTAGCGTGATAGAAAACTTTTCCCTCAGGCGTGTTACTGCGGGTCAGTATGTGGCCGGTCAATGTAAACCGCCCCGCTAGCGTTGCAAAATCTTTATCAGTCGGTAAAATGTATTTGTCTGTGTGGCCTGCCGAGTAGTTTGCGCTCTCGGCGGGCTTTTTATTGCTTGTGGGGTCGGTGTTCATATTCCCCCCTCAAGCGATCAACAATTCGGCTCGCTTGGCGTGCAACCGGTTTACCAGATCGCGAATTTCCGCTTCAGACTTGCCAGCAATCCTCGCTGAGATGATTGCGTCAACCTCGTAATCTGGCCAGCCTTTTGCACGCTGCCCGATTGCTACGCCCGTCGTGAAAACTCCGTCCCGGATGGCGTTGTAAATACTGGCGTCCGAACGGTGACCAGCACGGCCTTTGACAGCTGGCATTCTGAGAATCTGCATACCTAAAACCTCCTATCCCGCGTTAGCGGTTGTTGCGATAGTTGGATTAGGCTTTTAAGTCGCTATTAAATATATAGCATCGTGCAGGCAGAGTACCTACTTTGCAAGTTTAGTAACTACTGTGCGGGAAGAGTGATAGTTTTACGCCCCCACTCCCTGCACCAGCGCTCTATTACAGGCTGACTTTCAAGGCTCGGAAATTTGTCGCGCATATCTCGCGCGAATGCTGCTTTTCCTGAGTAACGATTAGGCTCCTTTTGCCATTCGTCCCAGCATTCGCGAACTACCGCTTTATCTTTTTGTTTTGGATCTTCAGAATGTCGCTTTATTGCGTTCAATCGCGCCCGCGTAGTCGCCGCGTTGTTCACAGCCAATTCAATAAGGTAGTAGATCGAATCTTCATCTATGAACTTAGAAACGTCATCGCTGCTAACCTGCCATTCCGTCTGAAAAAGATTAAAAAACGTTGCAGCCTTTGCTCTCGCCTTCACTTGAAGCTTTGAAACCCTTTCTACAATGCCCAAGACCGATTCATGGATTTCTTTTGGGTCGAATCCAAGTTTGCTCAAGAACTGAAGAAATTCAGCGCCTGTCGGTTGCACACCACCAAAATATTTATCAATGTAAGTGTCTGGTTCCACGTCATATTCAATACCTTTTTTGGCCGATATAACGAGGGCTTCCACGCTGTATGCAATGCATAAACCTGCATCGTCCTTCAAAGACTTCGATACATCATACGGTTCTGTCCAACTCATGTCATTCCCTATAACGCCCCAATAAAAAACCAGCGCCGCCGGGTCAGGGTGTCCCGGTTTTCACCATCGGGGATCAGCCGATAGCTAGGCGTGGTCTAAAAATTTGCTACGCCGCTTTGAACGCAATCACATCTGCGCCACGTGCCAACTTGTCTAAGTAATCAGCCCATTGCTGCACCAACTCAGATCGTTGTTTTATGTACTGTGTACGGTTGTAGCTTTTTCCGTTTGAATCCTTCACAGCATGGGCTAGGTTCGCTTCAATGGCCAGCGGGTCAAGGTTCAATTCGTCAACCAGCATCGTGCGTGCGCTTGCCCGAAAACCGTGCCACGATTGTTCTTTGCCAAAGCCCAGCGCATACAAGGCACTGCGCACACTGTTATCTGATATGGGCCTGTCGTGGCTTCTTTCACCGTGAAAAACATAAACGCCGTGTCCGGTCAGGGGCTGGATACTCCGCAGCAACGCCACGGCCTGCATGGGCAATGGTACGGTGTGGTCTTCGCCGTTTTCCTTTTCCTCTTTTGTACGCTTCATTTTCATGCTTGGAATAGTCCATAGCGCCGCGTCTAGAT